>Ga0073904_10000459_pt1 | contig 28882 bp, 33 predicted proteins | sample KloWWTrecipitate_FD_66668 | JGI IMG/M metagenome (GOLD analysis project Ga0073904, IMG submission 66668) | Active sludge microbial communities from Klosterneuburg, Austria, studying microevolution and ecology of nitrifiers - Klosterneuburg... | ecosystem: Engineered > WWTP > Aerobic digester >... | reverse complement strand
AGGACGGGCGAAAGGTCAGACAGGATTGCCAGCGCGATCCCCAGAACCGCCGCACCGACAAGGCCGATCAGCGCGCGCAGGAAGGTGGTGGCCCAGGCGGAGATTACCGTGCCATCGGTCAGCATCTGCCAGAAGGCGACGGCGATGGTGGGGATCGAGGGGAAGTATTTCTCAGGCACCACGCCCAAGGCAAAGATCACCTGCCAGCTGCCCAAGACAAGGGCGATGCAGATCGGCACGCGAAGCCGTTCGGCCAGAAGGGCGGCGTTCATGCCAGGGCCTTTCCCTGCCGCATGGCGCGGATCAGCGCCATCACCTCATGCCGGGCGTGCAGAAAAGCCGGGTCTTCGCGCGTGGTCAGTTGATCGCGCGGTTTCGGCAGGTCAACCTTGATCTCACGCACTACGCGGGTCGGGCGGGGGCCCAGCACCAGCACCCGGTCGGCCATATAGACCGCCTCTTCGACATCATGAGTGACCAGCACGCAAGTCTGGTTAAAGCGCTTCGCCAGATCGAGAAGCAAATCCTGCATATCCGCCCGCGTCTGGGCATCCACTGCGGCCAAGGGTTCGTCCAACAGCAGAAGTTCCGATTGCGAGGCGATGCCGCGGGCAATGGCCACGCGCTGCTGCATGCCGCCGGAGACTTGCCACGGGTAATGGCCCTCAAAACCCGAAAGCCCGACGGCGGCGATGATCTCGGCCGCTTTAGCCTTTTTGGCCGCAGTGTCCATGCCCACCACCCGGCGCATGCCGAAAAGCACGTTTTCAAGGTTGGTCTTCCACGGCAGAAGCGAGCGGGAATAGTCTTGAAACACCACCGAAAGGCCGATGGGCGGGGCGGTCACGGTTTCGCCCTTGAACCGCACCGCGCCCTCGGACGGGGCCAAGAGGCCCGAGAGGCACATGAGCAAAGTGGTCTTGCCACAGCCGGAAGGGCCGACCAGCGAGACGAATTCCCCTTTGGCAATCGAGAGGTTCAACCCGTCGATGATGGGCATGCGGGCGCTGCCGATGCCATAGCTCTTGCCAACGCCGCTTGCGGTCAGAAGTCCGGTCATCATCGCCCCCAGCGAGAAACGGGGCGGGCCATGACAGCCCGCCGCAAGTGTTAGTAGACGGTTTCGAAAACGAAATCGGCACCGTTCAGCGGGCCGGTCTGCATGCCGGTCTTGATCATCGCGTCCAAAAGCCGCTGCACATCGCCAGCGGTGATGGTCATGCCTTCATCCACGATCGGCAGTACGAAGGTCGCAGCAGCTTCGGGCGTCAGCTCCATGAATTGCACCGCTGCCGCTTCCAGCGCCGCGTGGTCGGCCAGAAGCTCGGTCCGTGCCTTGTGCATGACCTGCGCGATCTTCGCCGGGGCGTCGGCATTGGCCGCCAACCAATCCTCGGTCGCAAAGAGACCGTCGTTCGCAAGCGGTTCTGACAGATCGGCCAGTGTTCCCGCCGCCAGCGTTACCGCGCCCAGCGCCGCATTCTGACCCATCGAGGAATAGAACGGGTTGATCGTGCAGGTGGCGTCGATATTGCCCTGCTCCAGCGCCGCTTCCTGTTCGGGGAAGGGCAATACGACCGGCTCCACATCGTCAATGGTCAGCCCGGCACTGGAAAGATGGTCGCGCCAGGCCAGTTCGCAAAGGCCCCCGTTGGCATTGAAGCTGATCTTCTTGCCCTTGGTGCCCGCCAGATCGGTAATTCCCGAAGCCGCCGAGGCCACCAGCCAGACGAATTTGTGATCCGGTTCGGCCTCTTTGCCAAGCTGCAAGAAGATCTTGATCGGAACGCCGTTCAGTCGCCCGTTGATCGGCGGCACCAGCGCGGCATAGCCAACGTCCGCCTCGCCCGATGCAATCGCTGCCACAACGGCCGGGCCGCCCTGCACCGGAATGAACTCAGGATCGATGCCAGCTTCGGCAAAGTAGCCCTTTTCCTGTGCGTAAAGCGCCGGCAGCATCGAATCTGCCACCAGATAGGCAAAGCGCACTTTCGTGTTCTCGGCCCATACAGAAACTGTCGAGGCCATCACGGCGGCAATAGCCACCCCACCCAGCACGGCCTTGCGGATGAATTTTGCCATTTCCTTCTCCCTGATTGTGTGGTTCACTGTGTAAACCAGTGGTTCAAGTATGGTGCCGCGAATATTGGCCTGCGTCAACAGGTCACGCGCAATCATTTAACATGTTAAAAAGGGAAAGATTCCATGACGATAGCCGTAAAGAGGGCGCTTTCGCTGTTGGATCTGTTTTCAGAATCATGCCCCGAGGTTGGCCTCTCCGATGCTGCTCGCCTGTCTGGTCATGACAAGGCCACCGTCCACCGCCTGCTGAACACCCTGCGTGAGGCTGAGTTGGTCGAGCAGGATCCGGCGTCAAAGATGTACCGCCTTGGTGCCGCCGTACTGCGTCTGGCGCGGGTGCGGGAAAAGACAGTGCCACTGGTTTCCGTGGTGCAACCTTTGCTGGACCGTCTCACCGCCGTTACCGGGGAAACCTCGCATTTCGCACTTTATTCCGCCAATGCGATGGTGGTGATCGCATCGGGCGTAAGCCCGAGGCCCAACCATGTTTCGCTGCGGTCGTCGGAACGGCTGCCGATGAACGCTACGGCGTCGGGCCAGGCATTCCTTGCCTTCGCCCCGGCCGATGTTCTGGATCACGTTTTGAGCCAACCCTTGCAGGCCTATACGGCAAACACGGCAGCCACCCGTGAAGACCTTATGAAGGCTGTAAATAAGGCGCGGACTTCGGGCTTTGCCTTGGTCGACAAGACCCTAGACGAGGATGTCTTTGGCATCGCTGTGCCGGTGTTCGGCACCAAAACAGACGTCGCTATCGGGGCTTTAGCAGTGGCGTTGCCCTGCCACCGGGTCACCGAACCGGTAAAGACTATAATCATAAGCGAACTCGTCGCAATCGCACGTGAAATTTCTCGGCGCGTGGGAATTTAGTTTGATACTGTAAATGGGTGTCGCGTGGGACCGTTCAACTACCTGGGGTCAGTCGCTTACCAATTTCCAACGTGCGATGTCGCAGGGTCATGTGCCGAGTTGGGGTCTACGCAGGCAGGAAATCGGCCAGAACTTCCGCCGCTGCTCGGTAGGGCATAACTGCGCCAAGCTTAGCCGTAAGCGTCATTAGTTCTGCGGCCGCACGGTCAGCGCAGAGCTCGGAGACCGGGGTGATTGTGAAATTGACGCCGGGCATGCATCGCCGACAAGGGTACAGCCGCGGGCTCTCAACGGTGACAGCACCATAAACTGTCTGGATCGTTCTGGTCGAATAGTCCTTGATCGGCCGCGTTCCGCCACATCCCTGGCAATGACGTCGGAACAGAACATAGAGGGCGCACTGTTGCTCGATGATGTGCCGCTGAAGCGTGGCCATTATTGCTTTGCCTTCTTCGATCGACAGGCCGAGGCTACCGGCGGCCAGATCATCGAGGCTCTTCTCGATCTCAAGTTCGAACCGGTGGCCTCGCGTGATTTCGTCCGAACCCTCAATACTGATTTTCTAGCGCATCCTGCCTCTCCTTTGCCAAGACTGGCAGAGATTAAGCCCGCTTCGGCAAGCAATGCACCCCAGGGAATTGAACGGTCTCGTTCTATCTCTACCGAGCCGTCGACAAGCTCGGGAAAACTCTTGATTTCATGCTGTCCAAGCGGCGCAACAAGACGGCTGCGACAAAGTTCTTTGCCCGTGCCCTCGAGGTGAACGGCCTGCCGAGAAAGATCGTTATCGACCGCAGCGGGGCCAATACCGCCGGGATCAATGAGATCAACCGCATGTTGAGGCGCTTCGGTTGTCCGATCCCGATCGAGATGGTCCGGACCAAGTATCTGAACAACATGGCCGAACAGGACCATCGCACAATCAAGAAGCGGATCAGACCTATGCTCGGCTTCAAGTCATTTGCCTGCGCCTCAGCCACGCTCGAGGGTATCGAGGTCGCCAACATGATCCGTAAGAGGTCAGTTCACACTCGGACACTGCCCCTTTGCCCAATTCGCCGCTCTGGCAGCATAGGCAAGTGTGTCCAGTGGTTGCGCCGGCCCAATGTCAAAGATTGCGACAAAGCCCAACAGCGACCCGCGTGTGCGAGGTGAAGCACTGTAGCTGGACCAGTTCGTCGTGCGGTAGCGGGCGGGTGATGGCTTGCTCATATCACACGTCAAACTGCATGAATTCGCGATGTGAAACCTCAATGGTCAGAGTTCTGCAACAACGCCTTTTGTGGGTTCCCTACTGGAAGCTCGGGTGACTGATGGCATCTACTGCCAGAACCGCTGCGCCGATCGCGCAGGCCTGATCGCCCAGCTCCGCTGGCAGGATTGGCAGGTCGCGGGCGGCATTCGCGAAGATGAATGGGCGGGTGGCGTCACTGATCCTTGCGGTGATGCCGGGTTGACCACCGATGCCCCCGCCAAGAACTACTGCGCCGGGGTCAAAGCTATTGATCAGCTGCCCAAGATAGGAGGCGAATGATTGAAGACTGCTCGCGACAATCTGCGCGGCTATTGGGTCAGTGGTCTCGGCGGCAAAAAGGTCGCGTGCCGTCACGTGGGCACATCCCGTTGCCGCGGCGTAGCGCCGTCCCAGGGCTCGGCCTCCGGCGAATTCTTCTAAGGTCTGACGGACTTCTGTTTCCGCCCCCGCTCCGTCATAGAGCACAAGCTCCGAGCTTCCAAAATGGATGGGGAACCCCCGCGCCCCGACATAGGGACGACCGTTGATGACCAGGGTTTGTGAAAGCCCGGTCGAAAGGGTGACGTAGAGAAAGTTGTCGAATCCCCGGCCCGCCCCGATCCAGCCTTCAGCGAAAGCTGCCGCGCGGACGTCGCTTTCGAGTCGCAGTCGATTGAACCGGTTAAGCGGCGTGCGAAAGTCTAGGTCCTGCCAATCGAAGTTCCATGCCGAAGCTGGGCGACCGTCAAGCGTAACCAGTTCCGGCAGGGCAAGGCCAAGCATTTGCGCCGTTTGGCCCTTGGCGGTGCATTCCGCCTCCATTCGGCTGGCGAGGTCATCGACAAGCCGCAGGACAGCCGCGCCGCCTTCGGCGCAGGGCGTGGGTTCGGTTGCTTCGGTGAGAACCTCGCCGGTTGCAGCCTTGACCAGACAGGCCTTGGTCTTGGTGCCGCCGACGTCGATGCCAATCACGCTTTCCAAGTCAGACCCCTGCTGCTGCCCGGTCGGCGTGGACTTCCGCATTGCGACACTCCTGCACGATGGTCGCTGGCCAGTCCGGGTCATAGCTGCTGGCCCCGGTGATCCGCTGGAACGCCGTCTGCTTGTCGCGGCCCCAAAGGATCATCGCCACCGATTTCGACAGGTTGGCAATCGAGCCGGTGCCGATGGTCAGACCATGGGTCGGCACCTCATCAACGGACCGAAAGTCTGGGAATGTCGCTAGGTTGTCGCGACGGGTCTGATCGGCCAGTTTCACTATCCGCGTTGTAGAGTCGCGTTGGGTTCCGGGCGGATTGAAGGCGATATGACCGTCGCCCGCGCCCGAGGCGAGCAGGAAAAGGTCCACTCCGCCTGCGGCGGCGAGCCGCCCGTCATAGGTGCTGGGCTGCGTCGGGTCTGGCATCCAAAGGTTTTGCGGCGGGATTTGCAGCTGCTTTGGCAAGCTTTCGTTGATGCGACCACGAATATCGCGTTCGCCAAAGCCTTTGCAGGAATAATGCGCTGAAGGGGACGGGGCGGACAGGCTGCCGTCGACGCCGGACAGCAGATATTCGTCCATCATGGCGATGATCAGTGTAGAGCAGTCCAGCCGTGCGTCGCGCATTAGCTGGGCAAAGGCGGCATAGACCGGCGTCGGGCTGCGTCCACCCGGACAGCCAAGAACGAATGCCCGCCCTTCAGACTGTGCGTCACGTAAGCCGGATGCGATGCGTTCAGCAAGATGGTAGCCCAAGGCGTCAGCTGTGTCATAGATTCGGGGTGTCATCGGCGCATTCTCCGCTTCTGTATCGATCTGGTGGTTCTGTGCCGGGCAATGTCCGCACAGAGTCCGCACAGAGGCAAATCTACTTGCCAAAATTGGCGGATAAGTGTGGACAGCCCCTTGAACATTCCCCGAGCTTGCCCAAAATGCAAGCGTGTGCATCGAGTGGCACCGAACCCCAACGAACCACATAGGATGACCCGCCGATGGCCATTGATCTTGACGTCGCATTGCAACGCATGGTGGCGACCGCCCGTGAAGCCGGAAAGGTGACTCAGGCGCATTTCGACCGGTTCCGTGACATCGAGATCGGTGTGAAAGGCCCGGCGGATTTCGTGTCGGATGCGGACCGGGAAAGCGAGCTTCTGATCCGTGACCGGCTTGGGTCGTTCTACCCCGGCTTTGCGTTCATCGGCGAGGAGTTCCCGCCAGAAGCTGGTGGCGGCAGCGATATGTCCTGGCTGGTCGATCCGATTGACGGGACGACCAATTTCGTCTGCGGCATGGATTACACGATTTCGATTGCGCTGCGACAAGGGCAAAAGACCGTGGCAGGCGCGCTTTACAACCCGGTGCGGGACGAGATGTTCACCGCCATCGCCCGGCGCGGTGCGTTCCTGAACGGCGACAGGCTGAAGGTCAGCGACCGGGTTGACACCGGGCTGATGGCCATCGGCACCGGCCTGCCAATCCCGGGCCTGTTCACCTATGACGGCTTTTACGAACGGCTTGACCGGCTGCGCGCGCCGGTGGGCGCGGTGCGCATCGTCGGCAGTTCCGCCAATTCCTGCGCCTATGTCGCCTGCGGGCGACTGACCGGCTATTACGAGCAGTCGGGGCTGATCGACTGGGCGGTGGGTGTCCTTTTGGTGCAAGAGGCGGGCGGGGTGGTGACCGATTGGTGGGGCCGAGGTCCCGAGGTTTATGACAAGACCGGTTGCGTCATCGCCGCCAATCCGGCGACCCATGCCTATCTGATCGAGGCGTTGAAAGACGCCCCACGGCTTGATCCCTGACTTGGCTGCAGTGATCATGACAGCGCGGCCAGAAGGCCGTCGGGATCGTCCGTGGTGATCTGATCGGCGCGCAGGGCAAGAAGGCGGCGCGCACGGTCCACGCCTGCGGCATCGGCGCGGCGGATCGTGTAACAGTCAACACGACGCCCGGCTGCCTGGAACGGCGCGATCAGATCGGCACCATCGTCGGCGGCAAAGAGCACCAGCTCGTGGTCCAGATAGATCCACTCGGCGCCCGGCACAGCTGCCAGCGCGTCGGCGGTAAAACCGGCGTAGTCGCGGCTGTCTTTCAGCCGGGCGATAGCGCCCATATGGCAGGGGTCATAGCCGATGCGCAGGCCGGGGGTTGCCGCCGTGAGAAGCGAGACAGCCTCGGCATCGCCCGAGGACAGCACGAAATGGGACGCGATGCCAGAAAGAGCCTGTGCGAAGGTTTCGACCGATCTCGGAGTGAGGCTGGCGGCATCTTCCTTGAAATCAAGTTGCAGCAAGGCTTCGGGATGCAAACCCCGCCCGGCCAGAAGAACCGCCAGGTCCTCCAGCAGCATCACCTTTTCCGGCAGCGGCGTTCCGTTATTGGCGCGTAGGTGTAGCCCGCGCAGCTCTGCGGCTGTTGCATCGCGCACAGGACCTGTGCCGGTTGTCATCCGGTCAAGCGTCAGATCGTGCAGCACGGCAAACCCGCCGTCGGAATGACCCACCAAATCAACCTCGACACTCGCGCCCGCCTGCATCCCTTCCAAGATGCGCCGCCCGGTAAACGCCGGATCGCTGCCCTTGCGGCGTGCGCGATGCCATTTCAACAGGGTCCGATGGCCGTCCGACGCGACAATCGCAATCGGCGCCGTCATGCGCCGCCCCGGTGGATCGCCTTGCCATCACGATAAATGGCGTAATTTCCCGGGCAAAGGGCGACCTTCTGCCGCGCGGTCCACTGTCTGGCATTCGGGACCATCGCCTTCAGGCGCTGGCCGTCGGGAAGTTCAAGGTCGATGACTGCATGGGTGCCATAGTCCACGACGCGGTGGATCACAGGATCACTGGTGCTGGTTGCAGCCTTGATCTCCAGCGCCTCGGGACGGACGGCAAGAATGGCCGGTCCGTCGCTGACCGCAACCGGCAGCGAAAACGCGCCATCGCGGAAGATGCCGTCCGACACCGTGCCCTCGATCTGGTTCATCGAGCCGATAAAACTGGCGACAAAGGACGTGTCGGGCGCACGATAAACCTCGTCAGGCCGTCCGACCTGTTCGATCTTGCCATCCCGCATGACAACGATGCGGTCGGCCATCGACAGTGCCTCGTCCTGACCGTGGGTGACGAACAGTGTGGTGATCGACAGCCGTTGCTGCAGATCGCGCACCTCTTCGCGCAGCCTTTCGCGCAGATGCTGGTCAAGACTGGCGAAAGGTTCATCCAGCAGCAGGATCTTCGGCTCCAGCACCAGCGATCGCGCCAGTGCCACCCGCTGCTGCTGCCCGCCCGAAAGTTGCGTCACCTGCCGCTGGCCATAGCCCGCCAACCCGACCTGCTCCAGCACCGCATCAACCCGGCGGGTGATCTCGTCGCGCGGCAGTTTGCGCAGACTCAAGCCGAAGGCGACGTTGCGAAAGACGTTCATATGCGTCCACAGCGCGTGGCTTTGGAACACCATGCCCGTCGGACGGCTTTCCGGCGGCAGGCCGGTCACATCCTGCCCGTCAATGCGGATCGTGCCTTCGGTTGGCTCCACAAAGCCACCCACCATACGCAACAGCGTAGATTTGCCAGAACCCGACGGCCCCAAAAGACAGACCAGTTCCCCATCCGCCACGGTCAGATCAAAATCCGAAACCGCGCGGGTCTTGTCAAACCGCTTGCCGACGCCTTCGATGCGCAAAACAGCCATGTCAGCCTCCGAAACCTTTGGCAAAATTGCCCGAGTTAATGACCTTGCGGGCAAAGACCAGCGCAAAGAGTGAAGGGATCCAGAGGATCATCGACAGCACGGCGCCCAATTGGATCACCGGCTGGTTGTTGATGAAGGAAATCATCAGAACCGGCAGAGTGCGAATCTGCGGCGCGCCGATCAGCCATGCGCCCTCGATCTCGTAGAACGTATTCACGAAGGTCAACAGCACCGCCGCGCTGACGGTAGGCGCGGCCTGTGGCAGCGTAATCGACCAAAACACCCGCAGGGGCGAGGCCCCGACGTCGCGCGCCGCCTCTTCCATCCGCCGATCCACCGCCTGAAACGCGGCAACCGGAATCCAGATCATGAACAAAAGCGTGCCAACGATCTGGATCAGCACAACACCCCAGAAGGTGCCGATCAGATGCAGGTTCAGAAAGATGCCGGCGATGGCGATCAAGAGGCCGAACTTTGGAAACGCCTGCCCCGCCAGAAACGAGAAGAACAGCATGTTGCGGAACGGAAACTTCATCCGGGCAAAGGCATAGGCCGCCGGCAGACAGATCAGCGCAGACAGCAGCGTCACCATCGTGGCGAGCTTCAGGCTCATGAAGATCGAGGTCCAGACATCCCCGCGGGCCAGCGTCATCTTCCAGTAGCGCAGGCCAAACTCCTGCGGCAACACCGCCGGATAGCGCCAGACGTCCGATATCGACCAGGTGGCGACAACGACCAGCGGCACGACGACGACAAGCGTTAGAATGGTGGCAATGATGATGCCGGGAAGGTCAATCCGTTTGGTCATGTCATTTACCTTGGTTGCGGGCGACCGAGCGGACATAGAACAGCCCGAACACGATACAGAAGCCGAAGGTTATGACGGCCTGCGTGATGGCCGTGGCGGGATCGTTCAGGTCGCGGAAGGTGCGCTGCATAAACGGGCCCATCATCTCAGGCGCGGCAGGACCAAGCACATAAGGCAGGGTGAAGGACGAGAATATCCCCAACACGGTAAAGCTTGTGGCAACAAGGATTGATCCCTGAACCCGCGGCAGGATGATGTGCCACAGCACCCTCAGCTTGCCAGCGCCGACATCACGTGCGGCCTCGATCGACTGGGTCGACACGTTGCCAAGGCCGGACAACAGGATCAGCACGGTCAGCGGGATATTGTCCCACACCAGGCCGATCACCGGACCCCAGGGTGTCAGATAGGGCGAACTGATCTTAGGCAGGCCGACCGCATTCAGGATCGTGTCCACAGTGCCGTTCGGACCCAGAACGCGGATGACCGCGTAAGACAGGATGACCGAGGGCACGAACATTGGAAAGATCGACAGCGTCTGGACGAGTGTCCCAAGCCGCCCGGAGGCAAAGCGCAAGTAAAGCGCGATCGGGATGCACAGCGGCAACAGGATCAGCGCACAGGTAAAGGTCGTCCACAACGTCACCGACAGGTTGTCGAGCGAATAGCCATCCGTGAAGAAGAATTGGTAAGTGCGCGTCGTGAATTCGACGCCACCGCTGCCATTCGGCAGCCAGAGGGTGCGGCCGATCGCAGAAACGATCGGCCACAGGATCAACCAGCCCACCAGCGCAATTGGCGGTGCCACGAGAAGAAGGCCGACCGGAAACTGACCGGGCTCCTTCGGTTTTGCCGCCTTGGCTGGTGAGACAGCACTCATTTTGTGCGGTCGATATTGGGGGCGACGTTGCGGTACCAACCGTCATTGATCGCCACTTCCCATTCGCCGCCCGGGAACACCGGAATCGACTGCGGGATCACGTCGGCGTATTTTTCGCGCAGCGCCGGATCGACGTTGTCCCAGGTCACGCCGGGGAAGCCGCCAAGCTCGGTGATGACAGCGGTCTGGATTTCCTGGCTCAGCACGAAATCGGCCAGCTTAAGCGCCGCGTCCTTGTTCTTACCATTGGCAAACACCACTGCACGCGAGAAGCCGCCCGGCAGGCCAAGATCCTGCAACTGGACGACGCCCGTCGTGTCGGCCAGCACACCCGTGCTGATCCCCTGCAGCGCCTGATCGGACCAGGCCGGGATCATGGCAACGGCCGACTGGGCCAGCAACTGCACCGACTGCGTGTTGCCCGAGGTATAGCCGCCCTCCTGAAACAGCGACGGGGCCAGATCGTTCAGCAGATCCCATGCCGGTTGCAGCGCCTGCTCGGCGAACTCCGGGGTAAAGTTGTCGACGGTGAACTTCGACGGGTCCTTGCCGTTCACCTCATAGATGGCGCGACGGACAAAGTTGCCGCCCGAACCACCCTTGTCGGGGCGGTTGTAAATGAACATGCCCGGGTTCGCCTTGATCCAGGTGATCAGGTCGGCAAAGGACTTCGGCACGGTTTCCTTCACCAGCTTGGTGGTGTCATAGGCCAGCAGAACCTGACTTCCGCGATAGGGCAGCGAGAATTCGGTGTCGATCGCTAGCGGGTTGACCTTGGCATAGTTCGATAGCCCGGCTTCCTTCATGTTGACATAAAGACCGGCCTCGGCGGCACCCGACGGCAGCCGGGAATCAAAGGTCTCCAGGAAGTCAGCCTGCGGATCGGCATCCGAACCCAGCGCGGCCATTGCACGTTCGGCAATCGACTGCAGACCGGCATTGTCACCAGCGTCTACGAGGTTCAGCGTGACACCGGCATTTGCTTCCTGAAACTGCGGTGCCACGACATTGGTCCAGAAATCAAGGATGTTCTGGTCCGAGCCGGTGTACCAGTCGATCCGGCCCGCTTCGGCAAACGCCATGCGCGGCAGGACAAGCGTGCCGGCAGCGACGCCACCGACGGAAAGGATGAAGGAACGGCGTTTCATTGGAATGCACTCCCATTGAGATGCCGGGAAGATTCCCGGCATGGTTTGCGATCCCGGAACTTCAGTCCGGGCTCGTCGTCGGCTGCGGGAAATGACCTAGTCATTGCCCACACACTTCTGTTTCGCCGCGAAGCGCGCGGCCAACCCAGGCAAACAGTTGCAGATCAGCCATCGCATCCTCCAACGTCGTCTTGGGTCGGGCGCCGGTCGTGACGGAATGGTGAAATGCATCAAGCTCGCATTGAAAGGCGTCGCGGTAGAAGGGGCCAATCACTTCGGTCCCGGTTCCATCATCGGACGATGTGGTAATCTCGAGTCGGGTCGGCAGATGGCGGATATAGGGGGTATCGTAGCCAATCCGGAACCGTTGTGTATTGGTCAGCACCTCGATTGCCGCATCGAAAATGGCCACATCTCCGATCACCGCCTCGTAGATGGCGGTGAAATGACCGTAGTCGAACAGCACCACCACCGTATCCCCGCCATGCTGACGCGCGGCTGAAACGCCGCGTGGCATCCCAAGAAGCTCGCGCATGGCTGAAAAGGAATGCGACGAAAGCCCGGTCATCACCTGATAAGCGCGCAACTGGTCGCGGCTGGCATCCTTTCCCATCACCGATGTCAGTTGCGCCTGCGTTGCTGCACGGCTTTCTGACAGTTCGGCCTCGGGCAGATCATGCGCAACCAACGGTTGCCGGGTCTGCGCGGTAAAGAACGGCGCCTCGCGAATCAGGTCGCGGACCCGGACGTGGCGGATGGTTTCATGCGCCGGCATCCGTTCGGCTAGGGCCGTGAAGGCGGGTGCATATCGGCGCATATAGGCGACGAAGGCAGTCTTGGGGTTCGTACGATCAAGCTCGATCACTGGGGCCAGGGCTGCGGCCGTCAATGCGGCTGGTTTTTCGACAAAGACGTGCTTTCCGGCGCGGATCGTTGCCGCAACCTGTTCGGGGTGCAGGTGATCCGGCGTCAGCACGAACACCGCATCGACACCGGGATTAGAGATCAGGTCGTCGGCTGTCGCTGCTGCCAGCGGGGCATTGTAGCGTGCCGCCAGCTGCGTCGTCAGTGACGGCGACAGATCGTAAAGGGCTGCAATGCGGAACCGCGGATCGTCGGCCAGCAGCGGCAGGTGCATCAGTTGCGCCACCTCGCCCAGACCCAGAACTCCGACGTTCAGAACTTTAGTCATACTAGGCTCCCCAGAGCGGCCATGTTGCGGCGGGCCATGACCAGTGGTGGCGGCGAATCGTCGGCGAGATCCTGCTCGACCACCACCGGGCCGGAAAATCCACGTCGGGCCAGAGCGTCCATCACCGCCGCAATATCGACAGCGCCATCATCCAGCGGCGACATCAGGCCAAGCCCATAACTTGCCGCGACGGAGATTTCTTGGCCGATCAGCCGGTCACGGACAGCCGGATCGACGTTCTTCAGATGCACGTAGACCAGCCGGTCAAACCGGGACTCAAGATAGGCCAACGCATCCTGGCCCCAGGCGGAATGATGACCGGTATCAAGGCAAAGCCCGATCTCGGTTTCGGCGAGCAACCGGTCGATCTGGGCCTCGCGTTCGACCGCCGTCCCGAGATGGGGGTGAAAGCTGGCTGTCAGTCCCTGTGCCGCAATCCGCCGCTGCGCCTCGTCAAGGGTTTTCACCATATGCTGCCAGCCATCCTCGGCCAGCACACCCTCCGCGTCTGGCGGATACCATTCGCTTTCGTCCATCAAGACAAGGTGGCGCGCGCCGAGTGCAGAGATAAGCGAGGTCAGCGTGTCAATCTCGGCAAAGAGCCTGGCGTCGGTATCCGGGTCGCCGAAGGTATGCACATGGGTAGCGCCGACCAGAACAAGGTTTCGTTTTGCCAGTTCGGGTCCAAGAACATGAGGGTCGGTCGGCAGATAGCCCAGCGGACCAAGTTCGGTGCCGCGAAATCCAGCCGCAGCCAGTTCGTCAAGATACTGCTCCCAGCCCATGCTGTTGCCTTCAGCGCGGGTGATCCCCCATGAGCAGGGCGCGTTCGAAATCAGCATGGGCGGCGGTCCATTTCGGTAACCGACAGGTGCCCACGAAGAAACATTGCCATGTTGCAGCCTCCAATCCGCGAGCAGCCTTTAAGTAGGGGTTGCCATTTGAAACCTGGCAGGGATCGGTGTCGCAGGCGCACGATGAACACGCTTTCATTTTAAGTCAACCGTTTCTTGGCGTATGTCTGTAACGCTGATATGACAGGCAGAAACCCGTAGTGGGCGCTTCTTGTAGCGACGCCAAAAGAAGGAGGCTGAGCTGGACGATTCGAACAGAACCGCGCGTGAAAGGCCAACAGCCGCAATGGTGGCTCAGCACGCTAAAGTCTCGCGCGTGGCCGTGTCACGGGCCTTCAACGCCAATGCTTCGATCCGGCCGGAAAAGCGCGCCCTCATCCTCAGGGTGGCGCGCGAGATCGGCTATGTCCCAGACATGGCCGCACGGTCGATGGTGACGGGCCGGTCAAATCTGGTCGCAGTGATCGTCCCCAACGTGTCCTCACCCTGGGAAAGCCAGGAGCTTGATGCCCTGACATTGGCCTTGCAGGATCTCGGCTTTGCCATGCTGCTGTTTCGCACCGGCGACGACTTTACGCTGGATGACCGCCTTTTGACCTATCTGCGGGGCTTTAATCCCGATTCCGTCATCTGTTTCGCCGAGAATGTGCGCCCGCTTCAGCTTGTCCGGTCGCTCGACCGCGCGGTCCCGATTTACATTGGCTATCCCGAAGCCGCCTTGCACGAACCGAAAGGGGCTCCTGTCAAGCACGACTGTCTTGAGGTGATGCTGGAAAGCTCGCTCTCTGAGATCGTCAAGCGGATGGCGGCCAGGGGTGCACGACAGTTCGCATTTCTTGCCGGCAAACAAGGCTCGGCTGCTACCTCCGCGCGCAGACAAATTCTTTCCAGAATTCTAATCAGGGCCGGCCTGCCAGACCCCGAAGAGATCACGGGCGACTACGGATACGATTTGGCCTACCGCTCCACCGCGGCCCGCTTCCGATCCGGGCATGAGATCAATGCGATCATTGCAGCCAATGACGTAAGCGCCTGCGGGGCAATCGACGCTCTTCGCACCGAAATCCGGTTGAGTGTGCCCGATCAAGTGCAAGTTGCCGGTTTTGACGACGTCGGACTGGCCCGTTGGAAAAGTCACGATCTGACCACGGTGCGCGTCGACTTGGCTGAACGGGTGGGTGCACTTGCCCAACTGATCCAGCGTCGTCTTGCCAGTCGGGAAGAACCCGGCCTGACGGAAAGGATCGCGTCCCATCCCGTCTTCAGGGGAAGTGCCGGGTAAGGGACGGGTTCGGCGGAAAGCCTGAAGGCTTCTTCGCGCACTACTGCGGGTTCGGTCGCAAACTTTGGTTCTTGGCCGACGAGTGTGGGAGGATCGACGGTCCCAAGGTGTCGCGTAGCCCCTAAATGCGGTATGCGAAAGTCAACAAAATCAATGGGGCGGCTTGAAACCGTTCAATTCCCTGGGGTGCATTGCTTGCCGAAGCGGGCTTAATCTCTGCCAGTCTTGGCAAAGGAGAGGCAGGATGCGCTGGAAAATCAGTCTTGCCCCCAAGCGTCTGGGCTACGAAGGCAAGGGCGATATCACCGTGATCTCCGACGGTGAAGAATGTCTGAAACGCCTGAAGTCAGCGCTACCACAGCCGGCCAAGCACATCCTCGACTGGTTTCACATTGCCATGAAGCTGCGCCCCATTGAGCAGACTTCCAAGTGGTTGGCGCGACGACAGCCACCGGACGAGCAGGAGGAGTCTCTGGAGGATATCGCAGCGGTGACGTGGCGTCTTTGGAATGGTCAGACAGACAGGGCAATTGACCTGATCGGTCGCCTGTTTCACGACCTGAAGGCAGATGAACAGGGCCGCTCCGCGATCGTCACGCTACGAGGCGGCCTGTTGAACCTGCGCATCTACATTGAGCAGAACCGGGGTTCGATCGCCAACTACGGCGCAAGATATCGCGAAGGGAAGCGGATCGCCTCCGCGGCCGCTGAAGCGAGCGTCAACAATCTGGTCGCAAGACGTATGGTCAAGAAGCAGCAGATGCGTTGGTCGGAACGCGGGGCAAACCTGCTCCTTCAGGTTCGCGTCGCCGTTGCCAACGGCGATTTTGCAGACCGTCTCGCATACCAGCCCCTCGTGCAACCAAGACAGGCCATCGTCTCGCCATTCGTGCCGCTACCACTCTTGCAGCGTGCCGCATGACCCCAGGTAGTTGAACGGTCCCACGCGACACTTCCTTCAGAAACTGAGTGCCCTTGAATGAGATCATCTTAAGCTTCCAAAAAACGTCGACGAAAGTCAGAACCGTCGACCCTCCAGTACACCCCCGTCAACAACCAAAGTTTGCGGCAGAACCCCTGCTGGGTTTTCTTGATCGTCATGCGCTACAGCTTGATGGCCAGATCATAGCCTTCGATCGGACTCGGTGTGCTCAGGGATGGCAGCCGGTTTTCTGTTGGGGCTTTCCTTGTGCGAAATGGGAGTATCGGGGGCGATCAGAATGCGACCGGCGTCTCCTTCAAGGTCGCCATACTGGTCATGATGCAACGCCCAAAAAAAGGCGCCAAGCCCGGTCAGACCAAGACCAAGCGCGATGGGAATGAGGATGAACCAGGTCATTGCCCAGGCGCCTTTGTCGGGCGCAGGGCAACCCAAGCATGCCAAGTGCCGTGGCCAAGCAGCGGAAAGATCACAATCAGGCCCAAAAGGCCGGTCGCCGCCGACACCGCAAAGCCCAGTGTGACGATCACTCCCCAGGGTAGCACGGTACGCAGGTTCTGCGTGGTAATTGCAAAGGATGTGCCAAGGGCTGTCAGCGCATCCACCCGCCGTTCCAGCAGCATCGGGAAGGAAAAGAGGCTGATCGCCATGGCAAAAGCTGCGAACAACCCGCCGATGGCCGAGCCGGTCAGGATCAGCGCCCAGCCGCGCGGCGTGGTAAGCAGTTGCGCCAGAAGATGGTCGAAGCCCGGAAATGGCAGCATCCCGAAAAACAGCGCATACAGCAGGTCAGCCGCGCGAAGCCAAAGTACGACCAGAAGGCACAATAGCAATCCTGCGAACACCAGCTGCCCGCCGGACGCCGGATGCACCAGCAGCATCTGAGCCAAGGTTGCCGGGGCATCGCTGTGCCTCCTTCGGCTTTTCTCGTAAAGCCCAATGGCCAGCAGTGGGCCTATGACCAGAAACCCCGACAGGGCCGGAAAGATCAGCCAAGGCAGGCCCAGCCGGATCAGGCCAAGGATGACGCCGGCCGACAATGCGAACACGGCAAGGCCGTAGGTCAGGCTTTGCGCCGGGCGGTCGCGCAGATCGGCCCATCCGGCAGCCAGCCATTGCAATGCCACGCCCGCCGGCAGATTGCGGGCAAATCGATGTGGCGCTGCCATACGCGGTTCGATCGCGGGAAGCGGTTCAAGCATCGGCGCGGCCTTTCAACATCCCGGTTTCGCGGCTGCCAGTCCCGGTCGTTCGGCGACACAGCCCGGTTGCGACTGAAAGGCCAATCCGACCAGTTGCCAGTTCGCGCCGATCACCAGCGCCAGACCTGCGGCAACCGCCAAAACCGTCAAGACACGCCGCTTCACGATCATGGTGCATCTCTGGCCCCCTCGATCGACGCGCCGGCAGCAGACAGACCCGCGACATAGAGCGCCAGCATGCGGATTTCAGCGTCGGACAACCGTTCTTGCCAGGCTGGCATCACGCCCTGACGCCCATTCAGAAGCGTCTGCCGGATTGTCACGCCATCGCCCCCATAGATCCAGTCCGCGTCGGTCAGATCTGGTGCGCCCGTGCCTTCGAGGCCGCGCGCATCTTCGCCGTGACATCCCGCGCAGTTGGTCTGGAACAGCACTGCCCCTTCAGCCGGGTCGTCTGGGATTACGCCGTTCGCCAAGGTCAGGACGTAATCCGTCAACACCGATATTTCGGGTCGGGTCAACATACCCTCACGGCCAAACGCGGGCATCTGGGCAAAATGGGTATCCGGGTGCGGGCTGTTGATGCCATAGCGCAGTGTCACCTCAATCTCGTCCGCCGTCCCGCCCCAGAGCCAGATTTCATCAGCGAGGCGCGGAAAACCTGGGCCACCTGCGCCGCCGGCACCGTGACAGACCTGGCAATTCTGGCCGAACAGGGGGGCTGCGGTCGCCGATGCGCGCGCCATCAGATCGGGGTTGGCCCGGATCATGTCGAAATCCTGCGTGGCAAGTGCCGCCATCCAGTCGGCCCGTGCCGCAGTCGCGGCGGCAATGTCTTTTGCCACGGACTTTTGCTGATCGCCACCCAGCAGGCCCTTCGTATAGGTCTGCCCAAGCGGCCAGGTCGGGTAAAGCACCCAGGCGATCACTGCATAGACATGCGTTATCGCTAGAAACCACAACACGATGCGTGGCACCGGAGAGTTCAATTCCTTTATGCCGTTCCAGTCATGGCCGGTGGTGGCATAGCCCGAGACGGAGTCGCGTTCGGTCACGGACATGGCCGATCCTCCGTCGTCAGGATGGATGCAGCGGCGCGGTCAGCCGCAGTTTTGCGCGACGGCCGGTAGGTGTGGATCACGATCAGGATGAAGAAGCCCATCAGGTAAAACAGCCCGAAGGTCTTTGCCAAATATAGCGCAAGATCATGGCTCATTGGGTGGCCTCCGGCGCATAGGGAGCCTGGCTTAACTGGCCTAGCACCTGCAGATAGGCTACCAATGCGTCCATCTCGGTCAGCCGATCCGCGCCCGAGAATGGTCTCAGGGTCGTCGCCTCGCCGTAGCGCGCAATCAGCCCCTCGGCCCCGTCACTGTCTGGTCGGGTTTGGGCCAGCGCGTCGCGGGGTGCATTGGCGATCATCTCATCGGTGTAGGGCACACCCAGACGGCTTAGGGCCGTCAGATGTTCGCCAAGGTCGGACACGTCCAGCGGCGCATCGGCGAGCCAGGAATAGGCCGGCATGATCGAGGTTGGCACCACGTCGCGCGGGTTGATCAGGTGTGCCACATGCCAATCGTCAGAATACTTGCCACCCAGCCGGGCGATATCCGGCCCGGTGCGTTTCGACCCCCAGAGCATCGGGTGGTCAAACTGGCTTTCCGCCGCCAGCGAATAGGGGCCATACCGCTCTACCTCATCTCGCAAGGTGCGGACCATCTGGCTGTGGCAGGCATAGCAGCCTTCGCGGATGAAGATGTTGCGACCTGCCAACTCCAGTGGAGTATAGACGCGCATGCCGGGCAGGGTTTCCACCGTTTCGTCGATGGTGAACAGCGGCAGGATTTCCACCACGCCCCCCACGCTTGCCGCAAGGATGATGGCCACAACAAAGCCGATCGAGTGCTTTTCAAGGTTGTAGTGGATTTTGAAGAAGGACATCGGACTACTCCGCCGCATGAGGGGCAAGAGGCAGATCACCGGCCGATCCGCGCGCGTCGCGCACTGTCAGCCAGATGTTCACGGCCCCCACACAAATGCCTGACAGAAACAGAGCGCCGCCGATCGTGCGGGCGATGTAATAGGGGCGCATCGCCTCCATGCTGTCGATAAAGGAATAGTTCAGCGTGCCGGCTGCATTGTAGGTGCGCCACATCAGCCCTTGGGTGATGCCCGCATTCCAAAGCGCGAAGACATAGGTCAAGAGCCCGGTCAGCGCTAACCAGAAGTGCCATTCCACCAACTTGGGCGAGTGCATCGCGGCGCGTCCCCAGATCTGCGGGATCACCGAATAGAACGCGCCGAATGTCACCATTGCTAGCCACCCCAGCGCGCCGGAGTGAACGTGCCCGACCGTCCAGTCAGTGTAATGCGACAGTGCGTTGACCGGGCGGATCGCAAGGAACGACCCCTCGAAGGTGGACAGGCCGTAGAACACGGCCGCCACGAACATGAACCGCAGTGTCGCGTCGTCGCGCACCCGGTGCCAGGCGCCGTTGAGCGTGGCCAGCGCATTGCCAGCCGAGGCCCAGCTTGGCACCAGCAGCATCACTGAAAAGGTCATTCCAAGGTTCTGCACCCAGGTCGGCAGGGCGGTATAATGCAGATGGTGCGAGCCCACCCAGAGGTAGAAGAATGTGATGCCCCAGAAACTGATGATCGAAAGCCGGTAGGAAAAGATCGGTCGCTGCGCCCGCACTGGCAGGTAGTAATACAGCATCCCCAGGAAGCCGGATGTCATGAAGAACGCCACGGCATTGTGGCCATACCACCATTGCACCATGGCATCCTGCACACCCGAAAAGGCCGAATAGCTTTTCGCGCCGGTCCAGCTGACGGGCAAGGCGGCAGCATTCACGATGTGCAGCATTGCCACGACCACGATGAAGGCAAGGTAATACCAGTTGGCAACATAGATATGCGGCTCAGCTCGGCGCTGCAGCGTGCGCAGATACAGTGCCAGATAGACCAGCCAGACGATCACCAGCCACAGATCGGCATACCATTCCGGCTCGGCATATTCCTTGGACTGGGTGACGCCCATGAAATAGCCCGACACCGCCCAGACCAGAAACAGGTTGTAGCCGACCAGGACGAGCCATGGGCTGAGCTGATCAGCGAGACGCGCCCTGCTGGTGCGCTGCATGACGTGGAAAGACGTGGCAATCAGCGCATTGCCGCCAAAGGCAAAGATCACTCCCGTCGTATGCACAGGGCGCAGGCGCCCATAGCCGGACCATGGCTGCCCGAAGGTGGCATCCGGCCAGACCATCAAAGTCGCAACCCACAGCCCGATGGCCATGGCAAACACCCCCCAGGCCATAGCCAGGAGGATACCCACCTTGATCGGGTCATCGTAGTACTGCAGCAAACGCGCCGGATCGGGGGCCGGTTCCTCCAGCACGTTGCCCACGGCGAAGACAAGGGCGATGCCAAGCGCAAGCGCAATGAAGCCGTGCACGGCTATCGGATCGTGCTTGCCAAGCGCCGCCATGGTCAGGCCCAGAAACGCCAGGCAAATCGCCAGAAACAGGGCGAGATGCCTTTCCGTTCTGGTCAGTTGCGCGATCATGCGCTTACCGCACTTTCCATCGGGGGAAGAGCCACATCCGCCAGGGTCGAGCGGTCAAGATCAGCCAGAAACGCTGCCTCGGCCGAACGCAGCCGCGACTTCAGGCGGCAACAGCCAATGATGGTGCACGCGCCCCCCGATGTTTGAAAACACTCCACCAACGGCTGGCCGGTTTCCAGCAGGCGCACGATGTCGCCCAACCGGATCTGTTCGGCGGGTTTGGCCAGAACCGCCCCACCGCCACCGCCGCGCCGGGTGGCAACGACGCCTGCCTGCGCCAGAGTGCCCATGATCTTGGCCAGGTGATGGCGCGAAAGGGCAAACTCATCAGCCAGATCGGCGGTCGAGAACGCACGGTCTGGTTCAGCCGCCATCCGCATCAGGGCGCGCAGTCCGAAATCAGTGAAAGAGGTCAGGCGCATCGCGGCTCCGCATGAATTGGTATTTACAATACCTATTAGCAGGATTTACGATTGGTGCAAGCCTTGACTCATGGAACGCCCGACATGTCCGCCCCGAGTGCCCTGCGCAGTGCCCGCCCCTATGTCACCGCCGATCTGATGCGGCGGACCGGTCTGGACGACGCCATGCTTGGCCGCCTGGTCCACGGGTTCTATGATCGGGTGCGCCACGACCCGCTGATTGGGCCAGTCTTTGCAAAGCGTATCTCTGACTGGGGCCCGCATCTGGACCGGATGGTCGAATTCTGGTCCTCGGTCGCGTTGATGACCGGGCGCTATCACGGCGCGCCGATGCCCAAGCATTTGCCCCTGCCGGTTGAAGCGGAACACTTCGACCGCTGGCTGGACCTGTTTCGTCAGACCGCGCAAGAGGTTTGCCCGCCCACCGGCGCGGCCTGGGTGATCGAACGGGCCGAACGGATCGCGTCCTCTATCCACATAAACATCCTGGACGCACGAGGCCAGTATGGCCACGCGCGTCAGCCGCCCCGTCTGTAAGAAAGGGAAACTGACATGACGACCGAACCCCCGCTGGACAACCCTGCCGCCCTGACCACCTTCATCGAGACGCGCTATCATCAGACCCACCGCGCGCAACTGCCGGACCTTGCCGCGCTGGCGTTGAAGGTCGAACGCGTGCATGGCAAAAGCCCCGATGCCCCGCTGGGGCTGGGAGCACTGCTGGAACGCCTGATCGGCACGCTGGAGGTGCACATGAAGAAGGAAGAGCTAATCCTGTTCCCTGCAATCCGTCGCGGCGGCGGGCCGGGTATCGAGAACCCTATCGCCGTGATGCGCGCCGACCACGATGACCACCAGACCGAGGTGACGCAGATCCGCAGGCTGACCCATGACCTGACCTTGCCCGAAGGCGCCTGCCGGTCCTGGACCGCGCTTTACGACGGGCTGGGCGAATTCCTGAGCGATCTCGACGCCCATATCCGGCTGGAAAACGATGTGCTTTTTCTCCGGTTCGCGCCAACAGCCTGACCGATCCCTGACCATGTCAGCGGCATCCGTGAGAGATATCCACCTTTGTCGCGCCCTTGGCACCAGGGCGGGGGCGGTGCCAATCGGTGCGCGCTTGCTGGTGAGCAAGCTTGGGCTACGCGGCTGCATCCGGACCGATCGGCCGCTTGACCCTGTGTTGAAGGACGTGGCTCTGGCCCCGTACTTGCTTTTTTGAGCAAGCGATCTTCTAGTGTCAGATAGGCCACGAAACCCTTCAGTGGCACAGCTTCGGCGTACAAATCCTTGAGCTCGCCTGCTGGCCGCGTCTTGCAAGGCAGGCCTACCTGGAACTCTTTCGACCAGCTGGAATGCAAGCTTGGGCAATGCCTTCTTGCGGCTAGTTCGGCGACGCATTCATCGTCTCGGAGGCCCGAAAGCACAACCCGGATCTTCTCTTCAGCTGAATCCAGCTTGCGCGTAGCGCGGCGGATGCCTTCACGACCTGCTCGGTGGGCGCCTTCGTCGTCACGAGGTTCTTTCTCGTCGCCACTTCCATGTGGGGTTAAGACGCCTCGCAAATCCTCGTCAACGCAATAACGCCAAACTATTCCATTGGTGCTGATTGCGGACAAATTGGAGCTATTCGCAGGGCTCATAACGGTCATGCGTGCCCATTCGTCACTTGACCGCCTGGAACGGGGGGATCAGTCTGAGGGGACGTTCAATGTCCTGGAGGACAAATCATGGACGATTTCTCTGACATCGAAACACATGCGCCTGGAGTCTCCCGGCGGAGTTTCTTGCGCCAAAGTACGGCTGCTGTGGGAGGCGGGGTCGCGGCTGCGGCGGGTCTGTCAGGCGTCGCACAGGCGCAGGACCAAAGCAACCTGCCGCCGAACGTGCCGAATTGGATGAAGGCGCCTGGCTTTGACACAGCGCACAATCCCTATGGCCTGCCGTCGCCATTTGAGAAGGAAGTCGTGCGCAAGGTGCTGGGCACGCCCAAGACGATGATCGCGGCGTCGTCCCGCACGCCCTTGCAGGAACTGAACGGGATCATCACGCCGAACGGCCTGCATTACGAGCGTCACCACGCCGGCATTCCCGAGATCGACCCGGCTCAGCATCGATTGATGGTCTTCGGTCTGGTCGACAAACCGCTGATCTTCACGATGGACGATCTCAGGCGGTTCCCCTCGGTCAGCAAGATCCATTTCCTGGAATGTTCGGGAAACCAGAGTTTTTCGTCGAAGGGACGCGATACCGCGCAAGACGTGATGGGGCTGGTCAGCTGCGCAGAATGGACTGGTGTCCCGATGAAGACGATCCTGGAAGAATGCGGCGTACAGAGCGCCGCGAAATGGGTCGTCGCCGAAGGTGCAGACGCCGATGCGTTGACGCGATCAATCCCGATCGAGAAATGCATGGACGACGTGATCCTGGCCTATGCCCAGAACGGCGAACGCATCCGCCCGGAACAGGGCTATCCGCTGCGCGTGTTCAATCCCGGCTATGAAGGCAACATGTCGGTCAAGTGGGTGCGCAGCCTGCAAGTGCGCGAAGAGCCGATCTATTCACGCGAAGAAACCTCGAAATATACCGATCTGCTTCCCGGCGGAAAGGCGCGCGAATTCTCGTTCGTGATGGAGGGTAAATCTGTCATCACCTACCCATCAGGCGGACAGAGGATGAATGGGCCTGGATTCTACGAGATCGCCGGAATCGCGTGGAGTGGTGCTGGTAAGATTACCCGCGTCGAGGTCTCGACCGACAACGGCGCGACTTGGAGGGATGCAGACCTACAAGACCCGGTGATGCATATCTGCCTCACCCGGTTCCGGCTCGGCTGGGTCTGGGACGGGAAAGCGACGACGATCCTGAGCCGCTCGACCGACGAGACGGGTTACGTACAGCCAACGATCGAAAAGCTTATCGCTGTACGCGGCAAGTATTCGACCTACCACAACCACGCGATCCAGCCTTGGGCTATCGCTGACAGCGGGGAGGTGACCAATGCGCTGGCATAACGTGATGATCTGCGGAGCTTTCCTGGCAGTTTCGACCGGTGCAGCCCATGCCGAGTTCGGTTTCGGGACGCCCGCGACGCCCGAGGAGATTGCGGGTTGGAACATCTCGATCGGTCGCGATGGCGCGAACCTTCCGGCCGGAAGCGGCGATACAAAGGCCGGGGCCGCAATCTACGCCGAGCGTTGCGTGGCCTGTCATGGTGAGCTGGGCGAAGGCGGGATCGGCGACAGGCTGGTCGGGGGGCAAGGCAGCCTGACGTCCGATCCACCTGTCAAGACCGTCGGTAGCTACTGGCCCTATGCGACGACGCTTTACGACTATATCAATCGGGCGATGCCGCAGGATGCGCAGCAGAGCCTGACCCCGGATGAGGTCTATGCGCTGTCGGCCTATCTGCTGCACCTCAATGGGATCGTAGCAGAGGGCGCGGTCATGGATGCCAAGAGCTTACCAATGGTTCAGATGCCGAATCGCGACGGGTTCGTTCCTGACGACCGGCCCGATATTGGGGAGTGAGGCATTGGTGTTCACCCTTGCTCACTTGAACAGTGATAGAGATTGATCTGATTCCCGGAAACTGGACCGTTTGAGTCTGGGGTTTTCCGCTATCCTTTTTCAGCCGGGAGAGGAGCGGAATTGCATGAAGGCGCGCAAGTTTTCGGGAATCCGATCAATCGGGGGCTGACACAATCTGCAGGAACGGCCGAACTGATGGCGCGGCGCACGCCGGAGATGCCGCTTGCACCCTTTGATCCGCGGCGCTTCTGACCTGTGCGACTTGCCCCGGCGGACCGGGGCCGCATCAAGGCACCGGCGGTCCGCGTTTGCCCATCAGCTCGTGCAGATGTTCCAGGAACGACGCACGCGCGCCTTCGATATGGTCCCTGGTCAGCGCTGCCGCACCGTCTGCATCGCCTACCTCACAGGCCGTGAGGATAGCCAGATGTTCGACCGTCGCCCGCTCCATGCCGTCACTCAGCAGCAACTGCGCCCGCAGATAGCGGTCGATCCGGTCCATGGCGTTGCCAAGCACCTCGAGATGGTAACTCAACCCGCTGGGAAGATAGAGACTGGCGTGGAAGACCCGGTTCAAATCGCCCCACACCATCGGGTCGGTCGAACCTCCGAACGCCTTGTGAGCGGCTCGCGCCTCGGCCAGTGACGTGGCAGTCATACGAGGAACTGCGCGACGGATCAGCTCCGGTTCGACCAGCGCCCGGAAGTCGAAGATCTCGACGGCCTCCTCGGACGAAAGGCCAGAAACCACCGCCCCCTTATAGCGTTGAGTCCGCACCAGCCCCAACTCTTCGAGCCTCGTCAGGGCTTCGCGCACCGGAATCCGGCTAGCATTGAACCGGCGCGCGATGTCGTCTTGACGTAGCGGTTCGCCTTCAGCAAGGGAGCCCTCAATGATCGCGCGCCGCAGCGCCTCGAAAATCAACGTCGAGGCCGAAGCCATCTGCGAGATGTCTACTGATCTGATCTTCATTGCCGCCAACCTTTACCGTGCTGGTAAGGGATCGGTCGGGCGAAAGGAAGGTTTTTGTAACTTGAATATTGGATCCAATATGCTAAGACTCACGCCATGTGCAGCCGGGACCACCCTGCCGCTGCCGTGACGAACGGGGGTCGCCACCTTGGACATCAAGCGCATTCACCTCGGCACCGCAGCCTTGGCGACGACCTGTCCGTTAGCCTGGTGCGCGACGACCTATGCGTAGCTCAAAAGCCATCCATGTGATCTCCTGCCACGCCGAAGGCGAGGTCGGGGATGTCATCGTCGGAGGCGTCGCCCCGCCACCGGGAGAGACGCTCTGGGATCAGCGCGCCTTCATCGCCCGGGACGGCGCGCTGCGCTCCTTCGTGCTGAACGAACCGCGCGGGGGCGTGTTCCGGCATGTGAATCTGCTGGTCCCACCGAAACACCCCGACGCCGATGCCGCCTTCATCATCATGGAGCCCGAGGACACGCCGCCAATGTCGGGGTCGAACTCGATCTGTGTCGCCACCGTGGTTCTCGAAAGTGGTCTGGTGCCTATGACGGAGCCGGAAACCCTGTTGACGCTGGAGGCGCCCGGCGGCCTCGTGCGGGTCCGCGCCCAATGCCGGGACGGCAAGGCCGAACGCATTTTCGTTGAGAACCTGCCCAGCTTCGCTGACCGGTTGGATGTGCCGCTCGAGGTCGAGGGGCTGGGCACGCTGACGGTGGACACCGCCTTTGGCGGCGACAGTTTCGTCATTGTCGACGCGACCGCACTGGGCCTCGCGCTGCAGGCAGACGAGGCCGCCGATATCGCCCGTCTGGGGGTTCGCATCACCAATGCCGCGAACCGGCAACTGGGGTTCTCTCACCCCGAGCAGCCGGATTGGGATCATATCTCTTTCTGCGCATTCACCAGCCCGTTGGAACCGATGGAGGACGGCTGGCGCACCCGCTCAGCGGTGGCGATCCAGCCCGGCAAGGTCGACCGCTCGCCCACCGGCACGGCGGTGTCGGCGCGGATGGCGGTTCTGGCGGCGCGCGGGATGATGCGCGAGGGGCAGCGCCTCGAAGCGCGCTCGATCATCGACTCGGTCTTTGCCGGCCGCATCCTGCGGGCGACTGAGGTCGCCGGTCGGCCCGCGATCCGCCCCGAGATTTCGGGGCGCGCATGGATCACCGGCATCCACCAGCATCTGCTGGACCCTTCGGACCCCTGGCCGGCCGGCTATCGGCTGGCGGACACCTGGGGGGCTTCATGAACCGCCACCACATCCCACCGCCGATCCGGCCCTACGCGCGGATTGCAGGTCGATTGACCCAAGAAAACAGATTTCGGGCGCAGCAGGGATCAGCGCAGACCCCTGACCTGACGCCAGCGACGACTTTGCCCAAGACCAAAATCAACCCAACCAACAGCGGAGATTGAGGATGCTTGCCCGACACCGACCCATCACCCTTGCAGCGATGCTGCTGACGACCGTGGCGCTGACCACCACCGCACAGGCACAGGATGCGCAGACCGGCGGCGTTCTGCGCATCCTTGCCACCGGCGAACCCGACCACATGGACCCTACCGCCGCAGCGATGGTCAACACCAACAACTACATGCGCGCTGTATCGCGGCTGCTTGTCAGCTACAATTCCTCCAACGACCCTGAAATTGCGCTGAAGCCGGTGGGCGACCTTGCCGTCGACGTACCGCAGCCGACCGACGACGGCCTGACCTATACGTTCAAGCTGCGCCCGGGCGTGATGTGGAACACCCCCGGCGGCCCGCGCCCGATTACCGCAGCAGATGTCGAGCGTGGGATGAAGCGCAACTGCAACCCTTCGCTGGGATCGTTCTCGCTCAGCTACTATACGGCGCTGATCGCCGGCATGGCGGAATTCTGCGACGGCTATGCCAAAGTCGAGGTGAGCGCCGAGGCGATCAAGGCCTATTCCGAGGGCAATGACATCACCGGGATCGAGACCCCGGACGATCAGACGGTGGTATTCCACCTGAAGGAAAAGGCCGGTGACTTCGTCTACATGCTGTCGCTTGCCAACGCGGCACCGGTGCCGATTGAGGTGTTGGATTATCTGCCCGACAGCCCGGAATACCGCGCCAATTTCATTTCCAGTGGCCCCTACACCATCGGCGAATACGTCCCCGACACGATGATCCGCCTTGTACGCAACCCGGCCTGGGATCCGGCGACCGATCCGCTGCGTAAGGCCTATGTGGACGAGATCGAGATCACCATGGGCCTTCAGTCCGATGCGATCATGCAGCAGCTTCAGTCTGGCGATGCCGATCTGGCCTATGATATCAACATTCCGCCGGCGATCCTGGCAGCACTGACCGCGGCAGGCGATGAAAAGCTGACCGCGATTTCCGCCGGTAATACCAACTTCCTCTTCATCAACACCGTGTCGGACAACAACAACGGTGCGCTGAAGGATCTGCGGGTGCGGCAGGCGCTGGAGTACGCGGTGGACAAAGCCGCAGTGGTCCAGCAATGGGGCGGCCCGGCGGTGGCCGAGCCGGTCGGCGGCATCTTCGGCATCGGTGTGCTGGGCTATCACAAGTTCAACCTCTATCCCTCGCCCGATGACAAGGGCGACCCCGAAAAGGCCAAACAGCTTCTGGCCGAGGCCGGGTTCCCGGACGGCATCACGCTGAAGATGCCCTACCGCAACAAAGACCTTGAGGTGGCCACGGCTCAGACGATCCAGGCCAGCCTCGCGCGGGCCGGCATCACCCTTGAACTGGTTCCGGTGACGGCTGCGGATTACTATTCAAAGTTCATGACCAACCCTGGCAACACCAAGGATGGCATCTGGGATATCGCGCCGGTCGGCTGGACCCCGGATTGGGTCGGCGGTGCCGCGCGGTCGGTGTTCCAGCCGCAGTTCAGCTTTAACGGCGCACATCAGACCTACAACTACACCGACTATAACAATGACGCCGCGAACGAGATCGCCGCGCAGGCGATCAACGCCACCACGCCCGAGGAAACCGCGCGGCTCTGGTCGCAGGTCGACGAGATGGTCATGGCCGACGCGCCGGTGGTGCCGCTGATCGCCAACAAGAACCCGCGTTATCACGGCGAAGCGGTGCGCAACTACCAGGTCTACGCTCTGGGCGTCGAAGGCGACTGGACCAATATCTGGGTCGAACGCTGATCCCCTGATGTCTGTCCGCGCTGGGTCTCTGGCGCGGACTTCCCCGTCGGTCTGAACAT
>Ga0073904_10000454_pt1 | contig 28977 bp, 27 predicted proteins | sample KloWWTrecipitate_FD_66668 | JGI IMG/M metagenome (GOLD analysis project Ga0073904, IMG submission 66668) | Active sludge microbial communities from Klosterneuburg, Austria, studying microevolution and ecology of nitrifiers - Klosterneuburg... | ecosystem: Engineered > WWTP > Aerobic digester >... | reverse complement strand
TGAAAGAACTGTCGGAAATTTATGGCCGGAGCGTCGGAAGCTAAGAAAAAGACCAAGAATGCAAAGGCAGCTCGAACTTCAGCCGCTCCTCGCTCGAGGACGAGAGCCTTGCGGAATTGGTTTGATGATCTTTTTGAGAGGCATGTGAATGTCTTCTTTGTCGCTGGAGCGATGTTGTTTTTTGTCGCAATGCTGGCTCTCAAATTCTCGTTCTATTACGTCGAAGGCCTCGCGTCAGTCGCTCTCCTGATCTTTGGGGCGGTATTTCTCTGGAAATACCATGACGCAGTCTTTCCGCTCCGTTTCAAGTTTTCCGAAGACTCGGTCTGGCTTTATGTCGGATTGTTCGCCTTCTTGGGATTTATATTCGACGGGGCCGGAAACGCCTTCTACAACAAGCCGCTGGAGCTTCTTTGCCCTACAGCCTCAAGGCTGGCGAGAGAAGTAGTTTCGATAGAAACATCTGACGGCACTGAATTTGGCCAGGCTTTCATATGCGTGTCGCGGATCGGCGGCGAAAATGTCGAGATCGCCTGGTACCTGGTGGACATGATCCGGATCGCTGAATACATCGTAATTGCCTTTGTTTTGATCGCGGTGTGCCGCGCAATACTTTTTTGGAAACATGCAAAATAAAATACGCCTCATAATAGTCTTGCTTTTAGCTGCCTACGTTCTACCGGCGGCGGCTCAGACCCCGACAGTCGAAAAAATAGATCCGCCGAATTGGTGGACGGGAATGACGATCAACCCGGTCCGCGTGCTGCTTCGCGGCACCGGCCTGAAGAGTGCGACGGTCACAGTTCCTACCGGTTTGAGTGCCGGCAATTACAAACACAGCGAGAACGGCCATTATCTGTTCTTTGATCTTACGATTCCACCAACAACGGCTCCGGGCATAAAGAAACTGTCGGTTAACGGAAACGGTAAAACAACTACATTCGATTTTGAGGTCAACTCGCGGCCGTCGGCAGTTGGGAAATATCAAGGATTCTCGCCGGACGACGTCATCTACCTGCTGATGCCTGACCGGTTTGCTGACGGTGACACTTCAAATAATGACCCCGCGATCTCAAAAGGCCTTTACGACCGCAGCAAAACGCGGCGATATCACGGCGGCGATCTCGAGGGCATCATCAGCAAACTCCCCTATCTCAAATCGCTCGGAGTGACCGCGATCTGGACGACACCGATCTACGACAACAACAACAAGCTCGACGAAAAGGAAGTTTACGACGGGGAAAAAACCACGGGATACCACGGCTACGGCGCGGTCGATATGTACAGCGTCGATGAGCATTTCGGCGATGTTGATAAATTAAAAGAGCTGGTCGACAAAGCCCACGCTATGGGCCTCAAAATGGTCCAGGATCAGGTCGCCAACCACACCGGGCCGTATCACGTCTGGGCAAATGATCCGCCGACACCGAGCTGGTGGAACGGCACCGCCGACAATCATCTCTCGAACAACTGGCAAAAATGGACGACGATGAATCCGCGCGCGTCCTACCAGACGCAGCGGCGCAATCTCGAAGGATGGTTCGTCGATATTCTTCCCGACTTTAACCAGGACGATCCCGAGGTCGAAAAATACCTGATCCAGAACAGCATTTGGTGGATCGAGCGAGTCGGTTACGACGCGATCCGTATGGATACGCTGCCGCACGTGCCGCGTACCTTTTGGGCGAAATGGGGAGCCGCGATCAAGCGTCAATATCCAAAGGTAAACATTCTCGGCGAGCTTTTCGACGGCGATCCGGCATTGCTCTCGTATTTTCAGACCGGCCGCAAAGGCCACGACGGCATCGACACGCAGATCGACACGCTCTTCGATTTCACAACGTATTACGCGATCCGCGATGCGTTCGCCCAGGGAAAATCGATCCGTGCGGTCTCACAGGCATTCGCCCACGACTGGCTCTACCCGCGGCCCGAGGTTCTCTCGACTTTCCTCGGCAATCACGACGTCGGACGCTTTCTCGGCGAACCCGGAGCGACCGTCGAAGGCCTGAAACTCGCAAACACGCTCATCATGACCTCACGCGGCACGCCGATCCTTTATTACGGCGACGAGATCGCCATGAAAAGCGGCGGCGACCCGGAAAACAGGCGTGATTTCCCTGGCGGTTTTCCGGCTGACGGCATCGACAAGTTCGCCGCACCAGGAAGAAACGCGGTGGAAAAAGACGTTTGGGATCACCTGGCAAAACTCGGAAAACTCCGTCAAACATTCGAACCGCTCCGCCGCGGCAAAACCATTGACCTGCTCGACGAAGAACAGCAGATGGCGTACGCACGCATGACCGACAAGGAAGCAATTGTGGTCGTTTTCAACAACGAGACGAAGCCTGCAACGGTAACGTTCGATGTGTCGATGATCAAGCAGACGAAGACCAATGGCTCGTTTGTAGATCTGCTTGACGAGCCTCGGTCCTTCGAAGTAAAGAACGGCAGCGTAAATGTCGAGCTGCCGGCTCGTTCTGCTCGCATTCTGCGCGGCGTAACTCTGCGATGAAATTCGTTCTAGACCTATTCCTATTTTTCGCGTCCTTTTCGCGTATTTCGCGGGCAGATAAAACGTTATGCAAAACAAACCAAAGTTAACATTCTGGCAGATCTGGAACATGAGCTTCGGCTTTCTCGGCATCCAGTTCGGCTGGGGATTGCAGATGGCGAATATGTCGCCGATCTACAAATATCTCGGCGCTGATGAGAGTTCGCTGCCATATCTCTGGCTTGCCGGGCCGCTCACGGGGTTGCTGATCCAGCCGATCGTCGGGGCGATGAGCGACCGGACATGGACGCGGCTCGGGCGTCGCCGTCCGTTCTTTCTGGTCGGTGCGATCATCGCGAGTATTTGTTTGATCCTGATGCCGAATTCGTCTGCAGTTTGGATGGCGGCGAGCTTGCTTTGGATAATGGACGCGTCGATCAATATCACGATGGAACCGTTCCGTGCATTCGTCGGCGACAAACTGCCTGAGGAGCAGCGGACGCTCGGATTCGTGATGCAATCGTTCTTTATCGGCATCGGATCGACGCTCGCGAATGCCCTGCCATACATCCTTACCTGGCTTGGCGTGGTTGGAATAATGAAGAGCGGCATTCCGTATTCAACGCTGATCGCATTCATCGTCGGAGCGGCGGCATTCCTGAGCGCGGTTCTTTGGACTGTCTTTACGACAGACGAATTTCCGCCGGATGACATCGAGAGTTTTCGCAGAAAGAATGCCGAGGGCAGCATCGTCGGGAATATCCTAAAAGAAGTCGGTGACGCATTCCGCGAGATGCCGACAACCATGAAGCAACTCGCGATCGTCCAATTTTTCACGTGGTTTGCTTTGCCGTTCATGTGGCAATTCTACGGGCTGACCGTTGCTCGTCACGTTTTCGGAGCGGTCGACGACCATTCTGACCTATTTAAGCAAGGAACCGAATGGGGCGGCGTGTGCTTTGCGATCTATAACCTGGTTTGCTTTCTTGTCGCCTTCGGCATTCCGCCACTCGCTGCAAAGATAGGCCGCAAGGGCGTACACATGATCTGCCTGACCTGCGGCGGCCTTGGGCTTATATCGACGTATTTTGCTGGTAATCCATACTTTCTCTGGATCGGAATGATCGGCGTCGGCATTGCCTGGGCTTCGGTCCTTTCGATGCCCTATGTCATTCTCGCCGGAGCGATCAAGCCGGAAAGAATGGGCGTTTACATGGGTGTTTTCAATTTGTTCATCGTTATTCCGCAGGTCGTTCAGAGTTTCCTGACGCCGCAGATCTACAAGTCAATACTTGGCAATAACCCACTGAACGCGGTCATCCTCGGCGGCATCTCAATGCTCGTCGCGGCAGTCTCCGTACTGGTTGTAAAAGATATCGGAGCAGCGAAGATCGAGGGAATCGGCGGCGGCAGCCACTAATGTCATTATGCAGAAGCGAATTTTAATACTCTCGGTAATTTCCATCTTTCTTGCGAGCTGCGTTTTTGGCCAGCAGCCATCGCGGGACGTTTCTAAGGAAACTGCTCGCAGCTCGCAAGATTGGATTCGCGACGCGGTTATCTATCAGATCTGGGAACGCGCGTATTCGCAAAAAGGCGATTTTAATTCGATCACGGCAGATCTCGACCGCATTAAGAACCTTGGCGCCGATGTTTTGTGGCTGATGCCGGTTCATCCGATCGGGCAGGTCAAGAAGAAAGGTTCGGTCGGTTCGCCATATGCGGTTCGAGATTATTACGGCGTCAATCCCGATTACGGAACGCCCGCCGATCTCAAACGCCTCGTCGCCGAAGCCCACAAACGCGGCTTAAAAGTCATCATCGACGTCGTCGTCAACCATACCGCCTGGGACAACAAACTTATCACCGAGCATCCAGAATTCTACAAAAAGAATGAAAAAGGCGAGATCATTCCGCCCGTTCCTGATTGGGCAGATGTCGCGGGGCTCGATTACGAAAAACCGGCCGTTCGGAAATACATCATCGAGAATTTCAAAAGCTGGATCCGCGATTACGACCTCGACGGTTTTCGGTGCGATGTGGCGCTGTTCATTCCGACCGATTTCTGGGAAGAAGCCCGAGCCGAGGTTGATAAAGTAAAGGCAAATACCATATGGCTCGCCGAAGCCGAAAAGGCGGACCTGCTCGTGAAAGCTTTCGATGTCGATTATTCGTGGAATATGCACGGCGCTTTGACCGAGGTTATGCAGGGCGTAAAGCCAGCGTCAGCCTTGAGGAGGATATGGGAAGAGCAGGCCGCGACTTTCGCGAAAGGCTCGATCCGCATGCGTTTCTCCGACAATCACGACGAACGCCGGGCGATCGTGCGATTTGGCGAGAAAGGTGCTCTCGCGGCTCAGACGCTCGCCTTCACGCTCGACGGTGTGCCGCTGATATACAACGGAATGGAAGTTGGCGATACCGCCGAATCCGGTGCTCCGGCACTATTCGAAAAGCTGCCGATCTTCTGGCAATTCGCTGAACGCCGGCCCGAATTTCCGCGTTTCTACAAGGCAATGACTTCTTTGCGAAAAAGCAGCGTCGCCCTTCGTCGCGGCGATGTTAATTGGCTAAAGAATTCGGACGAGAACCGCGTCCTGACGTTCACACGCCGCTCGGGCAATGAGGAACTGCTGATCGCGATCAACATGACCAACGCACCGTTTTTTGGCTCGGTCGAAGCAAGCGGAAATTTTGAGGAGATCACGCCAAACATCGGCAACCCGCTGCCGCCTGACGATGAAAAATCAAAGCCGCCCGCGAAGGCAAATGTCGCATTGCCAACGCTAAGTTTAGACAGTTTTGGGTTTAGAATATTCAAACGAAAGTAAAACTCGTCTAAACCGATATGAAAAAGCGACTTATCTGGCTCACATTCGTAATTGCTCTCTTGCCATTGGCAGCCTCGGCTCAGTCAAAAACGCCGAAGACCGTGCGAGATTTCTTCATGGTGCTGCCCGACAAATATTTCAGCCTCGATTGCTGCATGACCATGCCGAGATCGAAGCAAAAGCCAGAGTATTTGAAACGGTATCTCAAGGTCGAAGACACCGCTAACGGCTACATGAGCGGCTATGGCGACGCGGCTCAGGAAGGCTTTGTGATGGCCCTTTTCAAACGTCCGAACGGCAGCTATCTGATCGGCTTTTACACCTACGGCGAAGGCGGCATTGAGGATACGCCGTGGACAGTTTTTCTCGATTATAAAGCCGGGAAATGGACCGACGTTTCGCGTAAATCGATCGCGAATTACAGCAAAGAAAAATACGTTTACGAATTGCCGCGAAACGGTACGACCGTTCAGGTCTTTGAGAAAGACGAGAACGGCACCGACTGGAACAAAGGCAAAAAGCTCCACGACCTTGTTTGGAAAGATGGTAAGTTTACACTATCAAAATAGCTCCTTCGATCGATCCAAGTAGCAGAAAAATGCGAAAACTTACAGGCTTGCTTTCTCTTATCTCATTATTTTTCATTTCAGCAACTGTTCCCTTGGGCCAGACTGCACCGAGAGTGTACGTGCTTAACGCGAAAACTCTGCAGGAACGCCGCAAAGCGGTTCTTGATCCAAAAACCGCCGCGCAATACGTACGTTCGATCAAGCGGCTGACGTCAGACGCTGACAGGGCCCTAAAGGTCGAGATCGCTCCCGTTACGTCGAAAACTGCCTCACCGCCGAGCGGCGATAAGCACGATTACATGAGCCAGGCTCCGTATTTCTGGAAGAATCCGGACACGAAAACCGGCTTCCCATACATCCGCCGCGACGGCGAGCGAAACCCCGAGATCCTGCAATATCCCGATCACACGCTGATGGACGACATGGTAAAGACCGTCGAGACGCTGTCGATCGGCTATTACTTCACCGGAAAAGAAGAATATGCCGCACGAGCCGCGACGATCCTGCGGATGTGGTTCCTCGGTGCAAAAACGAAAATGAACCCGCATCTGGAATACGCGCAGGCAATACCGGGGCTGAATACGGGACGCGGTATCGGGATCATTGAGACCCACGGCCTGATCCGCGTCGTTGACTCGATCGGATTGCTCGCGGCTTCAAAAGCCTGGACAAAAGACGATCAAGCCGGCCTCGAAACCTGGTTCGGCAAATACGTCACGTGGCTCACCGAAAGCAAAAACGGCCGCGACGAGGCTGCGGCTAAGAACAATCACGGCACGATCTACGACGTTCAGGTCGCATCGTTCGCTTTGTTCGCGGGTAAACCCGATATCGCCAAAAAGCTGATCGAATCGGCAAAAGCAAACCGCATCGCCAAACAGATCGAGCCCGACGGCAAACAGCCGCTCGAGCTCGAACGCACCAAGGCGTGGAGCTACAGCACGATGAATCTGGGCGGATTTGTTGAGCTCGCCCTGCTCGGCGACGCTGTCGGCATCGACCTCTGGAGCTATCAAACATCGGACGGCCGCAGCATTCGTAAGGCGTTCGACTGGCTGTATCCCTTCGCCGACGGCAAGAAAAAATGGGAATACCAGCAGATCGAGCCGCTCCTCGGCGAACGCCTCTACGACCAGATGAGGAAAGCCAAAGATAAATACCGCGACGACAAATTCAAGGCCGCGTTATCGGCGATCCCATCCATGTCACCAGACGACCGCGACTGGCTTTTGCTGCTTTAGTCGAGTTTTACCTCAGATGGACACGGATAGACACAGATAAGAAAAGATGGAAATCAGCGCTAAAAGCAAAACGTGGGTAATCTTTCCTGTGTACCGTTTCTTATCCGTGTCCATCTTTATCCATCTGTCGTTAATTCTTTTCTCGCTCGCCATCACAGCCCAAACCATCTCACCCGGCGGCCCAGGCAAGGACGCCCAGTGGGCGACCGCCGGTAAACAAGCCGTCGGCACATCCGCTTCGCTCGAATCAAAGGTCTGGTTCACACTCGCTCAGGGCGTGATGACCGAGGTTTATTATCCGGATGTGACGGTTGCGAATGTTCACCTCCTGCAATTCCTCGTCGTCGATCCCAAAACAAAAAAGGTCGAAACCGAGCAGGACGACGCGATCCACGAGATCAAAGTCCTACGGCCTGATTCGCTGACATTTCAGCAGGTGAATACGGCGAAGTCAGGGAAATGGAAGATCTCTAAAACCTATGCAGCCGATCAAAAAAGTAACTCCATCTTGATAAAAGTTGAATTTCTGCCAAAAGTGAGCGGCCTGCGATTGTACGTCTTTTACGATCCCTCTCTGGCAAATAGCGGCATGCACGACAGCGGCGCGTACTACCTCGCTAAGCCATCTGATCCCTCGGATCAAAGATCAAAAGATGTTCTCTCCGGATTCGTTGGCTATGACGGCGAGATCTCATCATTTCTCCATATCAGCGGTAAGATGGAAGAAGCATGGACAGGTCCGATCGGTCCGAACGATGGTCTTACACAGCTTCGCAAGGGTGGAACGATAAACAGCCGACAAACAAATGCTGAAAGTGGAAATATCGTTCAGATCGCTCGCGTTACACACCCTAGGAACTTCGTTGTAACTCTGTCGTTTGCTCGAACGATCGATGACGTAGTCAAAGAGCCATTCAGATCGTGGATTCAGTACGCGTTCAAAGATTGGACTACACCACCAAAACGGGAGGCCTCAAAATTTGCAGATTATGTCGAACGCCTTTTTGTTGAGTATGAACGCGAGTGGGCCGATTACGTCAAAACCATCCCTAAAGTCGATCCCAAATTCCAGGCCCAGTTCAACATGGCTGCGATGCAGTTAAAGGCTCTTGAAGATAAGACTGCGCGTGGGGCGAATATTGCTAGTTTGACGGTTCCGTGGGGCGGTGGTGAGAATGCGAACGAAAATAATGTCGGCGGATATCATCTCGTTTGGGCACGCGATCTGTATCAGGTTTTTACGGCGTACATGGCTCTCGGCGATAGGGCGGCGGCGGAGCGGGCTTTGGATTTTTTGCTGAAGGTTCAGCAAAAGCCGGATGGCAGTTTTCCGCAGAATTCGTGGCTCGACGGCAAGCCTTTCTGGGGTTCGCTTCAGATGGACGAGGTCGCTTTTCCGCTGATTATGGCGTGGCAGCTTGGAAGGTTTGATAAGGCGACTTACGAAAATCACCTGAAAAAAGCGGCCGATTTCATCGTCAAAAACGGCCCCGCGACGCCGCAGGAGCGTTGGGAAGAGGAATCCGGCTATTCGCCATCGACCATCGCCGCCGAGATCGCCGGGCTCGTGTGTGCCGCCGACATTGCAAAGCGAAACGGCGATACAGCCTCCGCCGCAAAATATCTCGCAACCGCCGACAATTGGCACGCCAATATCGAAAATTGGACCGCGACCAAAACCGGCAAATACGGCGACGGCAACTATTACCTCCGCATCACCCAGAACGGCAAACCCGATGCCGGTGAAATGATCGAGATCAATAACGGCTCCGGCACCTATGACGAACGCGACATCGTCGACGCGGGCTTCCTCGAACTCGTACGCCTCGGCCTCAAACCCGCGAACGATCCGCTGATCGCCAAATCGGTAAAGGTTATCGACCAAGTCATCAAGGTCACAACGCCGAACGGTGACGGCTTCTACCGCTACAACCACGACGGGTACGGCGAAATGGATGACGGACGGCGTTGGAACTTTGACGGAAAATATACAGGGAAAGGGCGTTTATGGGTTCTGCTTTCCGGCGAACGCGGCCAATATGAAATCGCTCTTTGCAATGAAACCATCAAAAAGATCCAACTTGATGGATTCAATTGCAACGAAAAGGAAATGGATGGTTGGCGATATAATCGGCTCGACGCGATGGCGAAATTCGCCAACGAAGGCCTCATGATCCCCGAACAAGTCTGGGACAAACCAGATCTCAGATCTCCCGATAAACAATTCGTCCCCGACCTGAAGTTTGGCGAGGGCACCGGTTCGGCAACGCCGCTTGCGTGGTCGATGGCACAGTTCATTCGCCTCGCGACGAATATCAAAGCCGGAAAAAACCTTGACACGCCGCAGGTGGTTTACGACCGATATGTTAGTGGAAACCGATAAGACATCCTTTATTTTCCTTGACTTAGAACCAGATTTCGCGTAAATTTTATCAACTTCTCAGCAGACAATTTAGTTATTCTCGTATAAGCAGCAGGTTCGTCTTTATGGCATCTAATCTGGTATCGATTCAGCGGCGAGGATTTGGTCAGACGATGCGCAGGGACAACTGGTGGGTCGCTCCGCTGCTGACCTTCATTGGGCTTGGAGCGTTCGTTGTGTATTCAACGTGGGCAGCATTTCAGGGCCAGCATTACAGCTTTGGCAATTATTTGTCACCGTTCTATTCGCCTGAGATATTCGGAAATTCGCCTCACGCGCTCTTCGGCCCGCCGCCGAGCTGGCTGCCGTCGTGGCTGCCGTTTTCGCCCGCTTTGCTTATCCTGTGGGCTCCCGGCGGATTTCGGTTCACGTGCTATTACTATCGCGGAGCCTACTACAAAGCCATGTGGGCCGATCCGATCGCCTGTGCCGTTGGCGAACCGCGCAAAGGCTATCGCGGCGAAAACTGGTTCCCGCTGGTTCTGCAAAACATCCATCGCTATTTTCTCTATCTCGCACTAATATTTTTGTTTTTCCTCGCCTACGACGCGTGGAATGCAATGTGGTTCCTCGGCCCAGACGGCAAACAGCATTTTGGCATCGGCGTAGGAACTATCGTCCTGACGGCGAATGTCTTTTGCCTCGGCTTCTACACCCTAAGCTGCCATAGCCTGCGGCATCTCGTCGGCGGCGTTTATGACGTGCTTTCGAACAAACCGATCAGGAAAAAAGCGTACGGCTGCGTCAGCGCGCTGAACAAACGGCACATGTTATTCGCGTGGATCAGCTTGTTTGTGGTCGGGTTTTCGGATATCTACGTGCGGATGTGCTCGATGGGCGTTTGGAAAGATTTCAGATTTTTTTAGCGATGAGACGTTCTTTGGAAGGAAGGAATAACTGATCTAACGAGCATCAGTTGCCACTAGCTTCAGCTAGTGGAGAGAAGTAGATAAGGAAATAGGCTTTAGCCGAAATATTCTTAAAATAAAGCTACGCAAACTTGAGCACGTATGCCTTGGATAAGGGTCTGGTTACATTTTGTTTGGGCGACAAAAAATCATGCTCCACTTCTCAGTGACAACATCCGGCAGTCTGTTTTTCAACATATCCGAGAGAATGCCAGAACAAAAGGTATATTTATCGATCACATAAACGGATACATAGATCATGTACATTGCTTGATATCGCTTGGCAGCGATCAGTCGATAGAAAAGATAATGCAGCTCTTAAAGGGCGAGTCCTCATTTTGGATTAACAAAAGCGGACTCACCAACCATAAGTTTGAATGGCAGAACGAATACTTTGTTGTTTCGGTAAATCCGGCGGGTTTGAACAGTGTTCGGCGTTATATAGCAAGTCAAGAGGAGCATCATCGGCAAGCAACGTTTGAGCAAGAGTTCGATAATTTTCTCGTCCGAGCTGGTTTTCATAGATTTCCTGATTCGCACTAGTTTCGGCTAAAGCCTTGTCTTTTGTTTGCTGAGTCCACTAGCTAAAGCTAGTGGCAACTGATAAGAATGGATTATCCAATATTTGAACACGACGTTATCGTCATCGGTGCTGGTGGAGCGGGGCTTCGGGCGGCTATTGAGGCCTCGGGCTCGGGTGTGAGCGTCGGGCTGATATGCAAGTCCTTGCTCGGCAAGGCTCACACCGTGATGGCTGAGGGCGGCATGGCGGCGGCGATGGGGAATGTCGATGACCGCGACAATTGGCGGGTACATTTCGCTGACACGATGCGCGGCGGCCAATACGTAAATAACTGGCGAATGGCCGAGCTTCATGCAAAAGAGGCCCCGGACCGCGTCAAAGAATTAGAGGCCTGGGGTGCAGTTTTTGACCGCACAAAAGACGGCAAGATCCTCCAGCGAAATTTCGGCGGGCATCGCTATCCGAGGCTTGCTCACGTTGGCGACCGTACCGGTTTAGAGCTGATCCGTACGCTCCAAGATCACGGTATTCATCAGGGCATTGAGGTTTACATGGAGGTCACCGTGCTTTCACTGCTGAAAGACGGTGATCGCGTGGTCGGCTGTCTCGCATATGAGCGTGAACACGGGCGTTTTCGCATTTATAAATGCAAGGCGTTGGTGCTGGCGACCGGCGGCATCGGGCGGGCGTACAAGATCACTTCTAATTCGTGGGAAGGAACTGGCGATGGCCACGCTCTCGCTTACGACGCCGGAGCTGAGCTGATCGATATGGAATTTATCCAGTTCCACCCGACCGGCATGGTCTGGCCGCCGTCGGTTCGCGGAATTCTCGTCACCGAAGGCGTCCGCGGCGAAGGCGGCATTTTGCGTAACAGCGAAGGCAAGCGGTTCATGTTCGACGACATTCCGGACAACTACAAAGACCAAACCGCCGACAACGAAGAGGAAGGCTGGCGATACGTGACCGGTGACAAAAACGCCCGACGCCCGCCCGAACTCCTTACCCGCGACCACGTCGCCCGCTGCATCATGCGCGAGGTCAAAGCCGGACGCGGTTCGCCGCACGGCGGAGTTTACCTCGACATCGCCTGGATCAAAGAAAAGATACAAAACGCACCGGACCACATTAAGAAGAAGCTTCCGTCGATGTATCACCAGTTCAAGCAGCTCGCGAATCTCGACATCACGACCACACCGATGGAGGTTGGGCCGACGACGCATTATGTGATGGGCGGCATTCGGGTTGATGCGGATACGCAGGCATCGACCGTACCTGGATTATTCGCGGCAGGTGAATGCGCGGCAGGTATCAACGGTGCGAACCGTCTCGGGGGCAATTCACTCTCAGATCTCATCGTTTTCGGCAAGCGAGCCGGTGAATATGCCGCGATCTTTGCCAAAGAGAACGGCCACGGCACGATCGACAACGACCAGGTCGCCAGGATCGCCAAAAGCGCGCTCGAACCGTTCGAACGCGACGGCGGGGAAAATCCGTACACGATCCAACACGATCTGCAGGAATTGATGCAGGCAAATGTCGGCATCGTCCGCACACAGGACGAGATGATCGAGGCTCTGAACGGCCTCGATATTCTCAGAAACCGAGCCGCACGGACATTTGTCCCCGGCAACATCGATTTCAACCCCGGCTGGCACACGGCACTCGACCTGCACAACCTGCTCATCGTCTCCGAAGCCATCGCCCGGGCGGCAATCGAACGCACGGAGAGCCGCGGCGGCCATTTTCGCGAAGATTTCCAGGCAAAAGATCCGGAATTTGCCAAATTCAACTTCGCCCTCAAAAAGACCGAAGACGGCGCGATGGCGATCTCAAAATTACCGATCCCCGAAATGCCGGATTATTTGAAAGAGGTTATTAAGGAGATGGGATAGAAAGATAGTAACCACTAAAATACACGAAAGAAACACGAAAAAAGAATTCCTAATTTGGTGTTTTTTTGGTGTCCTTTCGTGGTTCCAAAATCTTATGTCCGAGTTGTTGTATAAGGAAGAGGTTTATGTGATTGCGGGGGCGATGTTCGAAGTATATAAGACGCTCGGGATCGGCTTCCTCGAACCAATTTACCAAGAGGCTTTGGCGGTTGAGTTTACAAAAAGATCGATTCCGTTTGAACGTGAAAAACCGTTGGAATTGTATTACAAGGATGTATTGTTGGAAAAGAAGTATTGTCCTGATTTCGTGTGTTTCGGAGAGATAATTCTTGAGCTCAAGGTATTGCCGAAGCTTTCAAATATTGAGGTTGCTCAACTCCTAAACTATCTAAAGATCACAAAAATGAAATTAGGAGTCTTAGCAAATTTTGGAAGCACACCGCATCTCGAATGGAAACGATACGTGCTTTAACTCATTTTAGTGCTTTTTCGTGTTTTTTAGTGGTTACTATTTCCTATGGCACAAGCAACATTTAGTATCAGACGTGGTGGGCGTGAGACGGCGGAGATGGTCGATTATCGGACCGATGTGACCGAGGGAATGGTTGTGCTTGATGCGGTGCATCAGATACAGGCTGAGTCGGCACCGGATCTGGCTTGCCGTTGGAACTGTAAAGCCGGCAAGTGCGGTTCGTGCTCGGCTGAGATCAACGGCATGCCGAAGCTGATGTGCATGACGAGGCTCGATACTATTCCGCTCGACGAGCCCGTGACCATCGAACCAATGCGAGCCTTTCCGCCGGTCAAGGATCTGATCACCGACGTAAGTTGGAATTACGAGGTCAAAAAACGCATCAAGAAATTCAAACCCCGTAAACCAGACGCCGAGGACGGAACATGGCGAATGCAGCAGGAAGATATCGACCGCGTGCAGGAATTCCGTAAATGCATCGAGTGCTACCTATGTCAGGACGTCTGCCACGTGCTTCGCGATCATGAAAAGCACCAGGAATTCATTGGCCCGCGATTTCTGGTCTATACGGCTGCATTAGAGATGCACCCGCTCGATACGGAGAACCGAACCGAGGATCTAAAGGAACTATTCGGCATCGGCTACTGCAACATCACTAAATGCTGCACTAAGGTTTGCCCGGAGCATATTACGATCACCGATAACGCTATCATTCCACTCAAGGAACGCGTGGTTGACGAACATTACGATCCGATCGGAAAACTGGTAAAATTGTTTAGAAAGAAGTAGTCGGATCGTTAAATGAAGTATTCACAGGCCGCTTGGGCCGAAAAAAGAGCTCGCGGCATCGTCCGTTTTTTGTTGATAGAGGGTGTCCTATTCACAGGCGGCCCTTTTGCCGTTATATTGCAGGTTGTCGGCTATTTCTTTTTAGCGGATGCTGATCAGACGTTTGGGCAGTATTTCACCATGACGCGTACTTGGGTGACGTTCTTTTTTCATGGTACTCTGTTCGGCGGGATCATGGGTTTTATTAACTGGCGGCGAAATGAAAAGGCTTTTGCTGCCCAGAGTATGGATGTACAGTAGCTCTCTCGAAGGGAAACTAACATGTTCGAATTAAAACCGTTACACGTCGAGGCGATTCCCGCCGCACTCGAAAAAGCCAATCGCTATCGCCTCCTCAACGAACCCGGAGCAGCCGAGAGCATCTATCTCGATATTCTCGCCATAGATCCTGAGAATCAGGAAGCCCTGAAAAATCTTGTCCTCGCGATGAGCGACCGTTTTGGCAAGGACTACGCGATCGGCGATGCCCGGATAACTGAATTCGTCACGCGCATCAAGAGCGACTACGAACGCACATACTACACAGGCATCATGTATGAGCGTCGTGCCAAGGCAGTTCTCGCCAAAAATGGTATCGGCGCATACGAGCTATTTCGTCAGGCAATGGACTGCTTTGAAACCGCCGAAGCGATGCGGCCCGCCGGAAACGATGATCCGATCCTGAGGTGGAATGGATGTGCCCGCATCATCAACCGCAACAACCTCGAACCTCGCGACATGCCGGACGATTTTATCGAGTAGTTTGCTTGCGGCTTAGCGTGGCTTGTGCGATAGTTTATTCGCTGCAAACAGTTGTATTATCACTAGCTTGTTCTATTAAGTATTTTTGTTAAGGAGACAAATATTATGGCAGGTAAATTTGAGTTAAAGGTGAGTGCAAACGGCAAATATCACTTCAATCTAAAGGCCGGCAATGGCCAGATCATCCTCTCGAGCGAAATGTATGAATCGAAGGCCGCAGCTGAAAATGGCATCGCTTCGGTGCAGAAAAATGGCGGCGACGACGCTCGCTTTGAACGAAAAGAATCATCGAACGGCAAACCGTATTTCAACCTCAAAGCCTCGAACGGCCAGGTGATCGGAAAAAGCGAAATGTATGAGTCGGTCGCCTCTATGGAAAATGGCATCGAATCCGTCAAAAAGAACGCTCCCGACGCAACGACTGTCGAAGTCTAGTGCTTTTTAGATCAAAAAAATAACAATAGCCCTGGCGTCGAGCTCGGGCTATTTTGCTGTTAACTCGGTTAGTAACCACGAATAAAACACCAAATTGAATTGATTGCTTTAGTGCCATTTCGTGTTCTTTAGTGGTTCCGGTCTTATCTCTATGTATAGAACAATCCTTGGTATCGAACGTCTCCTTTCCGACAAGATCGGCCTTATTCGAGGGCTTCGCATCGGCCTTGTATGTAATCAGGCCTCGGTCATTCCTGATACATTTGTCCACGCGGCTGACGCCTTTGGTGAATGCAGCGAATTTCAGCTGACAACGCTCTTTGGCCCGCAGCATGGGATTCGCGGCGATGTGCAGGACAACATGATCGAGACACCGCACACTGTCGACGAACGCACAGGCAAGCCCGTTTACTCGCTCTACAGCGAAACGCGCGAACCGACGGAGGATATGGTCAAGGACATCGATGCCTTTGTCATCGATCTGCAGGACGTCGGCTGCCGCATCTACACGTTCGTTTATACGATGGCGAACTGTATGCGGGCGGCGAAACAGTTCGGCAAAAAAGTGATCGTCTGCGACCGGCCGAATCCGATCAACGGCCTGGGCGTCGAGGGGAACATCACTGAACACGAGTTCAAATCTTTTGTCGGCCAATTCGAATTGCCGACCCGACACGGAATGACGATCGGCGAGCTCGCGCAGATGTTCAACGAACATTTCGGGATCGGCTGCGACCTGACGGTTGTAAAAATGGGTGGCTGGGGCCGTGAAATGTGGGGCGACCATACCGGTTTGCCTTGGATCCTGCCTTCGCCGAACATTCCGACCGTCGACAGTTGCGTCGTTTTCCCTGCGACCGTTCATATCGAGGGCACCGAGATAAGCGAAGGCCGCGGTACTACCAAACCATTCGAGCTGAACGGCGCACCGTTTATTGATCCTTACGAATGGGTTCGCGAGCTGGAAAAATTCAACTTTGAGGGAGTTAAATTCCGTCACGTCTTTTTCCGCCCGACATTCCAAAAATGCGCCGAACAAACATGCGGCGGCGTCCAGATCCACGTCACCGACCGCGAGGCCTTCACGCCCGTCATCGTCGGAATCGCCATGATCAAGACCGCCTACGATATGTACACAGAGCACTTCCAGTGGAAACAGGAAGCGTACGAATATGTCTTTGACGTAAACCCGTTCGATGTCGTCTGCGGCACGGATAAGATCCGTAAACAGATCGAAAGCGGCGTCTCGCTCGCCGAGATCGAGGCAGATTGGGCCGACGGGCTGGCCGCGTTCCGCGAGGCGAGGAAGCCGTATTTGATGTATTGATCAAATTTAAGACGGCTTAAAGCTGACGATATTTTCTGCCATTCCTTGAAACACGAAATAGTGGAACGGCAGGACCGAGTACCAATATAGGCGGCCGAAAAGGCCCTTGGGACGGAACGTGGCTGTTTGTTTCAGATAGTCTTGCCCGTCCTTTTCGACGATCATGAATTCCAGCCAGGCTTCGCCGGGCAGCTTCATTTCGGCATAAAGCAATAGCCTTTTTTGCGATTTGTCGGCAACCAAAACACGCCAAAAATCGAGCGTATCACCCGCGTTAATGCTGTTGAGGTTGGTCCTGCCACGACGAAGCCCGACGCCGCCAAACATCTTGTCCATAATGCCTCTGATCGACCACAGCCAGTTCGTGTAATACCAGCCGCGCTTCCCGCCGATCGACCAGATGTTGTCGAGCACCTGATCAACGTCAGTTGTGATCGGGACGTGCCGTTCGTCAATAAAGCATCCGTTCACCGGCACTTCTAGATGCTCACGCAAGGAATTGTCCCGATAGCTCGAGACGAGCGAATCTTTCCAGCTTGAAAGCACACTGTTCTGACCAATTTTTTGAAAAGCGAGCTTCACCGACTCTCTGTAGGTCATCGGTTGAATACCGAGTCGTTTGCCGAGATCGTTTGGCTCCGCGATGACCTCGACTTTCATACTATTGACCAGATTGACGGCGAGCCGGTAGGACGTGCTCGTTACAAAATACAGCCAGTATGACGAAAGCTTTGGCGTCATTATCGGAACCGTAAAAATATACCGTTTCAATCCGCGAACTTCCGCAAATTGGAGCAGCATTTCCTTGTACGTCATTACGTCCGGGCCGCCGATGTCGTAGGACTGTCCGTAGGTGTCCTCGCGCATCAGGACGCCGGTCAGATATTCGAGTACGTTGCGGATAGCGATGGGCTGGGTCTTTGTATTCAGCCATTTCGGCGTGATCATTATGGGGAGCTTCTCGGCCAGATCGCGGATGATCTCGAACGAAGAGCTTCCCGAGCCGACAATTATCGCGGCCTTGAGCGACGTCACCGGAACCTTGCTAGTACGCAGAACCTCGTCGACTTTCTTCCTTGACGCTAGGTGTTTCGAGAGTATTTTCTCGTTCGTGATCCCGCCGAGATAGATGATCTGTTTCGCGGATGTTTGGTCGACCAACTTAACAAAATTCGATGCGGCGGTCTCCTCCAGCTTTTCGAATCCGGACGAGTCGTCGTCACTCATCGAATGGATCAGATAGTACGCGGCATCGATCTCCTGCAGCTCAGGTCGAGCTGAACTATCCTTTAGAAAGTCGATCTCGACCACCGAAACTTTCGGATCGGCATAGAAACCATCGACGGGAAACCGGGCCTTATCGCGGACCGCGCAGACGACCTCGCACCCCTGCTGTATTAGAAGAGGCAGAAGTCGCTTGCCGATATAGCCGTTGGCTCCGGTGAGTAGAATTCTCATTAATGGTAGTTTACTACCATAGCGTGTCTAGACATCGATGCTGACTCGACCAGATCAAAACCGCTAGGTCTTTTTGCACCGACGTTTTGGCTTCGAACACTTGCCCGCTAGCAGTTTACAACGTTTTTGATATGAATATTCCGGTTTCGCAGGTCGATGCCGCCTTCGAGGATGGATTTGAGATTGCCGAGGTAGAATGTCCAGCCGTAGGAACAATCGACGTAAATTCCGCGGTCGGGATCGTCAGGAATTCGGCTTTGCGTTAGTTCAACGACGCTCTCGTCGCTTTCTTCTTTGATCGTAACGGTTACCAGGCAGTTCTGCGTAAATGTGAAAGCAAATCGATCGTGGCCGTTAGCCTCCGCGATCATGCCGCTCTCGCTCACGTCATCGAGATACCCGTGCCATCGCCAGTGATAAAGATCGCCGGGCTCGACCGGGCGATCTTGATTGCGTGGGCTGCCGTCGGCACCGGAATATTCCGCCGCCCGCAGGAACCATCGCTCGATCTGGGACGGGATCGCCCACGCCTCATAGATGGCGTGGATCGGCGAACCGACCGTAATTCGACGCGTGAATGTGCTCCAGTCGCGAGCCATTCTATATAACTCCTAAAACCAGCTTTTCTTGCTCTTACCGCCGAAGATGCTGCCCAGCACACCGCGAACGATGCTGTTGCCGATCTGGCGGCCGATCGAGCTGCTGGCGGAGCGGGCTACGCTTTTCGTTACCGATTCGATGAGCGAATCATTACGGCTGCTGCTCTTCGCTGCCCGCTCTTCGTCCTTTGCTGCCTTTTCCGCTTCCTTCGCGGCGGCCTCGGCTTCGGCAAGCTGCTGCTGTTCGGCGGCGCGTGCCTCGGCTTTGACCTGCAGCAGTTCGTACGCGGATTCCCGGTCGACAGCGTTTTCATAGACACCGGCAACAAGCGAATTTGCGATCAATTGTTGACGCTGTTCGGGCGTGATCGGCCCGATATGTCCGGCCGGCGGCACGACGAAAGCACGATCCACCATGGTCGGAACGCCCTTCTCATCGAGCGTCGAGATCAAAACCTCACCGACGCCGAGTTCGGTGATGACGGTTTCAGTATCGATCTTCGGATTTACGCGGAACGAGCTCGCCGCCGCACGAACGCCTTTCTGCTCCTGCGGAGTGTAAGCCCTGAGGGCGTGCTGAACACGGTTGCCGAGTTGAGCGAGAACCTTTTCCGGAATATCGGCCGGGTTTTGCGTGACAAAATAAACGCCGACACCCTTGGAACGGATCAGTCGAACGACCTGCTCGACCTTATCGATCAGAGCCTGCGGAGCGTCTGAAAAAAGCAGATGCGCTTCGTCGAAGAAGAAAACGAGCTTCGGTTTTTCAAGGTCGCCGGCTTCGGGCAGCGATTCAAAAAGCTCGGAAAGCAGCCAGAGCAGGAACGTCGAATATAGTTTTGGAGCATTAATGAGCTGATCGGCCGCGAGCAGGTTCAAAACGCCTTTTCCGCCGACGGTCTGCATGAAATCTTCGAGCTTGACGGCTGGTTCGCCAAAGAATTGATCGCCGCCCTGCTCATCGATCTGCAAAAGCCCGCGTTGGATCGCACCGACCGAAGCGGTCGAGACGTTGCCGTACTGCAGCGTCAATTCATCGGCATTCGTGCCGACATACTGCATCAGTGCCTGCAGATCCTTCAGGTCGAGCAGCATGAGCCCGTTGTCGTCGGCCCACTTGAACGCGATCGACAGCACGCCTTCCTGTGTGTCGTTGAGCTGCAAAAGCCGCGAGAGCAGCAGCGGCCCCATTTCCGAAACCGTCGCCCGCAGCGGATGCCCTTGCTTGCCAAAAACATCCCACACCGTCGCCGGAAATTGTTCGAAAGCGGGCGTGATGCCGAGCTGGGTATTACGCGCGTCGATCTTCGGATTGCCGCCGCCAATTTGCGTAACCCCGGTCAGGTCACCTTTGATATCGGCCATAAAAACCGGAACACCGCGCGAGCTAAATCCCTCAGCTAGCTTTTGCAGCGTAACGGTTTTACCCGTTCCGGTCGCACCTGTAATAACGCCGTGGCGATTGGCCATCTGCGGCAAAAGGAAAAATTCGTTGGCATCAATTTTGGCAACGAGAATTGGTTCTGTCATATATGTGTAGTTATCGGTGGTCAGTTGTCAGTTGTCAGAAGCTCCTAACTGGCCACTGACAACCGATAACTGACCACTGCTCTTAGCAATTTTCGTACTTCCAGTTCCTCGCCTTGCCCTCAGCGAGCCATTCGATGGTGGTGGCCAGCCGTTTATCGCGAGTCGCTTCTGATTTCGCTCCTGATATCCATTCAACGTAATCCTTCTTTTTCGAATATGGAAAATTGTTAAACGTCGCGGCCGCAGCCTCGTCGCGAGCGAGGGCTTCGAGTAAAATATCGGGCACGACCAACTCTTTTCTTTCGGCAGCAGGCTTCGTCTTTACCACTTTTACACCGTCGTCGTTGAGCTTTACGGCCTTGATGATGAGCGCCTTCATCGTCTCGTCGTCGGGCAGGTCGCTGATCGCGGTGATCCGCCCAAAGCTGCCCATCGCCGTCTTTTCGCTCGGCAAAGCCGCATCGTCCATCAGCGAATGCTTCCAAAAACCGAAAGCACAATGCCCCTTGAACGACGCCATGCTGCAAAACATCCCTTTGTAGTCGAAATGCGGAAAGCTCCACTTCATAGTCTCCGTCAGATCAGGACAAGCCTCGTGAACCAGAGCCCGAATGTGGCGAAGTATCGGCTTCGCAAAATCGTTCGACTTCTCAATATACGCGTCAACTCGCGGATCTATCGTCGGCATAGCGCTACTATACTGCAAAAACTGTTCGTTGCCGAAGCCCGCAAGAAGTAAGGGCTCCCTTATCAGTTTCTTAAAAAATCCATTCCCCCGAGATCCGGATATTTGTCGCCTTTTTTAAATACGATCGCCGGTGCGTCCTTCCTCGATAACTGCTTCCATACGAGCGTCAAGACTCCCGCTTCGTCCCTTCGAATAACGCGGAATACATAGACCGAATCGTTGCGTTCTTTATATCGAAGAACCCTCTCAAGACTCAATTCACCATATGGCGTTTTATAGGTTACGTTTCCCTTTCTATTAAACTCGATCTTTCTTACTGCGAACGTCGGTCCGGCGGATGTAACAACACTCTCGGAAAAGACGTAACCACCTGCTGCAACTCCTTTCGTAAAGAGTTTAGAAGACGCTTCTGCTTCCCAAGCTGTGGTGGCCGGCACATAATGAATAAGGTGTTTAACAGGGAGATGAGTAGCGGTCACATTCTCGATCGCCATGTCGCCGAGCGACACCATGATCGATTGAGAAAATAGTCCTTTGCTAATAAATCGATCCTTCAAATAACCGACGTCGCCGCCGCCGTATTTTCCGGCCCTGAAAGAATAAAGTGAACTGTCCGGCACAAATCCCCTACAATCGCCGGCAACGTTGATCAATCGCTTTTGAACACAGCCTTGGTCGGGAAACAGTTTGAAGATGCCAGTATTTTCTCCTTTCAGAAATTCCGCATATCGCAAGCGGTCAGCCGCATCAACACTGCGTATGGCATCAAGTTCCTTGATACTGGCTTTATCAAGCCCTTTCCTCCCGGAAGTCCGCGGCCGCCATACTCCTACCTCCGTCCTCTGAGTCTCAAGCGCGGGCCAGTCGGACGGCGGTTGTGAGAAAGTCGGTATAGCCAAACCTGTCGAGATCAACGACATCGACATAAAAAGCCAGAACTTCATATGTGCCAATACCTCCGCAGATCGTGAAATGCACCGTATTATATCCGATTTTCTTTGCGAATAACCAATTTCAACCCTGACCATTTCTCGTCTACCGCACAAACTTTGACGTCCACCAGCCCGAGCGGAAACGCGGCTTCGCGGATGGTATCCTCGGTGATCTCGGTCGGCAGCTTCGCCGCCTTTTTGTACCACGAGACCCAGATCGAACCGTCCTGTTTAATACGATGCCGAAGCACCGCAAGCTGGGAAAAAAGCTCGTCGCGGCTGTTCGTGAAAAGATGCGCGATCTCTATATCGGCCCGCTGCCCGCCCTCAAAGATCTCCACCCCATCCGGCACCGGAGCAACCAACTGCCCATAATCATCAGGCGCATTCACAGCCAACACCGCCATGCCCGCCTTCATCCCCAACTTCTTTGAGAGCGGCGTTGCCGAATATCCGGTATTCATAAATTCAACGTGGCCCGCGTAGCGGGTCTCAGCATAAAGCAACGCGGCGTAAGCCCGTGGATACGGTAAAAAATCTACCAAGCCATCGTAGACGGCAGCAGAACGTGGTGTCAACGATCTGGAATGAACACAGACAATTTTCATCCGCTATCGCGGGTTCCAATATATCGTGCGCTTATCCACGGGTTTGCACCCGTGGCTTTATGCTTACACCCGCTACGCGGGCTGACGATCATCACATCACCTATTCGGTTCTGGGCATCAATTTGTTCTCTTCTTTCTCTTCCTCGGGCCGACGGTGATAGTTACTGTTTCGGTTAGCTTTAGGTAGAGGCAGCCGGCGGCGTCGGTCGCGGGGTCGATGAATTTTTCGGCGGCGGTGATGCGGATGCCGAAGTGTTTGCAGAACGGGTTTGCGTAGATGACGCGGCTGCCGCCGTGCTGCTGAGGCTTGAGCGTAAAAGCGTTGGCAGCGGTAACGCATTGGGTCGGTTCGAGGACGATCATGTTCTTTGGCCGGTTGTAATAGAGATAGACCGCCGTCGGGCGGCCCATCATCTGGTGGAGCTTGCCGTTTATGAAGATCTTGCCCTTGGCATCGATCGTCGCGTGGACGCGTTCCGAATACGGAACCGTCGGACCGCCCATGAATTTTTCACATTGTCTGTCGAGTGTTTGCATAATTTTCCGGATCTTTGAATTTGGATTTTAGGTTTTAGGTTTTAGGTTTAGGCCGTTGCCTGAATATTTCATAGATAGCACACTATCCCATATAAGTCAAGCTTTTTTCGTGCCCGTTTCGTGTTCATTCGTCACCAATAGCCTTTAAAGACCACAACACGGATCACGCCAAGATCCAGCTTTGCTTTCGCCGCTCTTGCCTGACGCTCGCGGCCTTTGGCGATTTGGACGGTTTTACGAAATATCTCGGAAAAGCGGTCAGGGATGTGTCGCGTTTGGTCATACAATATGCACTTTGGTCCTACAAACGACACATTGAGCGACACATCTTGCAGTGCGTTCTTTTCTTGAATGATCGTAAACGCAAATTCTCGCTGATCATTGGTAAACAACGGATCGGACGCCAGTTGCGATTGATTTAATCATCGAATTGCTACATAATCGATAATTTTGATATTTACGAGTGCACCGATACCGTACGTTCACCTGTCGGTGGCCGTTCGGACAAAGATAACAACACAATATGAACAGTTACGTGATTTATTTAGTGCCCGCGTTGGGAGTTTTGGGGTTGATCGTGATGGCGATCAAGTCGGCATGGGTCAGTAAGCAGGATGCGGGTGACCCGAACATGCAGGAGCTCGCCGGCTATATTGCCGACGGAGCGATGGCGTTTTTGAAGGCCGAATGGCGAGTGCTCAGCGTCTTTGTTCTATTCACCGCCGTACTGCTCGCTTATTCCGGAACGATCCATGAGGTAAACGGCAAAGAGATCCACTCGAGCTGGGTCATTTCGATCGCCTTTATAATCGGTGCGGTTTTCTCCGCGACCGCGGGCTACATCGGGATGAAGGTCGCGACCAAGGCAAACGTCCGCACGACCCAAGCTGCCCGCACAAGCCTCAAACAGGCACTGAAAGTCTCATTCACCGGCGGAACGGTGATGGGCCTCGGCGTTGCCGGCCTGGCGGTTTTTGGACTGGGCGGCCTGTTCATTGCCTTCCTCGCACTGTTCGCGGGCCTGGGAGCAAATCAAGTAAAGACAGCGATCGAGGTGTTGACCGGTTTCTCGCTCGGAGCTGAGTCGATCGCACTCTTTGCACGCGTCGGCGGTGGTATTTATACCAAAGCGGCCGACGTCGGGGCCGACCTGGTTGGTAAGGTCGAGGCGGGAATTCCCGAGGACGACGTTCGTAACCCTGCGACCATAGCCGATAACGTCGGCGATAACGTGGGCGACGTTGCCGGTATGGGAGCCGATCTTTTCGGTTCGTACGTCGCGACGATCCTTGCAACCATGGTTTTGGGACAAGAGATCAAGGTAGTGGATTCATTCGGCGGCATGTCGCCGATCCTGTTGCCGATGGTTATCTGCGGTCTCGGCATCGTTTTTTCGATCGCCGGCTGCGCACTGGTCACGATCAAGGACGATAAATCCAGCGTCCAAAATGCTCTGAATATCGGCAATTGGTCGTCGATCGTGCTAACGGTCATCGCTTCGTATTTCGTTGTGATGTGGATGCTGCCCGAAAACTTGACGTGGTCCAACCCGGCTCGTGGAGCCGCTTTCACCCGAAACGGTGTATTCGGTGCTATCGTCGTCGGCAGCATTGTCGGTGCGATCATGAGTATCGTTACTGAATATTTCACCGCCATGGGCAAAAAGCCGGTGCTGTCGATCGTTCGCCAATCCTCAACCGGGCACGCGACAAATATCATCGGCGGCTTGTCGGTCGGCATGAAGTCGACGGTCATCCCCGTACTGACGCTCGCCGGCGGTATCATCGCTTCATACTATTTTGCAGGTTTGTATGGTGTGGCTATTGCCGCTGCCGGCATGATGGCGACAACAGCCATGCAGCTCGCGATCGATGCCTTTGGCCCGATCGCCGACAACGCCGGCGGTATCGCGGAAATGAGCCAGCTGCCGCCTGAGGTACGCGAAAGAACGGACAATCTCGATGCAGTCGGAAATACAACGGCCGCAACCGGAAAGGGCTTTGCGATCGCATCAGCAGCCCTGACATCGCTCGCTTTGTTCGCAGCTTTCGTCGGAATGGCCGGCATCGACCGTATCGACATCTACAAAGCGAACGTCCTCGCCGGCCTGTTTGTCGGTGGAATGATCCCGTTCATCTTTTCGGCGTTGTGCATCCAGGCGGTTGGTAAGGCCGCGATGGAAATGGTTGAAGAAGTTCGCCGCCAGTTCCGCGAGATTCCGGGCATTATGGAGCACAAAGCTAAGCCGGAATACGAAAAATGCGTTGCCATTTCAACCAACGCATCGATCAGACAAATGATGATGCCGGGAGCCATCGCTCTGATCACTCCGGTTCTCGTCGGGTTTACATTCGGGCCCGAGGTTCTGGGCGGCTTGCTCGCGGGTGTCACCGTATCCGGAGTTCTGATGGGGATCTTCCAGTCAAATGCCGGCGGTGCATGGGACAATGCGAAAAAGTCGTTTGAAAAAGGCGTCGAGATAAACGGAGAGATGTACTACAAAGGATCGGAGCCCCACAAAGCATCTGTTACAGGAGACACGGTCGGTGATCCGTTCAAAGACACATCGGGTCCCTCGATGAACATCCTGATCAAGCTGATGTCAATTGTGTCGTTGGTCATCGCACCTTTCATTTCCGGAATTTCGAGATAGATCCTCGCGTTCTGGACGATTATTAAGACTATTGGGCCACTGTCAGAACTACTGACAAGTGGCCCGATGGTTTTTAGGCATACCAATTTACGATCTTAGGTATCACAAAAACCGTGCTGCGAGTGAGGTATCTTCACACGACAGCAACTTCATGCTAAAGTTTTCCGAAGATTATTTACGTCCCTTCATCAATGCTGGCCACACGGCCGTGCATTTTAACCAAAAAGGTAATTTAAAGAGAGATTTAGTTATATTATGAAAAATGTACTCAGCACCGTCGCTCTCGCTTTCATTTTCTTAACAGCATTACAACTATCGGCGTCGGCCCAGGATGAACGCCCCGGTATCAAGATCGATGCGATCGCGAAGGCGGGTGATAAGGTCGGGGATTTTGTTCCCAAAGGTTGGAAGATCGAGGAAAATGTCTCTGGCGACCTAAATGGCGATGGCATCGCGGATCATGCGTTAAAGCTGATCGAAGACATTAAGTCGACGCCCGATGAACCCGCGGACCGTAACCGTGCGCTTGTTCTCGTTTTTGCCAACAATGACGGTAAACTTACGCGGGCTGCTGTCTCAGACAAACTGCTGCAATGTACGTCTTGCGGCGGTGCGTTTTACGGGGTAGTTGATGCTCCCGCGAACGTGAAGATCGAGAAAGGCGTTCTCATCGTTGACCAAGACCGTGGTTCTCGCGAGGTGACCGAGACTACATATCGGTTTAGATATGACGAGCAGCCCTCGATGTTTATCCTGATCGGCTTTGATTACACGAGCCGCGACCGTGCGAATGGCGAAGTTTCGTCGGAAAGTACGAATTACCTCACCGGCAAACGGATCACCACGACCGGCAAAGGCAAGAAAACCACGACGAAGACTACGACTGTCCAGAAAATGCGTTACAGCCTCGAGGAAGTCGATGCCGACAAGTTTGACGAAGAAGCGACGAACCGCTTGGGGTTGGGTTGATCATTCCTGGTGCAGCCAGATGAAGGAACGGCTCGATGAACTCCTTGGCTCGTGGCGGCTTTGCGATAATTACGTTCGGGCTCCTGAAACATTCATAAGATCAATGAATCTCTGAAACAAATACTCAGAATCATGCGGCCCGGGAGCTGATTCGGGATGGTACTGGACGCTGAAAACCGGCAGGGTTTTGTGGCGTAGGCCGGCAACCGTGTGGTCGTTGAGGTTGATGTGCGTGACCTCGACGTCCGCCGGCAGGCTGTCGGCATCGACCGCGAAACCGTGATTGTGGGCGGTGATCTCGATCTTGCCCGTAGTCAGGTCCTTGATCGGCTGGTTGCCGCCGCGGTGGCCGAATTTTAGTTTGTAAGTCGATCCGCCAAATGCCTCGCCGATCAGTTGGTGACCGAGGCAAATGCCGAACATTGGTTTTTGTGAGGCGACCAGCTTTTTGATCTCCGCGACCACTGACGTCATCGATGCCGGATCGCCGGGGCCATTTGAAAGAAAAACGCCGTCAGGTTTTAGAGCCATTACCTCGTCTGCGGTCGTTTCCGACGGCACAACCGTAATCCGGCAGCCGAACTTGGCAAATTCCCGCAGGCTGTTAGTTTTAACGCCAAAATCGTAGGCGACGATATGGTATTTCTCTTCGTCAGCAGCTGGATAATCGTATTCTTCGTGAGCCGTGACAGCACTGGCTAGTTCGCGGTTAGCCATCTCGGGTGAGGCGAGGACTTTGTTGAGAAGCGACTGAGGGTCGAGATCGACGGTGGAGATCACGCTGCGCATCGCTCCCTTGTCGCGAATGTGGCGGACTAGGGCACGCGTATCGATATGCTCAATGCCGACGATGTTATTTTGCTTTAAGTAATCCTGCAGCGACATTGTCGAGCGAAAATTCGACGCGATGCGGCTCGCTTCCCGGACAACAAAACCCTCCACCCAAGGGCGGCGTGATTCGACGTCTTCGGCGTTGGTACCGTAGTTGCCGATCAGCGGATACGTCATGCAGACGATCTGCCCGGCGTAGCTTGGGTCGGTCAGTATCTCCTGATAACCGGACATCGAGGTGTTGAACACCATCTCGCCAAACGCTTCGCCGTCCGCCCCAAAAGAAACGCCTGAAAAAGTCCGCCCGTCCTCAAGAACCAAGATCGCCTTACTCATAAACCCTAGATTTTACCGCATTGTTCCATTTTGCAGAAGCCCACGCGTCAGCGAGGGCGTTTCACACAAACTGAGCTCTTCGCCCTTGTTCAATCAGAGCCTTTTCAGTGGTTCGCATGACCAGAGATCGTTCAATTTGCATTTCCAACACCGTCTCACTTTCGTGGACAAAGTGAGACGGCTTAAATATCGTGTTTCCAACGTTTTACCGTCAAAAATCGTCTCATTTGCGAAAAACAGCACACAGAAGTGAGGCGGGCTCACATATCCCACTTAGGTGCGCAAAAATGGGACGGGTTAATCTGCTGATATCAAACACTTTACAGCCAAAATTCATCCCATTTACGAAAAATGCTAATGCCAAAGTGGGATGGCTTACATTTTTAACCCAAGCGAGTATTTTTACGATGCTTTATAAAACTTATCAAAGATCCTCGTGCATCCGCTATTAATACGTTTCGGAACGCAACAATGTTGCAACGATAGCACAAATTATCCCAAAAGTCAAGATATTTTTTCCCGAGAGGCCCAAGCCCGACTGGAGCGGCACGGTTGCGTTTCGCAACACTGGCAAGTATTTTTTGCCAGTACCATCCCTTCTTGCCGTACTGCGGCTTTCGCAGTGTAAGGGGTGTGATCGTTCTCAACCTGGGTTTGATCTCCGCCGCTCAACACCGGTGTGGCAAGCAAGGATGCTCGCCACTCCAGTCAGGATCTTTTCCTTTTCTTCGGTTCCACAAACAGCCCAGCCGTGTATTTTTCATACAGTTCGAAGAGGAAGACCATGCGGCCGGCTTCGGTGGTGAAGGGTTGGGGGCGGCGGGCGAGGTCGACGGCGCGGTCGAGGTCGTTGTGGGCCTTCACCAGCGTGGGCGGCATTGTCAGCGGGTCGTAGAGATCGGCGAGCGAACTATTTGGAAACCCGGCACGCGCATCCAAAACTCTCTGAGCGGCAGTCTCGATCGCTTCGATCTTAAGACTTTTCGAGTACGGGGAAAAGGGGAAAACAGGGTCATCTATGAAGTTAAGCCATGAGTCAAGCGCACTTCGTCGGTCGCACCGAGTTTTGGTGTGATTCGAAGTCATGTTCGTTTCGACAATAACCAACCCGCCTCCTTTTATTGTTAGA
>Ga0073904_10000452_pt1 | contig 29017 bp, 25 predicted proteins | sample KloWWTrecipitate_FD_66668 | JGI IMG/M metagenome (GOLD analysis project Ga0073904, IMG submission 66668) | Active sludge microbial communities from Klosterneuburg, Austria, studying microevolution and ecology of nitrifiers - Klosterneuburg... | ecosystem: Engineered > WWTP > Aerobic digester >... | reverse complement strand
AGGTGCGCTCGAAGAAGCGCGGCAGGCTGGCGATCAGCCCCGGCCGTTCAGCGGCCGAGGTCAGCTTGATGAGTGAGCGCAGCGGTTCCGGGGTCTCGGGGGACCGGTTCATCGCGACGAGCAGCTGGATCAGGTAGCGGTGAGCCTCGCGCGAGGCCGGCAGTGCCGTGCGCCATGCCTGCACGACCGACAGCGCCTGCGAGCCGGCACGGATCTGCAGTGCCATGTCGGTCGCACGCTTGTAGATCTGCTCGTTCTTGGTCTTGTTCGCTGCGTCCAGCATCACCAGAACGGCGGTGCTGCCTTCGCTGGCGGTGAGTTCGAGCTCGCCGATCAGCAACTGGTAGAACAGCGATGCGTCGAGATCCGAGTTGTCGACGCCGGCCGGCGCAGGCGTCGGAGCCATCTTGGATGCGGCCTGAACATGCGCGGGCAGCGCCCAAATGCAACCAGCAACGACAAGCGCGCAAACCGCTTGCGAGGTGGACAGACGTGCTGGCATCGGCAACTCCTGGAGACGAAAATGATTCTAGAGCGGTGAGGTTCGAGGCGACCTCGGGTGGTACGACCGCGCAGGCTCCGGATAATTCCTCCCATGCCTGAACTTCCCGAGGTCGAAGTCACCCGCCAGAGTTTTTCCGATCGCATCGAGGGTGCTGTCGTCACCGGCGTGCGTCTGGGCAAGCCTCTGCGTTGGCCGCTGGGCATCGATCCGACGCTTCTGCTCGACCGGCCGGTCGGAGCGGTGACGCGTCGTGGCAAGTACCTCTGGTTGCCGCTGGGGTCTGCGGTGAGTCGCACGTTCGATCGCGATGGTGGGGGCTTGCTGCTGCACCTCGGCATGTCGGGCTCGCTCGCCTTCAACAGCGATCCCGAAGTGCCTGGCTTGCATGACCATTTCGATCTGGTGACCGATCGCGGCACGTTGCGCCTGACCGACCCCCGGCGTTTCGGCGCGGTGGTCTGGTCTGAAGCACTGGACGAGGGCATGGCGGCCAAGCTGCTTTCGACGCTGGGTCTCGAACCGTTCGATGCTGCCTTCGATGGAACCTACCTGCATGCCGCTCTGAAGCGCAGACGTGTGGCCGTCAAGCTCGCGCTGCTCGGTGGCGACATCGTGGTCGGTGCGGGCAACATCTACGCTTGCGAAGCGTTGTTCAGTGCCGGCATCGACCCACGCACCCGCAGCGACCGGATCAGCCGGCCACGCTGCGAGCGCCTGGCGCAGTCCATCCGGCGTACGCTCCAAGAGGCGCTCGAGCTCGGTGGATCGACCCTGCGTGATTTCCGCGATGCGCACGGCATGGCGGGGCAGTTCCAGTCGCGGGCCCGCGTGTATGGCCGTGCCGGGGAGGCCTGCCACGTGTGCGGCGTGCCGATTCGGCGGATCGTGCAGGGACAGCGCTCGACCTTCTTCTGCCCGCATTGCCAGAAGCGCTGACGCAACCGCTCGCGGCAACCGGTCAATTGCCGGGGAGTTACAGCCCGTTTCTGCGGATGGCAGCGATTTTCATTGGATTAGGATGAATTCGATGGACAGTCGCAGTCGGTGCGGCCGACCCCGAACCATCTACTTCGGATACCAACCGCCATGACATCAGCCTTCGCTGGCCGCTTCGATGAGATCAGCCTCTGGCGCGATGCCATGCGAGCCGGGCTGGACGACGTGTCGTTGTTCCTGTCCGAGCAGGGGCTGGTCGATGAGGGTTTGAACGCGCTCGTCGGCGCCTTGCGCGAGCGCCTGTCTGCCGAGAAGCTGGTGGTTGCCTTTGTGGCGGAGTTCTCGCGCGGCAAGTCGGAGCTGATCAACGCGATCTTCTTTGCCGATACCGGGCGTCGGGTGCTGCCGGCCACGCCCGGCCGCACGACGATGTGCCCGGTGGAACTGGCCTTCGACGCCAAGGAGCCCGTCACGCTGGCGCTGCTGCCGATCGCCACGCGATTGGCAGGCGCCTCGTTGTCCGAGCTGCGCCGCCAGCCCGAGGCCTGGACCCATGTGCCGCTCGATGTGGCCCAGCCCGAGCAGTTGTCGAACGCCCTTTGCGAAGTGATGGGCACCCGGCGAGTGGCCATCGACGAGGCCCGTGCCCTCGGCCTGTGGGACGAATCAAACCCCGAAGACAACCCGGTGCCGGATGACGAGGGCCTGGTCGAGGTGCCTGCCTGGCGACACGCGCTGATCAACTATCCGCATCCCCTGCTGCAGCAGGGACTGGTGGTGCTCGACACGCCGGGACTCAATGCGCTGGGCGCCGAACCTGAACTCACCCTCGGCCTGCTGCCTTCGGCGCATGCCACGGTGTTCATCGTCGGTGCGGACACCGGCGTGACCAAGTCGGACATGGCCATCTGGCGTGACCACCTCGGTGGTCGCCAAGGGGCAACGTTCGTGGTGCTGAACAAGATCGATGCGCTGCTCGACCCGCTTCTCACCCCCGCACAGGTGGCGGCGCACATCGAGGCGCAGCGACGTTCTGCCGCCAGCATCCTGGGTGTCGAGCCGGATCGCGTCTTCGCGCTCTCGGCGCGTCAGGCGCTGGTCGCGCGGGTCGAAGGTGACGCCCAGGGGCTGGCCGTCAGCCGGCTGGGCGAGTTCGAAACCGCGTTGTCTGCCGAACTGCTGCCGCACCGCCAGCAGGTCCTGCGGCACCTGATCGAGCAGGGAGTCGGGCAGATTCAGCGCCAGGCCGCACGCCTCATGGGTGACAGCCGTCGCCAGATCGCCGAACAATTGCTTGAACTGCGTGGATTGCGCGGAAAGAGTGGCGCGAAGCTCAAGCTGATCAAGCTGCGGGTCGAGGAAGAGGCGGTCGAGTTCGAGCACAGCCATTCGACGCTGCTGGCCCTGCGCGGAATGCAGGCACGCATGATCGATGTCGCGCTCGAGGCCCTGTCGAGTGCCGGCCTGGAGGCCGAGGTGGATCGTGCACAGGCCGAGATGCGCAGCACGCTGCTCGGTCTGGGTGCCCGCAAGGCCTTCGTCGCCTTGTCGTCTCGGCTGGGTGATCGGCTCAGGAAAGCGCGAAGCCAGATGGACGAGGTCCGCGAGATGCTCGGTGGAACGTTTTCCCGGCTCAACGCCGAGTTCGGTTTCGGCCTGGTGCTGACGCCGGGGCCGGAGCTGTCGCGATTCATCGACGAGCTGGGATCGATCGAGCGCAGCTACGCGCAGTACCTCGGGCTCGGTCAGTCGGTGCGGCTGGTGCAGCCGCAATTCATGGCGCAATTCCGCCGCATGCTGATGGGGCGCCTCAGCGTGGTGTGGGACGGAGCGCGCGGCGACATCGAGCGATGGAGCGGCACAACGACCACCCACGTCGAAGTGCAGCTGCACGAACGCCGCCGCGGATTCCAGAAGCGCGCGGAGGCGCTGTCGCGCATCCGCAATGCATCCGGTGACCTCGAGGGCCGCCTGGCCGAACTCGAGCAACAGGACGCGCAGCTGCAACGGCAGCTGGAGCAACTGGTGGCGGTCACGCAGTCGGTGCTCAGCCGCGCCGCCGGCAATTCGGCGTCCGGGCCGCGAGTTTCCCAGCAGGCCGGAGAGCCGGAAGGACCTGTCGATCTCGACCTGCCGATGGACGAGTTCGTATCGGTTCGACGCGCCCGGGCGTGACTTCAGACCCGTGCGCGCCCTCGGCAGGGCGCCTCTGGCGGGCTGGATCGCGGTGAAACCCGATTCCGGAGATGGCGACCCGCGCGAGTTGCTATCGGGATTCGCCGCCACAGTCATCGACTGGCAGCGCACCCACGGACGCCATGGCCTGCCGTGGCAGCACACGCGCGATCCCTACCGCGTCTGGCTGTCCGAAATCATGCTGCAGCAGACGCAGGTGGTGACCGTGCTCGAGTACTACGAGCGCTTCCTGCAGCGTTTTCCCGATGTCGCGGCCCTGGCGGCGGCGTCACAGGACGAGGTACTGGGACTGTGGAGCGGGCTGGGCTACTACAGCCGCGCGCGCAACCTGCATCGCTGTGCGCAGGCCGTGGTGTCGCAGCACGGCGGCACGTTTCCGCAGTCCAGCCAGGATCTGCAGACGCTCCCCGGCATCGGGCGCTCGACGGCGGCTGCCGTGGCGGCCTTCTGCTTCGGCGAGCGTGTCGCCATCCTCGACGGCAACGTCAAGCGCGTGCTGACGCGGCTGCTCGGGTTCGACGGCGACCTGTCGCTGGCCGCTCAGGAGCGCGCCTTGTGGGCCGAGGCCACGGCCCTGCTGCCGCTGCAGGGCGTTGAAGCCTACACGCAGGGCCTGATGGATCTGGGCGCGACCCTGTGCAGCTTGCGCTCGCCGCAGTGCCCGCTGTGTCCGGTCCGATCCATGTGCACGGCGGCGCGCAGCGGAACCCAGCAGTCCTATCCAGTGAAGAGCTCCAAGCTCAAGCGCAGCCGGCGCGAGCACATCTGGCTGTGGCTGTCGTGGCGGAATCAGGTCTGGCTGGTCAAGCGGGCCGATCGCGGTGTGTGGGCGGGCCTGTGGAGCCTGCCCGAGTTGCCGGAGCGATCCGCATTGCAGGCGATCACGGTCGGCTGGCCCGGCGACGCCGAGTGCCTGCCGAGCTTTGTCCACACCCTCACGCACCTCGACTGGACCTTGCATCCGGTGCGCTGGAGCCTCCCTGCGTCTGCCACGGCTTCGCAGGTCGATGACTGCACCGCGGCCTTTCCGGACGGACGCTGGTTCGACCTGAAGGATGCGATGGCGGCCGGGCTTCCGGCACCGCTGCGCAAACTGCTTTCGGCCTGAGCGGTCGGTGGGGCCGACCGCCGATCAATCCCTCGCGTCGAGCTCGCGGTGCCGCACCAGGGTCACGGTGCGTCGGGCGAAACGGCGCGCCAGCGTCTCGACCAGGTACACCGAACGGTGCTGCCCGCCGGTGCAACCGATCGCCACCGTCAGGTAGCTGCGCTGGTCCCGGTTGAATGCGGGCAGCCAGCGCGTCAGGAAAGCGTCGATCTGCTCCAGCATCTCTCCGACTTCGGATTGCGCCTCGAGGTAGGCCACCACCCCCGCATCACGACCGTCCTGCGGGCGCAGTTCGGGGATGTAGTGCGGATTCGGGAGCACCCGCACGTCGAACACGAAGTCGGCATCCAGCGGCACGCCGTGCTTGAAGGCGAAGGACTCGAAGACCAGCGTCAGGCGGTTGCTGCTGGCGCTCATCAGGTCGCGTATCCAGATCCTCAGCTGGGCTGGTCGCAACTGGCTGGTGTCGATCACCGTCGAGGCTTCGCGCAACTCGGAGAGCAGTTCGCGTTCGAGCTCGATCGCATCGATCAGCGCCCGGTGGCCGTCGGCGGCGATGCCGTGATCCAGGTCGGCAGGCACCGTGTAACCGGTGTCTTCCGCATGGTGATGCTCGGGGCCCTGCGACAGCGGGTGAGGGCGCCGGGTTTCGGAGAAGCGGCGAACCAGCGCGTCGGTGCTGGCATCCAGAAAGATCGAGCGGACCCGAACCCCCTCCTGACTCAGCTGGTTCATCAGAGGCAGCAGGTGCGGCAGCGAGCCCGCGCTGCGCACATCGACCGCGATGGCGACGCGGTGATCCATGTGGGCGTGCCGCAGGCGCAGGAAGTCGCGCAGCAGTTCCGGGGGCAGGTTGTCGATGCAGAAGAACCCGGCATCCTCCAGCGCATGCAGCGCCACAGATTTGCCCGAGCCCGAGATGCCGGTGACCAGCACGATCTCGCGTTGCGATGCGTCCGCGTCGTTGTCGTCCTGCACGGCTTTCGGCGCAGCGCCTGTCGAGTTCATCTGGATTCCTGTCCTGGTGATGCCGGCATGTCCGAGCCAACCGTCAGCATTTCCTGAGCGTGCGCGAGACTCGTGCCCGACAGGCGCTCGCCTGCCAGCATGCGGGCGATCTCGGCCACGCGAACCTCCCCTGAAACGACACTCACTTCGCTTCGCACGCGGCCGTCCTCGGTGATCTTCGAGACCACGAGATGATGATCCGCGCAGGCCGCCACCTGCGGCAGGTGTGTGACAGCCAGCACCTGACGTTCGGCGCCCAGCTGCTTCATCAGGCGCCCGACGGTTTCGGCCACGGCCCCGCCGACCCCGGCATCGATCTCGTCGAACACCAGCGTGCCCGCGGTCGCATCACTGCGCCGCAACGCGCTGGTGGTGACCGCGATCGCCAGCGCAATTCGAGACAGCTCACCGCCCGAGGCCACCTTGCCCAGGGGGCGCGTTGTGCTGCCGGCATGACCTGCCACCAGGAACTCGGCCGACTCCATCCCGAAGGACTGCGGTGATTCCTGTGCCGTCAGCGCGACCTCGAACCGTCCGCCGACCATGCCGAGTTGCTGCATCGCCTGAGTCACGGCTTCGCCCAGCTTCGGCGCCGCACGTCGGCGGCCCGCAGACACCCTGGCGGCCTCGGTTTCATAGGCCGATCGGGCGTGTGCCACGCGGGTGCGCTGCACGTCCAGGTCGGCGGCCGCGTCGAGTGCCTGCAATTCATCCTTCCATTGCGCGAGCAGCGCCGCCAGGTCGGCCGGCGGGCGGCGGTAACGCCGCGCCAGGCCCATCCACGCCGACATGCGCTCGTCGAGTTCGCTCAGTCGTTCGGGGTCGGTGTCGGTGCCGTTCAGAAACCCTGACAGCGTGTGCGCAGCATCCTGAAGCTGGGCCTGCGCGCCCCGCAGCACGTCCGACACGTCGGCCAGTTCGTTGTCGATCTCGGCCGCATGGCGCAGGTGTTCGATCGCGCGGCCTGTCAGCGTGGTCGCGCTCTCATCCAGGTCGCTGATCGCGTTCAACGCATCGCGTGCGGCTTCGAGCAGCGTCTGCACGTTGGCAAGCCGCGTGTGCTCCGCATTCAGCTCGGCCCATTCGTCGGCACCCGGCGCCAGCTTGTCCACCTCGCCGATCTGCCAGGCCAGCCGCTCCCGCTCGCGTTCGATGTCGGCCTGCTGGGTCTGGGCACGTTCCAGCGCTTCGGTGGCCGCGCGCCAGTCGGCCCAGGCCGCGCCCAGCGCCTGCGTGCTCACCCCTGCGTGGGCATCGAGCAGGCCTCGCACCGCGGGCGCGCGAGTCAGGCTCTGCCACGCATGCTGGCCGTGGATGTCCACCAGGTGGTCGGCGACCTCGCGCAGTTGCGCGATCGTCGCCGCGCTGCCGTTGATCCAGGCCCTGCTCTTGCCCTGGATGTCGATGGTGCGGCGCAGCAGCAGGGTGTCATCGCCGTCGAAGCCCCCGTCGGCCAGCCAGCTGCGCAGGCTGGGCGGCGTGTCGAACTCGGCGCTGATCTCGCATCGACTCGCGCCCTCGCGCACCACGCCCACGTCGCCCCGGCTGCCCAGTGCGAGCTGAAGTGCATCGACCAGGATCGACTTGCCAGCGCCGGTTTCCCCGGTCAGCACCGAGAAGCCCTCGGACAGATCGACGTCCAGCGTCGTGACGATGACGAAATCGCGCAGGACCAGCCGCCGCCACATGTCAGTGCCGCCCGGCCGCCCGAAGGCATCGACGCTTTCCGAGTGCCGCGATCTGGAACCAGCCGGCTTCCGCGCGCAGCGCATGGGATGAGCGCCGGGACAGGTTCATCCCAGCTGCCCCCCCGAGTTCCAGTGCAGCTTGCGACGCAGCGTGGCGTAGTAGCTCCAGCCCGGCGGGTGCAGGAAGCGCGCCTGGTAGGGCGCGCGACGCACCGTGATGCGGTCGCCGTGCAGCAGGCTGGCCAGCCCCTGCATGTCGAAATTGACGCTGGCATCGCGGCCGGCAACGATCTCGATGCTGATCTCGCCCGAATCGGGCAGCACGATCGGGCGGTTCGACAGGTCGTGCGGCGCGATCGGCACCAGCACCAGGCCGGCGATGCCGTGGTGCAGGATCGGCCCGCCAGCAGACAGCGCATAGGCCGTGGACCCGGTGGGTGACGCGATGATCAGGCCGTCCGCACGCAGATTGGAAACGAACTCGTCGTCGATCTGGATCTTCAGCTCGACCATGCTCGAGGTGGCGCCGCGGCTGACCACCACGTCGTTGAGCGCAAACGCCTCGAAGATCACCTCGCCATCGCGACAGACGCCGCCTTCGAGCATCGTGCGGTGTTCTTCCTCGTAGCTGCCCGCGATCATCGGCGCCAGCGCGCTCGCGAACTCGCCGAGCGGCACGTCGGTGATGAAGCCCAGGCGACCCTGGTTGATGCCGACCAGCGGGATGCCGTAGCGGGCCAGCTGGCGGGCGATGCCCAGCATCGTGCCGTCACCGCCGACCACCACCGCGATGTCGCACTGCTTGCCCAGCTCGGCCGGCGTCAGCGCGCCGTATTCGGTGAGTCCGGTGTTGAGTGCGGTCTCGTACTCCATCGACACATCGAGACCCTGGAGGATGAGGAAGCGGGCGACTTCCTCCAGCACGTCGCGACTTCCCAGCGCGTTGTACTTTCCGACCAGTGCGGCATGACGGAACCGGCTTTTCATGCGGAATTACACCACAGCGATTCGTGCCGGAACGGGGCGAAACCAGGGTCGCCCTACAATGAAAAAGTGATGGACGAACGCGCAAGAACCTTACTCAAAACACTGGTCGAGCGCTACATCGCCGATGGTCAGCCGGTGGGCTCGCGCACCTTGTCGAAGGCCTCCGGGCTCGAGCTTTCGCCGGCCACCATCCGCAACGTGATGGCCGACCTCGAGGATCTCGGGCTCATCGCCAGCCCGCACACCAGCGCCGGTCGCATACCGACCGCCCGCGGTTACCGGGTCTTTGTCGACACGATGATGACGGCGCAACCGAGGCAGTTCGACGCGCCTTCGTTCGGCTCGCAGCTGCAGGCCGATCAACCCCAGCGCGTCATCGCCAACGCGGCCCAGATGCTGTCGAGCCTGTCGAACTTCGTCGGCGTCATCACGGCACCGCGCAAGGCCAGCGTCTTCCACCACATCGAGTTCATGCGGCTGAGCGAACGCCGCGTGCTCGTGATCATGGTCGCGCCCGACGGCGACGTGCAGAACCGCGTCATCTTCACCGCCAAGGACTACACCCAGGCGCAATTGCTCGAGGCCAGCAACTTCCTCACCGCCAACTACGCCGGGCTCACCCTCGAGGACGTGCGCGAACGCCTGAAGACCGAGGTCGATGCGCTGCGCGGCGAGATCTCCACGCTGATGCAGGCCGCGGTGCAGGCCGGCAGCGAAGCGATGGCCGACAGCCAGGAGCAGGTCGTCATCTCCGGCGAGCGCAACCTGCTGACCGTGCAGGATTTCACCAGCGACATGGGCTCGCTGCGCAAGCTCTTCGACCTGTTCGAGCAGAAGACGCAGTTGATGCGCCTGCTCGACGTGAGCAGCCGCGCCGAGGGCGTGCGCATCTACATCGGCGGCGAGAGCCGGGTCGTGCCGTTCGAGGAGCTGTCGGTGGTGTCGGCGCCGTATGAGGTCGACGGCGTCGTCGTCGGCACCCTGGGCGTGATCGGACCGACCCGCATGGCCTACGACCGCATGATCCAGATCGTCGACATCACCTCGAGGCTGGTCAGCAACGCGCTCAGCGCGAAGTGAACCGCCAAGGCGCAGATCGGCGAAAACAGAGGCCCTGCCTACAATCCGCGGCGCGGGCCGTTAGCTCAGTTGGTTAGAGCAGAGGACTCATAATCCTTTGGTCGTTGGTTCAAGTCCAACACGGCCTACCAACCCATCTCGTCGGCTCCCACGGAGATTGATAGACGGTAGGTAATCTGCGGTGTCCTTCACCGTCTCCAGAGGCTACGCAGTGCAATCGTGCGCTGCGCCTCAGGAGCCAGCCATGAATTTCACCGCCAGCCGTGTTTGTTTCGGTTTCTTGTGCAGCTTGCTGGCTGCAAGTTCGCAAGCCCAGGATGTGTGGGGCCGCCCCAGTCAGGCGCAGACACCCCAGCAACGTCCTGTCTACCGTGATCCGGTGCGTCCCACGCATGTGCTGGGGCAGCCCCGGTCGCAGGATGCGCCATTCACCTACAACCCGGCGGTGCGCTTCTCGAGCCATGCGGCTGCCCAGCCTGCGCCACTCCGCGCCACCCCGATCCGATCGATCGCCGGCGGTTTCCCGGCGCCGCAGGCGAGTGGCGCCTCGCGCCTTCCGCCAGCCGGCAGCACCTTCTGGGGCCCGAGGCACTACCAGGAGGGCGGCGTGGCGGGCAGTTGGTACCAGGACAAGTATCTGAACGACTGGTGCTCGAACCGCGTTGCAAACCAGGCCAACGGTTGGCGCATGCAAGTCAACCTGGGCAGCGTGAATGGCGCTCCGGCGATGTGTCGTTATGCACAGCGGGTCTACGTGACTGCGCAGAATCGCCGGTGAGTTCAGGTGAAGAGGGGGGGCTGTGCCGGCGAATCGATCCTCGCTGGCCCCACCCGGTCGGCACCCACCCGGCTGACCGCAGCAACAGCCCGACGACCGACGGGCCTTTCCGGTCAGCCATCCCCGGCTGCCATCTTTTGGGGGTGTCGAAAACCTTTACAGCAGCGCTGCGAAAGTCGCCGGTAAAAAATTCAAGCCCTTGTTTTTCTTAAGGATTTTCCACTGGGCGCGTGAATTGCTTAGAAGCGCTGCCAAGTAAGCCATTCGACTGCTCAGCAGTCCTCTATGACGTGTGTTGGCGTTCTTGCTCGGCTGATCCGGATTGCAGTTCTGCTGCTCGCCGGGCATGGTTCGTACTTGACGGGTGCTCGGCTCTCACCGGATGGTGACTGACCGGGTCGGGTGTGGTGACTGTCTTTCGACAACATAGGGGAGATGCAATGTCAAAAATTTTTAGCGCGAACAAGAGGCTCTTGTCTCGCGTGCTTTTGTCGGCCGTGGTGTCTGTTTCGGCGGGGGCAGCTCAGGCCGCCACGCCATTCGAAGTGGACGTTTCCACGGCCATCAACCGGGGCATCGAATTCCTGGCTTCACAGGGCGTTTACAACAACCCCAGTTCGGTGGGTGACAACGGGGCCAGCGGCCTGGCCATGGAAGCGCTGCTCGAGAAGCGCGCCAGCGGCATCCCGACCGATCCTCCTCAGGGTTACATCGGTGCCACCGCGACCGATCAGGGCCGTCTGCGCACCGCCGCCGCCTTCATCCTCGACCGCGTCAACAACACTTCGTTCTACGCCTATCGCGATGGGCAGTGGATGTTCGCACTCTCCAGCTATGCCCTGACCGGCGGCCCCGACAAGAGCACGCTGGCACCCGCGGACGCCAGCTACCAGACCATCAAGCAGGCGATGGACGCGCTGGTTGACCGCACGCTCAGCAACCAGCGCACTGCGACCAACGGCTTCCCGAATGCCATCAATCAGGGTTACTGGTGCTACACCAACGCGTTCTGCGAGGACTCATCCACGACGCAGTTCGCGGTCGCCGGGCTCGCCGCTGCCAAGTCCTTCTACTCGTCGAACAAGAGCGCCGACGCCCCGTTCGCCGATGCCGCCCGAGTGACTGCCATCGACGCCGCGCTGGCTCGTAGCCGCACGGCCTACGAACTGAACGCGGCGGTCGGTTCCGACAATGCCAGCTGCTTCAACTTGAGCGCCAACGAGCGCGGCCACGGCTACAACTCGTTTCTCACGCTGGGCTACAGGCCGTCGCTGGCGCAAACCTCCTCTGGCATCTACATCCAGTTGTTCGGCGGCGCCAACATCAACACGCCGATGGTCCAGAGCTACATGCAGTGGGTGAAGAACCGCTACCGCTGGCAGGACCTGGACAACCTGGGCAATTCCTGGTCCGGCAACTCCATGGGCTACTACATGTGGAGTTCGTTCAAGGCCATGGAACTGTTGCGTCAGGCGGGTGTGCCGCCGTCCGCCGGCAACATCGGCCCGAACGAGTTCGGCACCCTGCCAGCTGCCAACGCTCCGGCGTGCGTGGTGCGCCAGGAGAACAAGGAACCGGCCACCTTCGCGCGGCCGGCCGTGTTCGGCGCGGGCGCGGTCGGCTACTACGCCGGCGAACCCAAGGGCCAGTACTTCGACTTTGCGCACCAGCTGATCAGCATGCAGTGCGCCAACGGCTCGTTCACCTGTACCGGCTTCCCGGGTTCGTGGGGCGACTCCGCGCAGGCTTCGCACAACTCGTACGCCCTGCTCGTGCTGCAGCGCTCGACGGGTGGCGGCTGCGTCGACACCGATGGTGACGGCGTCTGCGACGACGTTGACAACTGCCCGGCCGTTGCCAACGCGAATCAGGCGAACACCTACGGCGATGCGCGCGGCGATGCCTGCGAGCCGCGTCCGGTGGCAACCTGCGACATCGATGTCGATAGCGACGTGGACACCATTGACGTCAATCTGGTCCGGGCTGGCATCGGCAAGCCGCTGGTTGCCGGCGACAAGCGCGACGTGAACGGTGACGGCAAGATCACCATCAACGACGTCCGTGCCTGCGTCCTGAAGTGCACCCGCGCGAGCTGCGCCACCAACTGAGTTTCCGATCCACCTGCGCCGGATGACCTCCGGCGCACCAACCCAACGAGGTACATCCAATGAAAAAGATCAGCAAAGCGCTGTCCGCTCTGGCGGTGGCAACTGCCGCCCTGTGCGCGGCCGGCTCGGCCAACGCGGCCATCGTCTTCAGCTTCACGCCGGCGTCGTCGCAGATTGCCATTGGTAATACAGCGCAAGTCGAGGTATCAATCAGCGGGCTAGGTGCCGAGGTCTTGTCCAGCCTGGACATTAACTTCTTGTTCAACGGTGCCGCAGCCGGGTTCGCCGGTGCCAACTTCATCCCCACCGTGACGGCACTCGGCGGCGTCGACGCCGCAGGCTCTTTTGATGTGGCTAATTTGACGGAGCTCGGCTTAATCGCTTACTCGTTGCTTGACGATGCAGACTTGGCGTCGCAGCAGGCCGATAGCTTCTTGCTGGGCACCATAACCTTTTCAGGTAACGCTGATGGCGTGACCACTGTTACGCTTGGCCCCGACCTGGACTTTCAGCGCAATTTCGTGGGGCTGGGCGCTAATAGTCTGGACGTGCAAGTGGGCTCGGCCTGCATCGCCGTCGGCACCGGCTCCTGTGAAGTCGCCCCGGTACCCGAGCCAGCCAGCTTTGCTCTGGCAGGCGTGGCGCTGCTGGCTGCGGGTGTGGCGGGCCGCAACCGCCGTCGCGCACGCACCGAGGCCTGAAACTTCGGTACGCGATGAAAGGGTCGGCTCAGCCGGCCCTTTTTTTTGCCTCGACGGGATTCACCGAGCGTTGCGCAGCACATTCCGTTTTGCCGGTCTCGGCTGAATGGCTGCGGGCGACGATGCCGATGCAGCCGGGCTGCACCGGCCCGGTCAGCTGGCGGTCCAGCCGGTGATGGTGGTCACCGGCACGATGACGGTGTCGGTGAATCGCTCGAACGGCGCCTGGATGCGGCGCACGGTGTCGATGTCGGGCGCCTCGATCAGCGAGTAGTTGACCGAGCGGTCGACGGCGGCCCACTCGCCGCGAATCTTCACGTCGGCCGGCATCGATGCGTAGAAGGCCTTGGCCCGCGCGGCGAGTTCGCCGTAGTCGGCTGGGCTCAGGTCGGGTCGGGTGCGATTGGTCAGCAGGAACAGCATGGCGTCATCTTTCTGCAGGAGGGGTGCGGCGTATCTTGCGCCAGATCAGCCAGCCGGCGGCGGGCAGCAGCATGGGCAGCAGCAGCCCGATGCCCAGCGGGGCGTCGGGCACGAGTTGCGCCCCGTTGAGCGCCAGCGCACCCGCGTAGATCAGGTTGCCCGATCCGCAGGCGACGAGGAACTGCGGCCAGCTCACGCGCGCCGCCCCCGCGCTGAACACGATCGCCTCGGCGAACACCGGAACCGGCCGGCTGAGGAACAGCGCGGCCAGCGTCGGCGCTTCGGGCAGCGCGTCGCGGCGCTGTCGCAGCAGGTGTCGGCTGACGAGGTAGGCCGCCGACTGCCCGACCATCAGGCCCGCGAACGTGGCCGCCCAGCCGGCGGCCCAGCCGAGACGCGCCCCGAGCATCGTGCCGACGATGCTCGACGGGATCGGCAGCAGCACATCGGCCGCCAGCAGCCCGCCGCCCACCAGCGCGAAGCGAGCGGCATGGGCATCACTGGCGGACAGCCAGCGCTCGCCGGGAAGCTCGCCGATCACGAGGAACGGCACCATCGGAATACACAGCGCGGCGGCAATAATCAACGCGGCTCTGCCGGGGGTGCGTGGCATCATCGAATGACGTTATCAGAAGAGCACGCGGGCCTGCGCGCCCGCTTCCACGCTCGATTCACGCAGGGAAACTCATGGCCGAATTGATCACGCTCACCGGCTCGCCGTCGCTGAAGGTTCAGGTGATGTGCGAGGGCATCCGCTACACGGCCGCGCTCGGCCAGGCCACCGCGCATTCGATGCCCAACTACTACCCCTACCGGTTCAAGGAAGGGGAGCACGATCCGACGGGCAAGGGCATCGTGACGATCCCGTACCTCATCAACACGCCGGACGGCACCGAGATCCGCATCCTCGGCAATGGCGACTCGCCGTGGCATGTCGAAGGCAACCTGGAGCAGGGCTACCTGCTGATCGACGACCGCAGCGGCTGCACCGTGCCAATCGAGTTCGAGCCGTTGCGGCCATGGCTCACGCAGAAGACGACCGACGGCCTGCCTTTCGCGCAGGCCGGCGTGACCACGCACGGCGACATGCTGGTGATCAACGTGGCGCCGGGCTGCGAGTACTTTCTCCACAAGCTGGATGGCGTCTCGATGCGCTGCACCTTCTGCGCCTACGGGGCGCCCGATGAGCGCACGATGCACCTCGGGCAGAAGACGGGGCAGCTCGAGATCCCGCCGCCGACGCTCGATCGCATGCGCGAGGCGTTGAACGCCGTGATCGACCAGGCCGAGATCCGGCACATCTACCTGGTGGGTGGCTCGCTGACCGACGCGCGCAGGGAAGGTGAGCGCTTCCTGCAACTCGCGCGGTACGTCAAGCAAGCGAACACGCGAGGCATTCCGGTGACGCTGGGGTCGGGGTCGATTCCCGACGACCTGATCGCGCAGTTCCACGCCGAGGATCTGGTTCAGCACGTCTGCTTCAATCTCGAGATGTGGTCGGAGCCGCTGTTCGCGAAGGTGTGCCCCGGCAAGAACCGCTATGTCGGCTACCAGCGCTGGATCGAGTCGCTCGAGACCGCAGTCAAGTACTGGGGGCGCGGCAACGTCTACTCGGCGATGGTGGCGGGCATCGAGCTCGAACCCGAGCACGGCCTGGAATGGGAAGAGGCGGCGCGCATCGCCCTGCAGGGCGCGGAAGACCTGTGCAGCCGCGGGATCATCCCGATCTACTCGCTGGTGTGGCCGGTGGGCGGTCGCCAGCGCTCCGATTTCCATGCACGCATCCGCAGCTACTTCGAGACGCTGAGCTCGGGCTACCACGCGATACGCCAGCGCCACGGGCTGACGGTCTCGGAGGGGTTCATGTGCCATCGCTGCGCGTACATGCAACTTGAATGCGACCTCGACCGCACCACGATGGAGGTCGCATGAGCGCGCCAGATCGCCCCGCCGCCCGGGGCCCCGATCCCTCCTCGATCATTCGCCTGAGCACTTCGTACTGGGAGAGCCAGACGCTGCTGACGGCGAACCGGCTGCGGGTCTTCGATGTCATGGCCGACGGTGCCCGCACGGCCGACGAGGTGGCGACCGAGCTGCACCTCGATCCGCGCGGCACGGCGCTGTTCCTGCGTGCCTGCGTCGGGCTGGGCTTTCTCGAAGAGGCGGCCGGCCGCTTCCAGAACACACCGGTCGCGGCCACGTTCCTGGTCTCGCGCAGCCCGGCCTTCATGGGCAACGTCATCAGGTACAGCGACCAGCTCTACGGTGCCTGGGGCCAGCTCGAAGGCTCGCTGCGTGCAGGCAAGCCGGCGCTGCCCGCCGAGACCTACCTGGGTGACGACCCTGCGCGCACGCGCGGCTTCGTGATGGCGATGCACGAGAGAGCGCTCGGCATTGCGCGCGTGCTGGTCAACGTGCTGGATCTGCAGGGCCGCCGCAGCATGCTCGACGTCGGCGGCGGGCCGGGCACCTACTCAGTGCTGCTCACCGAGCGCTTCCCGGGGCTGCGCTCCGAGGTGCTCGAACTGCCCGGCGTGGCCGCGGTGGCGCGCGAACTGGTCGCGTCGGCGGGCGCCAGCGAGCGCGTGGTGCTGCGCGACGGCGATTACCACAGCAGCGATTTCGGCTCGGGCAAGGACGTGGTGCTGATGTCCGGCATGTTCCACCGTGAGAGCGAAGCCACCTGCCGCGGGCTGATCGAGCGCGCCTCGGCGTGCCTCGAGCCCGGCGGCCTGCTGGTGGTCAGCGATGTGTTCACCGACGAGGGCGGGGCCCTGCCCACCTTCGCCGCGATGTTCGGCCTGAACATGATGCTGACGGCTCCCGATGGCGGCGTGCATGCCGACGCCGACGTGATGCGCTGGATGGGTGACTGCGGCTTCCGCGACATGCGCATGGTGCCGCTGCCGCCGCCCATGCCGCACCGGGTCGTGATGGGACTGAAGCCGTGAATCGTCGCGACGGACTGATGGCCGCGCTGGGTTGGCTGGCTGCCACCGGGGTGACCGTGGTGCAGGCGCAGGCCCCGGCTCCGCCCGTGGGCGACCTGAAGCCGCTGGGTCAGGACCGCTACCAGATCGGACGCATCGTCATCGACAAGCGTGCGGGTGTGTTCACCGTGCCGGGCCGCGTGCTCGTGGTCGGCAAGCCGCTCGAGTACCTGGCCACCAGCCCGGCGGGCATGAAGGCCTATGAATCGCTGCTGGAGCTCGACACCACCGGAAGCGAGTTCAACCTGGCGTGCATCCTGATCGGGCTGGAGCGCGACCCGAAGCAGGCGCCCTGGCAGCAGATGAGGCAGGTGCAGCAACTCGCCGGCCAGAAGATCAACCTGTCGATCGCCTGGTCGGAGGGCGGCAAGCGCCGCCAGGTGTCGGCGGCGGAGGCCTTGCTCAATGCGGATTCCGGCGTGAAGCCCGAATCGGTCGAATGGGTCTACTCCGGAGCTCCCGCGTCCGAAGTTCAGGGCCGCTTCGTGGCCGATGACACCGGAACGCTGATCGGCTTCGTGCACGACGTCAACAGCATCATCGAGTCCAGGGCAGGCATCGGCATCGGCGCCTACGGATCGGTGCGTGGCCACCCGATGCTGCCGCCGATCGGCTCGGCCATCGAGCTGATCGTCGAATCGACGGCCCCGACCAAGTGATCGCACTGCGCTGGGCGATGCTGGCTGTGCTGACCTTGCTGATGTCCGCTGCCTTCGGCGCGATGGCTGCCGATCTGCAGCCGTCTGCCCAACGGCTGGCCGTGACGGGCATCGTCGCCTTGCTGGCCCTGCTTTTCTGGCCGGGAAGCGCTGCCACGCGCAGGCAGACGGTTCTGCGCATCGCCGGCTGGTCGCTCGCGGCGGCGGGCACGGCGGCTGTCGTGCTTCGCACCTTCGGTGCCGCGGGGCAGCCTCTGGCCGCCACCCTCGGAAGTTGCGCGATGCTGCTGGCGCTGCTGCTGCTGATGCAGGCGCTGGCCGCGATGCTCGAGATGTACTTGCGAGGTCCATCGCGGCCCGCGGACGAGGCGCGCGAGGCGGCCGGCTTCGTCGTGACGATCCTGCTGGCCTTGCTGGGTTCGCTGCCGCTGTGGTTCGGCCCCGCGAGCGAACTGCTTTCGGTTCGGCACGACTGGGTCGTCGACGCAGCCCTCGCGGTCAGCCCGCTCACCCATCTGGCAGTGGCAAGCGGCAACGACCTGCTGCACAACGAGTGGCTCTACCAGCACTCCAATCTTGCGGCCTTGCCGGTGTCCTATCCCGACCTGACCCCCCTGGTCTGGTCCTATGCGACGGCGTGCTCGCTGCTGGCGCTTGGTGCGCTTGCTGCAGGGCGCAGGCGTCGTGCCGTCAACGATCCGGCCCCCACCGATCTCACCCAGGAGAAACCTCGATGATGAAAAGAAGACACCTGCTTGTCCTGCCCGCCTGCGCTGTGCTCGCGGCGCCTTCCGTGCATGCCGCAGATGCCATGGACCCCGAGTTGCGCCGCAAGGCCAAGCGTGCTGTGGCCGGAGGCCTGCACTACCTGCGGGGCCAGCAGGCCCCGGACGGTTCGGTGCTCAAGTCGGTCGGCATCACGGCCCTGGCATTGCGTGCCTTCCTCGAGAGCCCCGAGAAGTACAACGAAGCCGACGGTGCGTTCATCACCCGCCAGGTCGATTACCTGCTTGCCAATGCCAAGAGCGATGGCTCGATCAGCGCGTCGCTGCAGAGCACCGCCTACAACACGGCCGTCGCGATGAGCGCGCTGGCCGCGACGAAGAACCCGCAGCACGACGCTGTCATCGCCGCCGCACGCAAGTTCCTGATCGGTCACCAGATCGACGAGGAAGAAGGCTACAAGACCGACCACGTCTATTACGGCGGCATCGGCTATGGCGGTGGTGAGCGCCCCGACCTGTCGAACCTGTACATGTCGCTGGAGGGGCTGAAGTCCACATCCTCCGATCCCAAGGATCCGGTCTGGCAGAAGGCGCTGACCTTCGTCAACCGCTCCCAGAATCGCAGCGAGAGCAACGATCAGAAGTGGGCGGCCAACGATGGCGGCTTCACCTACCGGCCGGGCACCAACCCGCCCGAGTACGACAACGGCACGTCCTCGTACGGAGGCATGACGGCTGCCGGCCTGCTCAGCCTGCTCTTCGCCGGCGTGGACAAGACCGATCCGCGCGTCCAGGCGGCCTACAAGTGGATGACCGCGAACTACACGCTCGAATTCAATCCGGGGACGAACAAGAAGCACGGCCTCTTCTATTTCTACAACGCCTTCTCGAAGGTGATGGCGGCCTACGGAGAGGACACGTTCACCGACGGCAAGGGGCAGACGCACAACTGGCGCAACGAGCTTGCGCAGAAGCTGATGAGCCTGCAGTCGGCCGATGGCAGCTGGGCCAACGCCGATTCGAAAGCCTGGTGGGAGGATCGCCCGCAGCTTGTCACCGCGTGGTCCGTGATCGCCCTCGAGCAAGCGCTGAAGTGACAAGGTGTTGCGCTGCCTGCTGCTCATCGGGCTGGCGCTCTGCGGTCTGGCGCATGCGATCGAGCCGCCGCACATCGACCTGACCGCGGCACCGGCCTGGAAGGGCTGGTCGCGCCCCGGTCGCGCCACGGAGATCGACATCCGTGTGACCGCCGACACCCCGACGAAGACCGCTCTCGAGGTGGCTGCCGGCCGCCAGGTCGTGCGAGCCGAACTCGATCTGCAGCCGGGCCGCACGGTGCGGCTCCAGATCCCGGTGGCTTCGACCGAGCGGATCGCGTTGACCGTGGGGGCACCGGCCGCATCCGCCGTGCGCCGTGAAGTGGGCATCGCGCAGTCCGAGTCCCCGGTGCTCGGTGTCGGCCTCGTGACGGACGAGGCGGTCGCGCTTGAGGGGTTCCACACGGTCCTGCTCGGCGCGGATGACCTGCCACGCAACGCGCGGGCCTATTCGAGTGTCGACGCTCTCATCCTGGACGCGGCGACGCTGGGTGCCCTCGATCAACGACAGCTCGGTGCGCTGTTCGAGCACGCGGCCGCGTGTGGCCGCATCGTGGTGCTGAACGCGAACGAGCGCGTGCTTCGATTGCTGGACGGGGCGGGGGGGTGCGGCGGCAGCGCGCTGATGAGCGCCGCAACGCTGGCGGATGCCACGGACAGGCTCAAGGCGTCGCTGGCCACGAGCATGCCGCCGGCGGTGTCATCCGCCGGACTGGGTGAAATGACACGGGCTGCGCCCTCGAGCTGGCATCGCGTGGCGCTGGGGCTGGCGGTCTACTTCGCGGCGGCGGCGCTGGTCTTCCTGTTCTTCACCTCGCTGCCGATGCTGTTGCTGATGCCTGTGCTTGCGGCCGCAGCGGCGCTGGCCCTGCCGCATGCGATGCAGCCTTCGTCGCAACTGGTCGTCTGGAGCGAGGGTGAATCGGGTGCGCGCTTCGCCGAGTACCACGCCAGTCAGTGGTTCGCGGGACTGGTGCGAGATCGCAGGCGAGTGCCGATTCCTCCTCAGCTCGCCGCTGCTGCGCAGCCTTGTTCACCGAACCGTGCGATCAGTTTCGAGTTCGATGCCGGCCGCGGACGTCCGACCTTTGCCGAATTCGACACGCGCCTGTTCGACCAGACTGCGCTTTGCTATTCGGGCAGCTTCCCGATGACCCGCGCCATCGAGATGCAGGAGCGTCCTGACGGTTCGCGCGACATACGAAATGTCGGAACGATTGCCTGGCCCTCGGGCTGGTTGCTGGGTGGCGGTCTCGCAAGCGACCTGCCGGCCCTCGGCCCGGGCGCCAGCAGCCAGATCAGCCCGCAGGCGGGACAACCGCCGCGCGATGCCGCGATGCGCATGGCCTTGAGGCGCACGCCGTCCGACGCTGCGGCCGCGCTGTGGGAGCTCGAACTCGGTGGTGTCGTGGATGCCCCGATCGACTCGAAGGGATGGTTGCACGTGTCGGTGCCGCGGCGATGAAATCCGTGCCGGATCCTCGCCTGGCTGCCCTGACCGGGTTGGCGCTCGCGGCCACCGTGGCCTTGTGGTGGCTGGGCAGCACCCGCATCGCCCTGGATCAGGCGGGCGATGCAAGCCGGGCAGCCGCCGCCGCGCTCCTGACGCTCTGGCTGGTGCGCGGCATGGTGCTCGCGCCGCTGGGCTTGCGCGCCGGTGCGCTGAGCGGGTGGCGTGCGGGGGCTGCTGCAGCTGCGTTGCTGCTCGCGCCCGCCTGGCCGTTGTTGATTCTTGTCTGGTCGGCCAGCACCGTGCCGTTGCTGCCGGCCGCGCTGGTGGAGTTGTCGTTGCTGTCGGCAGGTGTCGTGCTGCCGTTGCTGGGTCAGGGCCTGCGTCGTGCACTGGGTCGGCCCGAACTGGCCGAAGTCGTGGCCACGGCGCTCGGCCTCGCGCTGGCGTCGACCGCCTGGGTCCTGCGCGATCTCTCGGTCTGGGCACAGCCCTGAGGCGCGAATGGCCGCGCTTCCGCAAACCCTGATCGAAGCGGTGCGACGGCGCCTGTGGCTCGGGCAATTCCTGGCTGCGGCTCGTCTCGCACTGTGGGGAACGGCCGGCTTGATGCTGCTGACCGCCGCGGTGCACCTGGCGGGCTGGCCGATGTCGCCAGACCTCATGTTTCTGGCGCTGGCTTTCGTGTGGTCGGTGATGGCTGCCCGGGCCGCATGGCAACGCCCTGTCGATGCAGCCTGTGCGCTCTGGGCCGACCGCCATCTGGGCGGGGCCTCGGCATACACCACCCTGCTCGAGCTGGACTCGCCCGGACCGGGCACCCCGCCATCGCACGCGATACGACACCTTGAAGCTTTCGCTGCGGCCCAGGTGCCGCACAGCCTTCGCCTGCTCGTCGAGCGGCGTGATGCACTGCGCCTGTCCCGACCGCTGCTTTCGGCGCTGGTGTGTGCGGCCTTGGCGTCCCTGGTGATGATGCTGCCGGGTCCCGATCCAAAGCCGCAGCCGCCGGCGAACCTGGCTGCAACTCCCGGCCTCACCGATCGTGCGGCGCCTGACACGGACGCGCCCGTATCAGCGGAACTGGTCAGCGAGATCTCCAGCGCCTTGCGGGCCACGGCGGCCGATGCGGCAGAGGCGCCTGAGCGTCGCGGGGCAGGGGACCCGGCGGCCTCGGGATCCGACCGGGCTGGCGATGACGGCGGGTCGGCCCTGGCCGCACCCGATGCCTTGGCGCAGCGTCCGGCGCCCGCGGACAGTGGCTCGCCAGCCGTCAACCCGGCGCAAGCGGCAGCGGCGCCCGGAGCCAGCCGCCTGGCTGGTTCCGGTTCCGGGCAGGACGCCGGCGACAGCCGTGGCGAGCCGGGCGGCGTCGGTGTTGCGCGCACACCGCGGAGTACGATTCCGGCTCAGGCAGTCGAGCTGGCGGCCCGTCGCCCGTCGGGTGAAAGACGGGCTGATCCGGATCAGGCGGCGACCTACGATGAGGAGCTCTCGATGCGAACGGCAGCAAGCGCGGCACGGCGGGCGGATGCCGCTCCCGCCGCGGCGTCACCCCCCCTGGCCGCACCGGAGATGTGGCTGAGCCCGGCCGAAACGAATTACGTGCAGGCCTGGTTGAAGGCCAGTGCGAGACACCGATGACCGCCAACCCGTTCTCGGACAGCCAATACGCTGACGCGCATCGTCAGCTGCAGGATTTGCGCACGCTGCTCGACCAGGCCATCGTCGGCCAGTCGGAGCTCGTCACCCATCTGGTCACCGCGGTGTTTGCAGGCGGGCATGTGCTCATCGAAGGGCTGCCCGGTCTGGGCAAGACGCATCTAGCCAAGGCGATTGCGGCCGCGCTGGGGCTGCGCTGGGCGCGCGTGCAGTGCACGCCCGACCTGATGCCCGCCGATGTCACCGGCGCGGAGATCTATGTCACCACGGCTGGCGGGGCGTCGTCGTTCGAGTTTCGACCCGGTCCGGTATTCGCACAGCTCGTGCTGGTCGATGAAATCAATCGCGCGACACCGCGCACGCAGGCCGCATTGCTCGAGGCCATGCAGGAGCGGCAGGTGACGAATGCCGGGGTCTCGCATCCCCTGCCGATCCCGTTCTGCGTGCTGGCCACGCAGAACCCGATCGAACTCGAAGGCACCTATCCGTTGCCCGAGGCCCAGCTGGACCGTTTCATGTTCAAGCTCACGGTGCCGTTCCCGACGCGGGAATCCCTGCGGGGCATGCTCGATGTGTCGCTCGACGCCGAACCTTCCGACACCATGCAGCCCATCGCCGGCCCCGACGATGTGCTGCGGATCTCCGAGCTGTGCCGCACGCTGCTGCTGGGGGAGCGCTGCAAGGAAGCGGCGGTCGATCTGATCGTGTCCACGCAGCCTGCGGTCGGCGGCGACCCAGCCGACGCGCGGCGGCACATCCGGTACGGGGCCAGCCCGCGTGCACTCCAGTCGCTGGTCCGGGCCGCGCGGGTGCGCGCGCTGATGGCAGGCCGCACGCATGTCGACATCGATGATCTCGCGGCGATTGCCCTGCCCGTGCTTCGCCATCGGGTGCTCCTGCGGCTGGAGAGCGAGCTCGACGGCCTGGAGGTCGACTCCACGCTCGCATCGATCATCGACGGATGGCGACTTCGGCTCTGATCCCGGCCGCGCTGCCCAGCGAGCCCGAATTGCGGTCCTTCGCCGGCGCTGCCTCGCAGCTGCTGGTCGAACGCCAGCCGCGCTCATCCGGCTCGAGGGCCGTCTCCCGCCGGGCCGGGGTCGGACTGCAACACTTCGATCACCGCGACTACGCACCCGGGGATGAAGTTCGCCACATCGATTGGCGGCAGTCGGCTCGACGCAGGCAGCCGATCGTGCGCCGTTTCGAGTCTGAATCCGTTGCCGACTGGACGATCCTGCTCGACGCGAGTTCATCCATGGCGGTCCAGGGTGCGGCGAAGTGGCGCTCGGCAGTGCACGTCGCCGCGGCCATGAGTTACGCCCTGCTTCAAATGGGCCATCGTGTGGGATTGCTGGCCTTCGGGGCGCGCGTGCTGTCGGAATGCCCTCGCGGGCGCGGGCAGCACCACTACGCTGCGATTGCCCGGTTGCTGCTCTCGCTGCAGCCGGCGCCGGCCGGTGAGCGGTCCGAACTGGGTGTCTGCACGGGTCATCTGCGCGGCGCCAGCACGGCGTTCGCGTTGAGCGACTTCCTGTCATCCGACGAGATGCGTCGTGACCTGAGCGCCATCGGCCAACGCTGCACGGCCCTGCATGCGATGCAGTTGAGCGACTCGGCCGAAACCCGGCTGCGTCCGTTGGGCGATGTCGATCTCGTGGATGTGGAAACGGGTGCCAGCATGCCGGCGCATGCCAGCGAGCACGCTAATGCGCTGGCAGCCGACGAGCGTGCTGCACGGACGGCCCGGCTGCGCGGCTTCTGTGCCCGCAGCGGCGTCGCGTTCTCCGACTGGGACATCTCGAATCCCTGGCAGCACGCGCTGCTGAGACATCTCGTGCGGGCGCGATCCAATTGCTGAACCTGGTTTCACCGATGTGGTTGCTGGGCCTGCTGCTGCTGCCGGTGATTCGCTGGTTGCATCGCGGAGGGCGCCATCGGCGCGCCGTGCCGGTGTCGAGCCTCTATCTCTGGGCCGGGGCGGCCGCGAGCGCGCCCGCCGCAGGCGAACGCAGGCCGCCTGATCCGGCGTGGCGACACCGTGCGTTGCTGGCGGCGTTGATCTTCCTTGCGCTGGCCGAACCGCAACTGCAGGTGCAGCGAACTCGCGTCACGCTGTGGGTCGATGACTCGCTCAGCATGCAGACCCGCGAAGCACGCGGCACCCGGATCAGCGAGGGACTGGCGCAGGCCCGCCGGCTGCTGTCCGAGGGCGGGTACACCGAGGTGGATGTCCGGTCGCTCGGAGACCCGTGGCGCAGCCTCGGGCCCCCGGGAGATCGAACAGGCGCGAACCTCTCCGCGAAGGCCGGACTCAAGGAGCCGACGCCGCCTCCCGCAGCGCTGCTTCGCGGCGACAGGCTGCACTGGCTGATCACCGACGGCACCGATGCGGCGTTGTCGGGCTGGCCCGACGGCAGGCGCCCCGACCGGATCATCGAGGTCGCCGGCACCAGCCGCAATGCCGGACTGGAGCGTGTTTCCGCGCGCCGCAGCCCGAAGGATCCGGACAGGATCGACCTGCTGCTCAAGGTCACGAATGGAGGCAACGAGGCCGAGACCCGTGAGGTGGTGTTCATCACGGACGCCGGCGAATCGGCACGGTCGCGGCAACGCATCGAGCCGCGGACCTCGACGTTCGTGACCGCATCGATCGCGGAATCGCCCCGGGTTCGCGTGAGGCTGGAGCCCGGTGATGCGCTGGTCGAGGACGACACGATCGACCTCGACCTCGCCCCGTTGCGCAAGCGCCGGGTGGCCACCGACTCGACATGTCCCGGGACGGTCGTCGCGGCCGTGGCCAGCCACCCGGGCCTTGCCGTGGCCGCGGCGGATGCCACCGACGTTCAGGCCGCTCTCGATTGCGGATCGCGAGGCTCGGCCCGCGATCTGGCCACGGTCCGCGTCGTGGCCGATATCGTTCCGACACCATTGCAGGGGCCGTTGCAGTGGTCGGCATCCGTGTCCGAGTCGAGCCGCATCAGCCTGAGCATCGGATCAGTGCAGACAGCGGCACGGCTGCGCGTTCGCCCCGGGGATGCCGTGCTGCTGGCGGCCTCAGACGAACCCGTCATCGTGATGGGCCGCTCGGGGCCGGCCAAGCTGATCGAGACATCGCTGGGCCTGGGCTCGGAGGCCGCCTCGCGCGGCCCGGAGGTTCCGCTTCTGGTGAATCTGATGTTCGAGGCCGTGCTCGGAGGCCCGCTGCTCGATCGGATCGCGATCGTGGACAGGGGCCCGGCCTCGGTCTTGGTCGTGCCGTCCGCGCCAGCGAGTGCCGCCACGCAGGCCCTGCCGGTGCCTTATCCCGCGGCCTCGGGCGGAAAGCCGGCGTCGAATGCAGCGGCGGTTCATCGCGACGGCGCGTGGCCGCTGCTGGCGGCTGCCGTGCTGGTGCTGCTGTGGGAAATCGTCTCGCTGTGTCGACAGTGGATTCGATTGAACGGCAGCACGGGGGTGGCGTTCGAGTGACCGGCGTCGGCTCCAGGACTTCGATCGCGCTGGCCCTTCAGCTGGCCGCCCTGGTGGCGCTGTCCTTGTCCCTGCTCGGGGCCGCGTGGCTCGATCCGCGCAGCAGGCCGCGCGTGCTGCTGCTGGTCGATCGCTCCCAGAGCGTGCCGCGCGCTGCCACCGACAAGGCCATCGCCGAAGTCATGCAGGCAGCCCGGGCAGGCCGAGGTCGCGAAGTGCAGCTGCTCGAGTTCGCGGGCCGTCCGGCTCTTCCCGTGGCGCAGGCCAACGATGCAGTGGCCGATCTCGAGCCGTCGGTGACGAACATCGAGCTGGCGTTGGATGCGGCCTTGGCAGCACACGCGAAGGCGGCCATCACCAGCATCGTGGTCATCTCGGATGGCCTGGAGAACGTGGGTGATGCCGCGCGTGCGCTGCGTGCGGTGCGAGAGGCCCGGTTGCCGCTGCAATGGATCCCGGTGGGGCGCGAGCCACCGCAGACGCGCGTCGCCGAGGTCCTGGCGCCTGCCCGGGCGCTGCTTGGACAGCGGATCCCGATCACGGTGCAACTGGCTGGTCAGCTGGACCCGCCGGTTCGGGTCAAGGCCACGCTGCGCACAGCCGGCGGCGACACGCAGGTAGCGAGCAGCCTGTCGGGAAAAGCCGGCCTGGTAACGATCGAGTTCGACCCGCGCAGCAGCGGAGCGGTTCTCGTGGATGTGGCGGTCGAGGATGCGGTGTCCGGACGCACGTTCCATGCAACGCCGGATGCCGCCGTGATCGACGTGGCACCTCGCGCATCCATCCTCTACGTGCAGGGATCGAGTGGAGCGCTTGCACACAGCTTGCGCCAGGGAGGCTGGTCGCTCGATGTCGTTCCTGCCGCCCGGCTGGACGCCCGGACGGACCGGCTCGCCGGATACCAGGCGGTCGTTCTGGAGGACGTGGCCGTCTCCGACGCGGGCCCGCGATTCTGGAGCGCCCTGGTGGATGCCGTGAAGAGCCGCGGTCTGGGCCTGCTGGTGCTGGGAGGCGAGCGTTCGTTTGCCCGGGGCGGCTACCGGGGATCGGTTCTCGAATCGGTGCTGCCCGTGCTGTCCGAGCCCGCGGCGCTGGACGAACCAGCGGCGATCCTGTTCGCGGTGGACAAGTCGGGCAGCATGGGGCAGGGCAGCGGTGGCGTCGATCGTCTTGCACTGGCGCAGCGCGCCGTCATCGAGACCGCGCGCGGCCTGACGTCGCGTGACTCCCTCGGTCTGCTGGTCTTCGATGTCGAGCCTCGGCTGCTGATCCCGCTCGGCCCGTCCCAGGCCGGAATCCGGGCGCTCGAGCGAGATTGGAAGTCGAGTCCGAACGGTGGCACGAAGCTCGCGCCGGCGCTCGAAGCGGCCATCGCCGAGCTCGAACGGTCGCAGGCTGCGCGCCGCATGCTGGTCGTCGTCACCGACGGTTTCGTTGACGGCGCGCCTGTCGACCAACTGCGCGCGCGGCTTGATCGCTCGCGCATCGAGCTGATTGCACTGGCAGTCGGACCCGATGCCGACATCTCCGCCCTCGAGCGTGTGGCAGGCGCCGAAGCGGGCCTGGTGCTGCGCGTGAACGAGGCTGCCGAGCTGCCGGTCGTCATGCGCGCCGGGCTCGAGCGTCGCCGGGCGCGGATCGAGCGCGGCACGATCGCCGCAGAGCAGCATCAGGCCTTTCCCTTCCCGCCCGGCACATGGAAAGACTGGCCCGCCGTCGCGGCCCATGCGGTCACCCGGCCGCAGCCGGACGCCGTGGTGGCGGTGCGCAGCCATCGCGGTGAGCCGCTGATCGCCTTTCACGAATCGGGTCCGGGCCGCGTCGTGGCCGTGACCAGCGGACTCGGGCCGTGGACACCGCGCTGGTTGTCGTGGCGCGAGTGGCCGCAGTTGGCGGGCGGACTGGCGACCTGGGTCAGCGGGGCGCCGCAGGGCGCGCAGATCGGGCTGTCGGTGTCCGATCTGCCGCAGGGCCTGCAGATCGACGCCGACATGCCCGGGCACGCAGGTCGGGCCGAATCCGATGACTTTTCGGTGGTAGTCACCACGCCGGCATCGCCGAGCCGTTCGATCGCCATGGACCACGTCGGTCCGGGACGGATGCGGGCGTTCGTGCCCGAAGCCGGCCCCGGCCTCTACACGTTCGCGTTGTCGACACCGCTCGGAACCCAGCGCCAACTGCACCTGCGCCACCATCGCGCCGAGAACGAGACCTGGGGGATCAATCCGCGGCTGGCGGCGTGGACGAACGACGGGCTGGTCGGTGCCTGGACTCCCGGCGAGCTGGCGGCACCTCCGCCCAGTGATGGCGGCGAGGGTCGACTTCCAGTCGATCGCACGTTGCTCGCACTGGCGCTTGCGCTGTTCCTGTCGGGCGTGCTGGTCGACCGGACTCGCCTGCCCCGGGCGTTCGTCAGCGACAGGCTGCGTCGGCTGCGAACGCGCACCTGACCTTCAATGCGTCATGAGTGCTGCCCCGTGCCGTCAATTTGGCCCGCCAGCAGGAAGGATCTGGCCCAATCGCCGCGCTGGCCGGCGGTGATGGTCTCGTGCGATCCGTCCGCCATCACCCGGCCGTCGCGCATCAGCAGTACCCGGGCGCCCAGCTCGATGGCGTCCGCAGGATCGTGGGTGATGATCATCGCGCCCAGACCGTTGGCCAGCCGGGCCTTCAGCCTCGACACCAGGTCGATGCGGGTCAGGCGGTCCACATTGCCGAACGGTTCGTCGAGCAGCAGCAGCTTCGCGTCGGCCGCCAGAGCGCGGGCCAGAGACACACGCTGCGCCTCACCGCCAGACAGTGTGGCGACATCCCGACCGTCCATCGCTGTCAGGCCCATGTCGCGCAGGGCTGCACGGGCCTTCTCGAGGCGGCCGGCCTTGTCGGTCGAACGGATGGCAAAGGCGGCGTTGCCCACGGCGTCGAGGTGCGAAAACAAGGTGGCGTCCTGGAAAGCCAGCGCCAGTACGCGGTGCTCCGGCGCCACCAGCACCCGGCCGGCGACAGACGCCTCCCGGCCGTGCAGGTGCACGCTGCCAGACGTCGGCGCGTCGAAGCCAGCGATCATGCGCAGCAGGGAAGTCTTGCCGCTGCCCGACGGACCCAGGACGGCCACGATCTCGCCGGGTGCCATGTCGAAGGACACCTCCGAGACCACGGCCCGGTGGCCGATCAGCCGCGACAAAGATCGAACTGAAAGCATGTTGCGCACACTCCGCTGAACTACCGAATTGACGAGATCGAGGCCATCAGGCGGCGGCCGTTCTGGCGCCGGCTTCCGACCGAGGGACTCCCAACCTGTCCATGCGCCACCAGCACAGCAGCAGGGGCAGCAGCATCAAGGCCTGGGATATCAGCACCCACACGGCGGCGCGGTCCATGTTCTGGTGCCTGGAGAAGGCGTAGATCTTCAGCGCTGGCGACGAGTAGCCGAAGGGCTGCAGGG
>Ga0073904_10000449_pt1 | contig 29182 bp, 16 predicted proteins | sample KloWWTrecipitate_FD_66668 | JGI IMG/M metagenome (GOLD analysis project Ga0073904, IMG submission 66668) | Active sludge microbial communities from Klosterneuburg, Austria, studying microevolution and ecology of nitrifiers - Klosterneuburg... | ecosystem: Engineered > WWTP > Aerobic digester >... | reverse complement strand
CTTCACGCTTGGCCGTTCAAGGATCGGCGGGCTGCGGGCCCCGCCCGCCCGGCGCTCACTGCGAGCGGGTCATCTGCAGGTTCACCTGGTAGTCGCCGCTGTTGCCGGTGTGCCGCGTGCTGCCGTTGAAGCTGAATCCGCGGGTCATGCTCTCCAGGTTGCTCTGGCTGAAGCACCAGCGGAAGGAGCCGCCGATACGTTCGTCATCGTCCTGGAACCACTTGTCGTAGCCGTCCACCGCGCCGGCCATGGCCTGACCCACCCGGCTGGCCAGCCCACAAGGATCGCCGACACCCTGGGTCAGGCCGGTGTTGAAGGCCGACTGCGCCGCCGAGCGCGCTGCGTTGGCGATGTTGGTCGTACCCGAGTCGTCCGCCTCTACCAACACGTAGCTGATCGCCATGGGGCCGCTGAGGGACTGGTCGGCCATAAGCGTTCGGTTGAGGCTGCGGATGTCGCCGGTGTTCAGACCACTCAGGTAGCCGGTAGCGGTCACCGACAGGCTGGGGATGACCTGATTGGATCCCTTGCGCAGCAGAGCGTAGAGCAGGTAGATCTCGTCGCCGCCGCTCTCTTGGGCCCGAAAGGTCTGAAGACGGGTCCAGCTGGCACGGAAGCGGGCCGCGGGGTTGATGGCGTTGGGTTCGCTGCGCAGGAAGCCAGCCGGGTTGAAGAAGTCCTGAATGCGGCTGACGATGGTGGCATCCCGAACCGCGGTCGGCTCCGGAGCGTCGATGCTGTCGGCCGAGGCGATGCCTGGCAGGCCGGCGAGGACGAGGGCGCCGCTGAGGGCGATGAGGCGGAGCGTGGCGGCGAAGGTGGACATGTTCGGCTTGCGGCTGGTCATGATCTTGGCTCCTGTGGTGATGGATCTTGGCTTGCTAGGTGGAAGTTGTTTCGCCGTCCGGGCCGCTCGTTTCCGTGTCCCGATCGACTGATGCCAGGATACCCGGTCCCGGAGCCACGATCCTGAGGCCCACCTGATGCCTGACGGATCCTTCGCTGAGCTGTATGCTTGGCAACCAACAATGTCCCAGCAAGCCCCCGCGTTTCCCGTCATCTCCCTGGCGCCGGACCTGCCGGTCCGCCCCGATGCGCAGGGGCTTCTGGCATTGCTCTTCGCCGGCTATCATGCGCTGCGCGTGACCCGCGAACTGGCAGGAGGCTTCAGCGGCAGCCGCATCTTGATGGTCCATCCACTGCGCGCCGACGGGGACGCCGAGCTCCCATCCGTGGTGAAGCTGGATGCCCCGGCCAAGATCCTCCAGGAGTACCAGGCCTATCAGAACCACGTGCGCGGCCGGCTCTCCGGCGTACCCGAGGTATGGGGCGCGCCGGTCATCAGCCCCGACGGCAACCTGGGAGCCCTACGCTACGGCCTGGTGGGCAGCGGGCTCTTCCCGGTGGAGAGCCTGGCGATCCACTTGCAGCGCGCCTCGGCGGACAGGGTGGCGGAGGTGTTGGAGGGCCGTCTGCTGGTGCAACTGGGCTACCTCTGGCATCAAGCCCGGCCGCAGGAGAGCCGCTTTCGTTCCTGCGGATACGCCCGGCTGCTCCCCGTGGACTTGCTGTTGCGCGCCGACATGCCGCCGACCGCGGTGCCTGTCCCGGCCCTGTCGGCGGTATGGGGCGATGCCAGCGCGGCGACATCAGTCCAGCCCGGCCGATGGCTCAACCTGCGCGGCCTGCGCTGCCTGGAGCGCAGCGCCGATGGTCGGCAGTTCACCCTGGGGCCGCCTCAGTCGGACGAAGACAACCCGCGCGGAGGGCCGCGCTGGCGCCTGCTGGGTCCGCTGCCGGAGCCAGAGCCGTCTCCGGAAATGGGCGAGATCCTGGCGACCGACTGTTTCGCCCAGGTGATCGGGGATCGCGACGGCTTGCTGCGGGAGCGCTTCGCCGCTGCCTTCTCCGCCGCGGATGCACCGACGCCTCCCCCCGATCTGCACGCCGCGACCTTGCCGAGGGCCGACGAGGCCCAAGCCATGCCCAATCCCCTCTTGGGGCTGGACGCGCTCCTGGATCGGCCCCGCCATCTGGCCCTCGGACCCATCCACGGCGACCTGAACCTGGACAACGTCCTGGTGGACGCCAAGACCGGTGGCGTCCGCCTGATCGACTTCGCCGACAGCCGCCGGGACCATGTGTTCCATGACCTCCTGCGCCTGGAGACGGGCATCATCACCCGCTGGCTGGCGGTCGCCAGTCCGATCGCGTCCGGGGCGATGCTCGTGGACCTCTTCGACACCTTGTTGACCCATCCGGACCAAGACCCTCCGGACAACGCCCTCCGTGGGCCCAGTCTAGCCCTGCTATGCCTGCGTCGCGCCGTCGCCCACCAGCTGACGGACGCCGCCGGCTGGTCGGATTACCTCGAGGGACTGTCCCTGTACCTGGTCGGTGCGGCGAAGTTCCCCAACCTGGACGCGCGGGCAAGGCGGGTTGCGTTCTGGGCGGCTGCCGCCGCATTGCGGACCGCGGCGCGCATCGCCGGCGGCTGGATGCCGGACGCAGAGGCCTTGGAGGCGGCCCTGGCCCTCCGTCTGGCCCGCAACCCCGCTTTGGAGGCCTACCGGCGGCGGCGGATCGGCGCTTGGAGCGGGCCGCGGCATGAAGCGGACGGCAACTTCGTGGCCCTTACGGTGCTCTTGGACCAGGGCGAGGAGGCCCTGGGCGGCCGCTGGCAGGCCCAGGCGCGTCGTTACACCGGCTTGGAGCACCTGCTTCAGGAGGAGGCTGCACCGGCCCTCGTGCTGCTGGGGCCGCCTGGAGCGGGCAAGAGCACCCTGCTCCGCCAACTGGATCTGAGCCTGGCCAAGGCCGGCCTGGCCGACGCGGCGGCGCCCTTGGGCTTCATGGTGAACCTGAATGCCTACGCCCCGTCGGCCGCCGCGGACGGCGCCCCGAGCGACCTCGTGGCCCTGGACTGGCTGGCTGCCCGCTGGCGCGCCACTGCGCCCGCGCTGCCGCCCTTGGTAGAGCTGCTGCAACAGGGGCGCCTGGTCCTCCTGCTCGACGCTCTCAACGAGATGCCTCATCTTGACGCCGCGGATTACCGAGCCAAGGTCTTGGATTGGCGACGCTTCCTACAATGGCTGGCGGCTGAATGCCCCGGCAGCCGGGCCGTCTTCAGCTGCCGGAACCTTGACTACAGCGCCCCGCTGTCTTCACCGCGACTCCGGGTCCCCCAACTGCGCGTCGAGCCCTTGGACGACGCGGCGGTGCTGGCTTTCGTGCAGCGCTACGGCGGGCAGGCGGCCGACGGTCTCTGGCAGCGTCTGCGTAGCAGCCCCTTCCTGGACCTGATGCGCAACCCCTTCCTGCTGCGCCTCTTGGTGGAGGTGCAGGGCGGCGCCGAGGATCTGCCTGTGGGGCGGGCGGCCCTGGTCACGGCCTTCCTGCGGCGCGCGCTGGGCCGCGAGGTGGAACGGTCACATCCGGCCTTGGCCGCCGATGACCTGCTCAGCGAGCGCGACCGCCGGCGACTGGCCCAGGACAGATGGGCGGATCCTCTGGCATTGCCGGAGGGTGGCGTCCTGACCGCGGGGCTCACCCGACTGGCCGACCGGATACAGCGACGGGGACGGGCCGGCCAAGGCAGCCAACTGCGCGTGCCGGTAGACCAGGCGCTGGCGTGGATGGCCTTGTCCGGCCCAGGAGCGGCAGAGTCCTTGCTGCGTGCGGGACTGGCCTTGGCGGTGCTGGACGAGGACCCGGGCCGGGACGAGATCTTCTTCTTTCATCAGCTGTTCCAAGAGTACTTCGCCGCCCGGGCCCTGGCCGCAAACGAGGACATCGCGCCGCTGGCCAGCCCCTGGCGATGGAACGAGGTCCAGCCTTCCCTGGCGGACACAGTGGCGGCAATCGCCGCGGCGGACCCCCTGCCACCGCTTCCGACCAGCGGCTGGGAGGAGACGGCGGCCATGGCTGCGGTGATGGCCGCCGACAGCACGGCCTTTCTGCGGGCCATCGCTGCCGTGGACCTGCCGCTGGCCGGCCGCAGCGCTGCGGCAGGCGATCTGCGTCCCCACTTGGACCCGGAGATCCTCGACGACCTGCGCTGGTCGCTCCTGCTCCGAGCCGAAGATCAGGCGGCGGACCTGCGGCACCGCATCGCCTGCGGGCTGGCGCTGGGCGAGCTCGACGACCCGCGCCTGGTGGCGAGACATGGACCCCTGGGCCCCTACCGGCAACCCACTCTGGTGACCCTTCCTGGGGGCGACTACGAAATGGGAACCGACGACCTGGAGGCCGCCGCTGACGCTCGACCGCGCCATCGGGTAGCCCTCCCGACCTTTCAACTGGGCCGCTTCGCGGTGACCAACGCGGAATGGGCCTGCTTCCTGGCGGCCGGCGGCTACGACGACGAACGCTGGTGGCCGACAGCGGATGCCCTGGACTGGATGCGCGGCGGCCCGATCACCGCGGAGGGCTGGCGGCACAATTGGCGGGAATGGTGGCGCCGCTTCCAGGCTGACCCCGAAGTGCTGGAGTCCATGGGACGTGCCGGTCAGCTCACGCCGGCGCAGTTGGAGCTGTGGCGCGACCTGAGCCGTCTGGACCGCGACGCCCTGGAGGCTCGCCTGACGGCGCGCTTCGCCGCAACCCGCCGGCGTGCGCCACGCTGGTGGACCGAAGACACCGGGCATCTGTCCCGACCGGTGGTAGGCATCAGTTGGTACGAAGCGCAAGCCTATTGCCTGTGGCTGAGCGCCCAGACGGGTGCTGCCTTCCGGCTGCCCAGTGAAGCCGAATGGGAAGCCGCCGCCGCGGACCTGCCGTCGGCTACCCGACTCCCCAGTTCCGACGTCGATACCCCGGTGCCGGGCCTGGACCTGCGCTGCAACGCCATGGCGGCACATGTCCGCATCACCACGCCGGTAGGCATCTTCCCCCAGAGCCGCAGCGCCCGCGGCATAGACGATCTGCGCGGCAACAGCTTCGATTGGACGGTCAGCCTCTACGGCCGATCCGCCGACAAGCCGGCTTGGTCCTACCCCTACCGGCCTGACGACGGCCGGGAGGACCCAAGCGCCACGGCCGATTGGCTTCGCGTCGCCCGCGGGGGGTCCTTCGCGGACCATGGCCCCGCCTTGGCCGCCTCCTACCGCTACCCCCTGCATCCGGCCTTGCCCCACCGGACGGTGGGCCTGCGGCTGGCCCTGAGCGGACCTTGAGCCTGGCCATTCGCCCTTCGCGCCGGCCGACTCAGCGCCCCCTCGCCCCCAGCCATGGCAGGGCAAGGCGCAGCGGTACTCCCGGAGCCGGCAGGGTCCCCTGCGAAGCGCTGGTGGCCGTCTCGCTGGGTGCCGGCCGGGTGAGCGTCGCGCTCGGGCGGGGGCTGCCGGCCGAGGCAGAGGCGACGATCTCGGGCGTCGCGGAGGGGATGAGCCGGGGCGGCGTTGCGGTCGAAGCGGTCGTCGAAACCGCGGTTGGGGCTTCCGGCGTCGGTGACGGAGAGGGAGGCAGGGTGGAGGAGGGACTGGGCAGAAGGGCCGGCGCGGGGTTCTCGTACCAGCAGAGCACACCGCGCTCCACGGGCTCCGCGGCCACAAAGTCGATCCCGCCATCGTTGTTGATGTCGCCGACGTCCAGGGCGGTCCACATCCCGTCGTTGACCCGATTCACGCCGCTGTCCTGCGCGAGCAGGGCCGGATCGAAACTGCCATCCCCACGCCCCGCCAGCAGTTGCACCCGCGATCGGGCGGCACCACCACCCACGGCCCTCATCGTCAGAGCCAGGACATCGATGCGGCCATCGTGGTTCAGGTCGGCGGCGGCGGCATCCATGAGGTCGTCCAGCCGGGCGATGACGGGCCGGGCGGCAAACAGGGGCGGCTTCTGAGGATCGACTCGCTCTTGCCGCCACCAGCGCAGTTCGTCGGCGTCGCCCTCGCCCATAGCCCCCAGGAAGTCCGGCAGGCCGTCGCCATCCAGGTCGGCCACATGCAGGCGGCTGATCCGGCTCTGGCCCACCACGACCTGGCGACCGTACTTGAGCAGGTTGCCGGCATCGCTGCCGCCGGGATTGCGCCACCAGTCGATGCCCCCGGGACCGCCGGCCCCCTCGACCAGAACGAGATCGTCAAAGCCGTCACCGTCCAGGTCGGCGGTCTCCACCTGACTGTATTGCCCAGCCAGGCCTCGGCTGCTGGCGCGCGTGAAGCCCTTGCCATCGGCCAAGCGGTTCTCCCAGAGCACCAATTGCTGTTGGCCCGCCGAGAGCGTATAGACGTCCAGGTCGCCGTCACCGTCGGCGTCACCGGCATCGGCGGTGGTGACACCGTTTGAGGACAGGGTGATGGCATGCTGGTGCAGCCGCTTCTGGTAGCCTGCGAAGGCCTGTCCATCATTCTCGTACCAGAAGACATCGTCCTGTCCGGACGCGACGGCGACGAAGTCCAGATCGCCGTCGCCGCCGGCGGCGTCAAGGTCCGCGGCGCGGACGAAGTCGATGTCCGGAGCCGGGATGACGGCGCGGCGGCAGAAGAAACCGTCGACGCCGGGGCAAGCGGGAGATGCGGCACTGGGAGCGAAAGATAGGACCAGAGCCACCGCCAGGGTCAGAAGGAGCAGCCGTCCGCGCATCGCGGCGCCACGGCGACGCGGTGCGGGAGCGGGAGAGGGCGAGCGAGGATCGCCCTGCGTTGGGCTGGGGCGACGGCAGCGGTGGTCAAGACCCGACGGATTAGAATCAGCCATGGGTGGTCCTCCGACGGCGATCGTGGATGCGTTCGGATCCGTTCGTAGCGGATAGAGCATACACATTCTAAGCGGATGAAACCACAGCTTCCGGAGATCGGCCTGAGGACCGGCTGATGTCGCTCCGGCGGCCTGCGCTTCGCCCAGCGCTCACAACAGATCCACAGCATCCACATCCACCCGCCAGCCCGGACCCGGGGGGCAGGTCGCCAGCAAGGTATGCGGGTCGGGGGCGCGGAGCAGGATCTGCCAACGCGTATGCCCACCCATGCGCTCAAAGTAGGCCGGTGCCGGGCCGATCAGGTTGGTGTCGGCCAGGCCCAGTCGCCGGATGGCCGCCGTCAGTTGCTCCGCCAGCTTGCGCGCCGCCGCTTCGGCCGCCCGGGGCCCACCGTCCGTCACATACAAGAGGCGCGTCAAGCGGCTGAAGGGCGGGTAGCCCAGGGCGCGGCGAAAGGCCAGCTCTTGGCGGTAGAAACCAGGGTAGTCGTGGGCGGCGGCGAAGAGGATGGCCGGATGCTCCGGCTGGTAGGTCTGCAGGATCACCTGCCCCCCGGCCTCCCCGCGCCCCGCCCGTCCGGCGACCTGCGTCAGCAACTGGAAGGCCTGCTCCGCGGACCGAAAGTCCGGAAAGTGCAGCCCGGTATCCGCCGAGACGATGCCCACCAGGGTCACCCGCGGCAAGTCCAGCCCCTTGGCGATCATCTGCGTGCCCACCAGCACATCCGCCTCGCCGGCGACAAAGGTCGCCAGGATGGCCTCATGGGCTCCCTTGTGCGCCGTCGTGTCCGCATCCCAGCGCAGGATGCGCGCCGATGGGTGGGCGCGCCGCGCCGCCTCTTCCACCCGCTCCGTACCGGCGCCGAAGTGACGAATACGCCCGCTCGCGCAGTTTGGACACATCGAAGGTGAGATGGCACGGTGGTTGCAGTGATGGCAGATCAGGCGGGCGGCGCCCTGATGCCAGGTGAGCGGCACCCGGCAATGGGGACAGCGCATTGACTCCCCGCAGTCACGGCAGAACACATAGCTGGCCGAACCGCGCCGGTTCAGAAAGAGGATCGCCTGCTCGCCGGCGGCTAGCGTGGCTGCCAGGGCATCAGACAAAGCCTCGCTGAACAGGCCCGTATTGCCCGCCTTCAGTTCGGCGCGCATGTCGATCACCCGCACCGGCGGCAGACCTTCGCCCGCACCCTGGTCCACCCGACTCGCCAGGGTCAAGCCCAACATCCGCCCCGCTTCCACCTCCCAGGTCTGCTCCACCGTCGGCGTCGCCGACCCCAGGATCAGGGTCGCCCCATAAAGCACCGCCCGTTCCCGCGCGACGTCGATGGCATGATAGCGGGGTGATTGACCTTGCTTGTAGCTCCCGGCATGGCATTCGTCGACCACCAGCAGACCCAGCCGGGGGAGGGGCGCCAGGACGGCGGACCGCGAGCCCACGATGACGTCCAGGAGCCCCTCGCGCGCCCTCCGCCAGGTGTCGGCGCGCTCACCGGCGCTCAGCCGCGAATGCCAGACCCCCACCCTGCCTGGAAATCGGGCGGCGAAGCGCCGCAGGGACTGCGGGGTGAGGGCGATCTCCGGCACCAATACCACGGCCTGCCGTCCCGCCGCGAGCACCCTTGCGATGGCCCTAAGGTACAGCTCGGTCTTGCCGCTGCCCGTCACCCCACGGATCAGGATCGGTGGCGGCGCGGCGCCTGTCAGGCTTTGGTCCAGCAAAGGCTCCAGGCGAGCCCAGGCAGCCGCCTGCTCGGGAGTGAGGGGCCAGGCTTCGTCTTGGACGATCGCCTGGCCGACCAAGGGATCCCGCCAGGCGGCTGCTTCCAGGCGGTCCACCAACCGCCAGGCCCTCAGTTCGCCCAGAACCTTGGCCGTCACCCCAGGCAGGCGCAGGAGATCCCGCTCCTCTACCCGGCCCCCCAGGGCCGTCAACGCCGCCAGGGCCTGTACATGCCCCGCCGTACGCCGGTAGCGGCGCTCAGCGGACAGCAGCTCCGGAGAGCCGGCCCCGGAGGTCAAGGCCGAAGGGCGGGCAGGCTCCCCGCGCGATGAGGCGGCGGTGACCGCAACCAGGCCCGCCTTCTCCAGCACTCGGAGATCTGCGCGTTTCGCGGCGCAGGAGTCGAGGGCAACTTCGATGGTCAGCGGGAGCTGCCGGCTCTGCCGCAGGAGCGCCAGGAGGTCCGCCTTGGGATGCGGCCTCAGACCGGCGAGCAGCGCATCCAGATCCGACGCTTCCGTCAGGGGGCCCTCGATGAGGGCCAGCTTGCGGGGCGCAAGGCGCAGCGGTGAGAGGCGCAGTTCCTGGCTGATCAAGCCGGCACGCAGCAGCGGGCCGGCGGCCAGCTGCGGCTGGCGTAGACCTTCGGCCGCCAAGGCGGCTGCCGTGATCTCGCTGTGGCCCTGGAGCAAGCCCAGGAGCTGCATCGCCGGAGGCGGCAGATCGCGCAGTTCCTCGGCGTGGGGCCGCCGGCCGCTGCGCCGATAGACCTCCTCCACTTGCGGCAGACCGCCCGGCGGCAGGAAGAGCCGCAGACAGTCGAAGAGCGGCGCCAGGGTCCACTCCGCCATCCAACGTGCCAGGTCGATGTCGCGCCGATCCAGGAAGGGCAGCGGATCGATGATCGCCGCCACGTCCCGCAACCGCTCCACTGGGCTGCTGGGTCCGATGTCCAGGATCAGCCCGCTCAACTCTCGGCGACCGAAGGGCACCCAGACGGCCTGCCCTGGACGGGCCAGTTCCGCCAACTCCGATGGAAGCCGGTAATGAAATCCCGCGGACCAGGGACGCGAACCCATGGCCGGGCGCGGAAGATCCAGGGCCACCTCGGCCACCCGGAGCGGCGCGCCGCGAGGGTCCTCCTCTGCGGGCCAGGGTGACGAGGGCAGAGCGGCAGGAAGCATGCGCGCGCCGGCTCCGCCCATTCAGACGACGATGTTGCGCGCCTTCACCCGATGCTTTTCAGCGCGGATGATGGCCTGGATGAAGTCGACCGTCCTTTCCAGCTCGTCACGGCGGTTGATGACCACGTAGTCGAACTCCAGCACCCGCCTCAGCTCCTGCCGCGCCGTGGCGATGCGCAGCTTCAGCCGGTCCGGGGGTTCGCTCTTGCGCTCCCGGAGGCGGCGCTCCAACTCGTCCAGGCTGTCGGCCATCAGGAAGATGAAGATGGCCTCCGGCAGGATCTGCTTGATGCTTCGCGCCCCCTGAACGTCAACCCGCAGCACCACATCCTGGCCGCTGGCCAGGGCCTTGCGCACCTGCTGCTTGGGGATGCCCTTGTAGTCGCCGTAGACCACGGCATGCTCCAAGAGCTCATCCTGGTCGATCATCTCCGCGAACTCGGCCACCGAGACGAAGTGGTAGTCCTGACCATCGACCTCGCCCGCCCGCTGCGGGCGGGTGGTGGCCGTCACCACGAAGTGGAAGGACAACCCGCGGCCGGCCATGTGGTGAATCACCTCGTCCTTACCCACGCCGGAAGGTCCGGAGAGGACCAGCACCAAGGGCGGCGGGTTGAAGACGCGCGCGATGATCGCATCAGAGGTCTGTTGGGTCTCATCCACGCGCTCGGGGGGCTCTGATTGGGCCGCCACGTCATCGGGCGGCAGCACGGCGGAGGCGTTCAAGCCGGGTCACTCCCTGCTGGGGGGAACGGGCGGATGCAAACTGCAGGCAATTGTGACGCGGGCCGCGGGCCTTGTCCAGCAATCCCGCTGCCGGCCCTATACTGAAGCTCGTCATGGACCTTTTCGACCACCGTCGCCAGCAGCTGACCGCCGCGGACGCGCCGCTTGCGGACCGCATGCGGCCCCGAACCCTGGACGAGTTCGTCGGTCAGGAGCACATCGTCGGCCACGGACGCCTCCTGCGCCGGGCCATCGAAGCGGACCAGCTCAGCAGCCTCATCTTCCACGGGCCACCCGGTACGGGGAAGACCACGTTGGCCCGGGTCATCGCCGGCAGCACCCAAGCCCAGTTCACGGCGCTCAACGCCGTACTGGCCGGGGTGAAGGACATCCGCGCCGCCGTGGAGGGGGCCCAGGAACGCCGCGGCCTGCATGGGCGACGCACCATCCTCTTCGTGGACGAGGTCCACCGCTTCAACAAGGCCCAGCAGGACGCGCTCCTGCCTTGGGTTGAAAACGGTACCGTCGTCCTCATCGGGGCCACCACCGAGAACCCCTTCTTCGAGGTGAACAAGGCCCTGGTCTCACGATCGCGGGTCTTCCAACTGCGCCCTCTGGTGGCCTCCGACTTGCGGCGCGTGGCCCAGATGGCCCTCGCCGACGTCGAGCGCGGTTACGGCCGCCGCGACGTGGGCATCGACGAGGAGGCCTTGGCGCATCTGGTGAATGTATCGTCGGGTGACGCGAGGGCCCTCCTCAACGCCCTGGAGTTGGCGGTGGAGACCACCGCGCCTGACGCCGAAGGCCACCTGCATATCGACCTGTCCGTGGCCGAGGAGTCCATTCAACGCCGTGCCATCCTCTATGACAAGGAAGGCGACTCCCATTACGACACCATCTCCGCCTTCATCAAGAGCGTGCGCGGTTCGGATCCCGACGCCGCCCTGTACTGGCTCGCCAGGATGGTCTACGCCGGGGAGGATCCGCGGTTCATCTTCCGCCGCCTCCTCATCCTGGCCGCCGAGGATGTAGGTCTGGCCGATCCCCAGGCCATCGCCGTGGTTGGTGCCTGCGCCGCCGCATTCGATTATGTCGGGCTGCCGGAAGGGCAGTTCCATCTGGCCGAGGCCACCCTGTACCTCGCCACCGCCGCCAAGTCCAACAGCGCCCTGGCGTACTTCGACGCCCTGGAATCGGTCCAGCGGGACCGCGCCGACGACGTGCCCGATCCGCTCAAGGACAACAACCGCGATGCCGAAGGCCTCGGCCACGGCAAAGGCTACCTGTATCCCCATGCCTACCGCGACCATTGGGTGGCCCAGCAGTACCTGCCCCAAGAGCTTCAGGGCCGTATCTTCTACCAGCCCAGCGACCAAGGACACGAAGGCAGCATCCGCCAGTCCACCTTGCGGCGGCGCGAGGCGCAGCTGGCCGCCATGGTCGATGGCGCGAGACAGCCCGCGCTCCCCGACGACGTGACGGGCGGGCTCAGCTTCACCGGAGCCCATCTGAGCCGCGAGCGCCAGCGTTGGCTGGCGCGCAGTCAGGGCCGGCAGGCCGGACGGTTGGCGGCCCTGCGGGATCACCTGATAGAAGCAGCCTCATTGACCCGCCATGCCGTGGCCCTGGACCTGAACGCCGGCAGCGGTCTCATCACCTGGGAGCTGGCGCGGCGCCTGCCCGAAGGCGGCGTCTACGCCCTGACCGGGAGCCAAGCGGAAGCGGAGGCCCTGGCGGCCCTCGGCGGCGGCGCTCCGGACGCCGAATGCCCGGTCATCCTGACCGGAACCCCATCGGACCTGCCGCAGCTGCTGGGTCTGCGTGGGGACGGTGCTTTGCGCTTCGACGCCATCCTGGGCCGCGAGCCGGCATTGGGCACCCTGTCCGCCGAGCGCCGCGCCGCGTTGATGATCCTGGCCCGCCTTCTGGCTCCCGGCGGACGGCTCGTGTTGGCGCTGAGACTGCCGGGAGCCGGCTCCCGACCGCTGGATCTGCTGCTTGACGACCAGGACATTCCTGCGGACGTCCTGGACCGCGCCCTTGCCGCGCAGGCTGCGGCGTATGCCGGCCAGCCGGGGCTCAGCCTGGATCTGGAGGGGCTTGGCGCCGAACTCGAGGCCGCCGGCCTGCAAGTGGCGAAGGCGGAGCTGCTACAGGAAGCGCTGCCGTTGGGGATGGGAACGACGCTTGGTGATCGCTGGTTCGGAGCGGGAGCCGTCTTCGCCGGGTGGTTGTCACGATCGCTGGCGGAGGACGAGATAGCGCTGCTACGAGCGCGAATGGCCATCCGGACCGCTGGCGACATCCCCCCGCCCTGGCGCGTGGCCACGGCATGTCTCGTCGCCCAGGGCAGCGTCGCCGCGGCGTCATATTAGAAACAACCACCAAACAATCGCCTAATAGAGAAATAGCATTCTAGGCCACATCAATGCACAGCGCGATGTATTGTGGTTATAATGCGTGCGTCCTGCTTGATCTGGAGCCGCTTGGTCGCCCGCGTTTCACCATACCGGGAGGGGGCCGTCCGTCAACGGCGGTTGCTCTCGTCCTTCGATATCCGAGCGCGTTCCGCGCCCGGGCATACAGGAGCTATCGCCATGTTCATTCCCTTCGTCGGCCGCCATCTTCGCTCGTTGGTTCTGGCTATCCTGCTGCCGGCCGTCTGGGGCGGTTCGGCCATCATCCCTCCCGCCCTTGCCGATTCCGGCGATTGCTCAAGCATCCTCGCCTTCCCCAAGCCGCCGCCTGTTCCCCTCAGCTTCCCGAAGCCGCCCCCGGTGCCGCTGGGCGGGATCAGCGGCCGCGTCCTCGTAGGGGCGAATGGGACCGCCGACGTGACGGTCAGCCTGTACCGCTGCATGGGCGCCGATGCAGTGCTGGTCGGTCAGACGGTCTCAGGGGCGGAAGGAGCCTATGCCTTCTCGGCGTTCTCGGCGCTGGGAACCGACCACGACTATTACGTCGAGGTACCGGGTCCGACCACCCAGGGCGCGTATGCGCTGCCAGGCATGACCGGCATCAACCTGCAGGCGCAGTAGTCTCGAGGACTTTCCGACAACCAGAGGGCGAAAGGGGGGCAGGGCCGCAGTCCTGCCCCCCTTTGCTGCCGGCGGATCAAGCCTTGTTCGCGACAGCCATGGCGGCGGTATCAGCCGCCGCCGTCGATCCGCCCAGCGATCCTAGCGGTGGGCATCCAGGAATTGCAGCGCTTCGCGGTACAGCGCCAAGGCCTCGATCACCTGTCCCTGCTTCTCCAGCAGCTCGGCCAGCTGTCGCAGGGATTCGCCGATGCCCGCAAGGTCCTTGAGCGCCCGACACAGGCTCAGGCTGCTCTCCAGGTGGATCCGGGCGATTTCGAACTGATCCCGCTCAGAGGCAATGTAGGCGCGGTAGCGATGGCAGAGCGCCAGCCCCGGCAGATGCCCCTGCGCTTCGAAGAGCTGTTGCGCCTCGGCCACCAGGGGCTCCACCCGTTCCAGCGCACCCGACTGGCCGAGGATGGTTCCCAGGGTCATCAACCCATTGGCGGTGATGGTCTTGTCCCCCAGTCGGCGCCCCAGCTGCATGTACTCGCGCAGCAGCTCTTCGGCACGACCGAAATCACCGGCATCGATCTCCACCAAGGCGGCGTTGTGCAGCACACCGGCAAGCGTGGTCTGGTCACCGCTCTCCCGGAAAGTCGCCGCCCCTTCTGCCAGCAGGCCCCGGGCACGGGCAAGATCCCCTTCCTGGTAAGCAACGGCGCCTAGCGATGCCAGGCAGCGGCTCTGCAATCGTTCGTCGCCCAACCTCAGGGAAAGCTGCAGCGCTTCGTCGAACCATTGCCGCGCCTGATCGTGGTCGCTGGCACATAGCGCCAGCGACCCTGCGGCGTACACCGCCTGGGCATAGATCCGGCTCTCCTGAGCGGGTCGGGCCACCAACACCTGACGCACGTATTGCCGCCCCAGGTCGACCATCGCCCGCAGGTACCAGTAGCGCCAGAGCGCTGCCAGCAGCCGCAAGGCCAGCTCCGCATCGCTGCGCGCGCCCTGCTCGCTGGAAGCCCAGTCCATGGCCAGCCGGATCTCCGTGTCGCGCTGATCCAGCTGCTCCACCCAGGACGCATGGTCCGGACCGGACAGATGAGGCTCGATGCGTTCCAGCCAGGCCGTCAGGTCACTGAATTGGCGCAGCCGGTCCTCGTCCTGCCGTCCCAGCTCTCGATTGCGGACCGCCGGTCCAGCGGGTGCCATGACCGGCGTCGAGCCCGACATCGGCGACACCGATAGCGCGACAACCGCCGGCTCCTCCATAGCGGAGGGCCTGGGGCCGTACGGCGGCACCTCGGTATCGCGGTCCGCTTCCGTGGCCGTCGACCGCAACGCGGCGGCCATCCGGTCGGCGAGCCGCTGGCGTTCCGCCACCACCCACGGTAGACCGATCAGCGGCAACAGGCCATCACCATAGAGCTGTCTGGCACTGACCATGAGTCGCTGGCGCTCGGCGGGATCCGCGTCCCGGGCCGCCCGGGCCAGCAGTGAATCCAGCTGCTGGACGTCAGTGCCGATACCGGGTGCCAGCTGCAGGGTGTAGTAATCGGCCTGGATGGTGCCCTCCGGCAGGCCAAGCTCCTTCAGTTCCTTGTTCAGGAAGAACAGGACATGCGAGAGGCGCCGCTGCGCGACGCTCACGGGCTTGTCCGGCCAGAACAGCCGCGCGATCTCGTCACGACCGTGGGCACGGGTGGGTTGCAGCGCCAGATAGGCCAACAGCGAGTCCTGAAGACGGCGCTGGAAGCGCTGAATCACCTGCCCCGCCCGCTCCAGCCGGAAACTGTGGAGCAGCCCCAGCGTCCAGATGCCGTGGGGAAGGGCCGTCGGGCTTGTCTTGCCGTCCATGAGATCGATCATGTAGGTGGGTCGTTGGCCTCAGTCAATGGGGAAACGGTCCGCGTAGGACCAGCGATCGATAGCGCCATCGTAGGTGTAGCGCAATCCCGTTTGGAGCCGTTCACTGTTGGACACCAGGTTGAAGTCAAAGGTCATGATCCGTACCACCATCGCCTGGTCCGTGCCCACGGTGATGCGCCGGGCCTTTTCGTCACCGTGCACGCCCAAGCCGGCCAATGAGAACTCACTGCGGGGCGCCTGGTCCGCAAAACCGCCGTCGGCGTTCAAGGCCAGCGACACCACCGCGCTGCGGCGCGCCAGACCAAAGTACAGCCGCTTGCCCTTGGCACCGTTGAATGTGGACAGGCCGAAGGCATCGATGCCTTCCATCATGTCCCGCACCTTTCCCGAAGCCGGGTCCACCTGGTACAGGCGCCCCAGCGTCCGCGTCTCGTCGCTTCCGGACAAGCTGCTGGCGTACAGGCTCTGCAGGTCGCAATCATAGGTCAATCCAACCAGGCCGTACGGGTTGGCGGCGGACGGCGGGGCCGCCACCGGCAGGTCCACCAATGGGCGCATCTTGCCCGTCTGGCCGTCCACCCTGTAGATGATGTTCTGCTTCTCGGCCGGGTTGTCCAGCACATGGACGTAAGGCACGGGAATCACATACACGTTGCCCGACCCGTCCAAGACCGGAGGGCCCAGATGCCCGCCCAGGCTCCAGGACGGATGCTGGTACACCCGCGCAACACCGTCGTCCGCGCCACCCTCGGTGATGACCAGACCGAGGCGCCGGCTGTCCTGGGTGCTGAGCTGCGCCTGGGCGGAAAAGCCCTGGGCAGCGGCGAAAGCCGGCGGACGCTTGCAGAGCGAGGCGCCGCCGATGGGGTACACCGGACCCGCGCCGCCCCTGCCCCTGAGGGCCAAGAAGGCCGCCGTGCCGGCGAACAGCAGCAAGCCCCCGGCGGCCCATGGCGACACCGGGCCGCGGGCCGCGGCCCGGCGGGACCCGGCGGCCGACCGCGCCGTGCCGGGACCGCGGGTCGCCGGCACCGCCTGTTCGGGGCGCGAGCCGCGGCGCTTCACGGCCGGATCGGATAGAACATGGGACCCGAATGGCAGGGGTAGCTGCGGGTGATCAGGCCGCCATCCTCGACCACCGACTCTGCCCAGCAGTATTCCGTGCCGGGTGTATCGTCGTTGGCCAACTGGGCCACATACCACAGCACCAGCGGCGCGGCGTCGCCGATGGCTTCACCCAGCGGCTCGATGAAGGTCTCAGGACCCTGGCGATAACCCGTGTTGCAGCAGGGCCCAAGGGTCACGAGGTCGGACTCGCCCTCGTCGGGTGCATCGTGCTGCCGGGTGACGTAGACGAAGGCGTCGTCTCCTCGGCTGCCATCCCCCCAGGCTCCGGTGTTGGGCGCGACACGCCAGCCTCGCCCGTCTTCGCCCAGAATCCGGAACATGGCGCCGTCGGCATCGACCGCGCCGTCCGACTGCCGCCGCCAGCCCTCGCGCTCCCAGAGCTTCCAGGCGGCGCCGTCCCAGTCGCTGAAGCGCGCCTTGCCGGCGAGCGCGATCCGCGACACCGGCCGGTAGGTGCCGGTGTCGCCGCAACCGCGGCCGAGGCTGGTGGCCACGGGCCGGAAGCGGCCGTCCCGATAGAAGTGGTAGGCCTGCTCGTAGCTGTAGTTGCAGGGCTGCGGCCAGAGCTCGTTCCAGTAGGTCTGGATCAGGCTGAACCCCACCGTCCTGCCGTTCTCGACCAGGTCCACCACGCGCGGCGGCACCACCGCCACCACGGCCGCGTGGCTGAACTCGGGGCAGCCCACGGCGTCGCTGTAGCCGAAGCCCTCTTCGTTGGAGTAGCTGACATGCCAGTCGACCAGCTTGGCGCTGCGGACCACCGGCTGACCCTGATAGGCGACGTCGGCCACCTTGAGACCATCGGAGCGGGTGAGGCTGTAGCTGAGGGTCCAACCGTCGCGCTCCAGGCGCCTGGCCTTGTCGCAGACCTCGCGCATCACCACTTCGTTCTGGATGCGCTTCTCGGTCACCGGCTCAGTGGCGCCCACTCGCGTCCACCGCAGCCCCACCAGCCGGCCCTCGGTCAGGTCCACGATGGCCCAGAGCGCACCATCGCCCTCGATGAAGGTGGGCGCCACGCAGAGATGCTTGGAACGTTCGCAGCGGCTCTGATTCAGCGCCGTCTTGGTGCCGGCCATGAGAGCCTCGTCGGCCGCCGGCTGCCGTCCGAGGGCCTCCGCCACGTCGGGGCTGGCGGCCGCGATCCGGGCGGCCAGATCCACCAGGTGCGACGGCAGGTCCGGCGCCGCCCCGGCCACGGGGTTGATCTGCAGCACCCGGCGAGCGCCCGTGTCCACGATGACCGCCAGGCTGAGGTTCAAGGCGAAGTTGTAGATCTCGACACGGTAGCAGGCCACCTCCCGACAGACCGCGATGGCCGGCAGGATATCGCCTTCGAGCAGCCGGTAGACGCCGAAGACCTCGCCGCGTAGGGGCTGCCCGTCGCGGCTGTCTCGAAAGGCCTCGCTCACCCGCGGCTCGCTGAGCGCCAGATCCTGGGCCAGTTGCTGCCCCACATCCAGACCGGCCTCCAGGCGCAGCACGGGCGGATCGGCGGCCAACGCCGCCGTGGTCCGCTGCCGGTAGGCCTGCCACTGGGGCACTTTCGCCGCGGGATTGCCGTCAGCTTCGGCCGGGGCCAGCCGCGCCTGCCCGAATTCAACGTCGTCCTGCGGATCGGGAGCCGGCGATGCCTGGCGACACGCCATCAGCGCGATCGCCAACGAGAGACAAAACAAACGCTGCATCAACATCATCTTTCTATCATACCATAGGGGCAGCAACGCCATCCGGCTTCCCGGTCGGCGCCAGGCTCTCGATCCACCCGCAGGCGGCCGCCAGGCTGGATGCATTGTCCATTCGCCCGGCCAGCTCCCGACATTGGGCGGCCACCTCGCCGGAGGCCAGCAAAGCCCCCAACACCCTCGCCACCTCAGGGCCGCGGAACCGCGATACGGACAGGCTACGGGCCACCCCCAGCCGCTCCAGGCGCCAGGCGTTATCGAACTGATCAAAGGCCAGTGGCATGACCAACTGCGGGATTCCCGCCGCCAGCGCCTGGGCCATGGTCCCGATGCCGCCATGGTAGATGAGGGCGGCGGCGCGCGGCAGCAGCAGCCTCAGAGGCAGATAGCTGAAATGACGGACCTCAGACGGCAACCGGTCCGGCAACTGTTCGGGAAAGCGACTGAGCAGGATGGCCCGCCGCCCCATACGACCAGCCGCATCCACCGCCGCCGCGAAGAATTGGTGGCCCTGCTTCATCGCCGAGCCCGGTGTGAAGACCAACGGAGCAGCGCCAGCGGCCAGGAAATCCTCCATGTCCAGAAGGGCGGCGGACTGCTCGGCCGTCGGAGCCACCTCCGACGGGTCGAATCGGACGAACCCGGCCAGACGGACCTGTGGCGGCCAATCGGGCTGCGGGGGGGCAAACCAGTCCGGAAAGAGCCCGACGGTGCGCGTCTCGGAGAGGATCCAGCGGTCGAAGTGCCCGCGGACGGGCGGCAGATGCAGCTCGCGCCGCTGCGGTTCGATGGCCGGCACCACCACCGGATCAACGAAAAGGCGGTCGACGATCCGGTAATACCGGCGCTTCCAGGCGGGCGAAAGCCAATCCGGCAGGCGGATGCCGGCCAGGACCGGCGACTGGTACGCAGATCGCAGCATGCTGGGCTGCAGGAGTACCGTAGCCATGGGGACGCCCAGTTTCTCCTGGGCTACCCGCGCCCCAACGGTCAGGCAGGAGGCGGCCACCACCGTCCGCATGGGATCGGCGGCGGCGATGATGTCGTACAAGGGTCGCAGGAGAGGGGCCAGGCCTTCACGGGCGAGGAGCGGAAAGCTGCGCCGGGGATGCCACATGTCTGGATGGTCCAGCAGGTGGCTAAACGCCGCTTCGGTCCCCAAGGCGACAAAATCCAGTCCCATCGCCACCGTCAGATCGCGATAATGGTCGTTGGCCACCACGATGGCGCGGTGGCCGCGCGCCCGAAGCGCCCGACCCAAGGCCAGGACCGGGTAGATGTCGCCGGCGCTGCCCAGGGTCGGCAGCAGCACGTCGAGAGCATGGTCAATCATGGGTAGTTCGGCAGTGTCGTCCGGCTGGGCGGTCATGGCGTTCTCGAAATCCGCGCGGGAGGGTAACGTTCAATTCGATAGGGTTGTATTCTAACGCCGGGGACCAGACCACGGTTAATGTCAGGGCGACGGCGGCTTCGGGGCCTTCGGCGTCGCAACCGAAGCGCCACACCCTGGGCCTCCCGCGCCGAGCGCCGGTCAGCTTCTTCAGTCTTGGCTGGTTACCTTACGCTTGCGTCACATCCTGTCAGCCTCTCTAACGAGCCATCGCGGCCTGCCGTTGACCGCCAGACAGCTGCCGCCGCCATTCGGGCCCCGGGCAGCGTTGCAGGCGCGGATACCTATGCCCTCCATCCTGGTCGTCGACGACGAGCCCAGCATCATCGACCTTGCGACCCTCTACCTTGAAGGGGAGGGTTTTTCTGTGCGCCGCGCCGCTACGGGCGGCGAGGCCCTGGACCAGGTCGCGGCCGAACGGCCGGATCTGGTCGTCTTGGACGTGATGCTCCCGGGAATGAGCGGTTGGGAGGTCTGCAAGGCGCTGAGAGCGCAGTATGGGCAGCTCCCCGTGATCATGGTCACGGCGCGCGGCGAGGAGGTGGACCGCGTGGTGGGGCTGGAGTTGGGTGCGGACGATTACGTGGTCAAACCCTTCCACGGCCGCGAGCTAGTGGCCAGGGTGCGCGCCGTCCTTCGCCGCGCCGATTGGGGGAATGCGACCGGCAACGAGGTCGACGGACCCCATCCGCTGGTCCTGGGTGACGTGACCATCGACCCTGCGGGCCGCACGGTGACCGTAGCCGGACGAGCGGTCGGCTTTCGGGCCCGGGAGTTTGAATTGCTCTGGCATCTGGCGCGCCATCAAGGCATCGCCCTCAGCCGCAGCCAACTGCTGGAGCAGGTATGGGGCTACGATTTCCTGGGTGAGAGCCGCACGGTGGACGTGCATGTCGCCCACGTGCGGCAGCATCTGGCCGACTCGCGCAGCGTGAGCATCGAGACCATCTGGCGCGTTGGCTACAAGCTGGTGGTCAATGCCGCGTCCCAAACACCGGAATGGTCGGCAACACGCCCGGAACGCAACGGTCGCGGCTAGCACAGCTGGTCGCTCGGCGTCAGCCCTGCGGCCCGTCGCGACGCGCCCCATACTCAGGCGAAGCTCATCGCCCAGGGTCCGCCTGACACTTTGCTAACATCGCCGGTGTACACTGCGGACCATGAGCATCTCCTCATCGGCAGCGACCCCTCCCCCTACGGCAGCCGGTGGCGCCAGTAGCCTGCGCCGCCGACTCCTGGTCAGCTACGCGCTGGTCATTGGCGTTTCCGTCGTCCTGTCCTCCTTGGCCTCGCTGTTGCTGTTCGCCCGTCGCGCCGGGCAGGAGGTCTGGCGGGACCTTGCGGACCAGGCCGCCACCTTGGCCAACACGGTGGAGACCTTGTCCCTGGCCGAGTCGCCGACGCCGCCGGACATCCTGGCCGGCCTCTTCGCCGACGCCCGGCTGCGCGAATCCGGCCAACCGATTCTGGTGCTGGACGCCTCAGGGCATCCCTTGGCCAGCCTGCATCCCCCGCCTCCGGCGCCGCGCCGCCGGCCGTCGGGACCGGGCGGATTCCTGCGCGGCGTTCGACGCCCCGTGGACCCGGATGCCCTGTTCCCGCCCTTGGAGCCGACCGCCGACGGCCGGCCGGCGACAGCGGCGCTGATCACCGCAGCCCGAAGGCGGCTCATCTACGCCACCTTGGCGCTTCCGGAGACCATCGCGCCTGCCTTCACGGCCCTGCTGCCCATCCAATCGAACCGGACGGCACGGCATCTGGCCATCGTCTATCCCCAACTGAACCTGGCCGGAGCGCTGCGCGGCATGCTGCCCTCGGTGCTGCTGGTGGGCGTGGCGGCACTGCTGCTGGCGTCGCTCCTGGCCGTCGCGCTGGCCGGATCCATCACCCGACCGGTCGGAGAGCTGACCGCGGCCACAGTCCGCGTGGCCTCCGGTGACTACACCGCGCGGGTGCGCCCCGCGCGGGACGGCGAGCTGGCCAACCTGGGAGCGGCCTTCAACCAGATGGCGACGCGGGTGCAGGAGGCGGATGCCCGGCAGCGGGATTTCGTGGCCAATGTGTCGCATGACCTGCGCACCCCGTTGACCACTGTCCGCGGCTTTGCCCGAGCCTTGGTGGATGGCACCGCCCGCACGGAGGATCAGCGGCGGCGGGCGGCCGAAGCCATCGACACGGCGAGCGAACGCATGGCCGGCCTGGTGGAGTCGCTCCTGGAGCTGGCCCGCCTGGAAGGGCGCGCCGCCGCCGCCGGGACGCTGAGCATGGGCAATGAACGCCTGGCGCCGCTTCTGACGGCTGCAGTGGCTGCCGTCCAGGGCGTCTCCATGATTATGGGCGTCGAGATCGGCATCGACTGCCCGGAAGACCTGGCCATCCGCGCTGATCGGGATTGGCTGGGCCGGGCCTTGGGCAACGTGCTGGATAACGCGCTGCGTTTCAGCCCGCGCGGCGGGACCGTCCGGATCCGCGCCGCGCGGCGGCAGGCAAGCGGCCGCGGCCCGGCGGCGGTCGACATCAGCGTGCAGGACCAGGGGCTCGGCATCGCCGCCGCGGATCTGCCGCGCGTCTTCGAGCGCTTCTACCGCGGCGACCCGGCCCGGCGGGCCGGCGGCAGCGGGCTGGGCCTGGCCATCGCCAAGGAGATCGTGGAGGCCCATGGCGGCCGCATCGCGATCAGCAGCGAGGCCGGCGAGGGGACGCAGGTCGTCATCAGCCTGCCGGAAGGCGACTCGGGCGGGCTTGGCCGGGCACCAGAAGCGGCCTAGGATCGCACCATGAAGGACTTTGAGAGTAGCCGATGGGTGTGCCGGGTCTCGAGTCCTTCAACGGCCGCGAGGTCATGCCATCGCAACCCTCACGCTTCTTGGAGGTACAGTGTTAGGATTCGGGCGGTCTATTTTCCGGCGCCGCAGGTATCGCGGCCCGGCCAAGCAAAGAGGCAGCAGATGAAGCCCTTCGGCGTCGACGCAGCAGGCACCCTGGCCATCCTCACCGTCATGGTCGACCGCTTGGGCGAGCTCCTGGAAGGCCGGGATCTCACCCGCACCGTCGTCATCGAAACCGGGGGACGCACCCTGCGCCCGGCGATGACTCTGGGGCTGATCCTGGAGACGGAGCAGGCCCTGGGCGCGGCTGACAGTGGCCTCTCCGCGGAGGGGCAGCAGGCGCTCGTCGGCCTGCGCACCCGCCGCGAAGCCCACCGGGACTTTCACCGCGAGATCTATGAGGCGCGGCTGCGGCGGGAGATGAAGAGCCTGGAGGACAGCGGGCGCTGGGCGCGAGGGGAGCGCCAGGCGACCGATGAGCGCGATCCCCAGGAGGATGAGGCCGCGGCCAACCGCCGCGCGCGCTTCAACCTGCTGGCGATGGCGTTGGCGCAGGTGAAGCGCTGAGCGATGCCTGTTGATTCCGACAGGAAGCCGTGGCACGAGCAGGATGCCCGCGCCACGGCCATGAGGATGAGGATCAGGGTCGGTAGGTCAACGTGAGCACCGGCCCGGCGCTGCGGCGGTTTTCCTCCCAGCGCCGGAAGCTCAGCAGGGGGCTGACCCGGCTGCTCGTCAGCCGCAACGCGTAGCCATGGTCCTGCTGGGGATGCTCCAGCCAGAAGCGAAAGGCCTGTGTCACCTGCTCACCGGCAAAGCGCACCGGGGCGTTGACCATGGGCACATTCAAGGTCAGGTCGGGCTCGCCGGCCAGATCCCATTCACCGTCGTAATCCGCCACCCGGTTGCCCGCGCTGCCCAGCTTGCTCGCACCGGCCTGGTTCCAGGGCTTGTCCGGATGGCTGTGGTCCCGCCAGGTAGGCCCGCCGGTGGGGTTCTGGTTCCAGTCGCCGCCCGACACCGGGTCTGACCAGGACTGCAGGACGCGGCGGATCTCCACCGCCTGGGCATCGCCCGCCCAGCCGGTAGCGCTGAAGGACGCCGCCACCAGACGGTCATCGACGGTCAGGCCCGCCTCCTGCTTCATCGCTGCCTGCCATTCGAAGCGCACGAAACCGGGAATGCGCGCGTCGCCGGCGATGTTCAACTGCAGACGGTCGTTGGACCAGGTGGCCAGGCCGGGGCCGACCGGGCTGGCATCGTGGACCGGGATGGTCAGGTTCTCATAGCCGCTGGCGCCCAGGGTGACCGTGAGCAGCTCGCCCACCTCGAAGCGGGGCTGGTTGGCGTCGGCGGCACCGATCAGCACATTGGCCACCCCCCCCGATGCCTGGTCCGCCAGGTCGCGGATGGCACCGGTCACCTGCAGACGGTAGGCCTCGCCCACGGCCAGCTGGGTGGTCAGAGAGACGCGGTCGCCATTTTGAGCGTCCCAGGCCACGGAGGACACGGGCATCGCCTGGCCGTCCCGCTGGCGGACGACCCGCCAGCCGGACGGATCGGCGGCGGCCGCCCGGTCGACGGCCTCGGAGAACCAGACCTCGAGTCGGGTCAAGGAGGTCACGGACACCCGGGCGATCTGCGGCGGGGTGCGGTCGCGCAGGCTGCGAACATCAGCGGCCTTCAAGCTGCCGTCGATAGAGCCGAGGAAGGCCTCCAGGTCCGCCCGCTGGCGGCCGGAGAGTTGGGCGACGGCACCATGCGGGGCAGGACGACCGGCGCTGCCCAGGTCTTCGACGACATCGCTGAGGGTGGCCGCCCAAGCACTCACCCCATCGTAGGGCGCCGTGTCCCATACGCCCACCAGCGTCGCGGTGTTGACGCACCACAGGCATCTGCCGCGTCGGCCGCTGTCGTTCAGCTCCTTCTCGTTGCTGTCGCGCCGACGCCCGATGTCATGGAAGCCGTGGTCCAGGAAGGCCGTCTCCGGCACATGGCAGCCGGCGCAGTCGGCATCGGCCGGCTTGCGCTGCGGGTCGGCGCCCAGGAAGCTGGCCGCGCCGCGCACGGCGGCTTCGCTCAGCTGGCCGTCGGCCTGCCGGTAGGGGCTGCGCGGCAGGGCCTTGAGGTTCATCAGGTAGGCCGCCAGGCTGTCCAGCTCGACGTTGCGGCCGCCGTTGGCCGGACCGAGCTCCGGCTGCGCGGCCTGGCCCAAGAAGCCTTTGGCGCCCATGAGGGGGCTCGTGAAGGTATGTTCGAAATCCTGGATCTCGTCGCGATCCCCGCTGTGGTGCAGCTGGCCCCAGCCATACTTGCTGTCGCGCTGGCCAGAGTTGAAGGTGTCCCCCAAGCCCAGCAGGGTCTGCACGTTACGCATCCCATGTCCCTGGCCGGCCGTCCCGTTCGGCAAGGCGTGGAAGGCCCAGCTGCGCCCGTCATGCTCGGCGTTGATGTGACAGGTGGCGCAGCTGACCTTCTCGTTGACCGAGATGCGGGGGTCGGCGCTGGTGTAGAAGAGGGTGCCGCCGGTGCGCAGGGTTCGCAGGGCGATGGGGCTCCAGGCTTCGGGCGCCCCCACGATCATACGCTGGCGCTCCCGGGGCCGGGCGGGGTCGCTCAGATCCACCTCGGAGACATCCCAGCTGTAGCTGTTGTAGGTGTAGGCCAGGGCCTTCGTGGGATGGGCGACCAAACCCATGGGCCGCTTGCCCACGCGCACCTCCGGCAGGCCGGGGGCGTTCTTGTCGGTCTTCGACTTGATCGGCGCCGTGTCGGCGGGCATGAGGATCAGCTCGTCGCTCTGCTCGGCCAGCAAGGCGGTGTACAGGCGATCGCCCACACGGCTGAAGCCGATGTCCACCAGACCGGAGACGGTGGCGTTCCAGCCGTAGCCGATCCAGGGAGGATTGTTGTCGCCCTTGGTGGGGTCGTGGACCTGCGGGGCGGTCAGGATGACCTTGTCATCGACGCTCAGCTTGTGCGTGCCCAGATCGAAGCGCCGCAGGCTGGCCTCGATGGTGGAATCCGGGGTGTAGCGATCCGGATGCATGTTGTGGTACTGGCTGGGAATCCACAGCTGGTTCTTGTCGCCGGGGAAGCGCGCCGGATGGCCACGGAAGTTCAGGTAGCCGCCCTCCGCCACGTTGTGCTCGGCGACAGGGTCGCTGAGCTTGCCGGGATCGCGCGGCGAGGCGGCGAAGAACCACAGATGGCTGCTGACCTTGGGACCGCCCTCGCCGAAGGTGACGCCGGTGATGTGCGGATGCTCGTCGTCGGGGTAGAGATGGGTGACCCAGGCCTCCTGGTTGCCCGTCCAGGCGATGCCGAAGGGCGAACGGAAGACGGGCGCCAGCCGGATCTGGTCGCGGCTGCTGGTGTTGATGGCGATCAATGACTCGGCGCGGATGCAGCTGACCAGGGCCCAGCCCTGCCGCCCGTCCACCGGCGGCGAGAGGGCGATGCCATAGGGCCCGCAGCCCCAGGGCAGCTGGAGGGTGGCCTTCATCGCGCCGCTCACGCCATCGAGCACATACACCCGATCCGTGTCATGCGCCGTCGCCCAGACCTCCGAACCGTTCTCCATGACCGAGAGGCCCTTCAGGTTGTCGCCGCCGGGCGTGTCGCTGGTGCGGAAGCTGCGCACGTCATGGGATTCAGTGTCGATGCGGCTGACACTGTTGCTGTGCGCATCGGCCACCCACAGCCAGCGCCCGTCGGCCGTGATCTGCAAAGGCCCGCTCTTGAAGAGCCGCGGCCCTTGCGCGGGCGCCACGGGTCCGGTGAAGATGGGCGTAGGCGTGGGGTAGAACTCGGTCTGCCGCGGGCGCGGCGTGGCGGTGCGGTCAGACCCGGTGGGCTGCGGGGTCGCCGTGCGATCGGCCTCAGTGGGCCGCGGCGTCGCGGTCCGGTCCGCTTCCGTCGGCCGCGGCGTGTTCGTCCGCTCCATCTCCGTCGGCCGCGGCGTGTTCGTGATGTCCGCCCCGGTGGGCCGCGGGGTGTTGGTGCGCTCGCCGGCGGGCGTGGCGGTGACCACCCAGGGGGTCTGCGTCGGGCCGGGGGTGGCGGTGATGATCCAGGGCGTGCCGGGCGCGGGCGCGGTGGGAACGCGGGTGCGGGCGTCAGTGGGCTCGGGCTCCGCCGTGGGCGGCCTGGAGGTGGCCACCGCGTACCGTAGGATGTGGCCGCTGGCCCCGTAAGGCAGGAAGAGCGGCAGGCCGATGTCTTCGTCCGCCGCCGGTTGCTGGTCGCCGGCGGCGAGGGCGGCGAGAGACGCCGGCGCCCTGTCCTGGGTGATGCGCCGCAGCGCATCCGGCCGGGCATGGCGATCAACATCCCAGGGCCGGGCAGCGGTGACCGCTGGCCCCAGACCGGTGAAGCCCAAGCCGATGGCAGCGACCGCGGCGATCCTTTGGACTGGCCTCATGACTTTTCCTCCTGCGTCCGGTCGGCGAAGGCCCGAGCACGGCAATGATGGCGGGGTGTGGCATGTAGGACGTCGGCGCGGCGGGAAAGCTTAGAGTTCGGTGGCCATGCCCCCGCCCGGTCGGACCAGCCAGTCGGACCAGCCGGTCGGCCTGCAACCCTCCACCGCTATCATAGACCCTCGACCAACGCCTGTCAGTCCCTGCCACCAGCATACCGGAGCTCCCGCATGCCCGTCACGTCAACCTCCGCCGCGTCTACCCCCGCCCCCGACGCGATCGCCGCCGAAGCGCCCCTGGCCACCAGCGCCGAGCTGCGGCATCTCATGGCCCCGCGACGGGTGGCGGTCATCGGCGCCTCGCGCGACCGGCAGAAGATCGGCGGGGCCATCTTCCACAACCTGCTGGACTGCGGCTTCACCGGCGCGGTCTTCCCGGTGAACCCCAAGGCGGAAGCGGTGGCGGGTGTCCTGGCCTACCCGACGGTCGCCGACATCCCCGGCGTGGTAGACCTGGCTGTGGTCGTCGTGCCGGCGGCGGCCGTGATGGCGGTCGTGGCCGAATGCGCGGCCAAGAAGGTGTCCTCGGTGGTGGTCATCAGCGCCGGTTTCGCCGAGACGGGCGAGGCCGGCAGGGCCTTGCAGAACCGACTCACAGCCCTGGTGCGCTCCAGCGGCATGCGCATGATCGGCCCCAACTGCGTGGGCATCCTGAACACCGACCCGGCGGTATCCCTGAACGCCAGCTTCGCCGCGCGGGCCCCGCTGGCCGGGCGCATCGCCATGGCCTCCCAGAGCGGGGCCCTGGGCGTGGCCCTCCTGGACCAGGCCAAGGCCATGGGCCTGGGGGTGGCGCAGTTCGTCAGCCTGGGCAACCGCGCCGACATCTCTTCCAATGACCTCCTGGCCTACTGGGCCGCGGACGAGCGGACGGACGTGATCCTCCTGTACCTGGAGTCCTTCGGCAACACCCGCAACTTTGCCCGCATCGCCCGCCAGGTCACACGGATCAAGCCGGTGGTCGCCCTGCGCGGCGGCCGCTCCAGCGCCGGCGCCCGAGCTGCGGCCTCGCATACGGGATCGCTGGCCGGCCCGTCCGCGGGCCTGGACGCCCTGCTGCGGCAGACGGGCGTGCTGCAGGTGGACTCGATCGAGGACATGTTCGGCGTCTCGCAGGTGATGGCCTACCAGCCGCCGCCCCGGGGACGGCGCCTGGCCATCGTCACCAACGCCGGCGGGCCGGGCATCCTGGCCGCCGACGCCTGCGCGGTGCAGGGCCTGCGTCTCGCCACCCTCAGCCCGGCCACGCGGACCCGCCTGGCCGGGTTCCTGCCGCCGGAGGCCAGCACCCAGAACCCCGTGGACATGATCGCCTCGGCCACACCGGAAGCCTACCGCCAGGCGGTGGAGGCGGTGCTGGCGGACGAGGGGGTGGATTCGGTGCTGATGATCTTCATCGAACCCCTGGTCACGCGCCCGGAGCCGGTGGCCGAGGCCATCCGCACGGCGGTGGCGGGCACGGACAAGACGGTGCTGGCCTGCTTCATGATGGCCCGCGGCGCACCGGAGCTGCTGCGCCTCGGCGAGGGGCGCCGGGTGCCCTCCTTCATCTTCCCCGAGGACGCCATCCGCGCCCTGGCCCTGGCCACCGCCCACGCCGAGCGGACAGCGCGTCCGGCGGGGCATGCGCCGGAGCTGGCGGGGCTGGATCGCGCCGCCGCCCGGCGCCGGCTGGCGGCGGCCCGCGAGGCGGCCGGACCGGACGGCTGGCTGACGCCGGACGAGGTGCTGGGGCTGATGGCGGATTACGGCATCGCGGCCCTGCCGACGGCGGTGGTCTCCAGCGCCGAGGAGGCCGCGGCCGCGGCCGCGCGACTGGGCCTGCCGGCGGCCCTCAAGCTGCGCTCGCGCGTCCTGACACATAAGACGGACGTGGGCGGCGTGCGCCTGCGGTTGGGCTCGGCGGAGGAGGTGGCGACGGCCTACCGCGACATGGCGGCGCAGCTGGCGGAGCTGGGCCAGGGCGCGGCGATGGACGGCGCCCTGGTGCAGCCGATGCAGAGCATGGACCAGTCGCGGGAGCTGATCCTGGGCATGAGCCGGGATCCGCAGTTCGGGCCGGTGTTGATGCTGGGCCTGGGCGGCGTGCAGGTGGAGATCCTGCGCGACGTGGCCTTCGCCCTGCCGCCGCTGCTCGACACCGACCCCGACCTGATGCTGGAGACGCTCAAGGGCAAGGCCATCCTGGCCCCCTGGCGCGGCTGGCCGGCCGCCGACCTGCCGGCCCTCAGGGACGCCGTGCTGCGCTTCGCCGCCCTGGTGGAGGACCTGCCGGAGCTGACGGAGATCGAGGTCAACCCGCTGCTCGTGCTGCCGGAAGGGCGGGGTGTGATGGTCTTGGACGGCAGGGCCAAGGTGGGCTGAGGCGTCAGCGCGCTCGCGCGCCGCGGCGGACTCGACGCCTCGCGGCCGTCAGGGGGGATGGAGCGGTCATCACCACCCCA
>Ga0073904_10000448_pt1 | contig 29188 bp, 29 predicted proteins | sample KloWWTrecipitate_FD_66668 | JGI IMG/M metagenome (GOLD analysis project Ga0073904, IMG submission 66668) | Active sludge microbial communities from Klosterneuburg, Austria, studying microevolution and ecology of nitrifiers - Klosterneuburg... | ecosystem: Engineered > WWTP > Aerobic digester >... | reverse complement strand
CGTGGATTGCCCTCCTCGGCCGTCGCCAGGAGGTGTCGATGAACTCCGAGGGTCTCTGGCGCCAGAGACCCTCGGAGTTCATCGACACCTCCTGGCGACGGCCGAGGAGGGCAATCCACGCCATGAGGGCGCCCAGAGCGAGCATCAGCAGGATCGCACCCGCTGGCACCTCACTCATGAAGAAGAGCCACGCGAGGAAGAACATCATCGCCGCCAGCCACGGGGCAAGGAGTCTCGCCGCCGCGGTCCTTCTCACCCATACCCCCTCGCCCTTGGCGTAGGCACCGTAGGGGAGGGCGTATCCAGCGGCGCGGGAGGCTTCGGCGGCGTCATCCCACTCCGCCTGGGCGGCCGTGCTCCGCGCCCAGCGCATGAGCAGGTATCCAGGGACCATCAGGCAGAGGCCGGTCACCGCGATCCGGGCACCATCGGGGTTGTTCTTGAGCAGGGCGATCTGGGCGCCCGCGAAGAGCGCCATCGTGCCGAGGAGGAAGACGAAACCGCCGAAGGTGATGGCGGCACGCCTCCGGCCGACCCTCCGGTGGGTGCCTGAAGGTGACATGGATCGGGACTCTAACGCCCGGCATCAGGTCCAGGTACTGAAGCCAGACCCGGGCTTCCCGTCGGCCGGTTGCGCTGCGCAGCTCTCGGCCCACTTCTTGATCTCCGTTAGCGGTGTCTGCAGCAGGTAGGTGCGGACCCGGAAGGTGTCACGACGTCGCCCGCTCGGCGCCTCGACAGCCTCGGCGCTGCGGAAGGTGAGGATGTGCTCGTTGCCCCAGCCGCCGGCTCGCGGCAGTTCGACGTCCGTCAGGTCGCGCCAGGCGAGGCGGGTCTTGCGCGGGACATGCCGGCGCCACACCCCCTGGTCATCCATGCAGACTTCCTCCGTCCGGGCGAGCCAACTGAGTGCCAGAAGGAGGGACACGGGTGCCAGGCCGATGATCGCGACCGTCCACGCATCGGTCAGAGCACCGACGAGGAAGAACAAGCAGGCCACTCCCGCGGTGAGCATCGGGAGCGCAACTCGGGCGAGCGCATTGGCTCGAAACACCACGCCGCCATCGCGCGTGCTCATGCCGAAAGGCAGAACCCGCTCGCCCCGGGCGCGGCTCTCGAGGTCGTCCAACTCCCGAGCCCGGCGCTGTCGACGACTGAGGTGTCGGTCGAAGACAATCGACGTGGCCAACAGGGCCAGCCCCCCGACGAGTGGGATCAGCGCCGCGACCCAGCGCTGCGCAAGGAACCCGAGGACCCCGTAGATCGCGGACACGGCACCAATGGCCCCGAGGACGTGGGCGAGCAACGCGAGCCCTTCCAGTCGACGCTGGTGCCGTTGCTGCGCACCCACTGGGGCGTCCTCCATGGGCGGTGATTCTAGGTCGGCCACGGGGACACCTGGACGATGGCGCCGCGCTGGCCTCGCTCGTAGGCCTCGAGGAGGTGCATGAGTTCGGGCCTGCTCACCTGCAGCGTGCTCACGCGGATGAGGATGCGATCCGCGATCTTGTCGCTGCCAGCGGTCGTGACCTTGCCGGGGGCGGACAACTCGATGTTGTCGATCGTGCGTTTGTTCCACCAGCGCACTGGTTCGCGCTGGCCCGTGCCGACCGACTCGATGTCCGTCCAGGTCACCTGGAGGCGCGGCCAGTGGAGCCGGCGCACCCCGACCCCGTCGACCTCGATCTCCTGACGTCTGCCGATCCACCAGAGCAACGCCATGGACGCGGCCACGATGATCATGGCCAGAGGGCCCCCGAACGGGATGTCCGCCGCGAGGAAGAGCACGGCGAGTGCGAGACAGAAGGAACCCACGGCCATTGGGAGGACACGTGCCGCGGTGCGCGTGAGCACGCGCACCCCTTGGCCAGAGGGGACGACACCGTAGGGGAGGGTGACTCCGGTGCTCGCAAGGGCCTCGGCCCGGTCGGCTCGCACCGCTTCCTGCGTCGACCGCTGCTCCCAGCGGAGCACGAAGCCGAGGAGGACGCAGATCGCGCCCCCGATCCCGGCCAGTCCGAAGGAGACGGCGCTGCCTCCCCGGATCCCGTCCGCCAGAGCGGAAAACGCGAGATACAGGGACGCCATGAAGGCGACGTAGGACAGCACCCCGATCGCCAGGGTGCGGTTGGTGCGACGGTGAAAACGTGGAGCCCCCATGGTCAGCACCGTAGCGATTTCGCCCCCGCCGTGGTGAGCGTGTAATCTCTCCGACGCACTCATGAGACCAATCCGGCCTCGTCGAGCGCGCCCCCTTAGCTCAGTCGGCAGAGCGTTTCCATGGTAAGGAAAAGGTCGTCGGTTCGATTCCGACAGGGGGCTCAGTCCGACCCGCATCGCCTCGGTCCACGCCGGGGTGAGGGTCGAACCCCAAGGCGGGGTAGCTCAGCTGGTTAGAGCGCACGACTCATAATCGTGAGGTCGCGGGATCGAGCCCCGCTCCCGCTACTTCTGGGATTTCGGGAATGATCCCGGGCTCCCGTACGCTAGTCAGGTTGCCCGTTCGGGCATTTTCACCCGCTCCACCCGTTTCAGTTCACGAAGAAGGTTGCCCCGTGGCCAAGAAGTCTGCCGACGTCCGCCCCAAGATCACTCTGGCGTGCACGGACTGCAAGGAGCGCAACTACATCACCGAGAAGAACCGTCGCAACAACCCGGACCGCGTCGAGCTCTCGAAGTTCTGCCCCCGCTGCAAGAAGCACACCGAGCACCGCGAGACCCGCTGAGGTCTGCCGAGCCAACGGCAGCCGCACGGCATACGCCGTCTGTCGCTCGCCGAAGCCGCCCCGTCCGCTTGGACGCTGGGCGGCTTCGCCGTCTCAGCCTCCGGTGAGGCGGTCGAGCAGGTATGCCGTCCGCGCCGGCTTCGCCGTGCGGCTCTCCTCTGCATCGGCCGCCTTCGCCAGCCGGAGGCCGGCGTTGACGCCGAGCCAACGGAAGGGCTCGGGCTCCCACGGTCGAGAGCGATGCCCGACCCAGGGAAGCCGGGTGGCTGGGGTGTCGCGGGCCAGGACGAGGTCGGCGAGGGTCGCCCCGGCCAGCTGTGAGGCGGCCACACCGTCGCCGACGTAGCCGCCGGCCGAGCCCACGCCCGTGTCGGGGTCGAACTCGACACTGGGGTGCCAGTCACGGGCGATGCCCAGGGGGCCGCCCCAGGCGTGGGTGAAGGTGACATCGCCGAGGCCGGGCAGGAGCGACCGCAGTGCCTGTCGGAGTCCGCTGAAGACGCGCTCCTCGTGGTCGAAGGCGGGCTCGATCCGCGATCCCCAGTGATAGGGGGCGCCCCGCCCACCGAAGGCGATCCGGTCATCGACGGTCCGCTGACCGTAAGTGATCACGTGGCCGTGGTCGCTGAACACCTCACGCTCGCGCAGCCCGAGCCGCTCCCAAGTGGCGGCGGTCAGGGGCTCGGTGGCGACCATGAGCGAATAGACCGGCACCACCGATCGTCGGCTGCCGGGCAGCCCTGCCGACCAGCCCTCGGTGGCTCGGATGACCGCTGTCGAGCGCACGACCCGGCCGTCGGCCAGCCTCACCTGACCCGGTTGGAGGTCTGCGACCGGGCAGCGCTCGACGATCAGTCCGCCGAGGGCGCGGACCTGGTCGGCCAGAGCCTCGGCGAGGGCGCGCGGGTGGATGCGGGCGCAGTTCGGGTTGAAGGTGGCGCCGAGGGCATCCGGTGCGTTGAGCCGCTCACGGGCCTCCTCGGCGCCGAGCCACACCGTGCCATCACCCCAGGAGGCGCTGTGCGCGGCGTACGCCGTGGCCCTCGCGAGTTGGGCCTTGCCGCGAGCCAACGAGAGCGTGCCGCCCTTGATGAAGCCGGCCGCAGGGGCGAAGTCCCTGCAGAAGTCGCCGACGGTGTCGACGCTCTCACGCAGCGCCGCGAGTTGGTCGAGGGCCGCAGCCCGGCCGTGGGCACTGGCGATGCGATCGGGAGAGACTGGCCAGAGCGCCGAGACCCAGCCGCCGTTGCGGCCGCTCGCCCCGAAGCCGACGTGTTCGGCTTCGAGCAGGACGACCCGCCGATCGGGGGCCTGGCGCAGCAGGTGCCACGCCGTCCACAGCCCGGTGTAGCCGGCCCCGACGATGACGACATCGACCCGCGAAGGCAACTCGACACCGGCCGGGGAGCGGACGGCATACGAGGCATGTCCGTCCCACCACAGTGGGTCGGTGCCGGTCACCTCAGATGTGCTTCTCGGCCTCGGTGAGAACCGACCGGAGCCGGGACTCGATGTCGTCGAACTCGGCCGGGCCGATGGTCAGCGGCGGAGCCAGCTGGATGACCGGGTCGCCGCGGTCGTCGGCACGGCAGTAGAGCCCGGCGTCGAAGAGCGCCTTGGAGAGGAAGCCGCGCAGGAGTCGCTCGGACTCCTCGGCATTGAAGGTCTCCCGAGTGGTCTTGTCCTTGACCATCTCGATGCCGTAGAAGTAGCCGGCGCCTCGGACATCGCCGACGATCGGCAGGTCGAGCAGCCGCTCCAAGGTCCTGCGGAAGACCGGGGCGTTCTCCTTGACGTGATCGTTGAGGCCCTCGCGGTCGAAGATGTCGAGGTTGGCCATGGCCGCGGCGCAGGAGACCGGGTGCCCGCCCCAGGTGTAGCCGTGGGGGAAGAAGTTGGTGCCCTTCTTGAAGGGTTCGAAGATGCGGTCGCTCGCGATCATCAGGCCCAACGGCGCGTAGCCGGAGGTGATGGCCTTGGCCGTGGTGATGATGTCGGGGACGTAGCCGAAGTCGTCGCAGGCGAACATCGAGCCGATCCGGCCGAAGGCACAGATCGTTTCGTCGGAGACGAGGAGCACGTCGTACTCGTCGCAGATCTCGCGCACCCGCTCGAAATAGCCAGCGGGTGGCGGGAAACAGCCGCCGGAGTTCTGGACCGGTTCGAGGAAGACGGCAGCGACCGACTCGGGACCCTCGAAGAGGATGGCCTCCTCGATCCGGTCGGCGGCCCAACGGCCGAAGGCCTTCTCGTCGTCTCGCAGGTGCTCGGGACCGCGATAGATGTTGGTGTTCGGGACCTTGAAGGCGCCGGGCACGAGCGGCTCGAAGGGCACGCGCGCCGGCGTGATGCCGGTCAGGGACAGCGCTCCGTGCGGCGTGCCGTGGTAGGCGATGGCGCGCGAGATCACCTTGGTCTTGGTGGGCTTGCCGATGAGCTTGAAGTACTGCTTGGCCAGCTTCCAGGCGGTCTCGACGGCCTCGCCTCCGCCGGTGGTGAAGAAGACCCGGTTGAGGTCGCCGGGTGCACCGGCGGCAAGGCGCTCCGCGAGCTCGATCGCGCGGGGATGGGCATAGGACCAGAGCGGGAAGAACTCGAGTTCCTTCGCCTGGCGTGCCATGGCATCGGCGATCTCGGTCCGCCCGTGGCCGGCGTTGACGACGAAGAGTCCGGCGAGGCCGTCGATGTACTCCTTGCCCTGGTCGTCCCAGATGCGGTGGCCCTCGCCGCGGGTGATGATCGGCACCCGGCCGCCGTCCTCGAAGACCGAGTGACGCGTGAAGTGCATCCACAGGTGATCGCGCGCTGCGTCCTGATAGGTGCTGCCTCCCGGGGTCGTGCCCAGGCCAGTGGTCGTGTCAGGCGTGCTCATCGCGTTCCCCAGTCGTAGTGCTGCTTGTTGAGTTTGAGATAGACGAAGGTCTCGGTCGAGACCACGCCCGGCAGGTCGCGCAACTTCTGGGCGACCAGGTCGAGCAGGTGGTCGTCGTCCTCACAGACGACCTCGCACAGCAGGTCGAAACTCCCTGCCGTCGTGACGACATAGACGACCTCGGGCAGGGCCGTGAGGGCATCACCGATGGCGAGCAGGTCGCCCTGAGTGCGGATGCCGATCATGGCCTGTCGCCGGAAGCCGAGTTGCAGCGGATCCGTGACGGCGACGATCTGCATGACTCCGCTGTCGAGGAGCCGCTGCACCCGATGTCGGACGGCTGCCTCGGAGAGGCCGACGTCCTTGGCGATGGCGGCGTAGGACTGCCGGCCGTCCTTCTGGAGCAACTCGATGATCCGTTTCGCGATGTCGTCGAGCCGCACGTCCGGACCGTGGGCGGGGTCACGCATGGAGGGAGCCACGTGGACATCGTTGCGCGGATTCAGTGACAAATCAACCCAAGATCACGATATCCAGTACTTGAAGAGGCACTTCAACACGAAATCCGAGAAGAATGCGACCAAGGACTATCCCTTTGGTCGGTCATCTGGTTAGAGTGCCTTGAAGTCCATCGGTTCCTTCAAGGGGAGGCTTTGACGTGAGCGCACCTCGCGCCCTGCGCAACTTCATCAACGGCGAGTTCGTCGAGGCCCGTGGGGAGGAACGACAGGACATCGTCAACCCGGCCACGGGCGCGATCGTCGCCTCCTCGCCCGTGAGCGTGGCCGAAGACATCAATTCTGCGTATGCCGCCGCTGACGCCGCCTTTGCCGAATGGGGCCGCACGACCCCCAGCGAGCGCCAGCAGGCCCTGCTCAAACTGGCCGACGCCATCGAGCAGCGCGCTGATGACTTCGTGCGCCTCGAGGCTGAGAACACCGGCAAGCCGCATGCCCTCACCACGAGCGAGGAGATCCCGCCCGCGGTCGATCAGATCCGCTTCTTCGCCGGGGCCGCCCGGGTCCTCGAGGGGCGCGCGGCCGGCGAGTACATGAAGGGCCACACCTCGTGGATCCGCCGCGAGCCGATCGGTGTCGTCGGTCAGGTGACGCCCTGGAACTACCCCTTCATGATGGCGATCTGGAAGATCGCCCCCGCTCTGGCTGCGGGCAACACGATCGTCCTCAAGCCGAGTGACACCACGCCTGAGACCACCCTCCTGCTCGCCGAGATCGCCTCCGAGTTCCTCCCGGCGGGCACCTTCAACGTCGTCACCGGCAACCGTGACACGGGCCGACTCGTCGTCGAGCACCAGACCCCGGCCCTCGTGGCCATCACCGGCTCGGTGCGAGCGGGCGCCCAGGTCGCCGCGAGTGCTGCTCCCAACATCAAGCGCGTGCACCTCGAACTCGGGGGCAAGGCGCCAGTGATCGTCTTCGACGACGCCGACATCGAGGCAGCCGTCGAGGGCATCGCGACGGCGGGCTACTTCAATGCCGGACAGGACTGCACAGCGGCGACCCGCGTGCTGGTCGGGCCGAAGGTCCACGACGACTTCGTGGCCGCCCTGGCGGACTACGCACGGACGAACGCCAAGGTGGGTATGCCGGACGACGAGGACGCCCTCTTCGGCCCCGTCAACAACGCCAACCAACTCGAGCGGGTCACGGGCTTCATCGACCGGTTGCCCAGCCACGCGCGGGTCGCGGCCGGTGGCAACCGCATCACGTCGATGGGTGACGGCTTCTTCCTCGAGCCGACCGTTCTGGCCGGACTCCGGCAGGACGACGAGCAGATCCAGGACGAGATCTTCGGCCCGGTCATCACGGTCCAGCAGTTCAGTGACGAGGACGAGGCCCTCACCTGGGCCAACGGCGTCGACTACGGCCTGGCTTCTTCCGTCTGGACCAAGGACTTCGGTCGAGCGATGCGGATGAGCGCTGCCCTCGACTTCGGATGCGTGTGGATCAACACGCACATCCCGATCGTGGCGGAGATGCCGCATGGTGGCTTCAAGCGCTCGGGCTACGGCAAGGACCTCTCCATGTACGGCTTCGAGGACTACACCCGCATCAAGCACGTCATGGCCAACATCGAGAGTTGACCACCGGTTCAGCCGCGGGGGGCAGGCCCACGGCATACGCAGCCTTCACCACCACAGCAGGAGCACGCATGCCAGCACGACGCCCCCCGGCCGACCCCATGGTTCGCGACCTCATCAGGGCCGCCCGACAGAGCGACCTGACACGGCGGTCCCTGTTGTCGACAGCCGCCCTCGGTGGAGCGGCTGCGGCTCTCGCCGCGTGTGCTCCACCACCACCTCCGGCGGGAGGAATAGCGGCCCTCAAACTCCCCGAGGATCTGTCGGCGACCGACAAGATCGTGCGGTGGGCCAACTGGACCGCCTATCTGGACATGGACGAGTCGGGCAAGACCTACCCCTCGCTCGAGGCCTTCAGCGCGGAGTCGGGCATCAAGGCGACCTACACCGAGGACATCGAGGACAACGACTCCTACTTCAACAAGGTGCGCCCCCAGCTCATCGCGGGCCAGGACATCGGGCGGGACATCTTCACGTTCACCGACTGGATGGCACTCCGCGTCATCCGTGAGCAACTGTGCCAGCCGCTCGAGATGATCCGGATGCCCAATGCCAGCAACCTGCTCGAGCCGCTCAAGGAGGTCAGTTTCGACCCGGGGCGCAACTACTCGCTCACCTGGCAGAGCGGCTTCGCCGGCATCGGCTACCACAAGGGCAAGGTCGGCCGGGAGCTCAAGAGCCTCGACGACCTCTGGGCCGACGACCTCAAGGGCAAGGTGACGGTGCTCAGCGAGTTCCGCGATACCCTCGGCTGCATCCTGCTTCAGCAGGGCGTCGACATCTCGAAACCCATCGACAAGCCGGTCTTCGAGAAGGCCGTCGCGGAGGTCGAGAAGCGGATGTCCGATGGCAACATCCGTCGCATCAAGGGCAACTCCTACATGGAGGACCTGAAGTCCGGTAATGCGATCGCCGGCATTGTCTGGAGTGGTGACCTGTTCATCCTCCGGGCCGAGACCGAGGATGACGAGTGGGAGTTCGTCATCCCCGAGTCCGGGGGCACGCTCTGGAGCGACAACCTCATGGTCCCCATCACCTCACCTCACCGGCGCAACGCCATGGAGTTGATGAATTACTACTACCAGCCGGAGGTCGCCGCTGAGGTGGCGGCGTGGGTCAACTACGTCAGTCCGGTCATGGGCGCCAAGGAGGTCATGGAGAAGAGCGACCCCGACCTCGCGTCGAGCCCGTTCATCTTCCCGGACGAGGCCTACATCGCCGACCACAACATCAAGGGGTTCGTCGCGCTCTCAGCCGAGCAGGACGCCGAATACAGCGCCATCTGGCAGAAAGTGATGGGCAACTGATGGCGCGCAACAGTGGCTTCCGGGAGGCGCAGGGTGACCTGCGCCTGCACAACGTGACCAAGTCCTTCGCCGATTTCACCGCAGTCGACGACCTGTCGTTGGTTGTCCCCCGCGGGTCCTTCTTCGCCCTGCTCGGGCCGTCGGGCTGCGGAAAGACGACGACCCTTCGGATGGTGGCCGGTCTCGAGCAGCCCACATCAGGCCGCCTGTTCATCGGGGACACCGACCTCACCGGATCGCGCCCCTATGAGCGGCCGGTCAACACCGTCTTCCAGAGCTATGCCCTCTTCCCTCACCTGACCGTGCGGGACAACGTCGCCTTCGGCCCCAAGCGCCGCGGCCTCAAGGAAGCCCTCCAATTGGCCGACGACGCGCTCGAGTTGGTCCAGCTCCCGCACCTGGCCGGTCGCAAGCCCGCGCAACTCTCCGGTGGCCAGCAGCAGCGCGTCGCCGTGGCCCGTGCGCTCGTCAACCGTCCCGAGGTGCTGCTTCTCGATGAGCCTCTCGGCGCGCTCGACCTCAAGCTCCGGCGGCAGATGCAGGTCGAGCTCAAGCGGATCCAGACCGAGGTCGGGCTCACCTTCATCCATGTCACCCACGACCAGGAGGAGGCCATGACCATGGCCGACACGGTCGCGGTCATGAATCACGGGCGCATCGAGCAGATGGGTGCGCCCGAAGCCCTCTACGACCTGCCCCAGACGGCCTTCGTCGCCAACTTCGTCGGCCAGTCCAACCTGGGTCGGGGTCAGATCGTCGGCACCGACGGCGACCGACTCATCGCTGAGGTCCAAGGCTCCCGGGTCAAGATCCCCAAGGACCGGTCCGCCGTGCAGTCGGGCGAGGTCATCTTCGGGGTGCGACCCGAGAAGGTGCGGGTGCGCCGCGAGCAGCCCGACGGCGTGGGCGACGACGTGCGGGGCATCGTGCGCGACGTCTCCTTCATCGGGGTCGCCACCCAATACCTCGTCGAGGTCCCCAGTGGTGCGATCTGGTCCACCTACGAACAGAACCTCGATGTCGAGCCGATCGACCTGCGGCCCGGCGACGAGGTCTGGCTGACCTGGCAGTCGGCGCACGCCTTCGGGGTTCCGGTCGACGACGACGTGATCAAGGCCGGACCCTCCGTGTCGACCCCCGAGGGCACCTCGCCCACCTTGTCGGCAGGCGAGGAGAGCTGACGTGAGTGCCCTGGCCCATGTCGGCGCCGGGGGTGGAGGCACCACGACACCCCTGCCGGAGCCGACGAAGAAGAGCAAACTCGCCTACCTGCTGCTCCTCCCGGGAGCACTCTGGCTGCTCGTCTTCTTCGTCGTACCGCTCGTCCAGCTCTTCACGGTGAGCCTGCAGTCGCAGTTCCCCGGCTACCCCGGCTACTACTACCGCGACCTGAATTTCGGCAACTACTGGACCGCTCTCACCCAGTTCGGTCCGCACTTCGGCCGGTCCCTGCTCTTCGCCGGTCTGGCCACCTTCTTCGCTTTCTGCCTGGCCTATCCGCTCGCCTACGCAATGGCCTTCAAGGCGGGTCGGTGGCGCGGGGTGATGATGATCCTCGTCATCGCGCCCTTCTTCACGTCCTTCATCCTGCGCACGGTCGCCTGGCGCCAGATCCTCTCGGACAATGGCCCCGTCGCGACGGTCCTCAACACCCTGCACCTGTTGCCCGGGGGCCGGATCACCGAGACCTGGATGGCCGTCGTCGCGGGCCTCACCTACAACTTCCTACCCTTCATGGTGCTGCCCATCTACGCCTCGCTCGAGCGGGCCGACCACCGGATCATCGAGGCCGGTGGCGACCTCTATGCCAACGGGTTCACCACCTTCCGGACGGTGACCTTGCCGATGAGTATGCCGGGGGTCCTGGCGGGCACTCTGCTCACCTTTATCCCAGCGGCCGGCGACTACGTCAACGCCGAACTCCTCGGCTCGGACAACACCAAGATGATCGGAAACGTCATCGAGAGCCAGTTCTTCAAGGTCCTCGGCGGCTATCCGACGGCAGCAGCCCTCTCCTTCACCCTGATGGCGATCATCCTCGCGCTGGTCTTCGTCTACGTCCGCAAGTTCGGGACGGAGGAACTCCTGTGAGCGCCACAACGCCCGACGCGCGACGCACGACAACCGGCACCACGGCATACCGGCCCTCGACCGGCAAACGGATCACGACCTGGTTGGCGAATCGCTTCGCGATCATCGCGGCCGTGCTGGTGCTCTTCTACCTCTTCCTGCCGGTTCTTTACGTCTTCATCTTCTCCTTCAACAACTACCGCAAGTCCAACATCGCCTGGAACCCCAACGGCAGCCCGACGCTCAAGCACTGGGCCAATCCATGTGGCGCGCCGGGGGTGTGCGAGTCGCTCGGGACGAGCCTGCAGATCGGGGTCATCTCGACCCTGGCGGCCGTCGTGCTGGGGACCCTGCTCGCCTTTGCTCTCGTGCGCCACCAGTTCAAGGGGCGGACAGCGGGCAACGTCCTGGTCTTCGTGCCGATGGCCACGCCCGAGATCGTCCTGGGCGCGAGTCTCCTGACGATCTTCGTGCAGGGCTTCTCCAATGTCGGTCTGCGACTTGGCTTCTGGACGATCGTCATCGCGCACATCATGTTCTGCATCAGCTTCGTCGTCGTCACGGTCAAGGCCCGTCTGCAGAGCCTCGACCCGCGTCTGGACGAGGCCGCCATGGACCTCTACGCGACCCCCGCGAACACCTTCTGGAAGGTCACTTTCCCGCTCGTCCTTCCCGGCATCATCGGCGCCGCGATGCTGTCCTTCTCGCTGTCCTTCGACGACTTCATCATCACGAGTTTCGTCAGTGGCAACGAGACCACCTTCCCGAAGTTCGTCTATGTCTCCTACCTTCGCGGGATCCCGGCGCAGGCCAACGTCATCGGCTTCTCGATGTTCGCCATCGCCCTCCTGCTCGTCATCGCGGGTTCCCTCATCTCCAGTCGACGAAAGAGCTGATCCCTCATGCGAATCCTCATGATCGGCGCAGGCGGGGTCGGTGACTCGGCGGCCAAGATCGCGGGTGAACGCGCGTTCTTCGACGCCTTCATCGTGGCTGACCATGACCTCGACCGCGCCAAGGCGATCGTCGATGCGGTGAAGGATCGCGGCGATGGGGAGAAGCGGTTCCACGCGGCTCAGGTCGATGCCTCCGACGCCGAGCAGGTGGCTGCCCTGATCCGGATGGTCGGGGCGACCCACGTGCTCAACGCCGTGGACCCGCGCTTTGTCATGCCGATCTACCGCGGCTGTCTCGACGCCGGCGCGAACTATCTCGACATGGCGATGTCGCTCTCCCAGCGTCATCCGGACGAGCCCTTCAGCAAGCCCCACGTCAAACTCGGCGACGAGCAGTTCGCGATGGCGCCGGAGTGGGAGGAGAGCGGACGTCTGGCCCTGCTCGGCATCGGTGTCGAGCCTGGTCTGTCCGACGTCTTCGCGCGCTACGCCGTGGATCACCTCTTCTCACAGATCGACGAGCTGGGGACGCGCGACGGTGCCAATCTCGCCTACTACAAGCCCGATGGGTCCGAGGGGTTCGCGCCCGGCTTCTCGATGTGGACCATCATCGAGGAGTGCCTCAACCCACCGGTGGTCTGGGAGAAGGCTCGAGCGGAGGCCGGGGGCAGCATCGAGGCCGGGTTCTTCACCTTGCCGCCCTTCAGCGAGCCGGAGGTCTTCGACTTCCCCGAGGGCATCGGCCCGGTCGAGTGCGTTCAGGTCGAGCACGAGGAGGTGCTCCTCATGCCCCGTTGGTTGGACGCCGAGCGGGTGACCTTCAAGTACGGCTTGGGCGAGGAGATGATCAACATCCTCAAGGCCCTGAGCGCCCTTGGCCTGGACTCGAAGGTGCCGATCACCATCAAGGGGGTCGACATCGCCCCCCGCGACCTCGTGGCGGCGACCCTGCCGGACCCGGCCACCATCGGTCCGCGGCTCGAGGGCAAGACGTGCGCCGGAGTCTGGGTGACCGGTCGCGACAAGGACGGCGAACCCCGATCAATCTACATCTACCACGTGGCCGACAACGAGGAGACGATGCGCGACTACGGCGCCCAGTGCATCGTCTGGCAGACCGCTCTCAATCCGATCGTCGCCCTCGAACTCCTCGCCACAGGCACTTGGGCGGGCTCAGGGGTCCTCGGCCCAGAGGCCTTTGACGCGGTGCCCTTCCTCGACCTGCTGGCCGCTCCCAAACCCGAGGGCTACGGCTCTCCCTGGGGCATGGAGGACCGATGAGCCGCTACGGCCAACAATTCGGGCCGGACTTCACCTTCCTCGGCGTCCCCCCGTGCGACCTCGCCGATCCGGAGTCGTATGCCGGGGCTGACGTCGTCATCGTCGGCGCACCGTTCGACGGGGGGACTTCCCACCGGCCCGGCACCCGCTTTGGCCCGCAGGCGATCCGGGGCACCGACTACCTGGGTCACGACGGGTCGCGTCCGTCGCTGGCCCTGCGGACCGATGGCCTGCAGGACCTTCGTGTCGTCGATGCCGGCGACGTGGAGATGCCGCCGGGTGACATCGAGACCTGCCTGTCGCGCCTCACCGCAGCGGTCGAGGCGATCAGCGCCAGTGGCGCCATCCCGGTGATCCTCGGCGGCGATCACTCGATCGCCTTCGCCGACGCGACCGGTGTGGCCAACGTCCACGGGCACGGCCGGGTCTCGATGATCCACTTCGACGCGCACGCGGACACCGGTGACGTGGAGTTCGGGTCCCTCTGGGGTCACGGCCAGCCGATGCGTCGGCTCATCGAGTCCGGTGCCCTGCGTGGTGATCGCTTCCTCCAGGTCGGCCTGCGCGGCTACTGGCCGGGGCCCGAGACCCTGGACTGGATGGCCGACCAACGGATGCGGTCCTACGAGATGACCGAGATCGTCCACCGTGGTCTGACCGAGTGCCTCACCGAGGCCTTCGCCATCGCGACCGATGAGTGTGACGGTGTCTTCCTGTCGGTCGACATCGACGTGTGCGACCCGGGGCATGCGCCCGGCACCGGCACGCCCGAGCCGGGCGGGCTGAGCGCTCGTCAACTGCTCGACTCGGTCCGTCGCATTTGCCTGGAGCTGCCCGTCGTCGGGGTGGATGTCGTCGAGGTCAGTCCGCCCTATGACCATGCCGACATCACCGCGGCGCTCGCCAATCGCGTTGTCCTCGAAGCGCTCTCGGCCATTGCTCGCCGTCGTGCGGACGCACGTGACGGGACCACCTGGGATCCGGCGCGGCCTCTGCTCGACCGAAGCCCACGGCATACGCCCGCCTCTGACCCGACCACTGACCAAGCCGAGGAGACCTCGTGAGCCCCATCGACCAGCAGCGTGTCCTCACCACCGAGATCCCGGGGCCGCGCTCGCGCGAGTTGCACCAGCGCAAACTCGCGTCCGTGTCTGCGGGCGTCTCGACCGGCGTGCCTGCTTACATCGTGGCCGGGCAGGACGGGATCCTCGTCGACGCCGACGGCAACCAGCTCATCGACTTCGGGTCCGGCATCGCCGTGACGAGTGTGGGCAACGGCAACCAGCGGGTCATCGATGCAGTGCAGCAGCAGATCGAGGCGCTCACGCACACCTGCTTCATGGTGACGCCCTACGAGCCCTACATCGCGGTCGCCGAGAAGCTCAACGAGTTGACGCCGGGGGATCACGAAAAGCGTTCTGCGCTCTTCAATTCCGGCGCCGAGGCCGTCGAGAACGCCGTGAAGATCGCGCGGCATGTCACCGGGCGCCAGGCCATCGTCGCCTTCGATCACGCCTATCACGGCCGCACCAACCTCACACTGGCCATGACGGCCAAGAACATGCCCTACAAGAACAAGTTCGGGCCGTTCGCGAGCGAGCTCTATCGGGTGCCGATGGCCTACCCCTATCGGTGGCCGGGTGGTCCGAAGGCCTGCGAGAGCGACTCCTTCGACTACATCACCGACCAGATCCACGCCCAGATCGGCGAGGACAACACCGCGGCTGTCATCATCGAGCCGATTCAGGGTGAGGGCGGCTTCATCGTGCCGCCAGCCGGTTTCCTCAAGGAACTTGCCGCGTGGTGCAAGGAGCACGACATCCTCTTCATCGCCGACGAGGTGCAGTCGGGCTTCTGCCGGACAGGCGACTGGTTTGCGAGTGACTTCGAGGGCATTGTGCCCGACCTCATCACCACGGCCAAGGGGATTGCGGGAGGTATGCCGCTCGCGGCCGTCACGGGACGGGCGGACCTGATGGACGCCATCCACCCCGGCGGGCTCGGCGGAACTTACGGCGGCAACCCGGTGGCCTGCGCAGCGGCGCTGGCCTCCATCGAGACCATGGAGGCCGAGGGGTTGGCGGGTCGTGCGCGCGAGATCGGGGAGGTGCTGACCCGTCGCTTGAATGCCTTGGGAGAGCGGCACCACCAAGTCGGAGAGGTCCGAGGCCGTGGCGCGATGATCGCCATGGAGTTGGTCGAGGACCGGGAGACCAAGGCGCCAGCTGCTGCGCTGACAGGAGCAATCAACAAGGCATGCCATGCGCGTGGTCTGGTGACCCTGACCTGCGGGACCCTGGGAAATGTCTTCCGATTCCTGCCGCCTCTGACGATCTCGGATCCCTTGCTCAATGAGGGCCTCGACCTGCTCGAGGAGGCCTTCGACGAGGCGACCTCGGCGGCAGCCGGCGTTCGCTGATCCACTGACCCGACCGGTGTCGCCGCCAAGGACTCGGCCACCGGGTCGCCAACGCACCTGACCATTGACCGCACCTCACCGGAGGAAGATGACGAGCATGGCCACCCAGAAACAACTCCTCGACAGCGTCCCCAAGCAACTCCTCATTGGCGGGTCCTGGGTCGACGCCTCGTCCAAGGCCACGTTCGTGGTGACCGATCCGGCGACCGGCTCGGCGCTGTGCGCGGTCGCCGATGGATCGGTCGCTGATGGTGGTGCGGCCCTTGATGCCGCCGTGGCGGCGCAGGCGTCGTGGGCCCAGACCCCGCCCCGTGATCGAGGCGAGATCCTGCGCCGCGCCTACGAATTGCTCATCGAGCGCGCCGATGACTTCGCGATGCTCATGACCCTGGAAATGGGCAAGACCCTCGCGGAGGCGCGGGGCGAGGTCCTCTACGGAGCGGAGTTCTTCCGCTGGTTCTCCGAGGAGGCAGTGCGGATCAGCGGACGCTGGTCGACCGCTCCCAACGGGGCGACGCGACTGCTCACCATGAAGCAGCCCGTTGGCCCTGTCCTCATGATCACGCCGTGGAACTTCCCGCTCGCGATGGGGACGCGCAAGATCGGGCCAGCCGTGGCCGCGGGTTGCACCATGGTCGTCAAGCCGGCCCACGAGACCCCGCTGTCGATGCTTGCCCTGGCTGCCCTGATGGAGGAGGCAGGCCTCCCCGCTGGCGTGCTCAACGTGGTGACCACCACCCACAGCGGGGCGGTGTGTGAGCCGATCATCCGCGACCCGAGACTGCGCAAGCTGACCTTCACCGGGTCGACCTCGGTGGGTCGGACCCTGGTGGAGCAGTCGGCTCAGGGGTTGTTGCGGCTGTCCATGGAACTCGGGGGCAACGCCCCCTTCATCGTCTTCGAGGACGCCGACATCGATGCTGCCGTGAACGGCGCGATGCTCGCCAAGATGCGCAACATCGGCGAGGCCTGCACCGCCGCCAACCGCTTCTATGTCCACGAATCGGTGTCAGCGGAGTTCGCCCAGAAGTTCGCCGCGCGGATGGCCGGGTTGACGGTCGGCAAGGGCACCAAGAAGGGGGTCGACGTCGGCCCACTCATCACGCCCAAGGCCCGCGACGGGGTGCACGAACTCGTCACCGACGCCGTGGACAAGGGCGCCAAGGCGCTCACCGGGGGTGGCCCGGTGGCCGGACGAGGCAACTTCTACGCCCCCACGGTGCTGGCCGATGTGCCCAAGGACGCGCGTCTGCTCAAGGAGGAGATCTTCGGACCAGTCGCACCCGTCGTGACCTTCACGACCGAAGCCGAGGCGATCACTCTGGCCAACGACACCGAATTCGGCCTCGCGGCATACCTGTTCACGCGTGACCTGACCCGAGCGATCCGGATGGGTGAAGCCCTCGACTACGGCATGGTCGGCCTCAACACCGGCATCGTGTCCAACCCGGCGGCCCCTTTCGGTGGGATCAAGGCCTCCGGCTTCGGGCGTGAGGGCGGCCCGGAGGGCATCGAGGAGTACCTCGAGACGAAGTATCTCGGCATCCAGATGTGAACCCCCGCTACGGCGCAGTAAGTGTCGCGCCCACGACATTTACTGCGCCGTAGGGCGTGATTCACGGCCCGACACTCCAGGAGCGATCATGACCTCGATCAACCGTGACCGACTCGCCGCCCTGACCCAGCGCGAGCAGGACCACTTCGTCGCCAGCCACCCCGCGTCGCGGGCGGCGCACGACGCGGCGACCCACCTCTTCGGCAAGGTGCCGATGACGTGGATGCTCAAGCATGCGATGAGTTTCCCGATCTACCTCGATTCGGCGCAGGGAGCCACGATCACCGATCTCGACGGGATCACCTATGCCGACTTCGCCCTGGGCGACACGGCCGCCATGGCCGGGCACTCACCCGAGGCGACCGTCCGTGCCGTGCAGCGCCGGTTCGCCGAGCAAGGAGGCGCCACGGCCATGCTGCCGACCGAGGACGCCGAATGGGTCGGTGCCGAGTTGACTCGCCGCTTCCGCGCGAGCCGTTGGAGCTTTGCCCTCACCGCCACCGATGCGAATCGCTGGGCAATCAGACTGGCCAGGGCCGTCACCGGCCGACCCAAGATCCTCTTCAACTCCTACTGCTACCACGGCACCGTCGACGAGTCCCTCATCGTCGCCACGGACGATGGCCCTGCCAGCCGCCCCGGCAACGTCGGTGCCCCCTGCGATGTCACCGAGACGAGCCGGGTCGCCGAGTTCAACGACCTCGACGCCCTCGAAAAGGAACTCGCCAACGGCGACGTGGCCCTCGTCGTCATGGAGCCGGCGCTGACCAACATCGGGATCGTCCTGCCCGATGAGGGCTATCTCGACGGTGTCCGAGAGCTGACCCGCAGGCACGACGTCCTCCTGCTCATCGACGAGACGCACACCTTCTCGGCCGGACCCGAGGGCGCGATCGGTCACTACGACCTGCATCCCGACATCGTCGTCATCGGAAAGGCCATCGGAGGCGGCATTCCTGCGGCGGCCTACGGAGTGAGTGCTGAGTTCGCCGAATCCGTCCTCGGGAGAACGGATCTCGACATCATCGACATGGGTGGTGTCGGCGGCACCATGGCCGGCAACGCACTCTCGCTTGCTGCGACGAAGGCGACGCTCGGCGAGGTCCTCACCGACGAGGCATTTGCACACATGATCGGCCTGGCCGATGTCTTTTCCGCCGGGGTCCGAGACATCTTCTCGCGCCACGACCTGCCCTGGTCGGTCAGCCAACTCGGTGCGCGCACTGAATACCGCTTCAGTCAGCAGGCGCCCCGCAACGGCACCGAGGCTGAGGCTGCCCATGACCAGGAGTTGGATGACTTCTTCCACCTCTACCTCGCCAACCGCGGCATCCTCCTCACGCCCTTCCACAACATGGCGCTCATGTCCCCATCAACGACTCGCGAGCAGGTGGATGCGCACCTGAGCCACTTCGGTGACGCGGTGGGCGAGCTCGTCGCGCGCTGAGGCCGGGCCACTAGGGTGGGCGCCATGGCCGTGAACACCGACTTCCTGGGGCGGACCTATCCGCCGTCCGGACCGTATGCCGTGACCGCCGATGAGATCGCGGCTTTCGCTGCCGCTGTGGGCGCCACCGATCCCCTGCACACCGACCCAGCTGCCGCGCGAGCCGCGGGGTATGCGGATGTGATCGCGCCGCCGACCATGGCCGTGAAGTACGAGCAGCAGTCCTCGCGTGCCTACGTCGCCGACCCGGCCGCAGGCATCGACTACAGCCGGGTCGTCCACGGCGAGGAGAGCTTTGTCCACCACCGGCCGATCATGGCCGGCGATGAATTGACGGCGACGACGACGGTGGCCAGCATCCGGCAGGCCGGCGGCCACTCGATGATCACGGTGGTCACGGACCTGACGGGCGCCGACGGTGAGCCGGTCACGACCGCCAGTTCCACCATCGTCGTCCGGGGAGGGGAGTGATCGTGGCTGCTCGCGCATTCGCTGCAGTGGCCGTCGGGGAGACCGTCGGACCCGTGACCGTCCCGGTCGGCCGCGCAACCCTCGTCGGCTATGCCAACGCCTCTGGTGACCAGAACCCCATTCACCAGGACGAGTCCTTCGCCAAGTCGGTCGGACTCCCTGACGTCATCGCGCATGGCATGTGGACGATGGGCGCCACCAGTTCCGTCATCGCCGACTGGGCCGGTGATGCAGGGCGAGTCATCGAGTTCGGCACGCGCTTCACCAAGCCCGTCGTGGTGCCGGTTGGCGGAGCCGAGATCCAGGTGAGTGGTTTCGTGAAGTCACTCGATGAGGCCACCCGCCGGGCCACGGTCGACCTGACCACCATGGCCGGTGACGACAAGGTCCTCGGACGCTGCGTCGCGGTCGTCCAGCTCGACTGATCCTGTCGTCGGTGACCGTCACCTGATCCGACCCCGGAAGCAGAGGCCCTGATGCGCGAGTCCTTCGACGAGTCGCTCGCTGCCCACACGACGATGCGGGTCGGGGGTCCGGCTCAGCGATTCGTGCGGGCTGAGACGATCGATGCGGTCGTCGACGTCATCCGCGAGGTGGATGACGCTGACGAGCCATTGCTCGTGCTCGGTGGCGGATCGAATCTCGTGATCGCTGACTCGGGCTTTGAAGGCACCGTCGTGCAGATCGCGACCCAGGGGATCGAGGTCGAGTCGAGCGACTCCTGCGGAGGCGCCTTCGTCCGGGTGGCTGCGGGGGAGGTGTGGGACGAGGTCGTCGCGCGTGCCGTGGCCGAGGGGTGGTCGGGGATCGAGGCCCTCTCGGGCATCCCGGGATCGGCCGGTGCCACCCCCATCCAGAACGTCGGCGCCTATGGGCAGGAAGTCGCCCAGACGATCGCTCGGGTCCGGGTCTGGGACCGCCACGACCAGGCCGTGCGCACGCTGGCCGCGGCCGACTGCGCGTTCACCTATCGCCACTCGCTCTTCAAGGCGACCGATCGCTACGTCGTCCTCGACGTGAGTTTCCAACTCGCCCTCGACTCACGGTCGAGGCCCATTGCGTATGCCGACCTCGCCCGTCAGTTGGGTGTGGAGACCGGCGCTCGGGTCCCGTTGGGTGATGCGCGAGAAGCCGTCCTCGTCCAGCGACGTCTACGGGGCATGGTCCTCGATGTGCAGGATCACGACACGTGGAGTTGTGGCTCGTTCTTCACCAACCCGATCATGTCGGCCTCCGCCTTCGAGCGGCTCGAGGAGCGGGTGGCCGAGCGTCTGGGTCCGGATGCCCCGGTGCCACCCCGCTTCGCCGACGACCAGGGTGACGTCAAGACGAGTGCGGCATGGCTCATCGACAAGGCCGGCTTCTCCAAGGGATTCGGCCTGCCGGGCCCGGCTGCACTGTCGACCAAGCACACCCTGGCCGTGACCAACCGCGGTGACGCCACGGCATACGACGTCCTCGCCCTCGCCCGGCGGGTCCAAGCGGGAGTCCACGACGCCTTCGGGATCACCCTCGTCAACGAGCCGGTCCTCGTGGGCCTCACCCTCTGACCCGTGCCCCGGCCGATGGGCGGCCTGGACAGCTGAGGGCTTGAGCGCCGAGGTCCCACCCCATCAGTTCACGAACCTCTGCAGTTGCCCCCGCATCGAGGGCAACTGTCATGCCCTTCGGTGGGGGGCAACTGTCATGCCCTTCGGTGGGGGGCAACTGCAGAGGTCGGTGAACGCACACCCTGGGTCGCCCGGCGAACACTCCGCGCCTCCAAGCCGGCGGCCCATCACCGCCGAGGCAGACGACCTCCGGGCCGCGGAGAGTTCATGTCCACACCCCGCGTCGCCGAGGTGTGTCGTCCACAGGCAGCCGGCAGGTCTCGCAACCTGGCACGCCAGGCCCCGAATCTGGTGGCATGACAACGACTCCCAAACCCTTCCGCGGCCCCGGATGGCCGACCTTTGCTCGTGAGCTCCTCGACGTCCGCAACCGCCTCACTCTTGCCGACCACATCGGCCTGGCGCTCCGGGCCCACCGGCGGGCGCTCGGCCTCAGCCAACGGGCGTATGCCGCCCGTCGAGGCTGGTCGAAGTCGGCAGTGGCCAAGCTCGAGGTCCATGCAGACAGCGTGTCCCTGGGCGTCGTGTCGGCAGCGCTCTCTGACACCGGCTATCAACTCTGCCTGGTCAAGGTCCCGGAGCCGGCCACGGGTCAGGGTGCACCGCTCGTGGTGTCGCCGACGCATTGGGATCGCGTGGACCTTCTCGCGGTGGTGCGTGACGGCAGCCGCCGATTTCCCGGCCATCGACCGACCGTGCAAGTCAGCCACCCGCCGAAGTGGTGGTGGGATCGCGAGAGCACCATCGCCCGCAGCTCTCCACCCAACTGGTACTGCGCGCAGCCACCGATCTGCCGTGTCCCAGCACCGGTCCGAACTGAGGCCTCAGGTCCCTCGGATGGGGAGTTGCCCGCGGCGTCGTGACCGGAGCGGGAGTCAGGGCTCACCGGTCTTCGCCTCGGGAGTGGCCAGCCAGGCATCGATGTCGGCGTATGCCGTGTCCCTCACCTCGTGCGGGGCGCGGCTGGCGCGTACTGACATGCGGGCCAGTTCGGCCAACGCGGGGTCGTCGAGCCCGTGCACCGAACGGGCGACCTCGTATTGGTCCACCAGGCGCGTGCCGAAGATCAGCGGGTCGTCGGCGCCCAGGGCGACCGTGGCGCCCCTTGACAGCAGCGTCCGCAGTGGCACCTCGTCATCGGTGTCGAAGACGCCCAGCGCGACATTGCTTCCGGGGCACACTTCCAGCGAGACCCCGGTTTCGACCACCAAGTCAAGGACCCGTGGGTCCTCCACCGATCGCACCCCGTGGCCGAGGCGATCGGGCGCGATCGCCGCCAGGGTCTCCTCGACCGCGGTCGGCCCCAGCAGTTCCCCGGCATGGGGCGCCAAGGCCAACCCGGCGCGCCGAGCGATGGTGAAGGCTGGGGCGAAGTCCTCGGTGATTCCTCGTCGTTCATCGTTCGACAGGCCGAAGGCGACGACCGTCCCCGGCCCTTCGCCGGCATGCCGGGCCGCCAACCGGGCCAAGGTCCGGGCCTCCAAGGGATGCCGCATGCGTGAGGCCGCGACCATGATCCCGACCTGCGCCGCCCCGGGCAGCCGCGACGCCGCGGCCGCCTCGTCGAGCACGATCTCGAGAGCCGGCGTGATGCCGCCGACAAAGGGGGCATAGGAGGTCGGGTCGACCTGCAACTCCAACCACCGTGACCCCTCGGCTCCATCTGCCAGCGCCGCCTCGCGCACGATCCGCCGCATGTCCGCCTCGCCGCGGACGCAGGCCCGAGCCGCGTCGTAGGTGCGCTGGAAGCGGAACCAGCCGCGGGCGTCGCCGGTGTCATAGCGATTGCCGATGTCGTCGGTGAGACTGCCCGGCAGTCGGATCCCATGCGCAGCAGCCATCTCCCGCACGGTCGCGGGCGCCATCGAACCGGTGAAGTGGAGGTGCAAGTGCGCCTTGGGGAGCGAGGTGAGGTCCCGCAACGGGGACGGGCCCGCGCTCAGGCGTCGTCCTCGTCCCAGCCGTTGTCTGCGTCGTCGGTCGCGCCACCGGCCCGCTCGACGTGCATCGCCGCTTGCTCGGCCGACTCCTCGTCGTCGGCATCGGTCATCACTTCGCCGGACCCGAGGTAGTCGTCCTCATCGGCGATCTCGTCGAGGTTGTCCGCGGGGGAGTCGTCGTCGAGCCCGGATTCGTTGCGCGGGGCGCCATAGGCGGAGTCGGGGTCGGGCTCCTCCTGGGCGATGCGTTGGTCGATGGTCTCCTCGGCCCGCTGCTCGGCCGCGGTCGTGCCCCATTCGGTGGCGCGGGATCGGAAGTCCGGAGGCGTCTCCGGCACGTTGTCCTGCTCCTCGACGTCGTCGAGATAGTCGACCGCTTGGTCTGCCTCTCGGTTCTGCTCGCTCATGATCCGACCCTACGCGGTGGTCAGGCGCCCTCGGGGTTCCCGATGCTGGGTTCATACATGGCCCCGCCACGCTCCTCGATGAGCTTCTCGACCGCAGCCAGGGCCACACAGGTCGCGACGCCGGCCATGGCCGTGCGGACCTCGTCCAGCACCGGGAAGGACGGAGCGAGCCGGATGTTGCGATCGTCCGGGTCCTGTCCGTGGGGGAAGGACGCGCCAGCCGGCGTGAGGGCGATCCCGGCGTCCTTGGCGAGCGCGACGATCCTCGAGGCGGTGCCGTCCAGGACATCGAGGCTGACGAAGTAGCCACCGGTCGGGCGCGTCCAGTGGGCGACACCGAGTCCGTCGAGCGCACCGGACAGCGCCTCCTGAACCGCCTCGAACTTCGGAGCCAGGATCGCGCGGTGCTTGGCCATGTGATCCCGCACGCCCTGGGCCGAGCCGAAGAACTGGATGTGACGCAACTGGTTGAGCTTGTCCGGCCCGATCGAGGCGAACTGCTGGTGGCCGAGATACCACTTCACGTTCGCCGCCGAGGCGGCCAACACGGCCACGCCCGCCCCGGCATACGTGATCTTGGAGGTCGACGCGAACATGACCGGCCGGTTGGCGTGCCCGGAGGCCGAGGCCAGCGAGATGATGTCGGCCGATTTCGCCTCGTCCTCGGTGAGGTGGTGGAAGGCGTAGGCGTTGTCCCAGAAGATCTTGAAGTCGGGCGCGGCGGTGGGCATCGACGCGAGCCGAGCGGCCTTCTCCTCCGAGATCGTCGAACCCGCGGGGTTGGCATAGGTCGGGACGATCCACATGCCCTTGATCGACGGGTCGTCCTTGACCAAGGCCTCGACGGCGCCGACATCCGGCCCATCCTTGAGCATCGGCACCGTCACCATCTCGATGCCGTAGTTCGCGAGCATGGTGAAGTGCCGGTCATAACCGGGCACGGGGCACACGAACGTGATCTTTTCCTCCTGGGTCCACGGCCGGGGGGAGTCCACGCCGCCGTGCAGGAGCAACTGCACGAGGACGTCGTGCATCATCGTCAGGCTCGAGTTGCCCCCGATGACGACCTGCTCGGGCTCCACCCACAGCAGGTCGGCGAAGATCTCCCGCAGTTCGCGCAGTCCGTTGAGACCGCCGTAGTTGCGCACGTCCACGCCATCGGCATCGGTGTGGCCCTTGGGCAGTGCCATCAGCGCGTCGGAGAGGTCGAGTTGCTCGACGGACGGCTTGCCACGGGTGAGGTCGAGTTTGAGACCGCTGGCTTTCAAGGCGTCGTATGCCGTGCGTTGGCTCGCGTGGAAGGCGGCGAGGTCGGCGGGGGAGAGGTCGGTGAGTGCGGTGCTGGCGGTGGTCACGAGTGTCATGTTTCCAGAGCCATGGGGCGAGTTCGCGATGTGTCCATCTGCTCGCGTATGCTGATCCCTCGGTGTTTGCACCATTGTTTCGTCCTGCCCTCGATCTGATCGGGGAGCGACCGCGACAAGGGGGCGGCACCGGTCGGAACCCTCCTCCCCAGGGAGACGTTCCGTAGGGCAGTGGCTCAATTGGTAGAGCACCGGTCTCCAAAACCGGCGGTTGGGGGTTCGAGTCCCTCCTGCCCTGCGTTGCACGTGTGGTACGTCCACGACCGCGTTCACGTGTGGTGAGTTCGCTTCGGCGATGGCACCCACTCTGCGGGCTGTGTTCGTGCCTGCGTGTCACACCGAAGACAGCTCGAGGTGAAGAGGCATCGTGACGGACGTGGGCAAATCCCGCACCGGCCACTCCGGCAAGGAGGCGGCCAAGGGTGGCAACCCCATCTCGCGATGGTTCGGCGCGATCGGGCTCTTCGTGCGTCAGGTCCTCGACGAACTCCGCAAGGTCGTGCGACCCACGCGGTCCGAACTCATCCAGTACACCGTCGTGGTCATCGTGTTCGTGGTGTTCATGATGGCCCTCGTCTCCGCTCTGGACTTCATCGCCAACAGGCTCATCGGATTCGTCTTCGGCACCTGAGCGCCGGCGAGTGCCGACCACACAACTGGCGTGGCCGGTGACGCACTGACGCACCACCACCGCACCACCATCCGCACCACCAAGGAAGAGGTCACCGTGTCCGACCAGTGGACCAATGACGACGCCGAGGCATCCGCCGACCCGAGCGTGAACGACGCCGCCGAGCAGACGGTGGTGGTCGACGAGGTCATCGTCGACGGCGCGGACGGGCCGGAGGCTGTGGGCGAGGTCACCCCTGAGGGCGAGTTGACCGAGCGCGCCGAGGAGGACGCAGAGGCGGCCTTCGGCGACGATGAGGACAACGCCGGTGACGCCCCGGCCCCGACCGCCGGCGAGGACGAGGACGGCGACATCGAGCCCGACGTCGACCCGATCAAGGCCTTCAAGGACGAGCTCGCGGCCAAGTTCGGTGACTGGTACGTCATCCACAGCTACGCCGGCTACGAGAACCGCGTCAAGGCCAACCTCGAGACCCGGATCGTCTCCTTGAACATGGAGGAGTACATCTTCGAGATCCAGGTCCCGATGGAAGAGGTCAACGAGATCAAGAACGGGCAGCGCAAGCTGGTCCGTCGGGTCCGGATGCCCGGGTATGTCCTCGTGCGCATGGACCTCACCGACGAGTCGTGGGGGGTCGTCCGGCACACGCCCGGTGTCACCGGTTTCGTCGGCAATGCCCACCAGCCCGTGCCGCTCTCGCTCGACGAGGTCTACTCGATGATCAAGCCGGCCGAGCTCGAGGCCCAGGCGGCTGCAGCCGCTGCCGGCGCCGGTGGAGCCGCAGCAACCGGTGGTGCCCGCCCGAAGGATGCCGTCGTCGTCGACTTCGTCGTCGGCGAGTCGGTCACCGTCATGGACGGTCCCTTCGAGACCCTCCCCGCGACGATCTCCGAGATCAACGCGGTCACCCAGAAGCTCAAGGTTCTGGTCTCCATCTTCGGCCGGGAGACCCCGGTCGAGTTGTCCTTCAACCAGGTCGCCAAGATCTGAGCGAGTCGCAGGACAGCAAACAGCAACACCAGCAGGACAGTGCGTCGCGCCCGTGACGGACAGGCAACCGGGTCATCGCCCCACGGCGTGGGCCCACCACAGTGAAGGACAGCAATGCCTCCCAAGAAGAAGGTCTCCGGCTACATCAGCCTGCAGATCCAGGCCGGTGCCGCGACCCCCGCGCCGCCCGTGGGCCCCGCCCTCGGTCAGCACGGCGTCAACATCATGGAGTTCGTCAAGGCGTACAACGCGGCGACCGAGCACCAGCGCGGCAGCATCATCCCCGTCGTCATCACGGTCTACGAAGACCGCTCGTTCACCTTCATCACCAAGACGCCCCCGGCGTCGGAGCTGATCAAGAAGGCCGCGGGCGTCCAGAAGGGCTCCGGCGAGCCGCACAAGACCAAGGCCGGCAAGCTCACGGTCGACCAGCTCCGCGAGATCGCCGAGACCAAGATGCCCGACCTCAACGCCAACGACATCGATGCCGCGATGAAGATCATCGCCGGCACCGCCCGTCAGATGGGCATCGAGACCCCCTCTCTCTGAGGGGCGACCAACACACCAAGGTATGCCGGGTGCGCCCGGTGCGCACCCGGCATACCGAACCGCTCTCCTCACCTGAGGACAGCGGGTGGGAGGGCCAGCGCTGGCCCGCACCACGACTCCACCACCTGAATCACAGGAGCGAAAAATGAAGCGCAGCAAGGCTTACCGCGCCGCCGAGGAGCGGATCACCCCGGACAAGATCTACAGCCCGCTCGAGGCCGTCCGCCTCGCCAAGGAGAACGCGTCGGCGAAGTACGACGAGACCGTCGAGGTCGCGATGCGCCTCGGTGTCGACCCGCGCAAGGCCGACCAGATGGTCCGTGGCACCGTCAACCTCCCCAACGGCACGGGCAAGACCGCCCGCGTCCTGGTCTTCGCCAATGGCGACAAGGCCGAGGCCGCTCGTGAGGCCGGCGCCGACTACGTCGGCAGCGACGACCTGCTCGAGAAGGTCGCCGGTGGCTGGCTCGACTTCGACGCCGTCGTCGCCACCCCTGACCTCATGGGCAAGGTCGGTCGTCTCGGCAAGGTGCTCGGCCCGCGTGGTCTCATGCCCAACCCGAAGACCGGCACCGTCACCATGGACACGGCCAAGGCCGTGAACGACATCAAGGGCGGCAAGATCGAGTTCCGCGTCGATAAGCACGCGAACCTCCACTTCATCATCGGCAAGGCCTCCTTCGACACCGAGAAGCTGGTCGAGAACTACGCTGCGGCGCTCGACGAGATTCTGCGTCTGAAGCCGGCCTCGTCGAAGGGTCGCTACATCACCAAGGCGACGATGACGACGACGATGGGCCCGGGCATCCCGCTCGATGCCAGCAAGACGCGCAACCTCCTCGAGGACGACAGCGTCTCCGCCTGACCCCACGTTCCGCACTGAGGGCCGACCGTCGCTGACGGTCGGCCCTCGGTCGTGTGGAGCGGGACCCGACTCCACGGCATACCCACCGTTTGAGGGGTCTCGACATGCAGACGAAAATCGCGGCAGCCCAGCGTGTCAGGACCCCTCAAACGGGTGAGCCCCTTGTGGTGTCGCTCGCGGCACGGCATGCTAGAACTCTAGTTAGGGGGTCAGCATGACAGGAGTCGCCACGCATCAAGGGCGCCGAACCTGGATGGCCCTGATCGTCGGCGCAGCGCTGGCGATCGCCTTGGCCCTCGTTTCCTGGAATGCCGGTGATCCGGTCGCCACTGCCCGTGCGGCCCTCGCCGGGGCCAGCGCGGGGGAGGTCATGGACGGCGCCGTGGCCGGCGACGCGGTCAGGGCGAGCATGCGCGCCGCCCGCAGCGGCACCTACACGGTCACCCTCGACTCGATCACCAACCGAGGCTCCTTCGTCGCCAACGATGCCGGTGGCTTCGACCAAGAACTCCGCATGGGTGACGACGCGGGCGTGACCATGCGCATCCGTGACACCGTCTACATCCGCGGCATGGGCGGGGACAAGGAACGCTGGGCGAAGGCCGGTCCCGGCTCGGGAGCCGCTGGGTCCTTCTATCGCTCGCTCATGGCGAAGGCGCTGGGTCCAGAACTCATGTTCTCGGTGCTGGAGCGGAGCCCCGCGACGGTAGAGTCGTTGTCGAGCGCGGGCACAACGCTGCGAAGTCGCCTGGACTATGCGGACATCCTCAACGACACGCTTGCACCGAATCAGGGTGCCTCCACAGGCGTGGTGGCACCACAGCCCACCGACGTGACTCTCGTCCTCGATGCCAGGGGACGACCGATGACGTTCACGATGGTCAACGCCACCGGCACCACGGTGACGACGTACGCCGGCTGGGGGAGTGAGGTCCGCATCGAGGCGCCGCCCGCCCATCTTGTCGACCCGATGAAGTGACTGATCGGCGAAGTGACTGATCGGCGGCATGACTGACGGGCAGGTGCGTCGACGATTTGGGTGCAGGTCACTGCGTCCCGTATCGTTCCCTCTTGACCAAAGACCGCCGGTCGTCGCGTGCACCCGCACGAGACCGAAGGTCCCGCTCCCGGAGCGGGCGACCAGCGCAGGCCACGATCGCGAGATCACGAAGAACGTTTGGGTATGCCGTGTGCGCACCTGATCGCTCGCCGTGACACTCCCAGCCCCGTGCCCTGTGCCGGGGCCCTTTTCGTTGGTGGGCCCTTCCGACGCGGTCGACACGACGGAAGGAGGCCCGATGTCACGTTCCGACAAGGCAGCAGCAGTTGCCGAGCTGACCGAGAAGTTCCGCTCGAGCAATGCCGCCGTCCTCACGGAGTACCGCGGACTCACGGTGAAGCAGATCACCGAGCTCCGCAACACTCTGCGTGGCAATGCGACCTACGCCGTGGTCAAGAACACGCTGACCGAGCTCGCCGCCAAGGAAGCCGGAGTCGATGCCTTCGAGGGGCAGCTGGTGGGTCCGTCCGCCATCGCCTTCGTCGAGGGTGACCCGGTGACCGTGGCCAAGGGCCTGCGTGACTTCGCCAAGGCAAACCCCCTCCTGGTGATCAAGGGCGGCGTTCTCGAGGGCAAGGCCCTCACCGCTGCGGAGATCACCAAGCTCGCGGACCTCGAGTCCCGCGA
>Ga0073904_10000447_pt1 | contig 29209 bp, 15 predicted proteins | sample KloWWTrecipitate_FD_66668 | JGI IMG/M metagenome (GOLD analysis project Ga0073904, IMG submission 66668) | Active sludge microbial communities from Klosterneuburg, Austria, studying microevolution and ecology of nitrifiers - Klosterneuburg... | ecosystem: Engineered > WWTP > Aerobic digester >... | reverse complement strand
CGGTCAGCGCCGGGGATGTACAGAGCCTTGGTCACGGTGTCCTCCTGCGGGATGGGTGCGCCACCATGCTACGCCTCACGGCTTGACCGAGGCACCCGCTGGGCACTCGACTCGCTCAGTGATCCCTCCGGACCGCTCGATGACGAGGGTGACGTCACCCTCCTCGCAGCGGATGGACTGCACCGCGTCGTCGGCAGAGGTGATCTCGTAGCGGACGACGAGCGCGAGGATCAACCCGATGACGAGGATCGCTGCGATGAGCGCCCACTCGCGCAGCGTGCGCAGCCGGTGGTTCCGTTCGAGCTCCTCGAGCTCCGTGCGATCGCTCATCCGCCGTCGTCCTCACTGTCGTCGAGGATCACCGGCTTGCGCGGGTGCCCCTCGTAGCCATGCTCCGCCAGCCAGACCTCGACGTTGTGCGCCCAGCGCGTCCAGGCGATGTCTCTCTTCACGAGTCGACGCAGGCGCCGCCGGTCCTCGCGGGCCTTCGCGGAACCCTGGCTGACCAGGTACGCGAACAGGGCCGAGACCCCGATGAGGATGGAGCCAACGGTCGCACCGTCCAGCTTGAAGTCCATCACCGGCCCTCTATGTCGTCGGGTGCTCCTGGTGGTTCCATGCCACGGCCAGGACCTGTGCTCCGACCACCGAGAAGACCGCCGGTCCGAACACCGCCAACGATACAGGGACAGCAGTGGTCAGCCCCCACATCAGGGTGAAGAACGACCACGTGCCGAGAAAGGCTGCCGCCGTGGAGCAGGTCCTGCTCATGGCCACCGGATGCTTCTCCGCACCCGCGAACAGCACTCCGATCAGGGCGAGTCCGATGAGGCCGAAGATCCAGCCCCAGAGGACTGAGTCGGCCGCGAGGTGGATGAGCTCGTACTCACTCGGCTGGGTGTACGACAGCAGCTCGGTGAAGGCGAGAGCCGCGAACCACACGTGGACGAAGGCCAGGGCCATGGTCCCCGAAAGCATCAGCATGCGCCGTCTCGATGTGGGCATACCCCGAGTGTAAAGGTAAAGAGATGGTAAAGAGCCTAGGCCCGCACACTCAGGTTCAGCGGGTGCTCGGTGAAGGTGTCGCAGTTGATGTCGGCGTCGGCGTGGGCGTCGGCTCCGGCTCAGGGCCCTGCACGATGCGGATCTGCACCGCTTCGATCCGCAGTGCCTTCCCGGTGGTGCCGGCGGTCTGCCCGTCGCGTCGCCACGGCTGCCACCCGATGCCCTGGACGTGAGCACGGTACTCCACGGACACGGTCCCGTAGAGGGCGCCCTTGTCCTTGACGGTGATCTGGAACGCTTCGAGGCGCAACGCCTTGCCGGTGGTGCCGATCATGGCGGGGGTGTCGCGCCAGCCCTGCCAGCCCTGCTTCTGGACGTGGCCGCGCCAGGACAGGGTGGCGCCGCCGGAGGGGGAGAGTCGCAGCGCTTCGACGCGCAGTGCCCGCCCGGTGGTGCCTGCGGTGGCGCCGTCGTCGACGGGTGCCTGCCAGCCGACCTTCTGGACGTGCGCGGAGTAGGTCACGCCGGGGGTGGATTCGGCGCTGTTGGCGGGTGGGGTGCAGGAGAGCAGCCCGAGGGTGAACGCGATCAGTGCGGCGAGGATGGCGGCGGCGGTCTTCATGGTGTCTCCTTGGGTTCAACCCAGAGTACTGGACCGCCGGACGCCTGTCACGCCCACCCGTAGGGCCTTCCGCGACAACTTCGCGCTACCGGTGGGGGGCGAGTTCGGGAAGGTCGGGCATGTCAGGCTCCAATCACGGTCAGGCGGGAATTAGTTGGACCGAGGCGGACAGCCAGGACCACGCGCCCGCGGTGGGGCCGACCTGCGTGGACGGCCAGGTGGACACCTCGGCTCCGGTGTCCCAGGCGACCACCCACAGGCCGGACCAGTCGTGGGCGTGACGCTGCGTGAGACCGGACGGGCTCACGGTCGGAGTGGTGAGCCAGTGACCGATCCCGGCTACCCAGGAGTCCACGCCCAGGCTCAGCGCGGGCACGGTCTGCGGACCCGACGTCTCCGAGTAGTGGATGGCCGCCGAGCCCGCGGACGCGCCCCGATAGACCATGACCGTGAGCCCCGTCGCGCCGGTCCATGTGCCGGAGCCGGTGCCCGAGGACGGCGCGACACGGTACGCGACCCGCGACGGATAGCTGGCGTTGGTCGTCAGCGAGGTCCACCCTGCCGGCATGGACGGGATCGAGTCGCCGGACGCGAAAGCGACCAGCAGGTCGCCCGCCTCGTGCGGCGGCACGACCGTCGAGTTCTCCCACGTCACCGCCGAGCCGACGAACTGGATACCGGACGGTGGCGCAGGCTTCTCCCAGACCAGCGAAGAGCCCTTGAAGACCTTTTCGATCGACTGCGAGCCGTGCGCCATGAGGCTCGGCTCCCACCCGCGCAGCGACTTGAAGGCGCTCCCGACTGCGGTGATGGCGCCGGCGTCGGTGAAGAAGGCAATGTCGTCAGTGCCGACCGTGTAATTGGTCAGCGAGAACCACGCCCACCGCTCCACATAGGGCAGGGATCGCATCATCTCGTCGGCAGCGAGCAGGAACGCCGCCTGCGTCGCCGCGCTCGGGACGACGTGGCCGTTCTCGAAATCCCATCCGACGAAAGCGCACTCGGTCACCCAGATCGGTAGCCCGTACCGGTTCCAGGTGGCCTCGATGTAGGTCTTGAGGGCTGCGACGGCAGCCGCGACGTTGCCGCCGGTGGCGAGCGGGACCGTCCCGTACCAGTGCAGCGGGATGAAGTCCACGCGAGGATTCCCCGCCATGAACTGGTCCAGCCACCCGGCGGGGACGTGTGCGTCGACGGCGACGACGGGAGCACCCAGGCGCATCCCGGTAGCGTCCAGCAGTGGCCACAGCGCGAGCGCCTCGGACGGGGTGACCTCGGTGCCGCCGGATGCGAACGCATTGTCCGGCTCGTTGAAGCCCAGGAGGGTGTCGCTGACGGCCTGCGCGGCCGCGATCTCGGTCGCGTTGGCGTTGGCGGCAGCCCAGATCATCGGGATGAACTCGGCATTCTCGGGGGCGTTCGTGATCCACTGATTCGTGGACCCCCAGGTGTAGAACCAGCCCGGCTGAATCTCGGCCAGGTGCGCACCGGCGTTGGCGGTGAACCAGCAGCCGATGCCGAGCGGCCTGCGAGTGCGGATCATGCGTCAGCCCGCCACGAAGTAGAGCGTGTCCGGGTCGGGTGTGGTGATCGCGTCGTATGCGGCCTGCGACCCGGACCAGATCGTGCTCACGCCGACACCAGCCAAAACGCCGATCTCGATGTCCTCGATCCGGTCCGACAGCTCCGCGTATTGCCCCACTCCGATCGGTGGGCCCTCAGGCGGAATGGCGATCGCCAGGTCCAGCGGATCCAGCGCGGTGTGTGCCGCCGTGACGACGATCGTCAGCGGAGAGATGCGCACGTTCTTGATCGAGAATGTGACTTCCCAGGCGCCGGCAGTCAGCCAGACCCCGGGGCTGGCCATCGCATCGACCAGGTAGCCCGTGGAGTTCAGGTTGCAGATGAGGCCACGGTGGGTGACGGTGACCGGCTCCGGTTCCAGCACTCGCTGGTTGGGGGTCAGCGGCACGAACTTGATCGTGCCGACACCCGGTACAGCATCGGGCTCGGTGTCAACGTCAACACCGTCCGAGGCAGCCAGGAGGAACCGGCCGACGACCTTGCCGAACTCGACCTCGGCGGGGAGGGCAGTCACCGTGAACTCCTTTGCTGTGTGGTGGTCAGGCTATCAGGGCTGGAACTGCAGAGTGATGACGCAACGACCAACCGAAGCCGTCGACGAACCGGAACCGCTGAAGGCGATGGTCAGGAGCGCCCATGAGGCGGCGGCGGTGGCGAGGACGGTGGCGACGTACCACGCTTCGGCGTCGCGGGGGGGCTAGGCGGGGCGCACGGACACGTCATCCCATTGCATGGTCGTTCCGCCGCCGCCGCCGAACCCCTTGCCGAGGGAGAAGTTCAGCGCGGAGGACCACGGCGGCGGGGTGAACACGAACTCGAACTTCGTCCATGAGGTGGTCAAGTCGATGAGGTTCTTGTCCACCAGAAAAACGTAGGGCCCGTCCCCTGCATTGGTCTCGACCCGGAACCGTGCGCGGCACAGCGTGCCGACGGCGCGGGCCCAACCGCTGAACTTCAACGGTTGCCCCGCCAGTCCCTCCGTCTTGACGGAGGCGAGTTGTTGGGTGGTGATGAGTCCGTCGGCCCCGTTGATCTGTAGCGCGTTGCCGGTAGTGCCGTCGTGCAGTGTCTGCCCGCCCGGGTTGCTGATGGTGGTGCCGTTGACGAGACGCCACAGTCGCTCACCACTGGTCACGTTGGGGATCGTGCCGGTGAAGCGGCCGTTAGCGATGAGGTTTACGGTGTCTGTTCGGCTCGGGTCGCAGAACGGCATCGACGAAGGCGCTACGACCACGATCTCCCCGGCGGCCTCCTTGGTGGCGACGTAGGCGATGAACGTGTCCAGTTCCGCAAGGGTCAGTCTGCCGGGGAGCCCGAGTTGGTCGGGGTGGAACATGAACTCGATCCCCCGCTGTGCGGTGATCGCACTGTCGAGCGCCGCCTGCGCGAGCGCCAGCATCCCGGTGCCGTCCGAGATGGTGAAGTGCCCCAGGCCGACCCGCAGTGCGGAGGGTGTGCGACGGAACCCCGGGGACGCGTCAGACTCGGCCAGGGCGTAGGTCTCCCTGACCAGCCTGCCCGCGAACGTCGTCCAGTATGAGTCAAAGGTATTGAGGGTGGTGCCGAACCCGGGGTCGGGTACACCGGGCATCGCCCAACCCATGCACCGCAGCCCGTTGGCCTCGATGGTCGCCTTGGTGTTCACGATCTGGTCGTAGATCGCAGACTCGACGTTGTTGGGGCTGATGTGGGTGGTCCCGTGCGACCACACCTCGGCGCCGTGCTGCTCGGTCCAAGTGCGGATGTCGGTCCATGCCACAACCTGGTTCCATGACTGCGACTTGAACGTGGTGCACAGGGCGAGCGACACCGGCCAGGCGCGGGCCGAGAACTTCTGGACGATGCTGTTGGCGAGCAGTTGGTCCTGCCCGTCGTCGATGCGAAACGCGACGGGCATCCTTCCGCTGGTGCCGATGACGCCCCCTTTGCCGATCGAGAGCACCTGCTGCTCGACCTCGACGCGACGGTCTCGCGTGACGTAGGCGGCCGAGGCTGCCGCCGGGGTCAGCGCGGCGTCGGCCTTGGCGCCCTGTGCGGCGGTGGCGTAGTCGGCGAGTGCTGCAGCCAGCTCAGCCTCAGTAACCACCTCGCCCCGCGATGACTGGGGCTGCAGCCTGAGTGCGGCTTGAATGGCTGCGAGCTCGTCGTTGGGGGCCATGGTGTCGTGCTCCTTTGCTGTGGTGGGGTCAGGCTATCAGGGCTGGAAATGCAGAGTGATGACGCAACGACCGACCGAAGCAGTCGATGAACCGGAGCCGCTGAAGGCGATGGTCCGGACGTTGTAGTCGTCTCCGGGTGTCAGCCCGTCAACGGTGTACGGCATCGAGCCGCGAACGTACTGCATGCCGGCGTTGAGGAAGGCACGGTCGATGTTCTTGGAGACGATCGTGGTACCCGAGCCGATGGTCAGACCTTCCCTCACCTCGAAGCTGATCGCCGCGGGCTGGCCGTCGACACTGGCCTTGGCCTGCCCCGACACCCACAGGATCAGCTCACCGGACGGGGGTGCCTCGAACACGCCCTGCGCGCCGGATGAGCCCATCGACACACCGGAGGTGCTGGTCGTGGTGAACGTCGAGCCGGCGGACTCGAACATGATGTCGGCCGGCGTCGGATCGGGTGGTGCCGGGAACGTGATCGGCACCCAGACACCGTTGACCCGGACGTACTGCTTGTCGTCGAACGGGGCCTCGTCCACTGGCGGGCTGGGCGCTCGCTCCGGGACGACGATCTGCTCGACGCCCCCGTTGCGGGTGAGGGGGTTCACGTACTGAGTCATGTGCGACTCAGATCCACGTAGGGCTCAGGAGTCCCGGAGTCGGTCGTCGCACTGGCCGAGTTGCTCGACCCGTACTCGAACGTCTCGACCGAACCGTACTCGTAGCCGACGTTGACTGTGGCCGGGGTGTAGCGGTACTGCACCGAGTTCACCTGTCCGCCACTGAATCTCGGGACAGGCACGTCCTCGACCAGGTCGTCGACGGAGCCGGCGAAGAACACCCACTCCTTCATGATCCTGCGAACCAGCAGGTAGTCCTCGCGCTCGGTGGGAGCCAGCGTCGGCATGACCACCGAGTCACTGAGATCCGCCATCGACAGCGGAGGGACCTTGCTCGAGAGCAGCACCTTCTCCATCACGATCGGCATGCCGTTCACGTCCTGCCCGCGGATGCCGTAGCGCAGCTGGCCGAGGAAGTTGCCGACAGCAGCGTTGGCCTGCTGCAGGTTGCACCAGGCGTCGTGGGCCCGGTTGGCCCCCTGGACGTTCGTCTCCAGGTACCAACGGATATTGGCGGTCTCGAGCTCGTCGTCGGCGTTGAACCGCTCGTCGGTGTAGGTGTCCTCGTTGAACACGAAGATCCCGTCGGGGCGGATGATGCTCATCATCACCACGCCATCGACGTCCATCGAGCGCAGGCTCACACCCTGCACCGTCCACCGCGACCAGGTCGGAGTGGTGGCTGCCAGGTCCACGACCCACACCTCGTTGCCACGGCAGTGCGGGTCGAGCGTGGCCCCGCTGATGTTGTGCACGAGGAAGTAGATCCGGCTGTCCAGCTGGGCGCTGACAATCCGGTGCATCGAGTTCAGCGTCCGCCACACGTTGGCGATGGTGTCGCTCACCGGCTTCGTCGTCAGGTTGTAGTTGTTCGCCGAGGACTTGAACAGCCCCTGGAACAGCGGACGGAAGAGTCCGTTGTTGACCACCTCGCACCCGTAGGGGGAGACGGTGCCCTGTAGCGCCGTGACCTCCTCGAAGCCCATGACGCTGATGGACTCGGACAGCGAGGTGATGTTGGCCGGCTGCATGTAGTAGGCGTTGCTCCGACCGTCGTCGCCCATGTTCAGGATGGTCAGCGTGTCCACGCTCTGCGGGTTCTGCCACAGCTTCACGCAGGCGGTGACGTAGAGGTTGCCGCTCGTGAGCTGCTTGGTCCCGCCGCCGAGCAGCGTCGAGAAGTTGTGGTAGTCCCCGGGCGCGCCCGAGCTCCACGAGATCCGAGCAGGGTCGGCAGGGTTGCCCACCATGATCAGCCGGTCCGCGGCGACGATCCCCTGTGAGCCCTTCATCGGGTCGCTGGCGTTGACCCTGGTGGTCTCGCTCGGAACCAGCGGGTCACCGATGCCGATCTTCACCATCTGCGGGGTGAGCCTGGCGTACCCGTGCTGCACGTGGGTCGGCGTGCTCGTCAGGTCGATCTCGGCGAAGCGCTGAGCGGTCACCGACGGCGGGTCGTTCGGGCCCTGGGTGGAGTAGTACGCCGTCCACTTCGTGGCGCCCGACGCCACCGCGTTGGCGAACACCTCGGCCGGCACGGTGACGACGATCTGGTCGTGGCACAGGTTCGGGTCGTCGGTATCGACACCAGCAGGCGTCTTCCACACCCAGGCCGTCCACGGGCGCTGCACCTTGATCGTCGTCACCTGTGACGCAGCGCTCTCCCCGAGGTCGTTGGAGACCGTGTAGAAGAACGAGAAGCTGTAGCGGTTCTTCACCGAGTCGCTGCTCACCAGCGTGTCAGCCGTGGCCACCTGGGGCGTGGGCAGCGACGGGCTGAAGATCTCCTCGAAGCTGGCCGAGGCGTGCGCTGCCCCCTCCCACCGTCGCTTCGTTGTGCCGACGGTGGGCGTGGCACCGGAGAAGTAGGTGCCTGCCGTGGCCGAGCGCTCGATCAGCACTGCGTCGCCGTAGAGCCGGTCGGTCTTGCCGGCGGAGCGCATGATGAAGCGCGCCTCCAGCCGGGTCGCACCCGTAGGCATGGCGGACAGGCGGCTCAGGCGCACGTGTGCCCCGGTGCCCACCGAACTCGTGGTGTCCGTCATGATCGTCGAGCCGCTCGAGTTGAGCGCACGAACCTCGAGCTCGACGGTCTTGCCGGTCGTGCCCTTGATGTCGGCGCTCACGGCGTAGTCGCCAGGCGTCGCGGGCACCGGGTCGAAGACGGTGTAGATGTCACGCGGCGGGTAGTACACGGACGCCGAGTCGTTGACCGTGCCGCTCCACGAGTAGTCGCCCCCGTCGTCACCGTCGAAGGCAGTGGTCGGGCCGGTGTCACGTTCCAGGCAGACGTCCTTGAACTCGATCCAGCCAGCCTGGTTCGTCTGGCTCGGCTCGAGACCGATGTAGATCCGGGCGTACATGGCCGATGTGGGCACCGTGAAGTAGCTGGAGTACTTCCGCACGTGCGCCCAGTTGTTGATGTTCAGCACGTCGATGACGTTGAGGTCGTCGAGGTTGGACTTGTAGAACTTCACCTGGGCCCGCAGCCGCTGCCCGGCACTGGCCTCCACCAGGTCGAAGGCGAGACGCATCCTGCGGCCGGCGGGAACCTCGAGGTGATCCGTGCGCGTGAAGTTGTAGGTCCGCGGGCCCACGGGAGCGGTGTACCGCATCGCCGCACCGGAGACGGAGTTCGCTCCGGTGACCGCGTTCCAGCCGACGGTGCCGGTGCTGGCGACGTTGTGCAGCGGGGACGTGGCGTAGTTGATTCGCTCAGCAAGAGCGCCGACACCCAACCCGAAGGCACCGACGCTGTGCTCCGTGCTCTGCTCGACGAATGTCGCGCTGTTGCCGGCGGACCAGCCGAGGATGCTCGTCTCGAAATCCGGGTTGGTGCACAGGTTCTTTCGGGACGACGATGGCACGTTGCCGGTGACCCACCCGCTGGTGGGGTGCATCGCCACCAGCTTGTCCGCGGTGCTCCACGCGGGGCGGGTGATCGACTGGAGCTTCTTCGCCTTCTTCTCCGCGCCGACCCAGAACATCAGCATGCCCTCTGGCGCGTTGGACAGCGCGAAGATCTTGTTGTCGATCTGCAGGTACTTCACGTAGGTCGTGGCCGACGTGAACGACAGCGCATCCGGATCGGCCGGCACGGTGAAGCCGAACTCGGAGAGCGTGCCCATGACGATGGTGCCGGTCTCGTCGGGCCCGATGACCCGGAAGCCGACGATCTCCCGCTCGTCGTCGGTGCCGACGTCGACGGTCTCGCGCACAGCCACCAGGTACGCCTTGCCGTTGGGCAGGTAGAACAGCTCGTGGCTGCCGACCAGCGGCAGCGGCGACTTGGTCCGCATGTAGGAGCGCAGCCCGGGACGCACCCGTGCGGCTCCCTCCCGAGTCACCTGGACGTTCTCCATGACACGCAGGCTGTTCGGCTCCGACAGCCCAGGAGGGTACGCCGTCGACCAGCCAGCGAACTCGCGCAGGTAGGCCTTGCTCAGCGGCCGGTCGATCGGTGCCGGCGGCCTGCTCTTGGGAGGCACGGGCTACCTCCGGTTCGCTACGGGCCAGGGGCGCCAGGTGCTCTCACCGTAGATGTCATTCTGCACAGGGACGATGATCTCGTTCTGGTCAGGCGTGTCCGTGAAGGCAGTGTCACGCTCGATCAGCTGGTACATCATGTCCTTGTACTGCTCCTCGAGCGTCTGCACCCGAGGCTGCATCATCGGGTCGGTCTGAGCGTACAGCCAGGCCGCGCGCGCGATCACCACGTCGGGGAAGTCGAAGTCGAGCTCCTGGGCCAGGACGAGAGGATCGACCACCTCGGTCGGGTCGGCAGGGATCTCGAACGGGATCGGCTCTCGCTGCACCGGGATCTCCAGCACCATGCCGTCGGTCGCGCCGGCCACGGCGGACAGCGGCCTCGACAAGGTGAGGATGTTGCGGGTGACCGAGCACCACAGCCCGCCGCGGTTGCGGTACTTGTGCAGCGCGTCGCGGGGCAGGAAGTACGCCCACGCCACGGTGTACTCGTTCTCGGGGTCGGTGACGTCGATGATCCTCACCGCGTCATCGCTGATCACCCGGAAGCGGTAGTCGGTGGTGATTGTGAACGTCATGTCCTGGGCGGCCCCGGTCAGGTCGATCCGCTCCACCGTGTGGTAGAACGACCACTCCGACTCCAGCGCCATCGACCGCAGCGCCCGGTTCAGGTGCTTCACGATGGCGCGGAAGCGATCCATGTCCGGGTCGTAGTTCAGCTCCTGCCCTGTGAGGATGGAGAGCACGTCACGGACGGCCTCCTCCAGCGTCATCGAGACGTCGGGGTTGATGGTGGTCATCCCTCCCACTTCCTCAGCTTCGAGCTGGCTCCTTCGGCGTCCTTCATCTCGAGCGCCGGCTGACCCCACTGGCGGGCGTCACTCGTGTTCTCGATGTCCGCCGAGCCCTCCCACTTCGTGATGGAGGTGGGCGTCGCCTTCTCCGCGTAACCCTTGCCGGACTCGAGCGCAGCTCCACGCAACCAGTCCAGCGCGCGCTTGCTGGTGGACGCGGCCGCCGACTTGTTCGCCTTCGACGCCTTCTGCTCGTTCGCCATGTCGTAGTACTGCGCAGCCTCACCGAGCTTGTTGCCGATCTCGGTACGCACCTGGCCGACGTTGTCGTAGTAGCCACGGTACAGCTGGGCGAACTGCTGCTCACGCTCACGGAAAGCACTCTGTCGACCAGTGATCACGGAGTTCACCATCTGCGAGTGCTCCGACTGCAGCCCGTTGACCTCGTCGGTGTAGTTCGTCTGCACGGTGCCAGCGTTGAACGACCAGGACCGCAGTGACGCGGCCTGCGCCTTGAGCATGTCGGTGGCGCTGATGCCGTTCTCGATGCCCTGCTGCAGCGCCTCGTTGCGCTCGCGGCCGGAGTTCTGGTTGGCCTCCTGCAACGAGCGGGTCCGCTGGTCCTCGGTCGTCGCCTTCTGCTGCTCGAGCGCGCTCTTGCCCCGTCCGTACTGCGCGAGGATGAGAGCGTCTTCCTCGTTGTACTCGAGGTTCGCATTGGCCATCTGCCGATCGAGCTCGGCTCGCAGGCCCTTGCTGGACAGCGCGACCTTGAGCGCCTCGGCCTGGGAGTTGAGCCTCTTGGCCTGGGCGGTCAGCCGAGCGGACGCCTTGGACTCCGCTGCCTTCGCGTCCGCCCTGGCGCGTGCGTACGGGTCGCTGCTGCCCCCGCCGCCACCGCCGGAAGACTTGCGGCTGCCGGAGGACTTGCTGCTGCTGGAAGACTTGCGGCTGCTGGAAGGCTTGCTGCTGCCCTTCGGGGGGCTGCCCTTGGACGAGGGAGGTGTGTAGTATCCGCCGGCCATTACAGCTTCCCCCGTCGCTTCAGGGTCGGGGCTCCGAGAGCCTGCGCCACCTCAGCCGGAGAGCGCATCGGGAAGTCGATGCCCTCGAACCACTTGCCCTCACCAGTCGTGGCCTGGCGGGAGATCTCGATCATCTTCTCCCACACCTGGGCCGACTCCTCCGAGGAGGCCCCTCGCTCCGAGAGGTCGAGCTTGATGGTCGAGAGTGCCTCATCGAGATCGCTGTCGGTGCGCGCCAGGATCTGCATGTAGGTGTCGAGGTTCGCTCGCGTCTCCGGGCGCAGCTTGTCGAGCTTCATGTCCGTCGGCGTACCCACGGCGCCGTAGCGCCCGGCCGCGGTGTCATTCGTGGCACGACTGGTGGTGCCGCTCAGCAGCTGGTCACCCTTCGCCAGCTGGGCCGCGATGTTCTCCTGGTACTGGAGCTGGCCCCGCGCGAGCCTCTGCGCAAAGGCAACGTCCCGGCCCCGCGGGTCCTGTCCGGCCTTCTCGTTCAGGGCGGCAAAGGTGTCCTCGTCGATCAGGGCGTCACCGCTGACAATGTCGTCGAGCGTGCGGCCGCCGAGAGCAGCCTTGTCGATGCCGCGCTCGTTGAGGAACGCGAGCGTGTTCGGCGCGTACTCCAGGCCCTTGAACCCGAGACGGCCTTCCTCGCCGAACAGGTCCAGCACCTGCTTCTCGTGGAGCTTGAACTGGGAGTCGTCGCCGTCCTTGTTGCTGTCGTGCTTGCCCTGGTCCTTGAAGTCGCGTGCGATGGCCTTGGCCAGGTCCGCGTTCGCCTGGGCGGCAGCCTGCTGCAGCGGGCTGAGCTTGGCCCACTGCTCCGGCGTGAGCGTCTTCTCGGTCTCGCTGCGATCCGCCTTCTCACGCGCGATGCGCTTGGCGTCCCGCGCGCCGAGACGGGCCTTCACGTTGTACTGGTCCGCGACGTTCTGCACGATCTGTGCGCGCTGCTGCGCGGGGTCGAGTGTGGAGCCGCCCTCACGACGCTTGACCATCCCGGCGGCGCCCTCGTTCTCGAGGTTGCCCCACACGTCCTTCATGACGGTCTCGTAGTCCTGGCGATCAGGCGCGAGGTCGACCTTCTTCTTCTCGAGACCAAGGTCGATCTTCTTCTTCTTCTCTGGCAGGTCGTAGCCCGCCTTGTCCTTGCCGAACAGTCCGCCAAGGATCGGGTACGTGAACCGCGGAGTGCGGTTCTGGCGCGCGGCCTTGACCGCGGGAAGCGGTGCCTGCTGTGCGGGGCGCCGGGTGCCCTCGCGGCGGGTCTCGGCGCGTGGCCCGTCGTCGACGGGCTTCGGCAGCCGACGAGGGGACGGCGCTGACTTGCCCCGGTTGGGCCCGTCACCGATGCTGAGTGCCACGCCTGCTCCTTCCTGAGATGACTGTGGGTGCCGCCGCGTACAAGAGGGCGGCACCCACGGCCATCATTCCACGGTCAGGCCGGGGGAGCGCCTTCCTCGGGCGGCGGGGCGCCACCCTCCTCGGGAGGCCCACCCTCCTCGGGCGGTGCGCCCTCGCCGCCGCCCTCGGTCGCGCCCTTGAGCGCGTCGATGCCGGCACCGGCCAGGTCCTGGATCTGCTGCAGAAGCTCGATGAGCTGCTCCACTGGTGTCCCCTTTCAAGAGGTCCGGGTGAGGCGGGGCAGGATCGCTGCCCCGCCTCACGAGGGTCACGGGTTCTTGCTGTGGCCCACGTCGCCGGTGGCCTGAACCCCGAGACCGACGTTGAGGTCGGCACCGGTGTACGGCGAGGTGTACCAGAACGGCCGCGACTTGAGCGTGGTCGGACCGGACAGCGGGTAGGTGACCGGAGCCACGCCCTGCTGCGCACGGGCCGCCGCGACCTTCGCTGCGACGTTGGTGAAGGACGTGCCGACGATGGCGGTCTTCACCGGGGACCCCGGGAGGAAGAGCGGGACGACGCCCTCGGACAGCTGGTCGATGACCCAGCAGTCGTAGGAGAAGTCCTGCACGTACTCGGTGCCCTTGAACCGGGTGCCGCCGTCTTCCTGGCGACGCTCGGAGAAGTACTCGTAGGTCTGGATCGCGTTCTTGTACGCGGCCAGGCCGACGACCTGCTTCAGGGTGCGGGACGCGGTGGCCGTGGAGGCGACCGGGTCGACGACGTTGTTGGCGTCGACGAACACCTTGGGCAGGAACTCCGGGTGGATCTTGTGCAGCTTCCACGAGCCCTTGAGGGTGCCGAGGTAGCCGGAAGCGTTGGCCCCCGAGATGTCCCCGTCCTTCAGGAGCTTGAAGGCCGACTCGGTGCCGGCGCCCTTGTCGATGAGGTCGTTGATGAACACGAGCTCGAGGGCGGAGGTGACGAGCAGGAAGCGCTCGCTGTTCCCGAAGTTGCTGTCGAACCAGTTGTCGCTGAACAGGAGCGACAGCGCGTCGAGGGTCGAGAGCGGGTTGGTGTCGTCGAGCACCATGCCGGTGATGGTGGCGAACGACGGCTGGATCTGGTTGTCGTTGTCCTCACCGGGCTCGGCGATCCACTTGTAGTCGGCGGCGTTGCCGGTGCAGGCGATCCGGTAGGCGTCCGCGGTGGCCGGGACAGGCGTGTCACTCGCGGTGCGGGCGACGAGCTTGCCGGTCATGTGACCCTGGACTGCCGCGAGGAGGCAGTACTTGTCGTGGTCGCGGAGCACCGTGGTCTGCATCTTGCGACCGGTGTACTCCTGGACGATGTTCTTGATGGGCGAGTAGCGCAGCTGCTCGTCGAACACCGTGAAGCCGAAGGAGCGGTGCCGGCTCATCGAGTAGGTCCGCCACTCGATGGGCGGGATGCCGTTCTTCCACTCGGTCGTGAACTCCGAACCCGAGTAGTGGTCGGCCCCGATGCGGGCGATGTCGGCGTCGACGATGTAGTCGTCCACGCGGATGTCCGGAACGCGGATGCTGCGCGCGTTCGGGTTCGGCTTGATCTCGCTGCCGGTGAACATGCCGGCCACCGGGCTCGAGATGCGAAGGTACGTGGCCAGCGCGACCTGGTAGTCGGTCAGGCTGTCCTTCTGGACTGGTGCGACCATGTCGCGCGCCTCCTGTGTAAAGGGATTGGGTCTTGCAGAGCACAGATTACGGGGTCGGGACAGGTGCCTGGGCCCCGTTATTTACTCCTTCCTGTACTGGAGCAGATCCATTCTCGGAAGGTGTACTTCCCACACCTAGCTTCTCCAGCAGCGTCTGCTGGTTCTGAGCCATCATCGTCATCTGCTCCTGCAGCATGGTGACGGCTGCGGTCTGCATCGCCATGTCCGCCTCGTACTGGGCGGCCACACCAGTGACCCGGTTCTCCACCTCAGCAATCGAGCGCTGGTGCTCGGTGACCTGCTCGACGTTGCCCTCGGACCACAGGCGCTTCAGGTCGTACGCCGAGCTCGAGCCGGACAGCTCGATCTGCTTGCCGACGATGAAGGCCATGGCCATGGACGCCCGCTGCACCGCCTGGGCGTCACCGGACTGCACGAGCGCCGGCAGGGACTGGCTCAGCGGGATGAACAGCTGGTTCAGGATCCGCAGCTGCTTCTCGTCCTCCATCTCCACCAGGGAGCCCGGGACGGTGCGCACCCAGTACTCGGTAGCGAGGTCGGCGTAGGAGACGTCGAAGGTGCCGTCGTCCTTGATGGTCTCCTTGGGCAGCCCGGCGGCCAGCAGGCGCTGACGGGCGTCCGCAGTGAGCTCGACCTTCGTGACAGCCTTGAGCTCCTGGAAGTACACCGTCAGGGCGTACGAGCAGTACTTGGAGAAGAAGGCCTCGATCGCCTTCTGGTAGTTGTTCGTGGTGATGTCGACCATCTGGGTCTGAGCGTCCACACCCTGCGGAGTGGCACTCATGCCGTTGCCAGCTTGCACCGCCATCTGCTGGTCGGCGCTGCCGAGCATGTTCACCATGCTCCCCAGGTTCTGCTCGCTGATGCTGCCGTACTGCATCAGCGTCTGGGTGTTCACCTCGAACGCCTCGACCTTGGCGTTGGGGTTCGAGATCTGCGTGTACTTCCCCGGGCTCAGGTTGGGGATCGCGTTCACCGTCCCGTAGCCGATGATGCTCGGGTTGATGTTGCGGTACCAGAGCTTCATGGCACCGTTGAGCATCAGGTCCTGGAAATCCTGGCGGCCAACGAGCAGCTCCACCTGGCTCTTGCCGAGCGGCTGCTGGTCATCCTTCTCAAGCACCAGGAAGAACACCGGGTGCTCCTTGAGCGGGTGCTTGTTCTTCTCGATGCGCAACAGCAGCTTCTCACGGCCGTCGAAGGTGAGGAAGGGCATCCCGTCGTTGGTGTACCGGGTGATGACCTCGTAGCCCTTGGGGATCTGGGCGCGGTGCTTCTTGTCCTGGAACGAGACCGACTGGTGCTCACGGTTGCCAGGGTTGTTCTTCAGCATCCGCTTCAGCGCGGAGATGTCCCAGCCCGGAGCGTTCTCCATGATGAGCATCTCGGCCTCGCCACGGCTGAGGTAGCGCCGCACGTAGACCACCGGAGCGTCACGCACGTCCTTCACGCCAGGCTCGGGGAAGACGTCACGGTAGTGGATCGAGTCGTACTTCACGTACCAGCCCTTGGCTGCGTCCAGTGTCAGCGAGGGGATGACGCAGTCGAACCCGAGCGTGAGAGACGTCTTCGTCGACGCGAACAGGTTCTGCTGCATGTCGTTGCTGTACTGGTCGGAACCGATGATCTTGGTGCCGAGCACGTGACGAGCGAAGATCCCCAACGGGGCGTCGTCGTCGAACTTGCAGATCACCTCGACATTGGGCGTGTTCTGCACCAGGTTCCGCGCGATGCGCCGGACCAGACCGGCGGTCTCACCACTGCTGACGTTGGGCAGGTCGGGCTTCTTGTTGATGACCTCACCGTCCGCGATCTTCTCGAGGACGTCGTAGCCGTGGACCCGGGCGTCCATCTCGCGCTTGAAGTCGTCGAACTCGCGCCACATGCTCGCAGCCGTGGGGGACAGCCCTCGGAACTCGAGGCAGCCTTCCCTGCCGTCCGGGTCGTACTCGGTGTACCACTCCGAGAAGTCCGGGACGTTCTGGCCCATGATGTCTACTGCCACTGGTTCAGCCTTCCACGAGATGCCTGGTAACGCTCACGACGGATCGTGGTGCGGCGGATGTTTGCATTGTTCCAGAACAGGTTCTTGGCGAAGTTGCCGTACACGTTGGTGCCGCGCGGGAGACTGGGCTGCTTGCTCCAGTAGATCGTCGGGCTGTAGCCCCGGCCGCCACCGCCTCCACCGCCGTAGCCACCGCCGTAGCCACCGCGGTAGAAGTTGCCGCCGTAGCCGCCGCCACTGCCACCGTTGGAGTTCGGCACGTAGCCGCCGAACCCACCGCCACCGTTGTCGTCGAGCTTGTCGAGGATCTGCTTCGTCTGCTCCCAGTCGGTCGGGATCAGCTCGGTGGCGTTCAGCGGCACCAGCCCTCGCAGGCCGGTGTTGACACCGTGCACCAGGTCGACAGAGTTCATCCGGATGTCGGTGCCGATGGCGTCAGTCGTGCCGACCTGCGACGCCTTCAGCCCACCAAACAGGGAGGCGAACCCGCCGAAGCCGGGAGCGCCGCCACGCTTGAACCCGGTGGCCCAGGGGAATCCATCAGGTCCGGAGACGTACGTGGTGTTCAGCTGCTTGTACTTCAAGTCAGCCGTCCACGGGATCTCCTTGCTCCACAGGATGTCCCGGAAGCCGAGGATCGTGCTGTCCTCGATCGGCCCGATCATCAGCCGCGTGGCCCGGTCCTTCGCCTGGTCCGAGGTCAGCCCGAGGTCAATGCCCTCACGGCGCATGTCCTGGTAGAAGTCGCGCTCGATCTCCTTGCGGACCTCAGGGGTGATGGCGATGCCACGCATCTCCGGGCTCTCCAGCGTGATCGTGCCGGCCATCAACCCCTTGAACAGGGCAGCCTGCCCGGACTTGTTGAGCACCTCCATGCCGTCGGGCCCGATGTAGGACTGGGCGTCCATGACCGGGTTGTCAGCGGACTTGTAGAACGCCATCGCGTTGGCGTCGAGGTTGTTGTAGTTGTCCCAGTCCTTCACCGCCAGGTACCGGCCCTTGAGCGCGGCGGTGACCTCGTCGAGGGACAGCCGGCGGTCCAGTGTGCCGGCGGCCTTCTGCCCGTTCAGGGTGGCCAGGATGATGGCGACCCGCGCCTCCTTCTCCTCCAGCTCGGGCAGGTCGATCTTGGGCTGACGCACCACCATCTCGGAGCGCATGAGGTCCTTGTTGAACCCGGTGAACAGCGACATGACCGCGGCCGCCGTGAAGTGGTTCTCGGTGTAGGCCGCCAGGTTCGCCTCGAGCGGACCGCGCTTCATGTAGCCCGAGCCGATCGTGTCGTCGGCCGGGTTGTCCGGGGTGCCGTTGTCATCAGGGAACTCCTGCAGCGCCACGTTGTTCGGGCGCGGGTTGCCCTCGATGTCGCCTTGCGGATCCATGTCGCTGTCACGCAGCACAAGCTTCGTGGGGTCACGGTCGTAGGTGTCGAGTCCGGCGTAGACCGAGTTGACGAACATGTTCTCGAAGAGCATGTTCTCGTACACGCCCACCGCTGAGGTCAGCAGGAACATCGCGTTCTTCGTCGCCGTCGGGGATCCGACCTGCTGCTCCTCGGCAGCCAGCGCCACGAGCTCATCGGCGGTGCGCGCCGCGTCGTCCCACTTGCCCTTGTTGAGCAGCGGCATCGAGGAGACCGCGTCCATGAACCCGTGGGTGATGTAGCCGAAGTCACCGGTCATGAAGAACTTCTCCATGCCCAGGATCGGGGAGAGGAACGGCTTGAGCAACCAGCTCATCTGAGCGACCTGGCGGCCCGGCTCACCGTTCTCACCCGGTGTGGTGCGGAAGTAGGCGCCGCCGAGCTGCGGCGGCCACCAGTCGAGGAAGATCATGTCCTTGTTGCGGAAGTCGTTCTCGAGCCGCCGCGGGTCCATGATCAGCTGCGCGCCCTGCTCCTGCGCCAGACGGCGCCGGCGCTTCGCCTCCTCGTCCTCACCGGACAGGATGCCGCCGAGGGTCATGCCGAGCATGAACAGCCCGGTCTGGGTGACACCACCCTTGATGAAGGCGTTGGCGATGTTCACGCCGTCGATCGCCGTGGACATGTCGAAGGTGCGGTAGTCCTCGTCGGTGATCTCCTGGTCGTGCTTCGCCTTCCACAGCAGCTTCGCCCACGAACCCGGCTTCTTCTTGCTGTCGAGGAAGATGGCGAGCATGGCCGAGTAGCCCTGCATGCCCGTCAGCGTGGTGAGGACGTTCATGTTGTAGGTGGCGTACATCGCCTGCAGCTTGATCAAGGTGCCACCGAACCGCACGATCCTGTTGTCCGACGACGCGAACGGCTCGTACATCCGCTTCATCGCCAGCGACGCAGGGGTGTTCCGCAGCGAGCGGAAGTCGACCACGAAGTTGCTGGCGTAGCGGTGCAGCTCCTTGTGCTTCTTGTCGAAGTAGGCCGGGTCCGTGGACAGGTGGTCGATCACCGAGTCGATCGACATGGCGTACTTCGTCGGCTGGGCCTCGATCTCGCGGATGATGGCCTCGACGTAGTGGCGCGCCATGTCCTTCTGCCGGGTGCCCCAGGTCGGGTCCTGCCACTTGTTGCCGAGGCTGGCGTACTTCTCGAAGGCACGAACGACCTTGCCGGCGGGGTCGTTGGGTCGCTTCCACATCATGTCGCTGATGATCAGCGAGGTGAACGCACCATCGTCACCCATCTCCTTGAACAGTCGATTCAAGCGGACAGCCTGCTCGGAGGTGTACTGCGCGAACTCGAGGTTCACGCGGCCACCGGTGGCCCGGGCCGCCAGGGTGTCAACACCACGCTGCACGTAGTTCACAGTCCTCAGGGTGGACTGGCCGGTCAAGGCGTTGGTCGCCTCCGACAGGAACATGCGGAAGCCCTGCTCCGGCAGCATCGAGATGTAGAGCCCCGGGTTCAGCATCGCCGTGCCGTGACGCAGAGCGATCACGATCCGCTGGAGGCTGTGCGAATCGGCGTCCTTGTTGATGACCTCGATGCCGTTGCGGACGAAGTCGCGCGAGGACTGCACCCGCACCGGGCGCACAGCGTGCCGCGCACGCCACTTGGCCCGAGCATCCAGCCGGCGCTTGCGCCAGGCAGCCGCCTGTGCGCGCGCGTTCGGGTCGTCGGACGTGGCAGCACCGCGCATCAGGTCGTCGTACTCGAGGCCGGCGGTGGCCATGAGCACCGACTTGGTGATCTGCCCGTGCTCCGTCGGGTCCAACGTGACGGTCAGCAGCTCGTTCGTCTCCGGGTCCAGGAGCCTGCCCTGCAGCACCTTGTCCAGGGTGATGTCCATGAACCGGCCGCTGTTGCGCAGCACCGTCTGGTACGTGTTCATGAAGCCGGACATGTCGAGGCGGTAGATCGGGTCGTAGCTGACCCTCTCGTTGATGGCCTGGCCGAAAGCGATGGCGATCCAGTCGCCCATGTTGTCCGTCTGCGCCGCCGAGCTGCGCACGCCCTCCTTGCGGAACGGGGCCCACGTGGTTTCGCCACGAGAGTTCGCCTGGAACAGGACAGCCAGGTCGTCGTAGGAGAAGAACGCCGGGCCGGCTGCGTCGTAGGTCGGGTAGAAGCCGTCCTCGATGTTCTCCAGAATGGTGCGCGTAGCGCCGAGGACGTCACCGGGACGCAGGTCGTCACTGAACGCACCCTGGTCTGCACCCTCAGCGGGGTGGTACAGCATCTGCCGGATCCAGTAGTGGACCAGCTCCTCCTGCGAGGGGCGCAGGCCGAGCCGGCTGACGACCGTGTCGATCCCCTCCAGGATCTTCACGCGGTCCTTCTCGAACACCGGGTCGCTGAAGTCGATGGCGTGCCGGTACTGCGTCATGCGCGCAATCGACTGCGCGTAGACGATGTTCTCGGCTGGACCGCGCCGCTGCCAGCGTGAGCCAGGACCGTAGGTGGTGGGGTCGACGAACGTGAGGTCGCGCCACAGGGTGCCTGCCTGCTCCTCGTCGGTCAGGTCCTGCTGGCGAAGTCCGGTGGCCCGGTCGAACGCCTTGCGCTTGGTGCGGGTGATACCGCCGGCGCCGATCAGGTTCATCAGGCCCTGGTGGTACGTGGCGCTCTGGGAGTCCTTGCGCTCCTGAGCCATCAGGTTGAGCAGCACACTGTCCTCGGAGGCGTGCGCCTCGCCGTACTGCAGCAACCCCCGGATCGGGGTGCCGGTGGCGGTGATGCCCTCGAGCTCCCAGGAGTTCGTGTCCAGGTGCCAGCTCTCGCCGCCGCCGCTGTTCAGCTTGTCGTTGATCCGCTTGCCGAGCTCCTTGCGCACCGCGCTGTCAGGCTTGGACAGGTCGAAGGCGCGGGTGAACAGCTCCGGCATCCGCTGAGACTCAGCACCGGCCAGGCTCGGGTTGTTCACGTAGAACCCGGACGAGTAGAGGATCGCGTCGACGTCAGCACCAGGAGACATCAGGTAGATCAGGATCGCGCGGGTGATGGCTGCCTCAGCGGTGTCGTCCTTGATCCGGCTGGCCCACGACTCGATCTCGACACCGGAGTCCGCCAGCGTCGGCATCATCCCCTCAATGGCGGAGAGGTAGGCGTCCTGCCCCGCCAGCAGCGACTGGAGCTGGTAGACCTCCTCGACGTCCATCGTCTCGCTGAAGCGTGCGACCTTGCGCAGCATCTCGATGGCGTCGGAGGTGTTCTTGGTCCCGAAGAACTTCCGCACGTCCTCACGGAAGTCGATGCCGAAGACGGTGAAGGCGTTCTGGAAGGAGACGACGAGACCGTCGGTCGCCTCCTTGCTGATGGTGTCGTGCAGGCTGGCGTAGCCGTCGATCTCCACGTCGCCGAACAGCGCGAGCGCCGGCACCTTGGTGGCCTGCGGCAGGTCGGTCAGCAGGTACTTCATGCCGTTGTGCTCGAAGACGATCTTCTCCCCGAGCTGCTGGACGGGGATCTCCAGCTCGAGGCGGAAGCCACGACCCGGAGACGGGATGATGCCCACGACGTTGCCACGGTGCGTGGTGGCTGAGGCCTCACGCGCACCGGAGTACATGACGATGCCACGCGCACCGGACGCACCGGGCACCTGGTTGCGCAGCTGGCGCTGGTAGTCAGACCGCTTCGGGTAGGCGTAGCCGTGACGGTAGAGCATGAGCTCGCCGGTGTCGTTGTTGACCAGCGGGATGAAGTCGCCCGTCCCGAAGTCCTGCTCACCGACCAGCGGAGCAGTGGTGCCGTTCTGCACCCGGTCGGGCAGGCGCTGCAGCAGACGGTCCCAGTCTGCGTCGAACTCCGTGATCGCCTGGTCGAGCTCAGCCTGGGTGACGCCCTTCTTCAGCTTGGTCAGGTCGTCCGGGTCGTGCAGGTGGCGCATGGCCTCCTCGCGCAGCATGGCCTTGCCGGAGTCACCGAGCCCGTCGATCCAGCCCTGCACCTTCTGCGCCTCGTCGATGGTGTTCGGCGAGTTGAAGGCGGCGTTGACGTCGATGGGCAGCAGGTCGAAGACCGCCTGGATCGTGTCGAAGCGCGTGCCGTTCGCACGGATCGGCACCCACATCGTGTTCTCTTCGATCTCGAGGTTGGCGATCAGCATCGTCAGGCGCTGACGGGAGATGTTCACAGGCGACGGGTTGACCAGGCGCGACCGGGCGGCCGCCACGTTCTGGAACGAGGACTGGTCGAAGACGTCAGGCACGAGGATGTTGTTGTTGTTCATGAACCGCTGGTACCCGTGCTCACGCCGGGTCATCGTCTGCAGCTCGGAGATCAGCGAGTTCGGCCCGTCCGAGGATCCGATCATCAGGGCGACGCCCTGGCTCACGAAGTAGTCGATCCGCTCCATGGCCAGCTCGCGGGCAGCCGTCGGGTCCATGTACTGGTAGGCCGCGGTGTCGAGGAACACCACCTCGCCGGGAACGAGCGACAAACCGCCGCCCAGGTCACCCTTGGTGAGGCGGCCGTGCTCAGCGTCGGACGTGCCCTTCTCCTGGAAGATCCAGTACGACGAGCCGGCGTCACCGGCGCGACCGGTCTGCTCGGCCTGGTACTGCTCGAGCGCCATGATGGTGCGCACCGACAGGTCCGCGCGCTCCATCGTGAGGTACTCGAGCTCGTCGGGCAGGTTGACCCGCACGTCCATGGCCGCGACCCAGTCCGTCGCAAGGTCCTGGTTCTTCAGCCCGTTGGCCACAGGGTCGAACGTCTTGCGCTGGGAGGCATCACGACGGTCGAGCAGAGCCCGGGCCATCCGGTACTCCATGTGCTCCACGCGACGCTGGAAACGCATCTTCTCCTGCGGAGTCACGTAGCTGGACACGCGCAGGTCTGAGACGAACGCCTGCTTGGCGACGTCGGTGTTGGCCAGGTCGGTGGGACGGACGTCGACGGAGAACTTGCGCTCCATCTCCGGGGTCCACTTCGACTTGTACAGCGGGATCGTCGTCAGGTCGTCGGTGATGATCTCCTTCAGCGCGCGGCCGCGCACACCGCCCAGCCCGATGTCGCCCATCATGTCGGCCAGCACCTGGTCGGACGGGATCCACAGCTCCGCGTTCTCCAGCGGACCCTGTGCCCCGAAGAAGTCCAGGCTCCGGGTGATGTCGTTGGGGTCCGGGTTCTGCTGCTGCCACTCGATGACCTGCTCGGCCGACCAGCGGACCTTCAGCCCGGTGGCCTTGTCGACACCGTCGACCCAGTGCTTCAGCTTCATGAGCTTGTAGGCGGCGTTGAAGAACTCGACGTCGACCGGCTTGCCGTTGCTGATCGGGGTGTCCATCAGGCCCTTGGTCTTCAGCGCCAGCATCCGGGCGAAGTCGGTGCCCTTCCAGGTGTCCTCGAGCTCCTTGACGTCCTCGAACGTGGGACGCGGGTAGTCCTCGATGCCGAACAGGCCGAGCTTGCGGGTGTCGAGCGCAGCCTGCTGGCCCCGCGGGTTGAGCCCGCCGACGCCGTAGAAGAACGCCTTGATCAGGCTGTCGCCCACGTCACCGTCGCTGGAGTAGACGGTGCCCTCGTGCCACACGCTGTTCGCGTGGAGGGCGGCGAGGTCGTTGCCGTTCGCGTCCTGACCGCTGGCCGGCTGGTTGTCGGGGTTGACGAACAGCATCTGGACCTCGACGGAGTCCAGCATCCGCTTCAGCGTCGACGGCTGCACGTTCGGGTGCATCTCCTGCAGCATCAGCGCGATCTCGTCGCGCAGCCGGGAGATGTTCACCTCCTTGAACCGGGTGGCTGGCACTGTGCCCGTGGCAGGCACCCAAGTGCGTGCCACGTTGGGGCGGTTCATCAGGTCGATGTGCGTCGTGCGGTTGTGCTTGGTGTCGACGTAGGTGAACGACAGGTCCTCGGCGAAACGGTTGTTCATCATCGCCAGCGGGCGCTTGACGTACCGACCGTTCGCCTGGTTGAGGACGTCGACGTCGTGGAAGTGGCCGGTGTTCATCCAGTCGAGGTCACGCCCGCTCAGCGTCACCACGGAGTCAGCGACGGTGTCCGTCTCGTACTGCCGCTTCGTGGCGATCATCGCTGCACCCCAGCGACGGGACAGCAGGCCGTGCATGCTGATCGACGGGTTGGCGCTGGCACCGGTGAGCAGCTCGTAGGACTCGATGCTCTGGATCGGGATCGTCGGGGTCCACGTCCCGAGCGTGCCCTCGCGCAGCAGCACCTGCGCCACCTTGTTCGCCACGTCCTCGGTGCCGACCTCGGAGGTCACGTGCCCCGCCTCGACCGCGAGCTTGCGCGCAGCCTTGACGATGCCGGTCGTGTCGTCCTCGGAGAGGAAGTCGAACAGGTAGGAGAACGAATGGTCCCAGTACTTGCGCTTGTCCAGGCCCTTCACGCCAGGCTCGAGCGCGGCCGGGTACGGCGGCGGCGGCTTGGACGCCGGACCCACCGTCAGCAGGCGCTGGATCTCCACCGAGATGATGACGTTGGAGAGCTCCTCCCACGCCTTTTCCGTGAGCACGAGCGGGTTGAGCTTCCGGTTCTTCTTCGTCTCGGAGAAGTGGTTGCGGATGGTGCTCACCGTCACCAGCGCGGGGCCGGCCGCCTGCATCAACTCACCGTGGTCGTACACGTACGTGATGAGCTCGTCCTGGCGTGCCCGCTTGCTGGCAGGGTCATCGGTCTTGCTGTAGCTGTACTGCGCCACGATGTTCTCGGTGATGTTCAGGTCGAACATCCGATCGACCCGCTTGGTCATGCCGGCCAGCACGCTCTTCTCAGCCGCGGCGCGAGCCCTGAGCTCTGCCACCCTGGAGGCGGTGTTGTCGCCGCTGGCGATCTGGAGCGCGATGCTCTCGATCCGGTCCATGTACGGCTTCAGGATGATCTGCTCGATCAGGGGGCGCAGGTTCGACAGGCTCCCATTGAGCGTCTTGGGGTCGATGTTGTAGGTCTCCGCGAGGGCCTTGACCATCGACACCTCGCGCAGACTGCGGTAGGCCTCGTGGACGGGGTCTTCCTGCTTCTTGCGCTTGCGGGTCTTGCCGACGGTCTGCAGCACGTTGGCCATGTCCATGTAGGCCTGGACCGTCATGGACTGGATCTCCTCGAAGGAGGCCGTGTGGTCCAGTGCGGTCGTGCGCGCCAGCACCAGCTCGGTGACCTTCTGCTCCAGCATGTGCTTCTGCGTGGGGCGGAGCTCCTGCTCCAGCTTCACCAGGAACTTCATCGACTGCTCGAGGTTCGGGTTCTTGTCCTCGGCGAACAGGTCCTTGACCGTGTTCTTGGTCAGCACCTCGTCCAGGGTGGAGCCCATGAGGAACTTGCGCCGGGCGACGTTGTCGGAGTCCAGCTCGACCACGGTGTCGAAGAGCACCGCGCGCATCATCGAGTGCTTCTTCGGGTCGAGCATCAGCGGCAGCATCGCGTCGACCGCGTTCATCTCCCACTCGACCTGCGCGCCGTGGCGATTCATCGTGCGGCCGCCGCCGCGCAGGATCATCTGCGGGGCCTGGGCCACCGACTCCTCGTTGTGAGCGGTGTAGTCACCCAGCACGCGCTCGGCCTGGGTCAGGTAGCCGAAGGCGTTGTCCTGGGCCTCGAGCGCAGCGTTGGCCGCCATCTGCAGTGGGTTCGCACCCTTGGCGTGGGCGGGGGCGTACATGCCGTGCACCAGGTGGGCCGTGTGCTGCAGCATGGCGCGCGGGCCGTTGGTCATCCGACGCTTGCCAGACTGCTCGAGCAGCGCAACGAACCGGCGGTAGTTGTTCCGGTCGGTCTTGGACGCCACCAGCGTCACGTCGTCCGGGTTCTGCAGGTGGCGGTACCAGCGCTGGATCGACTGCGCCGTGTTGACGTCCGCCGTCGAGCGGGCAGCCGCAGTCTCGAGGTTGCCAATCATCCGGTGCGCCGTGTCCCGCAGAGAGTTCACGTGCTCCATCATGGTCGGCGTGGCCAGCTCGGAGGACCAGCCACCGCCGGCACGCACCGGATCGAACTCGGCGGTGTCGTCCATCCACGCCAGCATCGGTGCACCCTCGGAGACCAGGCCCTCCTCGTTGTTCACCCACTTCATGAACTTCTCGACGGACTTCGCCTCGTCGAGCTTGGTCAGGAAGTTCTTCAGACCCCACAGGTCGAGGTTCTGATCCTGCGTCTCGACGCCCTCATGGAGGATCGTGTTGGACGACAGGCGGAACATGAGCTGGTGGAAGCGGGAGTCGAGGCTGTCGAACGAGATCTTCTTCTCGACGGTCGAGGAACCGTTGGCGAAGTCGATGTCGAGGTTGCGCTTCTTGGCGTACCAGGAGTCGAGGATGACGTTGCGCAGGTAGTGCATCTCGGCCTCTTCGGCCGACGGCTGGGTCCACACCTCGTAGACCCAGGAAGCGAAGACGACGTGCCCGTTCTCGTCGACGCGCCGCACCACCCACGGCATGGCCGACTGGGGGATGGTCTTCATCAGGGCGTGGCCGAACTCCTGGTGCTCGTTGGCGATCCGGGAGATGTCGTCCGCGGTGTAGCTGGTGCGCGGCTCGAGCTTCTGCAGCAGAGCCCGGACCTGGGCCCAGGTCTCGCGGATGGCCTCGCCGCGCCGGTTGCTCTTGTCGGCCATACGGCCGTGCACCTTGCCCTTGTCCTGCCCGGTGAGGTTCTTGGACAGGCTGCTGTCGGCCGCGGAGAACAGCGAGTCGACCACCGACTTGTACGCGGTGACCGAGCCGGCCGACAGCTCCTTGGGCCCGAACGGGATCGTGAAGCCCTTCTCGGCGTCGGAGTACTCACCGCCGCGCACCTTGTACTTCTGCGACTTGCGCTCCTCCACCGACAGGTTGACCAGCTCGCGGTAGACCTGGCCGACGGTGCGCTGCACACCCAGCGACACCGCGCTGGTGCCGATGAGGTCGTAGAGCCGGGTGCTGTTGAAGACGGCGACGAACGCCATCTCGGCGTTGCCCGGGTAGGACGACTCATCACCCGAGGTCTGTGGCTTGGTGAGGTTGAAGAGGTTGTTGTACGCAGCCTTCAGGTCAGTGTCCTGGTCCCACACCTGGATGTGCTCACGCTTGAACTTCTCGAGCGAGAGGTACAGCAGGTGCTGGGCCATCGACACCTGCTTGCCGGTGAACCTCAGCCGGGTGTCGCCGTCGGGGTGCTCTGCCCACTCCATCTGGCCGACGGCAGCGTTCGCCATCAGCGCCATGTCGCCGCCCTCGGACAGTCCCAGGCGCTTCAGCTCGGTCTCGTCGGCAGCGCTCTCCTCCAGCCACGTCAACACCTGGCCGATGATCTGGTCGGAGGGAGACTGCGCCTGGCGCGCGAGGCGCTGCTCCAGCACACCCTGGGACAGGCGCTCGTAGTACCGCACGAGGTCGCGGTACTCGCTGCGGTCGTTCTCCGTGGCGAAGCCCTCGAACTTCTCCGTCGTCTCCCACATCGTGTAGTGCATCTTCTGGAAGACGCGGAAGGCGTTGGACCCGGGCAGCTCGAGCAGCGCGGTGGAGCCGTCGGTGGCGCCACGCTTGTTGCGGCCGCGACGCACGTTCGTGGTGGTCTCGGACGCCTTCACCTTCGCGTGCTTGGACTTCGGCTTGCCCTTGCGGGGCTTGTACTCGGCGAAGGAGGACTGGAACTCCTGCATGTGCTGGGTGATCCGGTTGGCCATCCAGTAGTACTCGTTGCTCAGCTTGGCCTGGCCAGGCTTCCAGTTCAGGCCGCGGCCCAGGGCGGTGAGCTCGCCGCCGGCACGCCGGCTCATCAGGGTGAGCACCGTCTCGCGCACGTCGGCCCCGGTGATCAGCGCCTTGTTGACCTCGACCGCCACCTCGAGCAGCACCGAGTCAGGCACGACACCGCCGTACCGCGCCTTGAGGGACGCCTCGATGTCGGTGCCCACCTTGTGCGCCATGTCGCGCAGCACCGAAGAACGGGACACCCAGGCCTGCATGATCTCCTGCGCGACCTGCGCCTCGAACTTGGTGGAGCCGATCTCCGGCATCACCGGTGCACCGAGGATGTTGGCGCCACTGCGGATGTTGGTGAAGTCCTTGTCGTCGAGAACCACCTGCTGCAGCTGGCGCATCTTGTCGCCGTCGTAGTCCCCGCGGATCGCCTTGAGGATGATCTGGCTGACGCCGTAGATCCCGTCCGCACCACGCAGGGACCACAGCGTGTTCACCTGCGGCATCATCACCTGCATGCTGCTGGTGGAGTCGAACGGGTCACGGGTGCCCAGGCGGGACGAGGCCTTGGAGTAGGCCAGCACCTGTGCGTCGGTGAGGTCGACCTTCTTCAGCTTCCCGTCCACCGCCAGGTCGAAGGAGTTGGACGTCATGTCGTACATCGACTCGAGCTGCTTGTTCAGCCCGTCGACGATCCGCTCGACGGTGGCCGAGTCCTTGAGCTCCTTGGCCGCCTCGATGGCCTCCACGTACAGGTCGATCGTCGCCTCGACGTGGGCGCTCGCGGCCGCGACCTCCTTCAGCTCGGTGTGGCTGTTGTTCAGCTCAGCCAGACGCGCGGCCAGCTCGGTGTCCGCCGGGTTCGCCTGCGACGCCGTCTCCACCCGCTGGATCTCGGCCAGGAGCTTGGACGCCTGCTGCACCGCGCCGATGGTGCGGTCCTTCTGGTTCGTCTGCAGCTGGGTGTGACTGGTCGCCAGCGCCTCCGGGCGGAACGTGTAGGACTCGTGCATCACGATCGGCGCCGCCTGGTCGGTCGCCTTCACGCCCTTGGCCAGCCCGGCCTCCGTCACGTCCCGAAGGTGGTCCTCGAGCCGCGCGGCCTCGACCACGCCACCGACGGTGCTGGCGATCCGGTCCCGCTCGATCTTCTCGTACGCCGCGTCGCTGACCGCCTTCGTCAACGCGCTCGCGGACTTCACCAGAGTGCGCTTCTGCAGGTTGTCCAGGCTGTCCCACTGGGACCGGGTCAGCTCCTCGCCGTTCGTCTGTGACGCCCACGCCGCCCGACCGAGCTCGAACATCTGCCGGTCCTGGGTCGGCCGGCCGAGCCTGGCACCAGCCGTCATACCAGCACCGGAGGCCGCGCCCGCCAGCCCCGCACGCACCACCGACTCACCGTTGATCGCGTGGTCCTGGCTCATCGGCTCGAGGAACGCCTGCAGCACCTCCTCCCCCCCCTCACCGACCGCGTTCACCAGCACCGCGGTGAGCCCGCGCTGACCGAGCGCGAGGTCGGATGCCACCTGGTACAGGTCCTCGGCGGTGACCGCGCCTTGCTTGCGCGCCGCGTCACGCCGCGCCAGCGCCTTCGCGGACAGTGCGTTCAACCCCTCGGACGGTGCGAGCATCGCCAGGGTCGGCTTCGCCTTGCCGACGATCTCCCCGCCCTCAGAGATGACGAACTTGTACCCGGAGCGGGTCTCGAGCTCGGCGCCGTTCTTCAGCGCGAGCTTCTGCTCCTTGGACAGGTTGCTCCGCTCGAGGAAGCGGTTGCCGGTGAAGTCCTTGGCCCA
>Ga0073904_10000446_pt1 | contig 29213 bp, 26 predicted proteins | sample KloWWTrecipitate_FD_66668 | JGI IMG/M metagenome (GOLD analysis project Ga0073904, IMG submission 66668) | Active sludge microbial communities from Klosterneuburg, Austria, studying microevolution and ecology of nitrifiers - Klosterneuburg... | ecosystem: Engineered > WWTP > Aerobic digester >... | reverse complement strand
AGGTCTTGGCGACGTCGCTCGTGCTGGCACGTGGCGCGATGTCGGGCCGATGTCGGTTGGTCCGCCCGCGGCTGCTCACGGCTACGCCGAGCTGGCATCGCTGGGCCGGCTCGGCCGCGCCCGGCTCGCGGCCCCGGCCATCGCACTTGCCCTCGACGGCTTCCCGTGGGCGACCGTGTGCACGCAACTTGCCGAGCAGGCGGCGGTCCTCGTGCGTGAGATGAACCCTGATGGGAACGTGTACTACCCCAACGGTCAGCCCATCACCCCCGGCGCGCTGACCAGGTTGCCTGGCCTCGCAGCGGTGTTGGCCGAGTTCGTCACCCTTGGCTCACACCTGCTGGAAGGCGACGTGGGTGCAGCTGTGGCGCGCGCAGTGCGGGAGCGCGGCGGGGTGCTGACCGAGGCTGACTTCGGCTTCGCCGGCGCGGAATGGGTGCCGTGCGCAACTGGCCGTGTCGCAACTGCCGACGGCCATCTCACCACGTGGGCTACACCGGCACCCACTCACGGGCCGTCGTTGCTCGACGTCGCGCAGGATCTCCGCCCCGGTGGCAGCCAGGCCGACCTCTTCGAAGCTGTGCGGCGGGCCATCTCCGTACGGCGCGAGACGCTCTCGGACCCGAGCGGCACCTCGATGGTCAGTGCTGCCGATGCCGAGGGCAACGTCGTGGTGATCGTGCATTCGAACTCGTTCCCGCGGTTCGGCAGCGGCATCATCGTCCCCGAGTATTCGCTGCCCCTGGCCAACCGCGCCGGGCGGGGCTTCACCCCTGAGGTCGGCCACCGCAACTTTCCGACGGTTGGCCGCCGCCCTGCCACCACGCTGCACGCGTGGGCCGTGGCCGGCACCGACGGCTTGCCCCGGTTTCTCGGCGCGACGCCCGGTGGCGCCAACCAGATGCCGTGGAACGCGCAGACCATCGCGCGCATCGCTGCCGGGGTGACTGATCCCGGTGTGCATGTGGCCTCACCGATATGGGAGTGGCTGCCCGCGGACGACGGCGTGCGTATCGAGGCTGGTTTCCCCGACACCGAGGTCGCCGCACTGAACAGTGTCGCGAGTCGCACCGTCGACGCGCCACGGTGGGGCTGCAAGTCCGCGCAGCAGCTGGTGCGCGTACCTCGCGACGGCGAACTGTGGTGCGCTGCAGCCGACCCGCGCACGGTCGGCCTCGCGCTCGGCGTGTAGCGCCGCAATTTTCAGGGTGCAGCAACCGGCCGCGGCTGCTTGTCGCGACAGATCCACAGCAGGGCGAGTGGCGTCAGGGTGGCGACCGCCAGCGTGGGGCGCAGTCCGAATGCCGCGCCTGCGAGACCGATCGACGCGCTAGCTGCAGCTCCGAGAGCGATCTGCACCGAACGGTATGCCCCCAGGGCCATGCCGTCCTTGCCGAACTGCTCGACCGCGAGCACGTTCGCGATCGGGCCGAGCGAGCTCACCATGCCGGCGAACAGCGCAGCAAGCCCATAGGTGGCTGGCCCGCCGGGCAGCAGGACCCATGCCAGGCCCGTCAAGGTGAGCGCCACCCCTGTACGGCGTGCGCTCGTCCGAGCTCCCACACGGTCTGCGCTGGCACCGCCGATCACCTTGGCGACGATGGAGATGACTCGCCCGACGATGAGAACCGTGGCCGCGCTTGCCGCGGTGAGGCCCCAGCGGTTCACGGCGAAGGTGGTGAGAAATGGGATTGCTCCGTACTGGCAGACGGCGAGCACGGTTCCAACAGCCGTCGGTAGCGCCATCACCGTGCGGAAGGAGAACTTCGTGTGGCTACCCCGAACGGGCTTGCTCCGTGCGCTGCCGGCGCCACCGACGGCTGCTGCGCCACCGAGTGCGGCGGCGATCCAGAACGCGGTGCGCCAGTCGTGAGTGGAACCGACTGCACCGAGCACGGCTGCCAGCAACAGGCCGCCACTAAAGGCCACGCCGTAGATGCCCATCGCGAAGCCCTTGCGTGCTGGGCCCGCGAGCAGAGCAACTGCCTGAAGGCCGGCGGGGAAGAAGAGCCCGGCGCTGGCGCCGAGCACCATTTGACCGATGATCAATTGACCGAATGAGTGCGTCGTCGCCGTTGTCGCGCTACCGACTGCCCCCACCAGGGCTGCCGTCCGCACCAGCACGGACACGCTCACCCGCCGCAGGAGAAGGCCGCCGACCAGGTTGAACACAGCGATCGAGATGGTCAGCAGGCCGAAGACGATCCCTGCCTGGCCAACGCCGATCCCCAGATCTTTCGAGGCGGTCGGATACAGCGGCGACAGCAACTGCTCACCCGTCGTGGCGACCAGGTAGGCGCCGCAGACCAGCGCGAATGATCCCCACCGGGGACGCTCAACCTGTTCGACGTGCTCGGCTACCCTCATCTCGGATACAATATGCAATCTTGGTCACCCTGCAACGCACTCGAACGGAAATAGCGACGTGATCCACCTCGACGATCAGATGATCGAGCAGCTGCTCGATCTCCCCGGTGTGACCGACGTGGTGGGTCGAGCGTTCGCGGCGTGGGGGCGCGGCGAAGCCGCCACCACTCAGCGGGTACGAGCGGCCGTCCCAGGGGCGATGGCCAGCGCTATGGCTGCGGTCGTGCCGCCGTTCAGTGGCGGCAAGCTGTATGCGACCAAGGACGGCAAGTTCACCTTCCTGAATGTGCTCTTCGACACCGATGGCCAACTGTTGTGCACGCTCGACGGTGATGCTCTCACTGCGTTTCGCACGCCGGCAGCGTGCGCGCTGGCCATCCGCGAACTGGCACGCACGTCGCCCCCGACCACGGCGGCACTGGTCGGAGCCGGTCGGCAAGGGTGGTATCACCTCGAGATGCTGGCCGCTGAGCTCCCCGGTCTGGTCGAGGTTCGCATCGCTGACATGAACCCGCAGGCGGTCATCGCCATGGTCGCCAGGGCGAACGAAGCGGGAATCCCGGCAGTGGCTGCAGCCGATGCCACTGCTGCGGTCAAGGACGCACACGTGATCGTCACAGTGACACAGAGCACGAGTGCGCTCTTCGCCTCGGAAGCGATCTCCGACGACGCTCTCATCTGCGCGGTGGGTGCCACGAAGTACGACCGTTGCGAGATCGGCCCGGACCTGATTGGTCGGTGCGCCGTCGTCGTCTGTGACGACGTGGTGGGTAGCCGAGCAGAATGTGGCGACCTCATTCAGGCGCACGCGGCCGGCACCTTCGACTGGGGACGCGCGACAGAGCTCCATGCGCTGCTCGCGGGCACCGTGCAAGTACCGCGTGCGGGTGCATCACCGGTGCTCTTCGAGACCCAGGGTGTTGCACTGCAAGACGTCGCCGCCGCCGGCCTTGCATGGCAACGCCATCTCAGCCGCACCGAACACCACGACACCAACAACCAGCAGGAGACCACCACGTGATTCAGATCAACCGACTCAGCATGGCCGAGGCAGAACTGGCAGTTGACGCCGCACTCGCCAAGGCCAAGGAGCTCAACATCGGTTCTGTCATCTGCGTGTGTGATGCAGGTGGCTGGCCATTGGTCATCAAGCGTCCTGACAACGGTAAGCCCACCAGTGTCGAGATCGCCATGAACAAGGCCTTTACTGCGGCCTGCCACAAGCGCCCCACACACACGTACACCAACGCTCAGTCGGGGCAGGAAGCCTTCGGCATCATGAACATGCACGGAGGTCGCTTCTCGATCTTCGTCGGCGGCTGGCCGATCGAGATCGACGGCGAAGTCGTCGGCGGCATTGGCGTGTCGGGTGGCCACACTCGCGAGGACATCGCCTGCTGCAAGGCCGGTATCACAGCGCTGCTCGAGCACCTCGGCAAGACAGCCGACTTCTCGAAGTGGGACGACTGGCAGCCCCCGACCCCGACAGCCGACTGACATGACCGAGCCCATCCGAGTTCAGAACCGAATTGGCGATCGACTACAGCCGGCCTCCACCGGGGCCGAGTTCGAGCGTCGCGACCCTGCCGATACTCGGCGAGTGGTCTCCATCGCGCCAGAGAGCAGCGTCGACGACGTGCGAGCGGCCATCGATGCTGCTACCGAGGCTGCGGTCAGCTGGCGACGCAGCACGCCGAGCCGGCGCGCCGAGCTGCTCACCGGCGCCTCCCGACTGCTGGCAGAACGCAGTGCCTCGATCGCCGCCGAGATGGTTGCGGAAGAGGGCAAGCCTCTGGCCGATGCGCTGAACGAAGCGGGTCGCACGCCGCGCAATCTCGAGCTGTATGCGGGTGAGGCGTACCGTCTGACCGGGGCAACGTTCCCTAGTGATGACACGCCGCTGGTCTATTCCGTGTGTGACCCGGTCGGGGTGGTCGGTGTGATCACACCGTGGAACTTCCCGCTCAACCTCGCCAGCCGCAAGATCGGGCCCGCCCTGGCGGCGGGCAACACGGTGGTCTTCAAGCCATCGCCGATGACCCCGCTGTTGGGCGATCGGCTCGCGGCGGCGTTCATCGACGCAGGTCTTCCACCCGGCGTTCTCAACGTGGTGCACGGCGTGTCGGCTGGCGCGTCGCTGGTGGCTGACGAGCGTGTCGGCGCGGTGAGCTTCACCGGTTCCAATGCCACTGGTTCGAAGATCCACGCCGCAATGGGAGTCGGCCGCCGCGTGCAACTCGAGCTCGGTGGCAAGAACCCGGTCATCGTTCTTGCTGACGCCGATCTCGCTGCTGCAGCAGCCATCGTTGCGCGCTCCAGCTTCAGTCTCAGCGGCCAGGCGTGCACCGGCGCAGGGCGCATTCTCGTCGACAGCTCCGTGTACGACGAATTGTTGGAACGGGTGGTGGCACTCGCCGGCGCCTATGTGTTGGGTGACGGCCGTCTGGCAACCACCACGATGGGGCCGCTCGTTGACGAGCACGCAGTCGCGGCGATGGAGGCGGCGGTGGCCGGCGCTGTCGCTGACGGCGCAACAATTGCCTGCGGTGGCGCGCGACCGACCGACGAAGCAATGGCGCACGGATGCTTCTTCATGCCCACGGTGCTTGCCGACGCGCGGGCCGAGATGGCGCTGAGCTGCAATGAGGTGTTCGGGCCGGTGGTCGGCTTCGAACGGATCGATGGCCTCGACGCGGCAATTGCGTCGGCCAATTCGGTGCCGTACGGCCTTTCCGCAGCGTTGTGCACGCGCGACCTACGCGCTGCTCAGCAATTCGCCGCCGAGATCCAGGCGGGGATGGTCCGCATCAACCGCGCCACCGTCGGCGCCGCGTTCAACGCTCCGTTCGGCGGCATCAAACAGTCGGGCACTGGCACCCACAAGGAGCAGCTCGGCCCGACAGTCATGGAGTTCTACACCGTCATGCGAACGATTTGGATGGGAAACTGATGGACCTCGGACTGCAAGGACGTCGGGCACTGGTGCTCGGCTCGTCGAGTGGCCTCGGACGTGCCGTTGCTGAGGCCTTGGTGACCGAAGGCGCTCGCGTCGCCGTGGTCAGCCGCTCGCAGGAACGCAGCAGCGAGGCCGCGGCCGACGTCGGGGCTGAGCTAGCGCTCGTCGCCGACCTGGCCGTGGCGGGCGACCCGGCGCGACTCGTGGCCGAATCCGTAGCCGCGTTCGGCGGTCTCGACATCGTCATCGTCAACACGGGAGGCGGCAAGCCCGGGCCGATTCTTTCCACGGACGGAGCAGACGATGCCGCCTACGCTTCCATGCTGCGCCCCGCGCTCGAGATCAGTCGCGCCGCCGCCCCGCACCTTGCCGCGAGCGGTGATGGGCGCCTCATCTACATGACCGCGCGGTCGGTCGTGGAGGCCACCCCGGATCTGGCGTTGAGCTCGGTGTTTCGCAGCGGCGTCACGGCGGCCGCCCGATCGCTGGCACTGGAGCTTGCTCCTGATGTCACGGTCAACGTCATCGTCACTGGCCAGTTCGCGACTCCGGCGCTGGAACGCTTCGAGCTCTCCCGGTCGGAGCACGAGTCGCTGTCGCCAGAGGAGGTTCGCCGCCAGCACATAGCGACGATTCCCATGGGCCGACTGGGACGCGCCGACGAACTTGCCGACGTGGTCGTGTTCCTGGCCAGTGCCCGTGCCAGTTTCGTCACCGGCACGGTGGTGCGTGTCGACGGCGGCGCAGTTCGAGGTTTCTGAGGGCAGGTCAGTCGAGGCCGTCGACCAGCGCGAACCGCACCGTTGCGGCGTCGCCGCGCGCAACGCGCGCTGCCTGGTATTCGGGGGAGTGGTAGTAGGCGAGCGCGTCTTCGCGTGTGGGGAACTCGATGATGACCACGCGTTCCGGTATCGGTTCACCCTCGAGTGTTTCTACCTGTCCACCTGCCGCCAAGATGCGCCCTCCGTGGAGTGCCATCGCAGCGCGACCCCGTGCGGCGTAGTCGGCGTAGCGGGCAGGGTCGTGGACGACGACCTGATTGACGATGAATGCCTTTGTCATCGGACGGCTCAGCCTGCGGCCAACTGGTCGTTGACATACGCTTGACGGGCGTTGGAAATGTGGGTGCGGGCCTCGGACAGCGCGACGTCTGCGTCGCCGATCGCGATGGCCTCGACGATGCGGCGATGCTCGCTCCAGGACATGGTGCCGCGCTGAGTGATGCGGCGCGTGTAGACCCATTCGATGAGCTGCGACATCCGTTCGACGGTCTCTGCGAGCATCGAGTTGTGAGCAGCTTCGCCCAGGATGCGGTGGAAATCGGTGTTGAGGGTGGGGAGCATGGCGACGTCGCCGGTGGTCGCGGCAGCGGTGCCGGCTTCCAGTACGCGTTCCAGTTCGACCAACTGCTCGGAGGTTCGACGAAGTGCAGCGAGACGGGCGACCATCCCTTCGAGCGCCTCGCGCATCTCGAACAGATCGTTGGCCCGTGCCTCGGAGATAACAGCTACACGTGCGCCGCGACGCGGCTCGAGTTCGACGAAGCCTTCGGCTTCGAGTGCCTGGAGTGCTTCGCGAACGGGATTGCGCGACACGTCGAGCTCGTGCGCCAACTGGTCTTCGTAGATGCGCTCACCTTGCTGCAACCGTCCGTCGACGATCCGGCGCTGGACTTCGTGGTACACGGCGCGCCGCAGCGGTTGATGGGCGCGACCGACGCGAAGGGCGATTGTTGAGTCCTCGTCGGTGTTCGTGGACGACGTTGATGTGACGGACATGCTTGCCTCGACTTCCTTCCACGTGAGCGTAGGCCTCACCGACGGTGTGTTTCGGCCTATGAACGTTCGGTGTGGACATTGACCGACTGGATGTGTAGATTGTATAAAGTATGCGATGGACGTTGTGTCCACCTTACCAAGGGGGAATATCTTGCAGAAGCGTTTTCGACTTCTCGGGTCGTTGCTGGCTCTGAGTCTTGTCGCCGTCGCGTGTAGCGACAGCAGCAAGGACACGACCAGCACCAGTGGCTCGAGCAACGGCACGTCCGCACCGGTGAAGGGCGCGGCAATCACCATCGCGCTCGGATCGGAACCGACGAGCCTCGATCCCTACATCGTCGACGACGGCGCCGAGCGCGCCATCAACGACAACATCTACGAGACGCTGCTCAGCCGCGACGCCGGTGGCACGCTCCAGCCCGGCCTCGCCACTGCGCTGCCGACACAGGTCGACGACACCACATGGCAGTTCAAGCTCCGCGATGGAGTGAAGTTCCACGACGGCTCGGCATTCAATGCCGACTCGGTCATCGCCAGCGTCAACCGCATCGTGAAGCTCGTGGCCGACGCAGCGACCGACAACGATGGCTTCTACAAAACCATCACCGGTGCGGTGAAGGTCGACGACCTTACCGTCAACATCACCACTGCCGGCCCCGACGGCGTGCTGCCGGCACGCATGTACTGGCTGAAGATGATTCCGACATCAGCCGAGACGACGGCGGATCTTTCCGATTCACTGGTCGGCACCGGCCCCTACAAGTTCGTCAGCCGTACCGTTGGCTCCGACATCAAGATCACGGTGAACCCCGAGTACTGGGGCGACGCACCTTCGATCTCCGACGTCACATACGAGTTCGTTGCCGAGGGCGGCACCCGTTTGGCCGGGCTGAAGTCGGGCAAATACGACCTCATCACCAACCTGCCGCCGCAGGACGTCGATCAGGCGCCGAAGTCAGCCAACGTGCAGGGTCAGGAGCACCCCGTGCTCATTCTCGACACCGACGAAGGCATCACTGCCGACCCCAATGTTCGTCTGGCACTCAACATGGCAGTGGACAAGCAGGCCATCATCGATCAGGTGTACGGCGGGTTTGCCGTGGCAGATGCGTCGCAGATCCTCAGCCCCTCGGTGCTCGGTTTCAACGCCGACCTGGCCGCCGTGCCGTACGACGCTGCGAAGGCGAAGCAAATGATCACCGACGCAGGCCTCAACGGCAAGAGCATCCAGCTCGTCGGTGAAGCCGGCCGTTGGTTGAACGACCGTGAACTGCTCGAAGCCATCGCCGGCTACTGGAAGGCTGCGGGTCTCAACGTGCAGCTCGACATCCTCGAGTTCGGCGCCTACCTCGACGTGCTCTTCGACCGGACCAACCGCGCCGACGCGATCTTCGTGTCGAGCTCCAACGACCTGCTCGATCCAGACCGTCAGCTCTCCACCTACTACCAGGCTGGTGGCGTCGGTTCGTCCAACACCAACGAGGAGCTCTCAGGGCTCATCGATCAGGGCCGTCAGCAACTCGACCCGGCCGAACGCCAAACCACTTACGAGAAGGCAATGAAGATTGCTGCCGACGGCTCGTACTTCGTCTGGCTCGCGAGCAACTCGGACCTCTACGGTCTGTCCACACGGATGAGCTGGACCCCTCGGGTCGATTCGAAGCTGCTCGTCAAGGAAATGTCCGTCACCAGCTGAGCTGGTGAGGGAGAGCCGGGAGCGGCAGTAACACATGGGACGCTACATAGCACGTCGACTGGGCCAAGGGCTCGTGGTCATCTTCGGAGTGACCATCTTCGTGTTCGTCATCACTCGCCTCATCGGCGATCCCGTGAAGTTCATGCTGCCGCTCTCGGCAACTCCCGAACAACGCGAGGCCAGGCGCGTAGCCATGGGCCTCAACGACAGCCTCTTGACGCAGTTCGTCCGCTTCATGCGCGACCTGCTTCGTCTCGATCTGGGTGAGAGCACCTATGTGCGTGGGCACTCCGCGCTCTCGGTCGTGTTCGACTACATCCCCCGCACCATCCAACTCGTCGCACTCGGCATGTTGTTCGCGGTGCTGCTGAGCATCCCCCTCGGGGTGCTGGCCAGCCGCAAGCCGGGCGGAATCACTGATCGCATCCTCACCACGCTCAGCCTCATCGGGCTCTCGATGCCGCAGTTCTTCCTCGGCTTCGTGCTGCTCATCGCGTTCACGGTCAAGCTGCACTGGTTCGAAACCGGTCCTGGACCGTGGACCACCAATCTCGTGCTTCCCGCGGTGTGCCTCGCGCTCCCTGCCATCGGCCGACTCTCCATCGTCGTGCGCTCGTCGATGATCGATGAGATGAATACGCAATACGTGAAAGTTGCCAAGGCAAAGGGAATGACCCAGCGCCGCATCATGGGCGTGCACGCGCTACGTAACGCCGGTATTCCCTACGTCACCCTGCTGGGCTGGGAGGTCATCCGAGCGCTCGCCGGCTATACGGTCGTGGTCGAGTCCGTGTTCAACTGGCCGGGTCTCGGCTTCATGGCGTCGACTGCGATCAAGAATCAGGACTTCTACCTCATCCAGGCCATCGTGTTCGTCATCGCCGTCATCGTGGTGATGCTCAACATCGTCATCGACATTGCCTACAAAGTGCTCGACCCGAGGGTGGATCTGCAATGAGTGTGCCCGACGAATACACCAGTGAACTCCACGACGTAGGGGAGGCTGAGCTGGCCGAGGAGGCTCTGCACGGCCGACCGTTCGAATTGGCGGCAGTCCGCAGCAGGTCCGGGTTGCTGCCCGATCTCGTTCGCGACCGGCTCGGCTTCGCGTCGCTGATCTTCCTCGTTGTGTTGATCCTCAGCGCGATCTTCGGGCCGATGATTCTCGGCATCGACCCCAACACAGGCAACCTCTCCAACGCAATGCAGTCACCCGTGTGGCATGGCGGTACCTGGGATCACATCTTCGGTACCGACTGGCAGGGATACGACATCCTGTCGCGACTGTTGGCTGGTGCTCGCACGTCACTGGTCATCGGCGTTCTGGTGGTGTTCTTCGCCGGCACCTTCGGCATCCTGGTCGGGCTGTGGTCCGGTTACAAGGGTGGCCGCACTGATCGTTGGCTGATGGGCTGGGTCGACGTACAGGTTTCGTTCCCCGGCCTGTTGCTGGCGATGCTGCTCATCGCCCTTGTCGGCGGCAGCGTGGCGAGCATCACCTTCATCCTCGCCGTCAACGGCTGGATGGTGTACGGCCGCATGACCCGCAGCGTGGTGCTCTCGGTGAAGGAGCGTCCATTCGTGGAGGCGGCCGAGATCATTGGCTGCAAGCCCAAGCGCGTGGTGTTCACCCACATCCTCCCAAACCTGGTCACTCCGTTGGCCACCTTGGGAGTTCTCGAATTCGCTCGCATCATCCTGGCTGAAGCGGCCCTCAGTTTCCTCGGTCTGGGCATCCAATATCCGGGTGTGTCGTGGGGACTCGACATCAGTCGCGCTGGCGATCACGAACTGTTCGGTAATCAGTGGCTCATCATTTACCCAGGGCTGCTCCTCAGCCTGACGGTGTTGGCGGTGAACCTACTCAGTAGTTGGCTGCGAGTCGCGCTCGACCCGCAGGAGCGGGAGAAGAAGTTCGCCGCTGCTGCCATCGGGTCCGGCAAGGGAACATCATGAACGCTCCCATGGTCGAGCAGAGGCCAGCCGGCGACCATGCTGTCGGTGACACGATCCTCGAGGTGGATCACCTGACGGTGAAGTTCTTCACCCGGCGCGGCGTGGTGCACGCCGTCCGCGATGTCAGCTTCACTGTGGCCAAGGGCGAAACCCTTGGGTTGGTCGGCGAAAGTGGCTCCGGTAAGAGCGTCACGGCCCAGGCCCTACTCGGCCTCACCGAATTGCCGGGCAAGATCACCAGCGGCGACGTGCTCTGGAAGGGCGAGTCGCTGGTCAACAATGCCGATTCGACGCTCGCTCGCGTCCGCGGCAACGAGATCTCAATGGTCTTTCAAGATCCGATGACCTCGCTGAATCCCGTGTTCACGATTGGGATGCAGATCGACGAGGTCCTTCGCCGGCACATGGGCATGAACCGCCGTCAGGCACGTGCTCGCTCGGTGGAGTTGCTCGATCTTGTGGGCATCGCGAACCCCGCGGAACGTGTCAAGCAGTACGCGCACGAGATGTCCGGCGGTATGCGCCAGCGCGTGCTCATCGCCATGGCGCTCGCGTGCGAGCCAGAACTACTCATTGCCGACGAGCCGACCACGGCCCTCGACGTCACCATCCAGGCGCAAATTCTGGATCTCATCGCCGATCTGCAGCAGCGCCTCGGGCTGGCCGTGCTGCTCATCACACACGACCTCGGCGTAGTTGCTGGGCTCTGTGATCGCGTTGCGGTGATGTACTCCGGCAAGGTGGTGGAGCTCTCGACGGCAGAGGAGTTGTTCGCCGACCCAGGCCACCCGTATGCGGCCGGTCTGCTGCGCAGCACCCCGCGGCTCGACGTCGTGATGCCCCGACTGGTCAGCATCGAGGGGTCTCCTCCGGACTTGGTACTCCCACAGGCCGGGTGCTCGTTCGCGCCACGGTGCTCGCTGGCCATCACCCAATGCCTGGAAGTGACGCCGGGGCTCAAGACGTTCCCCAATGGTCGTAAAGTGGCCTGCTGGCGAGCATTCGAGGACATGGCCGGCGAGACCGACAGCGGCACCGTCTCCGACACCGTCGCCGACACGACAGAACAGGACGCGAACGATGCCTGACGTCACCACCGCCACGCCGCTGGTCGAGGTCGACCATCTCAGCATTCGCTTTCCCGTGGGGCGCAGTGGCTTTTGGGGCAAGCAGGTCAACTTCGTCAGTGCGGTTGACGACGTGTCGTTCTCCATCGCGCCCGGCGAGACCTTGGGGCTCGTTGGTGAGAGCGGTTCCGGTAAGACGACGGTCGGGCGCGCTCTGCTGCGTCGCCTTACCCCGGCGGCCGGCTCCATCAAGTTCAAGGGCAACGACATCACCAACACCTCAGGTGAGGAACTCCGCCAGCTGAGGCGGCACATGCAGCTCGTCTTCCAGGACCCGTACGCCAGCCTCAACCCGCGCAAGACCGTTCTCCAGTTGGTTTCCGAGCCACTCGTCGTGCACGGGTTGGCGAAGAACACCGAGGATGCCCGCTCGACGGTCACCGACCTCCTGGACAGGTGCGGGTTGCCGGTCGACACCATCGATCGCTATGCGCACGCATTCAGCGGTGGCCAACGACAGCGGATCGGTATCGCCCGAGCCCTGTCGCTACATCCTGACTTCATCGTCGCCGACGAGCCCGTCTCGGCGCTCGACGTGTCGGTCCGCGCCCAGGTCGTCAACCTGTTGCAGGACCTTCAGGCGGAGCTCGGGCTCACATATCTCTTCATCGCGCACGACCTTTCGGTGGTGCGCCACATCTCGCATCGCATTGCCATTCTCTATTCGGGGAAGCTCGTCGAGATCGCACCGACGCATTCGCTGTACGAGTCGCCCCTGCACCCCTACACCGAGGCGCTGCTGTCGAGCGTGCCCATCCCAGACCCTCCCGTCCAGCGGGCGCGACGTCGTATCGTGCTGCAAGGCGAGATCCCCAATCCTGTGAACCCGCCCGACGGTTGTCGGTTCCAGACCCGCTGCCCACTCGTGGAGGCACGGTGCCGAGTCGAGACACCACCTCTGGAAGAGAAGCTGCCCGGCCACTGGGCCGCGTGTTTTGTTCGCTGACCAACCGCTCGACAATTTTCGCTGATGACATTGATCGATTTCGTGCTTGCCTGCGTCATCGTGGTCGTCGGCGCCTGCGTGCAGGGTTCGCTGGGCTTTGGGCTGGGCCTGATCGGGGCTCCCGTGCTTGCACTGCTCGACCCGGACCTGGTGCCGGTGCCGCTGCTCATGCTGGCACTGCTGCTGACGATCGCCGTCAGCTTTCGCGAACGCGCAATGCTCGATTGGCGAGCGCTGAAGTGGGCCTTTCTCGGTCGGGTTCCCGGCAGCATTCTGGGCACTGCCGCAATCGTGTGGCTCCCGGAGAAGTGGATGCTCGTGCTGTTCTCCATTCTGATCCTCACCGGTGTCGTTCTCAGCGCAGCGGGATGGAGGGTCGAGCCCTCGGGCCCGGTGCTGTTCGGCGCCGGGACGATGTCGGGCTTCATGGGCAGCCTCACCTCGGTGGGCGGCCCTCCGATGGCGCTCGTCTACCAACGGCACTCGGGCGCTCAGATGCGCGCTGCGCTCGCGCTGTTCTTCACGTTCGGGGCGATGCTTTCCCTCACGCTTCTGGGTATCGCAGGTGAGGTACACGCTGCCGATTTCCGTCGCGCCCTGATTCTGCTACCGGCGATGCTGCTCGGGTTCGCGCTCTCGCGTTGGGCGAGCCGCTGGCTCGATCGCGGGTACACGCGTCCCGCGATCCTGGCATTCTCCGGTCTCGTCGCCGTGGTGCTGCTTGTCGTCACGCTGGTGGGCTGGGACTGACCCGGTTCAGCGGAACCGTGCCGGCGAAAGGTCGGCCTCGGCGATGGACCGCTCGATGAGCGCTTCCGGTAGGCCCGCTCCTCGAACGAGTGCGTCGAGAATGGCCGCCATCGCCGGTGCAGTTTTGATACCAGCGCCGGCCTGGCCAACCAGCCAGAAGAACCCTGCTGCGGCGGGGTCCTCGCCTACTACCGGCGCACCATCGGGGCTGAAGGTCCGCAAGCCGGCCCATGCGCGCCGCACACTTCGCAGCGGCAACGTTGTCGCCTCCGCGAGGCGGTCGAGTGCGAGCGCGACGTCGATTTCCTCAGCCTGCGCATCGCACGGTTCGCTGGGTGACTCGTCGGCGGGAGAGACCAACAGCCCGCCAGATTCGGGCTCGGCGTAATAGCGGCCGGCGACGTCCATTACCAGCGGCCACGAGGGGTCGACGTCGGCGAGCACGGCGAGACACGCGGTGCGCCTGCGCGGCTCGAGGCCCAGCGGTGCCACACCAGCCCTGGTAGCAACGACATCACCCCATGCGCCGGCGGCGTTCACGACGACAGCGGCCTCGAACCCGCGGTCCTCGCAGACGACGGTCCAGTTCGTCGATGACCGCGACAGCTGGATGGCCGCTGAAGAGGTGTACATGTGACCGCCGCGTTGGCGTAGGCCGCGCAAATAGCCCTGCAGCAGGGCATCGGTATCGATTGCCATTGCATCGGGCTCGAACGTCGAGCCGCCGGCGATGGCCGCCGGGCGAAAGTGGGGCACCAGGGCGAGCGTTTCGTCGGGAGTGAGGCGACGGACCGTGGGGGCCACAGAGCGGGCGCGCTGCGCAAGGTGGTCCAGTGCTGCAGCGTCGCCTGCTTGACCAACCCACAGCAAGCCTCGGGGGCCGAGCAGCGCATGGTCGACGAAATTGGTGGGGGGTGACTCGAAGAAGCCACGGCTGGCTGCTGCCAAGGCGCACACCACCGAGTGACCGGAGGTCTCTGACAACACCGACGCCGATCGCCCCGTCGCATGGAAGCCAGCAGATGCGGCCTGCTCGACCAGCATCACCGACGCATGTTCGGCGAGTGACCATGCCGCTGATGCACCGGCAATGCCGCCCCCGATGACAACGACGTCGACCTTGGAGAGTGACATCATTTCGAGCGTGGGTGCACGACGTCGGTCGTCGCAGGAGCGGCGCTGCCGGCCAGGTCGCGCACGACCGAGGCCATGTGCTGGAAGGTACATGACCTGGCAGTCTCAGCATCACCTGATTCGATTGCGTCGAAGATGCGTTGGTGTTCGTCCCACCCGGTAACGCCGCGAGTATCGGCGAGCATGCTGAAGACGAGTTCGGTCTTGTGGCGCAAAGGGGCAACCACAACCTCGAGGTACTCGTTGCCGGATGCCTGCTCGATGGCGATGTGGAAGCTTCGGTGGAATGCGGCGGCCGCGACGAGGTCATTGACGGCGGAGGCAGCCCGCCCGGAGGCGAGGATGCCGCGAAGTGCTTCCAGGTCCCCGTCGGTGCGGTTGATCGCGGCTCGCTCGGCAGCGTAGGCCTCGATCACGCTGCGTAGCTCCAGCAGCTGGCGCAGTTGGGTGGGGTCGAGCTTGCTGACGTACGCACCACGGCGGGCGATGACTTCCACCAGTCCTGTGCCCTCGAGAGCCCGAATTGCCTCCCGCACAGGGTTGCGCGACACCCCCAGCTGCTCTGCGAGACGATCTTCGAACAGCCGCTCGCCCTGCTGCAGCTCACCCCGCATGATCATGCCGAGGATTTCATCGGCGGCCACCTCACGAAGAGTCTGATGCGCGCTGCCGACTGTCATGACCTTCACGATACGCCCTTGCCGTGGCAGCGACCTGAGTCCCCTACCTGCACTGGAGTGATTTTTGCGGGAAGTGGCGTGGTTCATCGGCAACTGTGCATAATGTATACACGAATCGGAGGATTGAATGACGGACATTTCAGCACTGGCCCACGTGGCAGCCGCAGCGGCTGCAGTCGGTGCCGGCCTCGTCAACGCGGTCGCAGGCGGAGGCACACTGGTGTCATTTCCGATATTGACGGCAATTGGTGTGCCGGCAATCCGTGCCAACGCCACGAACACGGTGGCGCTGTGCCCCGGCTACATCGGCGGGACATACGCGCAGCGCGACGACCTGGCCGGGTTGCAGCGTGGATTGCGGCCCCAGATGATCGCGGCCGCATTGGGTGGTCTGGCAGGCTCGGTGCTGCTCATCATGAGCAGCGAGGCCGTGTTCCGCTTTCTCGTCCCGTTCCTCATCCTCGGAGCGTGCGTGCTGCTCGCGTTCCAGGACCGCTTGCGGCGATGGTTGCTGTCGCGGACCCGCGATAGCCACTCGCATGCCGCACTGGAACTTGCCACCGTCACCGTTGCCTCCTTGTACGGCGGGTATTTCGGTGCGGGACTGGGGATCATGCTGATGGCGGTGTTGGGCCTGTTCTCCGAGCTTCCCTTCAACCGACTGAACGCCGTCAAGCAACTTCTCTCGTTTCTGGTCAATGTATCCGCGGCTGTGTTCTTCTCTTTTTCGGGCAAAGTGGAGTGGACGATCGTCCTGGTGATGGCGCCGGCCAGCCTGCTCGGTGGCGCCATCGGTGGCCGCGTTGCGAGCTCGCTGCCAGCAGCCAAAATGCGTGCCGGGGTGATCGTGTTTGGCGTGACGGTCTCGCTCATCTACTTCAGCAGGCTGTTCTGACCACTGCCTGAATAGTGATCCATACGGCCATCCGTTGACAAAGATGAACGTATGACTAGGCTTGCGGTCATGGACGAGCGACCGCGGCAATCGACGGATACGCCAACGATCAGTGGGCAGCGGGCGTCCCGGCGCAACACCGCTGCCTCGATGCCCACTGCCCCGACGATTCTTGACTGGCCGGTGGCTGGTCGGGTGCCCACCACCGTTACCACGGAGAGCAAATCGTGGCGGGACGGCTCTGTCACCCACCATCTCTATGCTCTTGTTCCGCCGTTCATCGCCGACATTCCCGTTGCGTTGCCCGACGTCCTCAGTTCAGTGGTCGTCGCCGCTGAACGCGCGCTTGCCGAACTCGACGCCCAACTGGACTCCTGCGACGCAGCCGTCGTCGAAGCGACCACGTTCGCCCTGCTGCGTTCCGAGTCGGTTTCGTCGAGTCGGATCGAGGGGATCACCGTGACGCACCGGCGGCTCGCCGAGGCGATCCAGGATGCCGGTAGCGCCAAGCGCCTCGCTCGCGAGGTCGTTGGCAACATCAACGCAATGCAAGCAGCCGTCGCGTACGGCTCGGGTGCCGACCCGTTCACACCCGACGACATTTTGGATCTGCATCGCCAGCTGATGGCCGGCGCGGTGGGTGTCAAGGAGGGTGTCTATCGGACCGAACAGAACTGGATCGGAGCCGAGCACTCCGAAGACGGCGTCGCCTACGTACCGCCGCCACCCGGGACTATCCGCGGCCTGATGGAGGACCTGTGCGACTTCATCAACACCTCCCCGACGACGAGCGTGGTTCGTGCTGCGATCGCCCACGCACAATTCGAGGCGGTCCACCCCTTCGTCGACGGCAACGGCAGAGTCGGCCGGTGCATCGTGTCGATCACGCTTCGCAAGGCCGGTGGGACCACCACGATCCCTCCAGTGTCGAGCGTCCTGCTCACCAACACCGACGGCTACTTCGCTGCGTTGCACGACTTCCAGCAGAACGCCAACCCAGGTCCATGGATCGAGCAGTTCGCCAACGCGACAATTGTGGCTTGTAGCCGTGCAAAGGCGTTGGTGATCGACATTGAGGAGTTGAAGACCGACTGGCGCCAGCGCACCGCAGCCCGCGCCGGGTCCCACATGACCCGGCTGATCGACGCGCTCCCGATGCTCACATTGGCGACTGCTGACCAGGTGGCACAACGTCTCGAGATCGATGCGAACCAGGCCCGCCGGCTTCTCGGTCAGCTCGAAGACGCCGGGATCGCCAAGCAGGCGTCTGACGGCCGACGGAACCGGGTGTGGTGCATCGACCAAATGCTCCGCTTGCTCGACGACCACTCACTTGCCCGAACCTGACGACCTGACCGCTGTTCGTTTCACCCGCCGGTGACCCATTTCAGGAGCGCATCGGGATCATCATGTCGAACCCGTGGTATCCAGGTTGTCCGCCGTCAAGCATGACCACGCGTTCGACTCGACGCTGTGTGGGTTGAGCGTTGCCTCAGCTGCTCGGCAACCCTTCCGGCAATTGCAAATCTTGGTCGCATGCCGTTGGGGTCGACGGCCGATTCCAACAAAGTGCCATCTACGTGGTGTTATATGGAGCCGGGTAAGAGAATCGAACTCTTGACCTACGCATTACAAGTTCGATCTGGGTCGTCCGTCTGGTGACAAATAGTGCCCCTAGCAGGGCGTATTCAATTGACCAGTCCGTCGCGTGTCGGCTTGTAGTGCCCCTTTTCGCCAAGTTTCTTGGCCGGAATCTTGGCCGAAGTCTTGGCGCCGAACACGCGCAGGTGGGCGATCTGACAAATCCGAGCAGATGGCGAATTCTCTGGCGCCTCATCTCATCACCATCGGCGAATCAGCCGGACGTTCGGGCCGACCGCGGCGCTGAGGTGTCGTGCTAGTCCCCGTGGGGTGGCCACGACGCTGACAACAATGCCAGCGGCGATCAGGCTGCGCGCTGAGCCAGCGAAGATGTTATCGCCGCCTCCGATCACGACTCGATTGAAGCGCTTGGTGTGCTGCACCCATCCGAGCTCTTCGATCGGTCACTGTGGCTGGCGCATACGGTGATCAGTCTCGTCGGCAGTGCTAGCCGCGCGAGGTCCATTGTGGTGCGGTGAGCGAAGGTATGGGCTTCGAAGTGGGAACTCACCACGCGTGGTCAGCCATCGAAGCCGGACCGGCCGGTCTATTCAGGCGGGCCGGCGAAGTTGTGCCCAGCGCGACGAGCAAGACCGTCGACATGATCTTCGAGGTACTCGTCGTCCGGTTCTTCTGGGAACGCGTCGCGGAAGGCTTCGATTACATCGTGCGCCGAGCGGAACGTGGTTCGCTTCCACAGGTTGCGGATGTCGTACTCGTCGCGCAGAGGGCGACTGGCGCGCAGCTTGAGTAGGAGCATTGTGTCGGCAGACGGGCCGAACACGGTGAGGTTCGAGCCAGCGTGCAGAACGATGCGGTCTGTCTGGATGTCGGCCGCGGACACGAATGTCTTGCTATTGCTGTTGATGGTTGTCATCGGGAGTCCAAGTTGTGCCAGGACTGTTCGGGCGGCCTCAGCGAGTTCGGGTGCGATTGCCGTGGCGGCGTCGATGTCGACTGTGCTTTCTCGTTCGCCGAGGTGCGCCATGTAGGCGCCTCCGATCACGGTCATCGTCGCATGGGTACCTTTGCGGGCGAGCTCTTGGTTGAGTTTGTCGAACACCTCGGCGATGTCGCTTGCGGTGAGACCGTCGGTCGTGGTCACGCGGACTCCCAAATGGACGCTCTATCGAGGAAGATGCCGCGGCGGCTCAGCTCCCGAGGGGCGTTGGCTTCGGAACGCCGGATCATCGAAGGTGTTCCGTGTGGCCGCCACGGCGTGGTGAGCGGTGGGACAGTGTGAGTCCATGCGGGAGCCGACAGTCCGTTGCTGGCAGCGATGCTCTCGGCGACTCCGGCCAGAAGGTTGAGCGTCCATTGGTTGTCCGTTGCCGGTTCGGGTGCGATGACAGCGCCGGCGTTGGCGCGGTCTCGGGTCGCCGCTTGGACCGCTAGCCGAAGATGCAGCCAAGGCTCCTGTTCGGCTTCGGGGGTGGCGTCGGCGGCGGCTGCGAGGGTTGGCATCGGAATCATTGACACGTCGAGGCGGAGGCCCGCGGCTTCTGCGAGGCGAGTCAACATTCCCCAGGTGGCGTCGCTCTCTCCTGTTTCGACCCGCGAGACAGTTGTGGTTGACGTTCCGGCCGCCTTGGCGAGTGACTTGCGCGACTGACCTGAAGAGGACCTGATTCCGTTTGCGATGTCAGCTGCGTCCACATGGGTAGCATATATGCGACCCCGTTGTGACGGCAACGCCTCGCCAGCTGCCGGCGCGTGCCAGCGGGTAGAGAGCCACGCAGGTTCCAGGCGTGAGGTCGAACGCGCCCCGAGCGGCCATGCGATCACGTCACCCCGCTCAACCGATCAAAGACCTGACGTCGCCGTTCTCATCGACGAGCCACACCGCTAAGGCGAAGCTGTTGTCGTCGAACTCGATCTGGCAGGCCAGCGCGCAGTCCTTCGCCCGCTCCAGCTGGCCGGCCAACGCGGCCATCGCTGAGAGCTCACGACTCGTTGCGTCATGACGACCTTCGGGCTCTCCTGCCGCCTCGTTGTGCCAGATCGCGGCGGTGAGCGCGAGAAGGCGTTGGAGGACGCGTGCGCAGACGCCGGGTCGGGTTCGTGCGCCGTGACGTTCGAGATCGAGTTGGGCCTTGAGGGTTTGGTTGACGGACTCGATGATCTGACGGAACGGTCGGAGGAACCGTTGGTGCGGTCGCTGTGTCTCTTTGCCGAAGGTGGGGCGGATGAGAGTGATGCCGGCGTTGGCGAGTTCGGTCTCGAAGCTGACGCGCCGGTAACCCTTGTCGCCCATCAGGATCTGGCCGGGCCGGTGCAGTTCGGGGTTGAGGGCGATCATGTCGAGCGCGGTGTCGCGTTCGTCGGTCTTCGCGCCCGCGAGCGCGTAGGCGACCGGCAGCCCAGATGGTGTGGTGATCAGGTGGAGTCGCGGTCCCCAGAAGAACCTGGTGTGTGATGCGCAGTAGCCGTAGGTGGCCCATCCGGCGAGGTCGGAGCGTTTCACGGTCTCGCGGGAGCGGCCGCACTCGACGGGGGTGGAGTCCACGAGCCACAAGTCGTCGTTGAATGACGGGCACGCTCGAGCGAGTGATGCAATGACGTGTTGAAACATCTCACCTGAGTTGCGCAGTCGTTTGTTGTAGCCGGGGCGATCCGGCAGGTACGGGAACCAGGGTCGCAGGTGGGCGTGGGCGTGGCGGATGAAGCGGGCTTCGGAGGTGAACCCGAGCAGGGCTTGCAGAACAGCCAGGGTGAGGAGTTCAGCGTCGGTGAGTTTCGGGGAGATCCCGACTACCGGCCGTTCCGGTGCCCACTGTGGGTGTTCGATGAGGAGATCGTCGATGGTTGTCAACGGCCATTGGTTTCTCCCCGTGGGCGGACGTGGGTTTTCCCCGCGTATGGCCGGGAGGATTCCCCGGGGGTGGCCATGGTTTTCCCCGGGGGTGCTCGGTGGGGTCAGTCGAGGGGCTTGACTCCTTTGCCGGTGGTGGCTTGAGCGAGGCGGACCGAGTCGCCGCTGGTGACGATGACGTGGGCGTGGTGTAGGAGCCTGTCAACGAGCGCTGTGGCGATTGTTCGTGGCATGAGTTCCTCGAACCCGGAGGGATGCAGGTTTGAGCTGATCGCGACGGCACGTTTCTCGTAGGCGGCGTCGACGAGGCGGTAGAGGCCTTCGGCGGCGTCGACGGAGAGCGGCAGGAGCCCGATGTCATCAACGATGATCAGATCCGCGCGCAGGATTGGGGTGATGGCCCGGTTGATGGTGTCATCGATTCGGTGTGCTCTCACGAGGGTGCCGAGTTGCTCGACGCTGAACCACGCGACGGTGCGGTTGTGATCGATAGCGGCGTGTCCGAGTGCTTCGAGGAACATTGATTTCCCGGTGCCTGAGGGTCCGCAGATGACGAGGTTCTCGTGCCGGTCGATCCATTCCAAGGTTCGTAGCCCTGATTGGGTGGCGGGTGCGATCGATGAGATGGTTGGGTCCCACACGTCGAACGTTTTCCCGGTCGGGAGCCGCGCTTTGCGTCGCCGGATCGTGGTGGTGGCGTTGTCGCGTCCGCGTTCTTCTTCGACGAGCAGGGCCCGCACTGTTTCGGCTGGCGCCCATCGTTGTGCTGTTGCGGTTGCGAGCACGTCGGGTGCGGCACCTCGCAGGTAAGGCAACCTGAGTCGTCGTGAGAGCCGGTCCAGGTCAGGATCGATCGACGCGAGATCGCCGCCGCCGTTGTTGATGATCGCGGTCATCGCCCGAACCGTTCCCAGGCGCTGGTGCCGGGCTGCAACGAATGTGTTTCGGTCCGCACGATCGCCGTGTCGGGTTGGCGCGACAGGATCGACAGCAGGTCGCGTTCCGCGAACCGATCAGCCAGCGGACGGCACGAAACGACAACCCAACGGAACAATGCCCTCGCCCTCTACCGCGTCGACGAGCCGCTGCGACACCAACACCAACCCGCCCAGGGCACTCACCGAGTGGTGACGATTGCGCACCCAATACGTCGGCGAGAGGCCGCCACGGCGTCCGGGTTCGCCATGTTCCTCAAGAGGTGCGTGGCGATATCGGCATTGGCCCCCAGCCAATGCGTCTTCGGAGCGATGAACGTTGGCCGCTGCCACCTCGCAGAAACCCCGCCACGCGAGGGGACTCATACCAGGTCCAGAGGGCGAAACTGGCACAACTTCAGACTGCGCAGCTTCTTGGCAAGTTCCAGGTCGAGGAACGTCCTCCAGGCCTGACCGGTTGGCCGGCTTGCCGTTCCACCGTACTCCAGATCGCTGCGCGCAAAGCCTCGAAGTGGCTCCGCTCCGGCTCCGGAAATCACCTTGGGCCGACCGAACGTCGGCTGCCTCCTACATACCGGGCAGACCATTCCTTCGTGTTCCACGCTGCTGCGGTCGACCGTCAGTACCCGCTCCACGATCAAGCCGTAGTACTCCGGATCAGCTGGCAACGGCACGAAACGACAACCCAACGGAACGATGCCCTCGCCCTCTACTGCATCGACGAACCGCTGCGACACCAACTTCAGCCCGCTCTCCGCAGTGACAGAATGGTGACGATTGCGCACCCGGTACGTCGGCGAGATCCAGCCCGAATCCGTCAGACATAGACACCGAGGACACAACGGCGCCCCATCCAGGTATCCGTCGGGCTCCTCACCGCGAGCCACCATCTGCACCCAGCTCATCTGATGACCGCCACGAAGTCCGGGTTCGACATGTTCCTAAAGAAGTGCTTGGCAACGTCGGTGTACTTCGCTCCCACCGGGCTGCGATAGAAGTCCTCCAATGCCTTGATCCGCTCTCCTTTGTCGAACCGGTTGCGAATTGCTTCGCCCGAGTTGATGCAACTTGGTCGCATGCCCCATGAAGTTTCACGAGCGTAGCGCAAGACAGCACCGACCAAATCTTGGCCGCCGACTTTTGGAAGGCGATAGTCGGCTACGGAAAAGTGCCATCTACCTGGTGTTATATGGAGCCGGGTAAGAGAATCGAACTCTTGACCTACGCATTACAAGTGCGTTGCTCTGCCAGCTGAGCTAACCCGGCGAGGGTTTGGGAAAGGGTAGAGGTGAATCCCCGACAAAACCTACGGGATCGAGGGCAACTGAACCCTGTAGCGGGCAGCGGGTCGGAAAGGCCCGTCTCAGCGCAGCACCGAAAGTTCACGCATGATCATTTCGACGGCAGTTTCGAAGGTGGCGGTGAACTGCGGGCACGTTCGTCGAAGTCGACGTCCACCGCGTACGAGGCACAGCCAGATTACGGCGAGCTGTTCGAAACCAATCCCGTCTCGCGGTTGTCGGCCCACCGAGTCGAGCCAGACCGCGATTTGCTGTGCCAGCTGAGCGATCAACTCCTGGTTCGCGCGGCGGATGGCCGAGTGATGACGTTCGTTCCCCACGCCGATCATGAACGCCAACAGCGGCTCGGCGGGCGGCTCCGCGTTGGATGGCCCGATGAGGCTGGCGGTGATCTCGCCGAGAGTTACGGGACCCGGGGAGACATCGAACGGGGCGAGCAAGACCGTCGCATGGTCGTGCAACAGATCCTGCAGCAAGTCCGACATCATCTCGTCCCTGGTGGGCCAGACGTTGTAGATGGTTCGTCGACTGACTCCGGCCATCGCAGCGACCCGAGCCACGGTGACGTAATCCAGCACGCCGGGTGGTTCGACGGTGTTGTGGTGGGAGGTGATGGAGTCGACGAACAGTTCCATTGCGAGCCCGAGGTTGGTGAGTTGTGCGTCGTTCCACGGGTCGTCGGGCGGCGGGATCTCGTACCACTCGCGTTCGGATGTTCGGTCGGGTTGGTCCGTCGCCGGCGAACCGTGGCACAGCGACCTCAACACCAGCGCGAGCAGCGACCACGGGTACTCGCCGAGACCGAAGTCGACCGCGAAGAGTTGGCCGCAGGCTTCGGGGAAAAAACGGTTGAGGACAGAGAGTTCGTCAGCGATGCACCACATCGTGGCGGCAATCTCGGTTTCGGCATCGACCGTGAACATTGCCCCACCGATGGCAATCCAGGAGAGCGAGAGCTCCTCGCCGAGTGATTCGAGTCGGCTGGTCTCCACGTGACGACGGACGCGACCGAGGTCCGCGACGTCGGGGTAGCCGATGAACGCAGCCCGAATCAGAACTCGAAAATCGTCCATGACGATGGCCTGCACGGCATTGGCCTGCGCCGACATCTCCTTGTCACTCTGATCGGCGGCCAGGATCGGGCGCCGGGAAGCGGTCGAGCGACGTTCCAGCCACGGCAGTTCGCGCTCGCGCTGGGAGTAGTCGATCTCATACGCGATGTACCGAGAAAGATCGATCCAGAAGTCGTATTGCGTTTCCCAGAGCCGGTACAGCGTGGACCGGGGCACGCCCGCCGTTCTTGAGAGTTCGGCAAACGTGATTCCAGCCACGACGTACGGCGTCTCCGGAAGACCGTCGCTCAGCGGCTGGTGGGCCAATTGTAGAAGCACTTTGCGGTACTTGGCGCGTGGAGTCTTCGAGAGCATCGTGAGGGTGAGGCGAGCAGGGCTCGGTCCTGGAGACCATAGCTGACCCGAAGTTGGCCGGCTGGGTGACCCTTCACAAAGTGTTCGCGACCTTCACAATCTGTCCGGTCCGCGCCGCGGAATTGCTGAATATGGTGCCTAATTGCTCGGCGGCGGTGCCGAGCGCCTTGCGCCCGCAACTTGCGGGCACCGAGTTGGCGACCTCGTTCAGGAGTAGCGGATATGCAGAGACACACGTTCATCACGCGGTTCATCATGGCTGCAACCTTGTTAGTGGCGGTAGCGATGCCTGCTCGGACCGCGCAGGCGGACCCGCCGGGCATCACTTCGACGCTGCTGCTCGACGGCACCACGTACAACGGAGTCCCCGTTGTCAACGAAGATTCCACGGTGACGCTGCGCGTCCAGTACCAAAACACGGTTGCCCCGGGCTCGACAGTCGACTTCGTCGTGGGGCCGAACGCCACGCTGACTGGTGTTCCCGCAACGAACACAGCGATCGCGTCCGTCGTGCAAAGCGGCAACACGGTGTCGATCACGTTCAAGGATCCCTTCCCAGCCGATGTTGACCAGGGGGTGTTCGACCTCAAGCTCACGGTCAATCAGGTCGTCACCAGCGTCGAGGTGCCGATCAGCTGGACGGTGGCCGGCGACACGACTTCCATCGATGTCATCGTGAAGAACGGTGGTGACCAGTTCGCCAACGTCAGTGACGCCCAAGCCAAGAGCGTGTCTCCTACCAACCTGGACAGCTTCGTGACCGTCGTCGCCGGCGCGGTGACGCTCAAGCCGGAGATCTCAGCGCAGGAGCTGACCTACACGCTGCGCCTCGATTCATCTGCGGTACGGACCGGGTTCGCCATCAGCGACCAACTACCTACTGGCCTGGACTATGTCGCCGGCTCGTTCGCCGGCCTGCTCACCACATGGGACCCCGCCGGGCTCAACCGCGCCACGGCTCCCTTCGCCTTCGTCCCGACCGTCACCGGTAACGCGTTCAGCGGCACGGTCACCGTGCCTGGCCCATCGATCTTGGCGCTCACCTACAAGGCCAAGGTCACCGACGCGGCTGCTCTCGAAGCCGCGCTGCAGGCCAAGTACGACCTGCTCGGCGGTAGCACAGGAAACTTCGAGATCAGTGTGACGAACACGGCGAGCTTCGACGGCATCAGCAAGACGGCAGCCGTCAGGTTGCGCGGCAACGTGGCCGGTGTCAATGTCGGGGCTGCCTTCGCCAAGAATGCCGACTGGAGCACCAAGAACGTCATCGCCGATGAGAGCGGCAACTTGACCCCTCCGATCGACATCACCTACACGCTGCGTGCGGATCTTCGTGCGTGGGACGGCAATGGCGTGAACTTCACGCTGGCCCGCAACGTCGTCATCAGCGATTCCCTGCCCACACAGGCGACTTGGAACACCGCCGCACCGGACTTCATCACCTCGACCGGCATCTCGCTGACCTTCGCCGGCACCTGCCCGGATGCAACAGCCTTCGCGGCTGATGCCTTCGTCGGCCAGTACTGCCTTGCCGGTCAACTGCTTCTGGTGAACGTGGGCAAGGACAACACCACGAACGCCTCCATCGCGGTGAAGTCGCAGCTCACCACGGTGGCTGCACTGACACCGACCGGGAGCACGACCATCGAAGACGCCGTGCCGTACCGTTGGCGCAACATTGCGGAATTCAACTACCGCAGCGGTAGCCCCTACACGGCAACGCGCGACGTCACCGTGGTCGTGTTGCCGGATTCGACCGGCGGGGTCAACGACTCGAGCGTCTTCACCAAGACAGGTGCTGCCGTTGACGCAACGGTCGCTCCCGGCGAGTCCGTCACCGTCAGTTACACCTTCAAGGTCACTGCCGGCAAGGGCATCGATGTGCGGGCCAGCAAGATTGTCGACTACATCGACAGCGACATCTTCGAGATCAGCGACCCGACCGCCGTCGTCATCTCGGGGACGTACGACGGCCAGGCGCTCGCTCCGGCTGATTTCGCACTCAGCGGCGGTGCCGATGGCAACCTCATCATCGAGTTGAGTGGGACCGGTACGGCAATCGTGGACCTACGAGGTCCCGACAAGGCGTACACCGTCAACATCTCGCTGACGACCAAGCCGTTCGTCGGCAAGCAGACCAAGACCATCTCGAACACGGCCACCCTTTTCGGCGAGGGTAGCGAGCCGTTGTACCGCTCCGCGACGTCCGCAGAGGCCACCTCCTTCGGAGACGAGGCGGAGATCCGAAAGCGCGTCTACGACCCCGAGACTGCCACCTGGGTCGAGAGCCTCGCGGCCTCGATGAACGGACCGGCCAGTCTGGTGGAAGACGAATACGTGTACCGCGTCGAGTTCATCCCGCGGGGCGCATTCAACAACGTCGTGATCATCCCTGTGACGGATGTTCTCCCAGCTGCGGTGGACTTCCTCGGCTTCCTCGCCGAAGGTGATGCCGCGGCGGTCTCCCCCCTGCTGCCAGGACCTGTCGACGTTGGAGGCAACCTGGAGGCTCGATACGACGGCCCCAGCCATACAGTGACCATCGCCCAGAAGAACGGCACGCGTCTGAACGTCGGCTCGCCGATCGCTGCCTACTTCGGGGTGAAAGTCAACAACGCCTCGGCCCCGATCATCAACCGGATCGGGTCCACGGCTGCCTCGATCGTCCCGATCAAGTCGGTGTCGGTGGGGGACTACGTGTGGGTCGACTCGGATCGCAACGGCCGCCAGAACGTTGGCGAGCCGGGTATCGCGGGCGTGGTGTTGATCCTGGTTGGTCCTGACGGCGAACCGGTCACCGATGTCCTCGGCGTGCCAGTTGGGCCGGCGACGACCGACGTCGACGGCGGCTACACGTTCGACAATCTGCCGGCATTGACCGGTGAGCAGGTCTACACCGTTCGTATCGATCAGGTGGCGTCAGCTGTGGCGCTGAAGCCGTACGTGCCGACCACGGCTGGTGCGGGCGACCGTAAGGCTGACTCGTCGACCGGTCAAGCGTCCACCGTTCCCGGCGAGTTGCACCTCAACGAAGATCGTGACCCGACCCTGGACTTCGGCTTCGTGCTCAAGTCGTATGCCATTGGTGACTACGTCTGGATCGATACCAACAAGAACGGCCTGCAGGACGCCGCCGAGGTACCACTGGCGGGCGTCAGGGTCGAGCTGCTCGACAGTGTGGGGGAGGTTCTGGGCGTCACCCAGACCGACGCCGGCGGTCGCTACGTGTTCGACGGATTGACGGCGGGCACGTACCGCGTCAGGTTCACGCTGACCGACGACCAGCGCACCGTGTATGAGTTCACCCAGCGCGACCTCGGAACGAGTAATGCGGTCGACTCGGATGCGAATCCCGCAGACGGGCTCACAGCAGAGATCGTTCTGGACGACTCCAACGACAACCTGACGACGATGTACGACTACCGCTCCATCGGCGCCTCCCAAGGTATTGATCCGACGTGGGACGCGGGCGTCGTCGTCAAGCAACTGCCCGAGGCGCAACCACCCGTACAGCCGCCCGGAAACCTTCCGATCACGGGTGCCACGATCGCTATGGGCATGATCGCTGCTGCACTCGCACTGCTCGCCGTCGGTGGTGTGTTCCAGAGAGTGGGCCGACGCAGGGTTCTCTGACCAACGCGTGGAGAACCGCTGACCTGGGGCCAGATGAACATCCGGCCTCGGGTCAGCGGCCCGCTCGCCGTCAGTGGGGTCGTGTCAGTGGCCGACCTGGGTCGGCACGCGCCTGCGATGACCATCGCTCAGTTCATCGATGCCGGCGATTCGCCCGAAGGGGCGCGACGCTCGGTCAGGTCGGCCTGGCGCCCAGCTACTCGATGACCGCCAACTCGCGCACACGCGCGAGCAGGATGTCGATGGCGGGGGCGTTCATGCCACCTTGGGGGAAAATCACGTCGGCGTAGCGCTTGCTCGGTTCGATGAACTGCTCGTGCGCCGGCCGCACCGACTCGAGGTACTGGCCGATGATGCTCTCCATCGTGCGGCCGCGCTCGGCCACGTCGCGCTGCAACCGGCGGATGAAGCGCAGGTCGGCGTCGGTGTCGATGTACAGCTTCAGATCGAAGCGATCTCGCAACGTCGGCTCGTACAGCACCAAGATGCCCTCGACCACGACGATGTTCGCCGGCGGCACCATGCGCACCTCACCGCTGCGGCGATGATTCGTGTAGTCGTAGATCGGCACCGGCACCGTCGAGCCGTGCGTCAGCGCAGCCAGATGGTCGTTGAGCAGTTGCCAATCGAACGCATCCGGATGGTCGTAGTTGGCCTTCTCGCGGACCTCGAAGCGCTGATCGTCGTGTGAGACGTAGTACGAATCCAGCTTGAGCAGCGCCAGCCGCTCGTTGCCCGCCAGCTCTGCCAGCCGCTCGCTCACCGTGGTCTTGCCCGAGCAGGTACCACCGGCGACACCAATCATGAACGGACGCACAGACATGGTCGCGCACGCTACCCGACAAGGGCACGAACACTTGTGCGATGCCCGGTTTGACGGCCTCGGATGGGCAATGCTGAAGGCACCATGAGCGAGAACACGACCACCGACACCGCGCCCGAAATGGCAGCAGACACGGCAACGGAAGCACTCTCCGAGCGCGGGCTGGCGATCTTGCAGTTCGAGGCCACATGGTTCACGCTGGACGAAGATCGCCACGACGCCATCCGCGCGCGTTTCGCGTGTTCCGTGGAGGACTACAATCTCGAACTCAACCGGGTGATCGATCATCCGGCGGCGTTGCTCGCCGACCAGCTGGTGGTTCGCCGCCTGCGCCGTCACCGTGAGCGTCGTCGTCG
>Ga0073904_10000445_pt1 | contig 29253 bp, 27 predicted proteins | sample KloWWTrecipitate_FD_66668 | JGI IMG/M metagenome (GOLD analysis project Ga0073904, IMG submission 66668) | Active sludge microbial communities from Klosterneuburg, Austria, studying microevolution and ecology of nitrifiers - Klosterneuburg... | ecosystem: Engineered > WWTP > Aerobic digester >... | reverse complement strand
CGCGAGCACCGCGACCGCGTGGCTCCAGCTCGCCGCGGCGGTGCAGACGCTCGCCTGGGTCCTGGCATCGCTGCCGCTGGGAGACGCCCTGCGTGCGCTGCAGGGGCTCGTCGGGCTCGTCGGGCTGGTCGCCACGCTGGTGCTGCTCCGCCAGGCCTCGCCCCGCCCGCCCCGGGGCTGGGTGGTCCCGTCGGGCGCGGAACGGGTGCTGCCGTGATCGTCAGCGTCGACGCGCGCTCGGCCGTCCCGGTGTTCGAGCAGCTCCGAGCGCAGATCGAGCGCCTCATCGCCTCGGGTCAGCTCCCGTCGGGCAGCGTCCTGCCACCCATCCGCCATCTCGCGGCCGACCTCGGGCTGGCCCGTGGCACCGTCCACAAGGTGTACGACGCGCTCGCCCGGGAGGGGCTCGTCGAGTCGGCTGGTCGGCACGGCACGATCGTGCTCGACGGTGCCCGCGTGACGACCACCGCGAACGACCTCGCGGCCGCGGCCGACACCGTGGCGCTCGTCGTCCGGCAGCTGGGGCTCGACCCGGGCGCAGCGCACCGCGCCGTCGACGAGGCGCTCGCGCGGCTGTAGCCGATCCGTGCGGGTGGCCGTGTCGACCGGCTCCTTGACACTCGCTGCTTACCGAGTAATCTGGCCATCGTCGCTTACTCGGTAAGCAATCTCGTAGGGGGACGCATGTCGGTACGTCAGGGAATCCTCGCGCTGCTCGGCGAGCAGCCGATGCACGGCTACCAGCTCCGGCAGGAGTTCGAGCGCCGCACCGGCGGGACGTGGCCGGTCAACATCGGGCAGGTCTACACGACGGTCCAGCGGCTGGTGCGTGACGGACTGGTCGAGCCGGTGCCGGACGCGGGCGAGGCCGACGTCGAGCGCTTCCGGCTCACCGTGGCCGGGGCGACCGAGGTCGCGGACTGGTGGTCGCGGCCCGTGGACCGCAGCGCCCCGGCGCGCGACGAGCTCGCCATCAAGCTGGCGCTGGCCGTCACCGCGCACGGCGTCGACGTCCGTCGGGTGGTCCAGGCGCAGCGCACAGAGACGATGCGCGCGCTGCACGACTACACCCGGCTCAAGGCGACCGGGGGCGATGGCTGGGCACAGGCGGGTGGCTCGGAGCTCGCCTGGTCGCTCGTCCTGGACAACCTCGTGTTCTCCGCCGAGGCCGAGGTGCGGTGGCTCGATCACGTCGAGGCCAGGGTGACCCGCGCAGCCCGCGAGAGGGCCAGGACCGGTGGCGGGGAGGCGACGCCGGCGCAGGGGGACGACGTCGCCCCCCGGCCGTCGGCCGCCGCGCTGACCTCCCGCCCGGGCCCCACGTCGGCCGACGAGGTGCGGCCGTGAACCCGGCGAGCCTGGGCCCCGTGCTGCTGACCCTGCGCGGTGTCTCGCGTGTGCACGGTGAGGGCGCCGCGCGCGTCCAGGCGCTCGCGGGAGTCGACCTCGAGGTCCGGCTCGGCGAGCTGGTCGCGGTCATGGGGCCGTCCGGCTCGGGCAAGTCCACCTTGCTGCACCTGGCCGGTGGCCTGGACACGCCGACGGCGGGCACCGTCACCGTGGGCGGTGCGGAGGTCTCCGGTCTGGGGCTCGCCGAGCGCGCTGCCCTGCGGCGCCGCAGCGTGGGCTACGTCTTCCAGGACTTCAACCTCATCCCGGCGCTGACGGCGGCGGAGAACGTCGCGCTGCCCCGCGAGCTCGACGGTCTGGGGACGCGTGCGGCCCGCGCTGCGGCACTCGAGGCGCTCGCCGAGGTGGGCATCGTCGAGGTCGCGGACAGGTTCCCCGACGAGCTGTCCGGCGGCCAGCGCCAGCGCGTCGCCATCGCGCGCGCGCTCGTCGGCCCGCGCAGCCTCGTCCTGGCTGACGAACCGACGGGTGCGCTGGACTCGGTGGCCGGCGAGGACGTCATGCGGGTGCTGCGGGCCCGCGTCGACGCCGGCGCCGCCGGGCTGCTCGTCACGCACGAGGCGCGGTTCGCAGCATGGGCGGACCGGACGATCTTCCTGCGCGACGGCGCCGTGGTCGACAGCACGGGCGCCTCCGCCGGTCCGGAGTCGCTGCTCGCCGCCGTGGCGCGGGACCTCGGCTGATGCGCGGCCGCGGAGCCGGGCTGCGCGCGACGGCGCGGATCGCCCGGCGGGACGCCCTGCGTGCGCGCGGACGCACCGCGCTCGTGGCGGCGATGATCGGGCTGCCTGTGCTTGCGGCGTCCGCCGGGCTGACGCTCTCCACCTCCTCGGTGCCCACGGCGGAGCGCTACGTGCAGTGGCACCTCGGTGCCACCGCACAGGCTCGGATCGGCGAGTTCGTCTCGCCGGGGCTCGAGCAGGACCTTCCGGGTGAGGGCTGGGGCTACGCGGGCACGACGCCGCAACTAGATCAGCTGCTCCTGGTGGACTACGAGCGAGACCTCGACGAGGCGCTGCCCGCCGCCGACACCCTCGTCCGAGTCCTGTCGACGTACACGTGGCTCCGCACGTCGGACGGCCGGTCGACTCGCGACGTGCGGCTCGTGGAGGTGCCGACCGGGACGGCGGAGCTCGGCGCCCTCGTCAGGGTGCTGGATGGGCACCTGCCCGCCGTCGACGGTGAGATCGCGGTGCTCCCCGAGCACGCCGAGCGGCTGGGGGTGGACGTGGGCGACCACGTGGTAGCCACGGGGGCCGGCATCGCCGCCGCGACGAGCAGCCTCACGATCGTCGGGCTCATCGCTCCCAACCCGTCGAGGATCGAGGCGCTCGCCGCGCCCGGTGCCGTGCTCGACGCAGCCGCGACCCTCGAACCGGTCCAGGCGGTCGCGTCCTGGTACGTCGTCGGCCCGGCGCCCGTCACGTGGTCGCACGTGCTGGCGATCAACGCGCTCGGGTCGCCGGTGACCAGCCGCGCCGTCGTGCTCGACCCGCCGGAGGTCACAGCTTTGACGGGTACCTCCTACGCGCCCGGGTTCCGCACGGTGGCAGCGGCGGCACTGGCGATGGCCCTGCTCGAGGTGATCCTGATCGTCGGGCCCGCGTTCGCCGTCGGTGCCCGGCGCAGCCAGCGGGACCTCGCGCTCCTCGCGGCGATCGGCGGCGACCGTCGGACGCTGCGTCGGGTGGTGCTGCTCGGCGGTGCGGTGATCGGCTCGATCGCCTCGGTCGTGGCGGTGGTGGGGGGGATCGGGCTCGCGGCCGGCTACCGGGCGCTCGACCGGCTCGGCGGGGGGTTCGGCCTGCCCGACCTGCGCGTCCCCGCGACCGTCCTGCTGCTCGTCCCGTTCGGCGCCCTGCTGGCGACGGCCGCTGCATGGGCGCCGGCGAGGCATGCCGCCCGGGTGGACGTCGTCGCCGCACTGACGGGCCGGCGCGCCGAGGCCCAGCCCCGCCGGCGAATCCCCGCCGTAGGCCTCGTCGTCATCGCCCTCGGGGCGGGCGGGGCGCTGGTCGGTGCGATGACGGGGAGCACCGCGCTCCTGGTCTCCGGGGTGGTGGCGCTCGAGGTGGGACTGGTTGCGGCCTCCGGCGCGCTCGTCGCGCTCGCCGGGCGCCTGGCGCCCCGGACGGGGCCGGCGGGCCGTCTGGCGCTGCGGGATGCGGTCCGCCAGCGATCGCGCACAGCACCGGCCGTGGCAGCGGTCCTGGCGGCGATGGCGGGGGTGGTCGCCGGTGCGACCTACCTCACCTCGGGCGAGCAGCATCTGGCAGCTCAGTACACCCCGCTGGCGGCCGACGGCGTGGCGATGCTCGGCTTCGGCGCGATGGACCCGTCCGATCCGGACCGGGACGCACTGGCCGAGTCCGCCGTGGGCGTGGTCCGCGCCGGCCTGGCCGTGACCGCGATGGTGCCGGTGAGCATCGTCGACCCCTCGGGCACGGTCGACGGTGACAGCCCGACGCTCAGCGCCGAACGGCCGCCAGCGAACGTGTGCCCGCTGCAGGGCGACGTGACGCTCCCCGTCGCCGAGGTCCGCGCCGCGTGGAACGACCCACGCTGCGGCGGGGTCTCCGGCGGCTCCATCGCCTGGACTGCCCCGGGAACCTGGGACTCCACCCTGGTGGACGACGGGACGGCGATCGCAGCTCTCGGCCTGCCGAGGAGCGAGCGGGCCGCTGCCGCCCTGCAGTCCGGTGCGGCCGTCGTGGCGTCGCCGCTGGACCTGTGGCCGGACGGCACCGTCCACCTGCGGGTCGTGGCCGCGGACCTGGTGACGGGTGACCTGCTCACCGGACCGACGACCGTGCTCCCGGCCGTCGCCGTCGACCTCGGCAACGCCGGTCAGTACGGGCTCGTGGTGCCGCCGGCTGCCGTCGCCGAACTCGGCCTCACGGCGCGGCTCGCCGGGTACGTCGCGCAGACGTCGCGCGCCCCGACGCACGCGGAGCAGGACGCGGTCGAGGCCGCCCTCATGGCGGCCGTCGGCCCGACGGTCTCGCTGCAGCTCGAGCGCGGGCACTCCGCGGCCCAGCCCGAGGTGGTGTGGCTCCTCGTGGCTGCGGCCACGGTCGTCGGCCTCGGAGCGACAGCGATCGTCACTGCGCTGGCCGCGACGGAGGCGCTGCCCGACCTGGCCATCCTCGGCGCGATCGGTGCCGCCCCGGCGCTCCGCCGCCGTTTCGCCGCGGCCCAGGCCGGCCTCGTGGCGGGCATCGGGACGCTGGTCGGGGTGCTGACGGGGCTGCTCCTCGGCCGGGTCCTCGTGCTCGCCGAGCGCTATCGAGGACCCGTCGTCGACCTGGACTGGCAGGTCGTCACGCCGTGGTCGGCCGTGCTGGCGGTGGCCGTCGGGGTGCCGCTGCTCGCTGCCGGCGGCGGATTCCTCCTGACCCGCTCCCGCCTGCCGATGGTCCGTCGGGTGGTGGGATAGATGACGGACGACGCGGAACGTGCGATGCGCCGCGAGGAGCTGCTCTACCGGCGCGAGCTGGCCGCGCGGACGCGGCGCGGGGTGGTGCAGCAGCGCGCCCGGGTGCGCTCGGTTCCGAGTCCGTGGGTCGAGCCTGCCGACCGGGACCGCAGCTCCTCCGCAGATCCCGTTGACCGGGTTTTGCACGGCGCGTAGCGTCGAAACGCGCACCGGTCGACGGTCGCCCGGTGCTCGGAGGAGGCACCATGCTCGCCGACCATGACGCCATGCCCACGCTGGCCGTGTCCGATCTGACGCGTGCTCGGCAGTTCTACGAGGAGGTCCTGGGCTTCACGCCCCTGGGAGATGTCCCCGACGGGGTCTCCTACCGCGCGGGCTCGACCTCGTTCCTCGTCTACCCGTCCTCGTTCGCCGGGACCAACAAGGCGACGGCCATGTCCTTCCAGGTCCCCGTCGACGCGTTCGATGCCGAGGTCGCGGCCTTGCGCGCCCAGGGCATCGCCTTCCAGACGTTCGAGGTCGAGGGCATCACCTGGGACGACGGCGTCGCGTCGTGGGGCGAGGGTCGCAGCGCGTGGTTCGAGGACACGGACGGCAACATCCTCAACGTCGAGACCCACGCCGAGGGGTAGGCGCGTCCGACGGGACTACTGGGCGGTCCAGCCGCCGTCGACCGGCAGCACCGTCCCGGTGACCAGCCCGGCGGCGGGCGAGGCGAGGTAGATCACCGCGGCCGCGACGTCCGCCGTCGTGCCGAAGCGGCCCACGGGGATGCGCGCCAGGATGTCGGCCGCGACGTCCGGGTCGTCCAGCCGCTCGGCCGTGCCGGGGGTGCGGATGTACGTGGGGGCGACGGCGTTGACCGTCACCCCGTACGGCGCCCACTCGAGCGCGAGCACGCGCGTGAGCATGTCCACCCCGCCCTTGCTCGCCGAGTACACCGCGTGCCGACGGATCCCCACGGTCCCGGCCTGCGAGGAGAGGTTGACCACGCGGCCGTACCCGCGCGCGACCATCGAGCGCGCCACGGCCTGGGTGACGAAGAACAGGCCCTTGAGGTTGACGGCCATCATCTGGTCCCAGTCCGCCTCCGTGACCTCCAGGGCGTCGTGGTTGAACCCCAGGCCGGCGTTGTTGACCAGCACGTCGATGCGCCCCTCCGCGACGAGCAGCCGGTCCACGGCGGCGCGCACCGACGCGACGTCGGAGAGGTCCATCGCCAGCGGGACGGCGCGACCGCCCGAGGCGCGGACCGTCGCGACGAGCTCGGCGACGTCGTCCACCGAGCGGGCGCCCGCGGCGACCGTCGCGCCCGCGGCGGCGAGCGCGAGGACGAGGTCGTGCCCGATGCCGCGCGAGGCACCGGTGACGAGGGCGACGTTGCCGGCCAGGCTGAAGCTCACGGGGTCCATGACGTCACCGTAGGCCCGCCGCCCGTCGGCGCCGCCCGACGGCGCGGCTCGACCACCGGCGGCCCCGGGCGGGGGACGATGCCCCCCATGACCTCGGTGCGCGAGCGCGTCCTGCCACAGTCCCAGCGACGCCCCCTCGCGGAGCTCGTCGGCCAGCTCGACCTGACCGTGGGTGACCGCGCCTCCAAGGTGTCGGCGTTCTGGACGATGCTCGTGCTGTCCGGCCTCATCGCCGTCGCCGGCGTGCTCGCGGACTCCACGGCGACGGTGATCGGCGCGATGATCATCGCTCCGCTGTCCGTCCCGATCATGGGGATCGCGGCCGGCATCGTGCTCGGGGAGGCGCCGTTGGTGCGCCGCTCGCTGAGCTTCGTCGGTGCCGGGACGCTGGCCGTGGTGGGGATCGGCGTGCTCGCCGCGTTCCTCCTGCCGAGCACCATGCAGCTGCTGACCAACACCCAGATCACCGGGCGCACCTCGCCGGGGATCCTCGACCTCGTCGCGGCGCTGGCCACCGGCCTGGCGGGCGCCGTCGGGCTGTCCCGGCGCGACGTCAGCGACGTGCTGCCGGGCGTCGCCATCGCGATCTCCCTGGTGCCGCCGCTGGGCGTCGTCGGCGTCTGCCTGGGCTCCGGCGCGTGGACCATGGCGCTCGGGGCGCTGGTCCTGTTCCTGTCCAACGTCGTCGCGCTCGTCCTGGCCGGGACCGTCGTGTTCAGCGCCTACGGCTACCGGGCGGAGCACGCGTCCGCGGGGGCCGCGCCGTGGCGGCGCGCCTACACGGCGGTGGCCGTGGGTGTGGTGCTCGTGCTCGTTCCGCTCGCGGCCAACAGCGTGGGGGCCTACCTCGTCGCGCTGTGGGGCGAGCGGATCCAGACGGCCGCCCAGGAGTGGGTCGAGCCGGCCGGCGGCCGCGTGACCGACGTCACCCTGGTGTCCAGCACGGTCGTGGTGGCCGTCGAGGTGCCGGGCGCGCTGCCCGATGTGGACGCACTCCTGGCGGACCTCGAGGACCAGGTGCCGCACGGCATCACCGTGCTGGTCGACGCCGGGACGGGCGAGCGCGTCGAGGCCGGCGTGGTGGGCGCGCGCGGGCCGTCCGACGGCTGAGCCGGGAGCACAGCGGGGCCCTGGCGGGTGCACGGTCGCACGAGCACACTGGGGGCGTGGGCGTCGACGACGTGCTCGCATGGGTCCTCGCGTCCGCCGAGCCGTCGGCGCGGTGGATCGTCCGCTCCGCGCTGCTCGACGGCGCCCCCGGCGCCGCGGTCGAGCACACCCTCGTCCTGGCGGACCCGGGCACCGACGCCCTCGCCGACCGCCTGGGCGACTGGACCGCCGGCGCGGACCTGTCGGGTCATGCCAGCCCGGCGTTCGCGCCCAACCTGCTCACCCTGCTCGCGGACATGGGCGTGGCGGGCGGGGACGACCCGCGCGTCGAGCGCGTCCTCGACGCCATGGCCGACCACCCCCTGCCCGACGGCCGGTTCGCGTCCTTCGCGCGCGTGCGCGGCTCGACGACGGCGACCTGGGGCGCCCTGCTGTGCGACACCCACGCCATCACCGAGGTGCTGCTGCGGTACGGGCGCGGCGCGGACCAGCGGGTGGCACGCGCGCTCGACGTCATGATCGATGACCTCACCGACACGCCCCATGGCCGCGCCTGGCCGTGCCGCCCGGACCCGGCCAGCGGGTTCCGCGGGCCGGGCCGCAAGGGCGACGTGTGCCCGCAGGTCACCCTCGAGGCCCTGCGCGCATGGTCGTGGGTGCCGGTGGACCGCCGTCCGCCCGAGGTGCTCGGCGCGGCAAGGGTGGCTCTGGGCGTGTGGCGCGGCAGGGCGACGGCCAAGCCCTACATGTTCGGCCACGGCTACCAGTTCAAGGTCGTCAAGTGGCCCACCACCTGGTACGACGTCATGACGGCCCTGGACGCGTTGGGCCGGTTCCCCCAGCTGTGGTCCGGTCCCGAGGCCGACCCCGCGGACCGGCGCTCGCTCGCCGAGCTCATGGCGTGCCTCGTCGCCTACAACGTCGCGGCCGACGGCCGCGTGACGCCGCAGTCGTGCTACCGGGGTTTCGAGGACTACTCCTTCGGGCAGAAGAAGGTGCCCTCGCCGTTCGCCACCGCCCGGGTGCGCCAGGTGCTGCACCGGCTGGACGCGCTCGCCCCGGAGGCGGCGGCCGTCGAGATCGGCGCGCTGGCATCCTCGAAGGGCGGCACCGGTACGCCGCGCCCGCCGCGCGTCGCGGGGTGAGCCCGCTCGCCGGGTCGGGCGTGCCCGCCCGAGCCCTCCCGGTGCTGCGTCAGCGTGGCACCCAGGCGTCCGGCTCCGCCGTGAGGTCGCGGACGCGCTGGCTGAAGTCGCCGTGGAGCACCTGCTCGAGGGTCGTCTCGTCCAGCACCCCGCGCAGGGCCGACCGCACCGCGACCCACACCTGCGGCAGGTGCTGGGCGGCCCCGAGGTAGGACGTCTCCTCCGGTCGCCGGCCGCGGATCTCGGCCAGCGGGCCGTCGACGGCGCGGATCACCTGGCCGAGGGTGATCTCCCCTGGCGAGCGCGCCAGGTGGTAGCCGCCCTGCGCGCCGCGCACGGAGCGGACGAGTCCGGCCCGTCGCAGGTCGGCGAGGATCGCCTCGAGGAACTTCTTCGGCAGGCGCTGGTCCTCGGCCAGGGCATCGCCGCGCACGGGGTCCGGCCCGTAGGTGGCGAGTGAGAGCAGGGCGCGCACGGCGTAGTCGCTCTTGGCGGAGATGTCCACGGACGACATCCTGCCCTGTGCGCCGCTGCCGCGGCCGGATCGCCGCTCATGCGGCAGGGTCGACCACGCCCCAGCGCCGCCGGATCGCCGTGTTGGCGCGGCCGAAGAGGATGTCCACGAGGATCCCGATGACGAGGATGACGATCATCCAGGCCAGCAGCCCCGTCGCCTGGTTGAGCTGGCGCGCGGTGTCGAGCTTGACGCCGATCGACGGGGTCGAGGCGATGATGACGAGCAGCTCGCCGGCCATGAGGCTGCGCCAGGCGAAGGCCCAGCCCTGCTTGAGCCCGCCGACGATGCTCGGCAGGGACGCCGGCATGATGACGAACCGGTACAGCGTCAGCCCCGTGGCCCCGAGGTTGCGCCCGACCCGCCGCAGGATCGGTGGCACGTAGTCCACGCCGCCGATGACGCCGTTGGCGATGGACGGTGCCGCGCCGAGGATGACGACGAAGAACATCGCCGACTCGCTCAGCTGGAAGAGCAGGATCGCGAGCGGGAACCAGGCGATCGACGGCATGGTCTGCAGGCCCGTGATCATCGAGCCGATCGCGGTGCGCAGGGGCCGGATGCGCGCGGTGGCCACCCCGATCACCAGTCCGATGACGGTCGCGGCGGCGAAGCCGAGCGCGGCCCGGCGCATCGTGGTGCCGATGGAACGCCAGAAGTCGACCTCCCCGAGCAGGCGGAACAGCTCGGGGAACACGGCGTCCGGTCCGGGCAGCGCGTACCTCGGGCGCCAGCCGGACCACACGACGGCCTGCCACAGGAGCAGGGCGAGCGCGATGGCGGCGAGCTTCGGCCAGGTCGCCGTCCAGAGCCGCAGAGCGCGCGACTCGGTGGGCTCGCCGGAGGCCAGCTCCAGGGCGTCCAGGCCGGCGATCACCCCGTTGTTGCGGTGGTTCCCGGGCAGTGTCGCGCGCAGCCGCTGGTCAATGGCCATGGCGACGCACCTCCTCGCGCAGGCGGTCGGTGACGGTGGCGGAGAGCGTGGCGATCTCCGGGGAGTCGATCCGGCGCGGGCGGGGGATGTCGACCGGGTACTCGGCGACCACCCGCCCGGGCCTGCTCGACAGCAGGACGATCCGGTCGCCCAGGCGTGCGGCCTCGCGGACGTTGTGGGTGACGAAGACCACCGTGAGGGCGCGTTCGCGGCAGATGCGTTCGATCTCGTCGTGGAGCATGTCGCGCGTCATGGCGTCGAGCGCTCCGAAGGGCTCGTCCATGAGCAGCACGGGCGTGCGCTGCGCGAGCGTGCGGGCGAGCGCGACGCGCTGGCGCATGCCGCCGGAGAGCTCGTGCGGGCGCTTGTCGGCGAAGTCGGCCAGGTGCACCGAGGCGAGCAGCTCACGCGCCTCGGGCTCGCGGTCCGAGCGCGAGACGCCGCGCAGGCGCAGCGCGAGCTCGACGTTGCCGCGGACCGTGAGCCACGGGAAGAGCGCCGACTCCTGGAACATCAGGGCCGGGCGGTGACCGCCGTCGATCGTGATGGACCCGCCGGAGACGGGCTCGAGGCCAGAGATCATCGACAGCAACGTGGACTTGCCGCAGCCCGAGGCCCCGACGAGGCAGACGAACTCGCCCGCCCGGACCTCCAGGCTGAGCCGGTCGACGGCGAGGCACGCCTGGGGCCCGCGACCGTAGACCTTGCTCACCTCGGTCAGGACGACCGCGGGGCGTGGCGGGCCGTCGGTCGTCCGTCCAGCCTGCGCGTCGAGCTCCGTCGTCGTCATGGCCCCGCCACCTCCGGGAGGCCCCGGGCTGCCAGGACCTCGTTGAGGATGCTGAGGTCGTAGAGGCCGTCGAGGTCGGGGACGCCGCCCTCGAGCGTGCCCACCGCCGCGGCGTGCTCGGCACCGGTGATGAGGGACGTCGCCACGGGGTCGTCGGTGAAGGTGATGTTGGCCCACGCCTTGGCGACGACGCCCTCGGGGAGCGCCTTGCCCGACAGTGCGGCGATGGCGTCCTCGACGACGGCCTGCGCGTCCTCCGGGTGGGCGTTGAGCCACTCGTTCGCCGCCACCTGGCCCTCGATGAGCCGCCGCACGACGTCGCGGTGCGCCTCGAGGAAGGCCGGGCTGACGATGAGGTTGGTGGTCACGAAGGCGCCGTCCGGCCACAGGTCGCGCTCGTCGACCAGGATGGTCGCCCCGGCCTCGAGCAGCCGCGTCGCGTTCGGCTCCGGGACCCACGCGCCGTCGATCGCGCCGGCGGCGAAGGCGTCGAGGATCTGCGAGTTCTCCTGCGGGGCGATGAGCACGTCGCCCCCGCCCGCGAGGTCGGACTCGAGGCCCTGGTCGGCGAGCCAGGACCGCAGGGCGACATCCTGGGTGTTGCCGAGCTGGGGCGTGGCGATGGTGGTGCCCACGAGGTCGGCCGGCTCGTCGATCCCCTCGCGGACGACGAGGAACGCGCCGCCGGACGCCGCGCCCGAGACGACGCGGACCGCCTCGCCGTCCGACTGGACGAAGCCGTTGACCGTCGGGTTGGGGCCGATGTAGGTCGCGTCGATCGCGCCGGAGAACATCGCCTCGATCGCCGAGGGGCCGGCGTTGAAGAGCGTGGTCTCGAGGGTCGCGGCCTCGCCGAGGGCGTCGGCGAAGAAGCCCTCCTCGACGCCGACGATCGCCGTGGCGTGGGTGACGTTGGGGAAGTAGCCGAGCCGCAGCACGGTCGGCTCCGCCGAGGTGGGGTCGGCCGCCTGGCTCGCGGAGCCGCAGGCGGCGGTGAGGCTGAGGGCGGCCACGCCGAGAGCGGCGGCCAGGGTGGTGGGGGCGGAGCGACCGTTCATGGGAACCTCGAGTATCGTGTCCATCGGATCGGCAACACCTACCGATAAAGTAGACAATTCACCACGAACCCGGGCACGTCAACCCGCACGGCGCTGCGATCCCCCGTTCGGGTGAGCGCCGCGGCGCGCGGGCACGGGCAGCGCGGTGGCCGTCCCGGCGCCGGCGTCGGGCGTGAGCCCTCAGTGCGCCAGCGCGGTGAGGAAGGCGACGCTCGCCGCGGAGATCTGCGCGCGCGCGTCGTCGGCGTCGATCGTCGGGGTGCCGTCGCCCGGCTGCGGGCCGTAGTCGCCGAAGGACGCGTGCGAGGCGCCCTCGACCACCGTGAACGTCGCGCCCGTCGGCAGGTCGGTGCGGGACGCCTCGATCGCCGCCGGGGTGGCCAGGCCGTCCTCGCTCGCCGAGAGGGACAGCACCGCTGCGGTCAGGGTCGTGCTGAGGTCGTCGGCGGGGTAGGAGGCCCACAGCAGGAGCCCGACGACGGGGGCCTCGGCATCGGCGTCGTGCGCGTCGGCGTCCATCGCGGCGACCGTGCCGCCCAGGGAGTGCCCGCCGACCACCCACCGGGCGATCTCGGGGTGGGCGGTGCGCGCGGCCTCGAAGGCCCCCGTGGCGAGGAACGCGATGCCCGCCGGCTGCTGCGGGACGACCACGAGCACACCGGCCTCGGCCAGCGGGCGCAGCACCGCGGCGTAGGCCCGGGCCTCGACCTTGGCCCCGGGCTGGAGCACGAGCCCCGTGGTGACCGGGCCGGCGGTGGGTGCGAGCTCGATCCGGGTGGCGGTGCGGGTCACGGTGACGGCGCCGTCGGACACCATCGCCGCAGGGGCCGGGTCGATCGCCGGGAAGGGGCGGAGCCAGGCGACGAGGACCAGCCACGACGTGGCGACCACGCCCAGGGCGACCCGGCCCAGCCGGCGCCAGGTGGAGGACGGGCGCGCTGCCCGGGGCACGAACGACAGCCCGGCGACGGCCAGCCCGACGACGGCGGTCAGCACGAGCATCACGGCGTAGAGGGGGTGCCCGCCCACGACGGCGGGCCACGCGGTCAGGCAGGCCCACGCGACGATGCCCAGCGAGACCGCCGCGACGGCGCGGGCCGCCCAGGCCATGGCGGGCCGGGGGGTGGGATCCATCGGACGACCGTAGCGGCCCGGCGCGCCCCGGCGGGTGCCGTCCCGCCCTGCATGCCGGGGGGACCTAGGGCACTGGTCCGGGACGGCGCGGGAGAACAGCCTGGAGGTGACCGCGCCGTCCCGCGGCCTGCGGGTGCCCCCTGAAGGAGGCGGCCATGACCGTCCCCGCGATCGCCACGCACGGCCTGACCAAGCGCTTCGGCCGGGTGGTCGCCCTGGACCGCCTGGACCTCGAGGTCCACCAGGGCGAGGTGTTCGGCTTCCTCGGGCCCAACGGCGCGGGCAAGTCCACGACCATCCGCCTGCTGCTCGGCCTGATCCGACCGACCTGGGGCGCAGCCGAGATCCTCGGCACCCCCGTGCACGACGTGCGGCGGGCGCACCGGCACGTGGGCTACGTGCCGGGCGACGTCGCGCTGTGGCCCCAGCTCACCGGGGCGGAGACCCTCGAGCTGCTCGGCAACGTCGCGGGACGGTCCGACGCGGCCTACCGCGACGCGCTGCTCGAGCGGTTCGCCGTGGACCCGTCGGCCCGCGTCCGGTCGTACTCCAAGGGCAACCGGCAGAAGATCGCCCTCGTCGCGGCCTTCATGTCCCGGCCGGACGTGCTGCTGCTCGACGAGCCGACGGCGGGCCTCGACCCCCTCATGGAGGCCGAGTTCCAGCGGCTCGTCCACGAGGTCACGGACGTGGGGCAGACGATCTTCCTCTCCTCGCACATCCTCGACGAGGTCGAGGACCTGTGCGACCGCGTGGGGATCCTGCGCGCCGGCCGGCTGGTCGAGGTCGCGGCCCTGGACGACCTGCGCCACCTGCACACCGTCGTCGTCGAGGTCCAGCTCGACGGACCGGTGCCCCGGCTCGACGACGTGCCGGGCCTGGGCGCCGTCGAGGAGGTCCCCGGCGGGCTGCGGGTGGCCGTCACGGGCTCGCCGGCCGCGCTGCTCGAGGCGCTCGCCGGTCTGCCGGTCACCCGGATCCGCACGGAGGAGCCCTCGCTCGAGCAGATCTTCCTCACCTACTACTGAGCACCGCCCGACCACTCAGCCCCGCCGCACGGGAGGAGGACACGTGTCGACGACACGCACGGTCCGCGGCGGCGGGCGCCACCCCGCGCACGCGCTGTGGCGGGGTGAGGCGCGCCGCCACGTGCCCGGTGACCGGCCCGGCCACCGGCACGAGCACCGGGCGGCCACGCCGAGGCTCGGCGCCGCGGTGGCCCGGCTGACGGCCCGGCTGCTGCGCCGCGGCTGGGTGGCCCTGGTGGTGGGCCTCGGCGCCTATGCGGTCATGGAGGTGCGGGTCTTCGAGGCGACCTACCCGGACCAGGCGACGCGGGACGCGCTCGTGAGCCTGGCCAACGACCCCGCGATGCGCATCCTGCAGGGCCTGCCCGCCGGCACGAGCACCGGGGCGCTCGTCGTGTGGGACGCCGGGTGGATGCTCCAGCTCATCGTCGGGGTGTGGGCGGTCGCCTCGGCCTCGCGCCTGCTGCGCGGGGACGAGGAGGCGGGCCGGATCGACCTGCTGCTCACCGGCCGGATGACGCCCCGGGCCGTGCTGGGGGTGCAGCTGGGCGTGCACCTCGCCGCTTGCGTCCTGGTCGGGCTGCTCTTCGGGGGGACGCTCGCGGCGGCCGGGACGGACGTGCGCGGCGCGCTGCTCTACGGCGTGCTGGTCGGTGGGTTCGCTGCCACGTTCGTCGGGGTGACCGCCGTCCTGGCCCAGCTCCTCGCCGCCCGGGGCAGGGTGCTCGGTGTCGCGGCGTCGATGCTCGGCGGGTCCGTGCTGGTGCGGATGGTCGCCAACAGCTCCGACGACCGGGCATGGGTGGCGTGGCTGACGCCCTTGGGCTGGAACGACCACCTCGAGCCCTTCGGTGGCGACCGCGCCCAGGTGCTGGTGGTCCCGCTCGCCGTCTGCGCCGGTCTGGTCGGGCTCGCCGTCGTGCTCCGCGGGCGCCGGGACGCCGGCGCGGGGCTCATCGTGCAGCACCGGGCCGCGCGCTCGCGCCTGCTCTGGCTCGGCGGGCCGCTGGCCTTCGCGTGGCGGGCCACGCTGGGGACGCTGCTCGGCTGGGTGGCGGGCCTGGTCGCGTTCGGGATCTTCATCGGGGCGCTGCTGCCGAGCATCGTCCAGTTCGTCGAGGGCGACGAGTCCTACGCCCAGATCCTCGCGATGTTCGGGGTCGACGTGGCCGACATCCTGCTGGGCTACGTCTCGATGATGGGCGTCATCACGGGGCTGGTCGTCGCGCTCTACGCGACGTGGCGGGTGGGCGCCGCGCGTGCGGAGGAGGACTCCGGGCGGCTCGAGCAGCTGTTGGTGCGGCCCGTCCAGCGGTGGCGCTGGTTGGGTGGCCACGTGCTGCTGGCCGCGGTGTCGGCCGCGCTCCTGTCGCTGGTGACGGCGCTGGCGACGTGGGCATCCGGCCGGCTGGTCGGTGCGGACCTCACGCTGCCCGACGCCCTGGCTGCGTCCGCCAACGCCCTGCCGGCGGTCGCGGTCTTCCTCGGCCTCGCCGTGCTGCTCCTCGGTGTCGCACCGCGGCTCGTCGTCCCAGCCGGCGCGTCGGCGGCGATGGTCGCCTACGTGGTGCAGCTCGTCGGCCCGGCGCTGGACTGGCCCGAGGCCGTCCTGGCGCTGTCCCCCTTCCACCACCTGGCGATGGTGCCGGTGGACCCGTTCGGTGCGGCGGCCGCCCTGGGGATGCTCGGGCTGGCCGTGGCGCTGGTCGGTGCCGGGGTGGTCGCCTTCCAGCGGCGCGACCTCGTGGGCGGCTGACGCGGCAGGATGGCGGCGTGCTCGACGACTTCGACGACGTCCTGGCGCGGGCGCGCGACGGCTCGGGCGAGGCGTTCACCGCGCTGTACGAGGACCTCGTGCGCCCCGTCGCCGCGTACCTGCGCGGACGGGGGACCCGCGACGTCGAGGACCTGACGAGCGAGGTCTTCCTCGCCGTCTTCACCGGTCTGGCCCGGTTCAGCGGCGACCAGGCGCAGTTCAGGTCCTGGGTCTTCACCATCGCCCACCGACGGGTGGTCGACGCGTGGCGCAAGGGCGCCCGGTCCCCGGTCGAGGTGGGCTACGAGCCCGACGACGACGCGCGCACCAGCCCCGCGGCGGAGGCCGGCGCGCTGGAGCTGCTGGGGCACCACGAGGTGGCCGTGCTGCTCGCCGCGCTCACCGACGACCAGCGCGAGGTGCTCGTGCTGCGGATCGTCGCCGACCTCACGGTCGAGCAGGTGGCCGTGGTGCTGGGCAAGCGGCCCGGTGCCGTCAAGGCGCTGCAGCGCCGCGGGCTGGCGACCGTGCGCCGAGCCCTCCCGGAGCAGGGCGTACCCCTGTGAGCGGATCGGGCGATGACCAGGACATGAGGGCGGAGCAGGACGAGCGACTGGTCGCGGGCGCAGCCGTGCCGTCCGAGCCCGGTCTCACCGCCTTCGTCGCGGCCCTGCGCGCCACGGCCACCGCGGCAGCGCCCGCACCGAGCGCGGAGCTGGCCGCCCTGCTGCGCGGCGAGGCCCGGCGGCCCGCGCTCCACCTCGTCGGCGCGGTGCCCGCCCGCCGCCGCGCCCCGCTGCGCGTCGCCGCCGGCCTCGGCCTCGCGGCCAAGCTGGCGCTCGGTGCCGGTGCCGCGGCCGCCGCGACGGTCGGCGCCGCGACCGTCGACGCGGTGCCCGACGCCGTGCAGGTCCCGGCCGCCGCGGTCGTCGACGCCGTGGTGCGCCTGGTCGCGCCCGGTCAGGGCACCGAACCGGCCCACGGGCCGGGCCTCGTCCCGGCCACCGACCCGGCCCCAGACCCGGGGCAGCAGCCCACGGGGCCCGGCGAGCCCGCGCGCGGCGCCGCCGAGCGCGGCCGGTCCGCTGACGTCGGGCAGGGCGGCGAGCACGCGGCCACCCCGGACGTGCCGGACGAGGCCGCGTCGCACCCGACCGGGCCGCCCGCCCCCCCGGGCACCCCCGCCCACCCCGGCGCGCCCGGCGCCGACGTCCCGGCGGACCCGGGTCGCGGCACCGTCCCCGAGCCGCCGACCGACCCGGGTCGCTCCGGCGACGCGCCCGAGACCCCGGGGACGGGCGGCGCGGGGACGCCCCCCACCACCCCGCCGTCCGGCGGCGGGGGCGACGACCGTCCCAACCCGTGAGACGGTCCGGGTGACCCGTACCCCGCCGGGCGCGGCCGGCGATGACCGTGACGAGAGCGGCACCCGTGCCGCACACCGCGTCGACCGCCCCCGGGCGGCCGCCGATCTGGAGGTAGCACCGTGAGCACCACCGCACTGGCAGCAGTCGTCGCCAAGCTGACCGGCCTGAGCATCGCCGGCAAGGCGGCCGTCGGGATCGCCGTGGCCGCGGGCGCGATCGTGGCCGCCCCGGCCGTGGCCCACCAGGTCGCCGAGGTGCCGGTTCCCGCCGACACGGTGGTCGTCGAGCCGGTGGACGTCGACCCGACGGATCCGATCGGCGCGACCGACCCGACGGGCACCACGGACGACCAGGACCAGGTCCGTGACGAGGACTGCGACGAGGACGGCGACGGCGTCGGCGACCAGACGCAGGACCAGGACGGCGACCAGACGCAGGACCAGGACGGCGACCAGACGCAGGACGAGGTCTGCGACCCGGACCAGACGCAGGACCGGGACCGCGACGGCGAGCTGCCGGAGGCCGCGTCGTTCGGCCAGGGTGTCGCAGCGGACGCGCGTGACGGCGGGGTCGACGGTCAGCAGGTCCGCGAGCTCGCGCACGAGCGCAACGAGCTGCGTCGCGGCGACGACACCGTGCCCGAGGTCCCGGCAGAGGACGTCACCGAGGACACCACCGACGCCGGCTCGGACGCCGGCTCCGTCGACGCGCCCGGCCCGCAGGCGCCCGTGGTCCCGGCCGAGCGCGGCCGTCGCCCGTAGCGCCATCGCCTTCGGGCACACTGTCTGGCGACGCCCGCCACGGACCCCCTGCCGTGGCGGGCGTCGTCGCATCCGGGGGCGGGGGTGGGTGTGGTGTCGGGTCGTGCGGCCCTGTCGCCGGCTGCGCGAGGGCGGTACAACGGGATGAGGTGGCCGCCGACCCCGCCGTGCGGCCGCCCGACCCAGGAAGGGGTTGGCCCGATGCCCGCCGTCGTCGTCTCGGGACTGCGCAAGGTGTACGGCTCGCTCGCCGCCGTCGACGGGCTGGACCTCACGGTCGAGACGGGTGAGGTGATCGCCCTGCTGGGGCCCAACGGCGCCGGCAAGACGACGACCGTCGAGATCCTCGAGGGCTACCGCACCCCGGACGCCGGATCGGTGCGGGTGCTGGGCACGGACCCGCGCACGGGCGGCCGCGCGTTCCGCGAGCGGATCGGCGTGGTGCTCCAGGAGGCGGGGTTCGAGGAGCAGTTCACCCCGCGCGAGCTCATCCGCCTGCACGCTGGCTTCTACCCCCACCCGCGCGCGGTCGACGACGTCATCGCGCTCGTCGGCCTGGAGGAGAAGGCCGACGCGCGCGTGCGCACGCTGTCCGGCGGGCAGCGGCGGCGCCTCGACCTGGCGCTGGGGATCGTCGGCGACCCGGAGCTCCTCTTCCTCGACGAGCCGACCACGGGGTTCGACCCGTCCGCGCGGCGCCGGGCGTGGGACCTCGTCGACCGGCTGCGCGACCTCGGCGCGACCATCCTGCTCACCACGCACTACCTCGACGAGGCCCAGCACCTCGCCGACCGGGTCGTGGTCATCGACCACGGCCGGGTGGTCGCGCAGGGCACCCCCGAGCAGCTCACCGCCGCGGCGGGGCTCGCGACCGTCATCTCCTTCCGGCTGCCCGCGGGCGCGGCTGCGGCGGACCTGCCGGAGATCGGGCAGGACGTGCGCCTGGCCGGCTCGGTGGTCGAGGTGCGCACCCGCGCGGCGACGGCCGACGTCAACACCCTGGCCGCCTGGGCGGTCGCCCGGGGCATCGAGCTCGAGAGCCTGACGCTGGCCCGGCCGAGCCTCGAGGACGTCTACCTCGACCTCGTGGGCGACGCGGACGAGGCCGGCGAGCCGGGGGAGCCGGGGTCATGAGCGCAGCCGGGCGCGGGGACCTCGGCCTGCTCGGACGCCAGGTGCGCCACGAGCTGGTCGCGCTGCGCCGCACGCCCATCACCCTCATCCTGTCCATCGGGTTCCCGCTGCTCTTCTTCGTCCTCATCGGGGCGCTCGTGGGCAACGAGACGCTCGACGCGCGTCAGGGCGTGCGGCTGGCGCAGTTCCTCGCCCCGGGGTTCGCGTCGTTCGGCGTGGTCATGGCCACGTTCTCGTTCCTGGCCTTCGGCTTCGCGCAGGCGCGGGCCACCGGCGTGCTCAAGCGCCAGAACGGCACGCCCCTGCCGGCGTGGGCGCTGCTCGGCGGTCGGGTGGGCGCCGCGCTGGTGCTCGGCCTGACGGCCACGGCGCTCGTGCTGGGCGCCGGCGTCGCGCTCTACGACGTGCAGCTCTTCGCGCGGACGGCGCCGGCCGTGCTCGTCACCCTGGTGGTCTCGGCCGCGGCGTTCAGCGCCCTGGGGCTCGCCCTGGCCGCGTGGCTGCCCACGCCGGAGGCGACGCTCGCGGTGACCAACGGGATCGTCATCCCCATCGCGTTCTTCTCGGACATCTTCCTGTTCGGCGGCACCACGCCGGACTGGATGGCCACCATCGGCTGGCTCTTCCCGCTCAAGCACCTCGTCAACGTCTTCGCCGACGCGCTCAACCCCTACCTCGCGGGCAGCGGGTTCCAGCTCGACCACCTGGCCGTCATCGCCGCGTGGGGCGTGGCCGGCGCGCTCGTCGCCGCCTGGGGCCTGCGCCGCGAGCGCGACCGCGTCGGCCGTGTCGCGCGGACCGCCCGACGCCCGGCCCCGGCAGCCGACGCGCGGCCGCGCCGCACCGCGTCGCCGTCGGCGCTCGCGCTGGTGGGCGGGCAGGTGCGGCACACGATCGCGGTGCTCTCGCGGGACGCGTCGTCGGTCTTCTTCGCCGTGGTCTTCCCGGTGGTGCTCGTGGCGATCATCCCCACGGTCAACGGCGGTGGCGACGTCGTGCTCTCGGACGGTCAGCTGCTCGGTGCGTTCTTCGCCTCCACCATGGCGGTCTACGGCGCGGCCGTCACGGCCTACGTCAACATGCCGCAGGGGCTGGCCGAGGCGCGTGACCGCGGGGTGCTCCAGCGGCTGCACGCTGCGCCGCTGCCGGCGTGGGCCCTGCTGCTCGGGCGGGTGGCGGGGGCGTGGGCCGTCGCGCTCCTCACGCTCGTGGCGATCTGGGCCGTGGCCGGGCTGATGTACGCGATCCCGGTCCCGCCCGCGTGGGCCGCGGCCCTGCTCACGCTGCTCGTCGCGACCACGTGCTTCGCCGCGCTGGGCCTGGCGGTCGCGTCGCTCGTCCGCACGGCCGAGGCCGGCATCGGTGTGGCGCTGGGCACCCTGCTGCCGCTGTGCTTCATCTCCGACGTCTTCGTCCACGGCGCTGACTTCCCTGCTCTGCTGGACCGGGTCTCGTGGTTCTTCCCGCTGCGGCACGCGACGAACGCGATGACGACGGCGGCGGCGCAGGACGTCGTCGGCAGCGGGCTGGCCTGGGACCACCTCGGGGCGCTCGCCGCGTGGACCGTCGTCGGGCTCGGGGTGGTCGCCTGGCGGTTCAGCTGGGTCACGGTCGAGCCCCGCCGTCGGCGGCAGGGCATCATGGCCGGGTGACCGCAGACCAACCCGCATCGCCGGCCGAGACCCGCACCGCCAGGCTGCTGGTGGTGGCGCAGTTCGCCCTCATCGGGCTGCTGGTCGTGCTGCCGGGTCGCGACGACTGGCCCGTGCCGCCGTGGCTCGCCGTGACCTGCGCGGTCGGCGCCGTCGTCGGGGTCGTCGGCATGGTCCTCGGGGGCACGGCCCTTGGCCGCGGGCTCACCGCGGTGCCGCTGCCCAACGAGCACGCCCGGCTGCGCACCGGCGGCCTCTACCGGATCGTCCGGCACCCGATCTACACCGGGCTGCTGCTGACGATGGGCTCGTTGACCGTCGCGTCGGGCAGCGTGCCGCGGCTGGTGGCCTTCGCGGTGCTGCTCGGGCTCATCACCGGCAAGGCGCGGTGGGAGGAGGGGCACCTCGCACGCCGGTTCGCCGGGTACCCGGCCTACGCTGCCCGGACGCCACGCTTCGTGCCCCGCTGGCGGCGCCGGGGCTGAGCCGAGGGGTGGACCGGGGCGGCACCGGCCCCTGGGCTGGGCCGAGGGTGGATCGACGCGGCCCACCGTCGTGCCGTCGCGCAGCAGCACGAGCGTCGGGATGCTGCTGGCGTCGAACCGTCGGGCGGCGAGCGTCGGGTGCTACCCGGGGCACCGCGACCCGCCGGTGCGGACCAGGTCACACCTGAGGCCCCAGAGCTCCGCATCGACCGGGGACCGCGTTCTCCTGTGTCATCAGCACCACGCCCCGCACCGGCGGTGCGGTGGCGTGCGCAGGACGGCGGGGGTGCGGTGGCGGTGCGCACGACACCGGCGGTGCACGCCCGCAGGCGATTGCCTTGCGGGCCCGACGGCGCTTGACTGCTCGGGACCCCAGGGAGCCTCATGGCCATGTCGACCGTCTTCGAGCGGCAGCCCACCGACCCCGCCGTCGTCGCGCACGCCCTGGCGGGCAGCCGGCTGCGCGCCTTCTGGCTGGACGACGTGCCAGGGGCCGAGCGGTACCCGGCCCTGACCGGGGACGTCGACTGCGACCTGGCGATCGTCGGCGGCGGGTACACGGGGCTGTGGACGGCGCTGCTGGCCGCGCGGCGGGACCCTTCGGCGCGCATCGTGCTGCTCGAGGGCGGCACCGTCGGCTGGGCGGCATCGGGCCGCAACGGCGGCTTCTGCGAGGCCTCCCTGACGCACGGCGAGGAGAACGGCCGCCGCCGCTGGCCCCAGGAGTACGAGCAGCTGGCGCGGCTCGGCGAGGAGAACCTCGACGAGATCGTCGCGACCGTCGCAGAGCTGCGGCTGGACTGCGACCTCGAGCGCACCGGTTCGCTCGAGGTCGCCGTGGAGCCGCACCAGGTCGCGTGGCTCGACGAGGCGCCGGACCAGCCCGGGACCACCCGCCTGGACCGGGTGGCGGTGCGCGCCGAGATCGCCTCGCCCACCTACCTTGCCGGCGCGTGGCACCGGGGCTCCACGGCGATGGTCCACCCGGCCAAGCTCGCCGTGGGCCTCGCCCGGGCCGCGGCCGACGCCGGTGTGCTGCTCCACGAGCGCTCCGTGGTGCGCTCGATCGGGGAGGGCTCCGGCGGCGCGGGCGGCCGCGTCGAGGTCCGCACGGACGGCGCCCGCGTGCGCGCCCGAGGCGTGGTGCTGGCCACCAACGCCTTCCCGTCGCTGCTGCGCCGCACCCGGCTCATGACGGTCCCGGTCTACGACTACGTGCTCATGACCGAGCCGCTGTCCGCCGAGCAGCGGGCCGCGATCGGCTGGCGGCACCGCCAGGGCGTGTCCGACATGGCCAACCAGTTCCACTACTACCGGCTCTCGGCGGACGACCGGATCCTCTTCGGCGGGTACGACGCGATCTACCACGCGGGGCGACGGCTGAGCGCGGCCCACGAGGACCGCCCGGCCTCCTACGAGCGCCTGGCGAGCCACTTCTTCACGACGTTCCCGCAGCTCGAGGGTCTGCGGTTCAGCCACCGGTGGGCCGGGGCGATCGACACGTCGACGCGGTTCTGCGCGTTCTACGGCACCGCGCGGGCTGGTCGAGTCGCCTACGCCACGGGGTTCACGGGGCTGGGCGTCGGGGCCACCCGGTTCGCCGCCCAGGTGCTGCTCGACCTGCTCGACGGCGAGCCCACCGAGCGCACCTCGCTGGCGATGGTCCGTGAGAGGCCGCTGCCGTTCCCGCCCGAGCCCGTCGCGGCGCTGGGCATCAACGCGACCCGCTGGTCGCTCGACCGCGCCGACCACCACGGCGGGCGGCGCAACCTGCTGCTGCGCGGTCTGGACGCCGTCGGGCTCGGCTTCGACTCCTGATATGGAGGGACCGGCTGTCAAGTGGGCAGGGTGAGGCGCCGCCCGGATGGGTTCGGGGCGGCGCCTCGGTGGTGACTCTGTGGCCCCGGGGGTCCGGTGAGCGTGTCGTTGGCGACGCGCGGTCAGACTGATATGCGCGGGTTGGTCACCGCAGGACGGGCTGTTCGGCAGGAGCGGGTCGCGTGTCTAGGGTCGGGCGTCGCGAGCCGGGGGCTCGTTGCCCATAGGAGTTTCGCGGGTCGCTCCACGCGCTGCTACCGGCCTTGGGGGTCTGGAGTCAGATCGTGGGCCTTACTGCTGGTTCAGTCGGCCATCGTGTCCTCCTCGAGGACGGCCAGGGACCAGCACCAGCCGGCGAGCTCGCGGGCGATGGCGACGTTGGCGATCACGGGTCGCTTGTGGTGCTCGTCGAACCGGACCCAGCGGGCGTGCAGGCGCCGGTTGCCGTCGTCACCGCGGGCGCGGGCAGCAGGTGAGGCCAGGTCCCAGCGGGCAAGCATCGTCGCTCCGGGCCGGTAGCGGGCCCGGTGGTGCCACGCGGCCTCGATGAGCAGCCGACGCGCGTGGGTGTTGCCGGTTTTGGTGATCGAGCCCTGCACCCGCGAAGCACCCGAGGAGTACTCGCTGGGCACCAGGCCGACGAAGGAGCCGATCGTGTTGCCGGTGAACCGGCGCCAGTCACCGATCTCGACCGCCAGGGCGAACGACGTCAACGTCGAGACACCCCGCAGACAACTCAACCGCCGCACGACCGGGGTGAACTCGCTGTTCGTGGCCATCGCGGTGATCGCGGCGTCGAGCCGGTCGCGGCGCGCACCGGTGGCCAGGACGGCGTCGTAGTCGGACTCGAAGGCCATCTGCACCGCCGGGGCGTCGAAGTGCTGGCGTCGTAGCCACGCGTCGTGGGTCCCGGTCCACGCCTGCCCACAGTCATAGACGATCCCGTGGCGCAGCAGCAGCTTCGAGAGCCGGTGCCGGGCCCGCATCAGGTCCCCGCGGCAGTCCTCTCGCGCCCGGACAAGATCCCGAGCAGCCTCCTGGTCCGCCGAGGGAATGACCACGGCGGTGACCTCGTCCAGCCGCAACAGCCGGGCCAGATGCACCGCGTCCCTGGCGTCGGTCTTGACCCGGTCCCCCGAGGGTCGTTGCAGCTTCGAAGGAGCCGCGACCACGCACCGGATCCCGTCCGCCCTCAGCGCCCGCGCGAGCCCGAACCCGGTCGGCCCGGCCTCATAGGTCACCGCGACCGGTCCCGGCAACGCGCCGATCCACCCGCGGATGTGCTCGTGCGAGGGCGTCAATCTCGCCTGGAACAGCTCGCCCGTCACGCCATCGATCGCCGCCGCCGCGACCGATCGTGCGTGCACGTCCAGCCCCACACTCGTACGCTCGTTGAACACCGGGGCCTCCCACGACTGTTGGATAGGCCGAGCAGGCAGCCCCTACTCGGTAACCCACGAACATGCGTGAGTGAGGCCCCGGCCCGCAACCACCCACCTCAGGCGGTCACTCCATACCGTCTAGGACGTGTGCGGCCCGTGCGGTGCGGGGACGTGCGCCCACTCCTCGCGCGCGTCCAGCCACAGGTCGAGCTCGACGGCCGGCAGCGGGCGCGAGAGGTAGAAGCCCTGCGCCTGGTCGCAGCCCATCCGCGTGAGCTCGGTGCAGGCGACGTCGTCCTCGACACCCTCCGCGACCATCCGCAGGTCCAGGCTGTGCGCCAGGTCGATCGTCGAGGCGACGAGGGCAGCGGCGCGCGCGTCGTCGGCCATGGGGAAGACGAACGAGCGGTCCAGCTTGAGCTCGTCGATCGGCAGGTCGCGCAGGTAGGACAGCGAGCTGTAGCCCGTGCCGAAGTCGTCCACGGCGATCTGGATGCCGTGGTCCCGCAGCCGCGTGAGGATGGCCCGCGCGCGGTCGCGGTCGGCCATGAGGAACTCCTCGGTGATCTCCAGCTGGAGGGCCGACGGCGGCAGGCCGCGGGCGGCGAGCATGGCGGCGACCTCGTCCGGCAGGTCGGTGTCCACCAGCGAGCTCGCCGAGAGGTTGACGGCGATGGTCAGGGGGCGTGCGCCGGCCGACCACCGGGCCGCCTGGTCGAGGGCGATGGCCAGCACCGACCGGGTCATCGCCCGCATCAGGCCCGCCTCCTCGACGCGCTCGAGGAAGGCGGCGGGGTAGAGCAGGCCGTGCCGGGGGTGGTCCCAGCGGACCAGCGCCTCGACGCCGTGCACCGCGCCGGAGACGAGGTCGAGCTTGGGCTGGTAGTGGACCACGAGCTCGTCCCGGGTGAGGGCGTCGCGGAACTCCTCCGCCATCCGCAGCCGTGCGGGACCGTCGTCGTCACCCCCGTACACGCGCACGCCGCCGGACGACTTGGCCCGGTACATCGCGATGTCCGCCTTGCGCAGCAGTGCGCTGAGGTCCGCGCCGTGGTCGGGGAACAGGGCGATCCCGATGCTCACGGTGCTGTGCACCCCGAGCTCCTCGAGCGGGAAGGGCTGCGCGAGCCGCGCGGCCAGGGCCGCGGCCACGGTCCTGGCCTCGGCCTGGCCGGCGTCCTCGAGCAGGATGGCGAACTCGTCACCGCCGAGGCGCACGAGCAGGTCCTCCGCGCGCAGGCCGTGCCGCAGTCGCGTGCCGACCTGGACGAGCAGCTGGTCGCCCGCGTGGTGACCGAGGGAGTCGTTGACCTCCTTGAACCGGTCGAGGTCGAGCATGAGCAGGGCCTGGCGACGTGTCGGGTCCGCCAGCCGGGCAGCCGCCTGGCGGTACAGGGCCCGCCGGTTGGGCAGCCCGGTGAGGTGGTCGCTGGTGGCGTGGGCGTGCTCGAGCCGCACCATCGCGAGCATCCGGAGCATGACGAGCAGCACGAGGACGGCGGAGACGATCGCCACGGGTCCGGCCCTCAGGGGGGCTCCCGTGAGGAGCTGACCGCCGAGGATCGCCGGCCCGATGAGCAGCGCCGCACCGAGCCCGATCACCTGGGCGGGGTGGTTGCTCTCCGAGCGGGGCGGTGCGGGTGCCGACAGCACGCGCATCGAGGGGTGCAGCGCAGCTGCCCCGGCCATGACGTACGCCAGGAGCCAGCGCGGGTCGAGGCCCGTGGGGTGGACGTCGATGCTCGGCAGCACGGACGCCGCCTGCGCCAGGCCCTCGACGGCGATCATCGAGCCCACCAGACCGGCGAGCACGCCGGACCACGTCCGCCCGGCGCCCGGGGCGTTGGCCAGCCGCAGCAGGGCTCCGAAGAGCACCACGTTGCCCAGGGGGTAGCCGACCTGGACCAACCGGGCCGCGAGGGACCCCTCGGCGGCGGCCCACGCCGGCTCGACGAGGAAGACCCACGAGAGCAGCCCGACCCCGACGGTGAGGATCGCCGTGTCGAACATCGCCGTGCTCCGCTCCCCCGGGCCGCGGCTCCGCGCGAACTGCACCATGCCCGCCGAGACCAGGGGGTAGGTGGCGAGGTAGAACAGGTCGGCGACCCCGAACTCGACGGCGGCCCCGGGAGCCGGACCGGTCAGCGCGTAGACCGCACCGCCGACGATCCACGAGGCCATCCCCGCGGCGATGAGGTACCACGCGCCGTGCGCCGCGGGCCGGTTGCGCCGCGCACCGAGGACCATCGCGACCGCGCCGGAGCCCGCCACCAGGATGTAGGCGATGTCGCGCACGGGGCCCGCGGGCAGCGCGACCGCACCGGCGGCGAGCAGCACGCCGACGAGGAGGTAGCGCGCCCACGGCGCGCGGAGTCCGGCCACGTCCCTCTCATCGGCCCGCCGGGCACGGACCTGAACGCTTGGGGGAGCCGGCCCGGTTGACATCGGCCCGGAACTGCGGCGGAGTTGGCCTTGACGCCCCTGACGCCCCTGACGCCCCTGACCCGTATCGAGAGGTGGACCCGTGGACGAGGCCCCCGCCGCCCGGCGCCAGGGGCACGCCGTCCTGGCCAGCACCGACCGCGCCGACTACGCCTCGCTGCGGCGCCGCGCGGTGAGCCGGACGGAGCGCTACCGGACCGGCCGGGCCCTGCGCGACGCCGTGCCGCGCTCGGCCCTGGGCGACTGGCCGTCGCCGTCGGCCGACCGGGACCCGATCGCCCGGATCATCGCGAGCCATGAGGGCCGGGTCGAGCGGCTCGTGCCGGTGCGCGTGGGGCGGATGGCCGCGTCACCGCACGGGTTCCTGCGCGGCTCTGCGGTCGTCATGGCCCACGACGTCGCCGCGCTGCCGGCCACCGGCATCACGCCCGTGGTCTGCGGCGACTCCCACCTGGGCAACTTCGGCTTCTACGCCTCGCCCGAGCGCGACCTCGTCATCGACCTCAACGACTTCGACGAGGCGCACCCGGGCGCGTGGGAGTGGGACCTGCGCCGGCTCGTGGCCAGCATCTGGGTGGCGGGCCGGCAGAACGGGTCGACGGAGGACGCGTGCGCCGACGCCGTGCTCGCGTGCAGCGCCGCGTACCGCGCGGAGATCGCGTACCTGGCCGACCAGCCGCTGCTCGCGCGGTCCTTCGAGCGGCTCGACGTCGACCGGATCGGGGAGCACTCCACCGACGCCGCGCTGGCGGCGGAGATCGAGCGCGCGGTGCGCCGAGCACGCAAGGGCACCAGCGACCGCGTGCTCCCGCGGTTCACCACGGAGCGCGAGGGGCGCCGCCGGATCGTCGAGGAGCCGCCGCTGCTCACCCGGCTGCCCGAGCCCGAGGCCGCGCTGGTCGCCGAGGGTCTGGACGCGTACCTGCACACGCTCGCCCCGCACTGGCAGCGCGTGCTGGGTGGCTACACGCTGGTGGACGTCGCGCACAAGGTCGTCGGCGTCGGCTCGGTGGGGCTGCGTGCCTACGTCGCCCTGCTCGAGGGCTCCAGCCCGGACGACGTCGTCTTCCTCCAGCTCAAGCAGGCACGACGCTCGGTGCTCGCCCCGTACGTGCACGGCGACAACGCGTGGCACACCCACCAGGGCCAGCGCGTCGTGGAGTACCAGCAGGCGTTGCAGACGGTCAGCGACCCGCTGCTGGGCTGGACCACGGTCGACGGCCGGCAGTTCTACGTGCGCCAGTTCCGCAACATGAAGGGCACCGTCGCGCTCGACGCGATCGACGCGGCGGCGCTCGCGGACTACGCGGGGATCGTCGGCCACCTCCTGGCCAAGGGGCACGCGCGGACCAGCGGAGCCTCGATGATCTCCGGCTACGCCGGCCGCTCCGACCGGCTGGACCAGGCGATGGCGCGGTTCGCGCGCGCCTACGCCGACCAGACGGAGGCCGACCACGCCGCACTCGTCCGCGCGGTGCAGGCCGGTCGGCTGCCGATCGAGCGCGGGGTGTGACGGGCGGTCCGGCCGGCCGGGCCTGCGCGTAGGCTGGCGGGAACCGACGGAGGACCGACGATGGCCTTGGCCCTGGTGGTGACGCACGTGCTGCGCCCCGGTCACGAGCAGGAGTTCGACGCGCTGGTGGCCCGCACCCTGGCGGACATCCGCGTGCTGGAGCCCGGCACGCTCGTCTACATCTCGCACGCCGTCGACGGGGACCCGCTGCAGCGCGTGTTCTACGAGCTGTACCGCGACCGTGCCGCGTTCGAGGCCCACGAGGAGCACGTCCACGTCCGGGCGTTCCTCGAGGAACGGGCGGAGCACGTGGCCTCGGTCGAGGTCACCTTCCTCGACGCCGTCGCCGCCCACGCCGCGCCGACGTCGATCCCCTGACGGGCCCGGTCCGGACCGCCCCCGTCGTCGCGCCCGATCGCGCCGTTCTCGCCCAGCCGCTCCCGAGACTGCGAGAGGGTGTCGGGATGCAGAACCGCGCCCTCGTCGAGGCCCCTGAGCTCTCGTCCCTCCTCGCGTCCGTGACGCCGCCGCTCGTCCTCGACGTCCGCTGGTCCCTGGCGGGCTCCGACCTGCCCGGGTACGCGGCAGGTCACGTGCCCGGTGCCGTGTTCTGCGACCTGGACGCCGACCTGGCCGCACCCCCGGGGGAGGGCGGCCGTCACCCGCTGCCGTCCGCCGAGGCGATGACCGCGACGCTGCGTCGCCTCGGCGTCGACCCGGGCCGCACGGTGGTGGTGTACGACGCCGGCGTCGGGGCGTCCGCCGCGCGCGCGTGGTGGTGCCTGCGCTGGGCCGGCCACGCCGACGTCCGCGTGCTCGACGGCGGCCTCGCGGCCTGGCGCGCGGCGGGTGGCCAGCTCGAGGTGGGGGACGTCGCAGCGGCGCCCCGCCCCGAGGCGGTCGCGCGCCTCGGCGGCATGGCCGTCGCGACCGTGGACGACGTGGTCGCCGGGCGGGCCGGGACCCTGCTCG
>Ga0073904_10000440_pt1 | contig 29418 bp, 35 predicted proteins | sample KloWWTrecipitate_FD_66668 | JGI IMG/M metagenome (GOLD analysis project Ga0073904, IMG submission 66668) | Active sludge microbial communities from Klosterneuburg, Austria, studying microevolution and ecology of nitrifiers - Klosterneuburg... | ecosystem: Engineered > WWTP > Aerobic digester >... | reverse complement strand
TGATAGCCGCCGAAGTTCTCAGCCCTGCGGAGTTTGATCGCCTGCATGGCGGTCTCCAACCCCCGCGGGTTCCCGATCATCAGGAAGTCCTGGTCCACGATCACGGGTACGAAGTTCAGTCGGACAATCGCAGAGAACAGCGGGCGACCGCATCCAGGCCAATCCGTGCAACCGTCGTTCTCCGCGTTGATGATCTCCTGGCACGCGCCGCAAACCTGAGCGGTGAGGTAGCTGCGCCGGTACCGAGGGACCTCCTCGGATGGCTCGTAGATTCCGACCAACCGCTCCGCACTCGTGTCCGTGTCCAACTCGTACATCCGCACGACATCGTTGGTGATCGGCTTCGTGATTGCGTAGATCGGGTGCTGGATGAAGTTGACGGTCGTCGCGAATGTGTTTGTCAGGGTCACGTACTCGCCATCGACCCATACACCCGTCACGGAATCGAAGGTCCGGATCCGGTTCCCGTTTACGTCGGTGGCATCGACCAGGATCCGTTTGCCGGCATCCGTCGCTGACGAGGCGAAGAAACGGAGCTTCTTGTTTGTCCCGACGATGTCCGAGAACACGGGGCTCGTTCCACGGTCGAGCAATTGCTTTGCGATCTCGCACCCCGGGTCCCCGGTCGCCGGAGCTCTGACGTAGGTCTGGAACTCGAACCACTGATTTCGGACTGGGATTCCATCCCGGCAGGCGGTGAATGCCTCGACGTTCCGGACGCTCCTGGGCCAGGTGATGCAGTTCTTGTCCGCGCAAATCCGGATCCTCTGATAGGTGCCCCACCACATGCCGGCGTCCATCAGTTCCTGCTGCGCGTCATTCACCAGGGCAACGAAGGCGGGATCGCATGGGGTCATGCCGAGGTTGGTGGCAACCCCTTCCGCCTTCAGTTGGCCGAGAGTTTTCAGGTTCATGCGAAGGCAAAGACGGTCATTGTCCAATTACCAGGAGTAAAGGGTTGCTCTGAAGCACCGGTGATCTTGTTGGTGATGTTGATCTGAGTCGGGGTCGCAACAAGAGTGATGGTGACCACGCCTGCGCCCCGAGTGACCATCACGTAAGGACCATCGGCCGCGGCCCCGGTGTAGTCCGTGCAAACGCAATCTACGTTCACCATGTCCCCGGGGTTGTATCCGTATTCCGCGGTGACGTTCACGAAAACCACCTCCAACGGGGCTGGGATACCGGTAATTTCAGGCCCCAAGTTGACGGTCTGAGTCGCTACGGCCAGTCCGGACTTTACGACCCGGACACCAATGGTTGGTTGGGCATCGGAAGGATTTAGGATTTCGAAAGACGTCCCGGTGTAAACGAATGCGTAGTAGTGATCCTCCAACAGAGCGTTGGCGTAGGGATCGACGCCTCCAATCTTGATCGGGACCGCGGAGAATGCGTTGACTGTCAGAGTCGCGGCTCCCCCGGTGTTGGCCGCATTCATCTTCACCACGAACAGGCCGTTATCGAGAGCCGTGTGAGGGTAGTTCGGAACCGTGATTGCAACCGAGTTTGCCGATCCAGTGTCCGAGGCAAAGTAGAGTTCAGATGGGGCAATAGCTTCCCAATCACCGCCCGAGAACAGGAAGAACCCGATCGGGAACCCGCCACTATCCACCTTGAGCCAAATCTTGTCCTGATCCGCAGGAATCGGAGTGGTCTCGCTCTTAACGATCTGAGTGAACCCAACCGGGAACTGGCCAACGACGTACTGCGAGACGAGGTTGATGATCGCCTGTGTCGTTGCCGGAAGGCAGATATCCGGAGGGACATTCAGCGCGTGCAACGGATAGTAGGATGTGGGCATTGGCTACTTGGTGAGGGTGAATGTGTCCGGTGTCGCTGACGCTGTCCTGAACTCTCCCGTGAGACTGTCGGGGGTGATCGCAAGGCGCAAGGCCCCAAAGCTGTTGGTGTAACGGACCACGCTCCCGGCAATCGGGGTGCCGAATCCGGTCCAGTTGACCCCACCAAGGCCGTTCACGATGTACGTCATGCCGTCAATCAGGAGCCGCTCGTAACTGTGCTCATGGCCGGAAATCACGAGGTCGATACCGATCTGCTTGAACTGCCATTGGAGCGGGATGTTGGATCCGTTGGCGGTGACTCCAGGCTGGCCGACATGGGAGTTTCCGGACGCCCAAGGGGGGTGATGGATGAATGCGATCTTCCAAATCGCCTTCGACGCCTTCACGGCCCGGACAAACCATCGCCATTGATCGGACCCGCCCACCGGGTTCCCGTCTGCGTCCAGCGTCCCGGCGGTGTACCCACCCGGCTCCAGGTTGACCATGGACGAGTTGAACCCGTCCGAGAGCATGAACACCTCGACGATTCCAAAGCGGTGGGAGTAGTACCGGGCGCCGTTGAGAAAGCTGAAGTAGGCGAGGTATGGGGCCAGAAGCGTCCCATAGTCCCAATCGTGGTTCCCGGGGCACGGGTAGAGCTTGGTGCGGGCCAGCCATGGAACACCGTAGAACGGCTGCACGGACAGGGCGTAATTCCCAACGTAGTCGTTATCCCCAGCCGTCAGGACGATGTCCGCCCGGGTGTCCGCGTTGATTATCGCCGACATCTGACCCGGGTCCCCGGCCGGATAGCCAAAGTCAGCGATCTGCCACAGGACCACCTCGTCAGCAAGATACTCCCACTCTTGGGGTGGGCAGCATGTCCTTTCGACGCACGTTGTATCCGGGCAGGTCATGGGCAGGAATCAGAGGGAACGATGGTTCCAAAGTTGGGCTCGGTCATAGCCTGGAAGACCAGCCGTGCCTTGTTGAGGGTGAACTTGCCTCGGTTCTTCATTCGAATCTGGAACGAATAGGCATTACGGAATGGACGCTTCAGGTACTCGTCGGGCGTCTGAGCGGGAACAGGAAGCCCCCGTCGAGGAAGGCTTGCCGGGTAGTATTGAGGCCACCCGAAGCATGGAATCGTCTCGGAGGCGAAGCAGTTCCTCACGCATTCGCTCCAATCGTGCCACGGCTGCCAGCACGCATCACCGTCCCCTCGGTAGGTCACCTCCATCGACATGGTCCCAGTGACGTCCTGAAGCCACACGTCCCCGGTGTTGAGTTGCCACAGCGTCTGCTCCTCGGGGGACACCTCCCGAGTCGTCAGAGACCATTCGATGCGCGTCGAGTCGTTGTCGAAGCTGCCGCTCTTCAGGATCTCGTACAGACAGATCCGCATGTCGGCATCGAGGGCGTAGGCGAAGCAGCGTTTCGCGCCGAGCACCTTGACCGTCAGCACCTGCAGGACCCGGATCCCGGTCCATGTCCCCTCCCAGACCGGGGGGAGCTTCCGGTTCATCTTGGAGATCAAGGCGAAGTCCAGAACCGCGAGTCCCTGGTGCCAGACACCGCGCTCCGAGGCGGTCGGGAGACAGGTCGTGATGAGCCGGTTGTCGAAGTTCACCGATGAGGCGTGCCCGAGGAGCATTTCGGAATCGAACGAGACGGGCTTGTCCACCTCGCCGCTGATCGGGGTATTGCCCCACCCCTCAAACTCCCGTCGAGCAAACTTGAAGGATCGAATCCCGTCCCGGGCCCGGAAGAACAGATCGCCGTTGACCAGGGATATGGACTCCTGAGACAGGCTCCCGTACTCCAGGAGCGCAAACCGTTGCAGGGGCTGGGTGGTGTTCTTCCACTCCTCCCGGTTGGTGGGGGCGTCGAACTGGTAGAATCCATCACCAGTCGAGACCATGAGCCCGCCCACCCCCTGGGCGGCGTCCTGAGCGGCAACGAACGTCAGTCCTGTCACGTCTCCGTCAGTCCTTGGTACGGCGAACGCTCCACCCTCGTTGAGATACTGGTTCTCGGTGAATCTGAGCACGGAGTTCCGCCCGTAGATGGGATCACCGTACACGATATCCCCGCCCACGTAGGCGCCGCGGATCCCAACCCACACTCGGCCCTGCCCGTAGGTGATCGGGCCTCCGACCGGAACCTCGTTGTCCGCTGCCCGCCGGCATACAGCGCCGTCCCAGAACACGGGCTTGGACTGAGTATCCTGAACGATCAACGTGCCTTCCGCTTGGCAGAACCATGCCTTTTGAAGGTTGGGGGCATTCTGGTTTCCAGGGATCACCACCTGGGACGTCTGGAAGGAGTTTCGAAGGTCGGTCTTGAATAGCTTCCCACCGATGGACGCCACCAAGTACACGTCTCCGCCGTCCGTCGAAAGGCTTCCGGCGCCCTGAAAGAACCCATCCTCAAAATCCCACTTGGTTGCGTTGGCGTCGAAGACAAGCCGCTGGCGACGATACGGAGGCCGGCATGTCGGGCTCCCGCCGCGGAACGTCGTGTTGATCGCCTGGGACACCTGATTGTCCAAGATGAAGTCCGGAGCCGATCCAGAATCAACCCCACCGTCGAAGGTGAAGAACTTGGATTCGATCCTGTTTTGAGCAGCGGTTGCCATTGACTTAGACGGGATTAAGCGAGTACCACCAACCAGAGGGAAACCCAAGTGTTTTCCGGTGCCTCCCCGTGCAGACATTCGAGAAATATGGTGCCAACTGGAAATTGGGCACCCTTCCAATCCATGTTGAGATGGCCTGCATCCGCAACGGCGGGACGTGGGTGACCAAGAGCGGAGCCCTCTGCGGATTCGGGTTGGAGTACCATTACGAGAAGCTGATCGGGATTCTTTGGCCGGAATGGCAGTGGCAGCGGTGGTCGAAGTTGATGGTGAACGAGTTCACTCGGAACTGGATGACCGCCGTCATGGGTCCAGCCTCATCCGGAAAGACTGGTTCCGGAGCCGTCTTCGCACTGGCTGACTACTTCTGCTTTCCGGAGAACACGAGCTGGGTTGTGTCCTCAACCTCAATGGACGGCCTGGAGCGCCGGGTATGGGGTGAGATCAAGATGCGGTTCAAAGCCGCAAAGGCCCGATTTCCATGGCTTCCTGGTCACGTCGTCGAGTCCCGCCGAATGCTCGTGACTCAGACCGTGGACGACGAGGGGGACGTTGATTCGGTCAGAGACAACCGAAACGGAATCTTCTGCGTCGCCTGTCTCGCGGGCGGGAGCTACGTCGGCCTTGGGAACTATGTCGGCCTGAAGAATACCCGGGTCCGGCAACTCGCGGACGAGCTGCAGTTCATGCCGGCCGCGTTCATTGACGCGATCTCAAACCTGTCGAAGAACGCCGACTACAAGGCGATTGGCTTCGGAAACCCATACGACCGGACGGACGCCCTCGGAAAGCTGGCCGAGCCGGCCGACGAGGACGGAGGTTGGGACGGTGCCCCGGACAACAAGAAGACCAACGTCTGGAACACTCGATACCGGCATCCGACCCGCGGGCCGGGACGGTGCATCCAGTTGGACGGCCGCGACACGCCGAACAACGACTACCCGCGGGGGGTGAATCCGTTCAAGTACCTCATCAAGCAGGAGGACATCGAATCCGACGAGGCGATCCACGGAATAGACGCCATTCAGGTCTCGATGATGGACTACGGCAAGATGCCGAAGGACTCGCAGGCGCGGCGGGTCATCACCAGGGCGCTGTGCCTGAGCGGTGGGGCATTCGAGGAAGCCGTGTGGGAGAACGTTGAATCCATCATGCACATTGGCTGCATGGACGCCGCCTATTCTGGTGTCGGCGGTGACCGCACTGTGCTCAACCACCTGAAGATGGGGAAAGAGATCGGCGGGAAGTGGATCCTCGCATTTGCAGAGCCCCCAACAATCGTCCCGGTGACGGACGCCTCGAAGCTCGACGCCCCCGACCAGATTGCCCACTTCACCAAGCAATGGGCGGTTTCCAGGGGCATCCCTCCCCATCAGTTCGGGTTCGACGGATCCGGCCGTTCCAGCGTCACGAGCGCCCTCGGGAGGATCTGGTCAACCGGTGTCATTGCCATCGAGTTCGGTGGACGCGCATCCGAACGGCCGCTTGGGCCCGTTCCCAACTGCTCCAAGAAGTACCGGAAGTTTGTCAGCGAACTCTGGTTTGCTGCCCGCCGACTGATTGAGGCGAAGCAGTTGCGGGCCCTTCCCATGTCCGTTTTCGAGGAAGGATCCCAGCGGGCATGGAACATTTCAGACGGCAACATGGAGGACGTGGAGCGGAAGGAGGACATGAAAGAGCGGTTCGGACGGTCTCCCGATCTCTTCGACAGTTTCGTGTGCGGCATTGAAGTTGCCCGGAGATTGGGCTTTCGTATCTCGGTAGAAAACGCCCGCCCATCAAATTCACTTTCTGGCTTTTTGGATAAGGCCAAGGCAAAACTCAAAGCCATGAGAGAATCCTACAACCTTGAAACTCAAACATGAGCGCACCTGACGAATGGTTCCTGAAATCAGTTACGCGGGTTCCAGCCGGAGGCTGGTACTACCGATGCCCGGCCACAGGCTGGGTTCTACCAAATCGCACGAGCGGAATGCTCGAACAGAAGGCGGCAGCAGTTCTGAGCCACAACCAGGCAAATCCTGGAAAGGATCTCCCAACCGACATCGTCGTAGTGACGAAGCAAGTGCATGACCAAACGGTCCAGCACATTCTTGAAACGGGAATGGCCACATCTGACATTCAGCAATTCCCAAAAGCACAGGCCCCGGTGCACAGACTTTTTACCAAGGTGTTGCCGGGGCCACGCTCAATTATAGCCCGTGTGGCGGATGTGGTCGCAAATGACGTGATCGGCGTCAGGGTCCTCACCGACTGGTTCGGAAAGGGACTGACGCCGGTCCCTTCTCCAGTCGCTGAGAAACGCGCAAAGGCGTGTGACGTGTGTCCTGCAAACACCAGAAAGGAGCGTCCCATTGAGGGGGCGATTGCTGAAGCAGTTAGGTGGGCGGCAGCGTTCAAGTCGAACGCCGAACTTCGAGTGTCGAACGAGGAGAATCTTGGAACCTGTGACGTCTGCGGGTGCCCTCTGAAGACGAAGATTTGGGTCCCACTGAAGACGATCAACGAGGACACGTCCCACGTCTTCCCGGACGAATGTTGGATCACCGAAGAGCGGAACCTTCGAACACCTCAGTTCCATTCTCTCTACGACTTCGCTCACTCCCAGAACCTTCCGAGTCCTCCGAAAGTCACAGAGCAAACGTCATGGCCGAGCGGTCTCTTTTCAATTCCGGCCCGCGCTGGAGAGCTTTGGTTCAATGCCTCCGTCGTCAGGGTCAATGGTCACCTCTGGCTGGCGTCCAGGTTGATGAAATACCCGGACTACGTGGCGACAATCGTGTTTGTCAGGCTCAACGAGGCGATGGAGCCCCAGGAGAGGGTTCCGATCAAGTACACCCCCACTTTCCCCGGTGAGCATTTCGAAGATGCTCGCTGCATCCCTATCCCTTCGAAGCCGGGTCACTTTTACCTGGCCGCATCCAACTTCACCCTGTCCAGCATCCAGCACCAGGGTCTGTTCGAGGTGGATCCCACCTTCCGAGTCACGAAGGCGATCCGGATTGAATGGGGCGGGAACGCCAAGTCAATCGACCGGCAAAGGAGCACGGAGAAGAACTGGCAATTCTTCATCCACGATGGACGGATCCATTTCGTTCACTGGATTGCACCCCAGCACACGGTCTGCGAAGTGAACGGCGAGGACGTTGTGGCAGCCCACACCACCGAGACTGCTCACGCTTGGCCATTCGGAATTCCTCATGGAGGAACACCTCCGATCCGGATTGGTGATTTCTACTGGTCATTTTTCCACAGCCACCAGCACTTCACGCCATCTCACCGCCGATACTTCATCGGAGCCTACGCCTTCGAGGCAAAGCCCCCGTTCGCGGTCAAGTACATGAGCCGCTCGCCGTTCCTGGCTGGAACTGATCGTCACCCGATCGCAGGCGACCTATGGAAACACCTCGTCGTTTTCCCGGCTGGATCCATCTACGACCAGGTGAAGCGCGAATGGCTCTTAACCTTTGGGGTAAATGACTGCGACTCCGCTTGGATTCGAATTCCTCACAGTGAACTTCTTCAGACCGTCGTATGAAAAAGCCACTCCTGATAGGACAACTGAGCTGGAAGGTGCCGGTGGACGTCTGGATGGGGTGCCGCGCCCAGTTCGGATGGACTCAGGCGCTGACGGATCTTCAAGACCATTACGAGGTGATCCTCATTGGAACGGACGACAAGGGATGGACCGGGGAACTGGAGAAGGACGGCGCCAGGATGATCTTCACCACGGAGGAGCGCCACGGTCACTGGATTCAAAGCCTTCGTCCGGACGTCATTTTCTGGAACGACTTTCCACCCATCTTCCGGGACGCAATGCCAGGTCTTCAGTTCGCTCGCCACATAATGCGAATGCACGGGGACTGGCGCCGTTTCTACGGATGCTGGGACGTGTTTCGGCAGGCGTGGAGAGTTGTGGTTCCGATGCTGGCGGACCCGGCTATCTGCGCGGCGTTCGGGGTACGAGCCGTCCGCATTCCTTTCTGCGTTGACGTTCCGGAGATGAGCGGAGGGAAGCCATGGGGGGATCGAGAGGTTCATTTTGCAAGTCCGGCAAGCGCAGTGTTCAAAGGATCTGAACTGGTTGACGCGGTGTTTCCCGTATTACGGAAACGAGGGTTCCGGTGCGAGAAGGCCGCTTGGCGAAATAGGGCCGAGCACGCCGCGCTTCTGAAGAACACCAAGGTCATGTTCGGACCATCGTGCCACGAGGGACTTTCGCGTGCCTGCACGGAAGCCGCGGTTGCCGGATGCAAGTTGGTCGTCGCTGCCGAGTCCGACCCAATGGTTGAGCAAGCCGGAATTCAGGGAGGCACCGCTATTCCAACCGATCTCATCTTCGACGTTCCCCGAGGATCTTGGGAGTACCGAAGAAGCCCGAAGGCGATTGCCGACGATCTTGCACAAATCCTGTCCCGCCAACACACCCCGAAATCTGATTGGTCCGACTGGGACGTGTCTTCCGAGGTCGAACAACTCAGGAACCTGTTCATCGAAGCTCTTCCAATCTCATGAAATTCAAGAATGCCGAGTCTCTCCAAACGGTCGTCCAAGACGTCAGGCTATCCGATGTCGGCCGAGGACGGAACCGGGCACGGATCAACTCTCTTTTCAACGGCGATCAGCCCTACACAAGCCAGGAGGCGGAGGAGAACAACATAGGGACGAACGTCAATTTTCTGGAGGCAACCAACATCGCGCACGGAGCCAGGGCGATGTACGACCGAGGCTTCGTTGATCTGGAGAAGTTTTTTGACGTGACGGTGGACTACGGACCGATCCACAAGCGCGGGGACTGGGGTCAGTACATCACCACATGGATCAACCGATACCTCCGCAGAACTCCGGCATATCGAGACCTCCAAACCCAGAAGTTCGCCGACGTCGTTCTGCACGGACCAGGCATGGCGGCTTGGGCACGCCAGGACCACATTCTCCCGAGGTTTGCTCCAGTATGCGAAATCCTGTTCCCTAATCGGACTCTTCGGGACATGACGAATCTGTCCTATTTCCAGATTTACCGGGAGATGACTGCCGCGGAACTCACCAAAATGGCGACCGGCCCTGTCAGGAAGGGGTGGAATATGCGGTTGGTCGAGCAACTCATCCGGGAGAAGAACAATGAGAAGATGGAATCCGGATCGCAGGGGCAGGACTGGATGTTTCCGGAAAAGCTGGCCGAGGACATCAAGGCGGATTCGGGCAGCTACACGAACTCGTCAGTACCGAAGATTCGGACGTGGGACGTCTATTTCCTCAACGACGACGACAATCCCCAGTGGAATCGACGAATCGTTGTCGCCGATGAATCCGGGGACTCGACGCTGGCAAACTCAGAGTACCTGTTTGACCCGGGCAACAAGTCCTATGGAACGGACTACAAGCGGCTTTTCTCCTCGAATTACGCCGACGGATGCAACGTGGCGCCGTTCCGGTGGCATTCAATGCGATCACTCGGGTTCCTGCTCTACGCTACCGCGCACTTGGCCAATCGGCTTCGATGCCGGGTATTCGACGCAGCTTTCCGAGAGACCTTGACCCTCTTCAGGAATGTCGGTGAAGGAGACCGTGACCGCCTTCAGTTGATCGACCTCCACGATTACGGTGTCATTCCGGAGGGCCTGAACATGGTCACCGCGGCCGAGCGCAACCAGGTCAACGTGCCCCTTCTCTCTGCCGTTCAGAATCAGGCGAGGCAGTTGATGTCGGAGAACTCCGCGCACTTCTCACACGACATCGACGACGGAACGAATCGAGGTGACAAGACGGCGACGCAGATCATTGCCGAGAGCCAAGCCTCCAACGCCCTGGTTGGCGCCATGCTCTCCCACGCGCACGCCCAAGAGGTGTACCAGGACTTGGAAATCTGCCGGCGCCTTTGCACGTCGCCCCATCCGGACGCGAAGCGATTCCGAAACACGATGATGTCGCTTGGGGTTCCTTCTGAGATCCTGAATGTGGAAATGTGGGACGTCGCCCGGGTGCGCGAGATCGGAAATGGGCACAAGGTCATGCAGATGGCGCAGGCCGACAAACTCATGCAGGCATACCCCCTGTTCGATCCGCAGGCCCAGAGGAAGATCCTTCGCCTATTCACCTCGGCGACCGTGGACGATCCCCGTCAGGCGGATGCGCTCGTTCCCATGGAGGACGAAGTCTCTTCCACCGAGGAGAAGGCCAGCTTGGCATGGGGATCGTTGATTGACGGGAAGCCGGTGTCGCTCGGGAAGTTCGTCAACCGGATGCAGTACATCCAGGTAACGCTGAAGAACCTGGCGCTGGAAATGAATCAGATCGACCAGTCGAACGAGGTTCCCGACATGCGTCGAATCATGGGGCTGGCCAATGTCATCCAGCACACCATGGACATCGTCACGACCCTTCAGGACGACCCGGGCGCCGGCAGCCAGATCAAGGTGTTCTCGGACATCCTGGCGCAGGCGATGAACCGCGTAGAGAAGCTGGCTGCAGACTACCAGAAGGAGCAGCAGGACCAGGGCAATCCCGGAATGTCCGCCCAGGACCAGGCCAAGATCCAAGCAATGCTCATCACGGCGCAGACCAAAGCCAAGGTCGCCGAGGCGTCCGCGGCCCAGAAGCGCGATCACAAGGAGATTGCTTTCCAGAACGACCAGCGGCGCAAGGAGGCGGCGCTTCAGGCCGACATTGCAGCCAAGGATGCCGAAACGTCCTCATCGATTCTCCGAGACAACCTCACGGCTGCTCTCACCCCAAAACCAAAATCCCCCAAGTAAATGGCATCACCAGACATCGAACAAACCAAGAAGGACACCGTTTCACCGCCCCAGTTCGTCCTCGACTGCAAAGGGATCTATCAGAAGGCGAAAGGACCCAACTACGCCGCTTCTCTGGCTGTCTCCCACGAGTTCCACATGCTGGCCGCGGCGGCGATGAGCGAACTATGTTGCACCATGGGCCAAGATCCGGCCATGCACTACAAGGTCGAAGGAGCCAGGCAGTTCCTTCAGATCATGCTCCGGATGGGCGACCCGAAGAGGGCTCCTCGCGGACCATCCAATCTTGGACTTTTGGAGACCGCTTAATCTAACTCACCCCCCCCATCACTGAATCATGAACAAAACTCGACGACTTCTTCTCGCCCTGGACCCCGCTGACGGATCCGAAGGAGGACCAAACCCCAATAGCCAGCCGACATACACCCCTTCGGATGACATCCGAGCTGAGTTGATGGCGCTTGCTGACGGAGACGGTGCCCAAGATACGCCCCCGGCGGCGCCTGCGGCTCCCGCGGCGACGGCAAAGCCTGCTGCGTCCGAAACTCCTGCGGCTCCCGATACGAAGCCAAAGGATGACCTAAACATCGACGTCCTGATTCCAAAGAAGCGTGAGGCTCCGAAGGCGCCGGACAAGCCGCTCGGTGAAACTGCCCCGGAGGCGAGAACTCCGAAAGAGCTTCGGGAAGCGTATGCCACCGAGAAACGGGAGAAGGAGCGCCTGGAGTCCGAGTTGAAGGCTCTCAAATCGCAAGGCCATACGCCCGCCGAGCTGGCCAAGCTCCCGGAGTATCAGCAGGTCATGCGCGAACTCTCGGAGAGCAAAACTGAACTCGATCGGGTCCGCGGAGAACTTCACTCCCGCGACTACACCCTAAGCCCTGAGTTCCAGCAGCGGTACGCGACACCGGTCAACGAGGCATTCAAAGCGGTCTCAACTGCAATGTCCGTGATGCGTGTCACCGACCCGGAGACAGGAAAGGAACGCCGCCTGACGGACGCGGAGATCATTCAAATCTCCAAGATGGAAACGGACATCGATCGGTCTGAGAAGCTCCACGATCTATTCGGACCCAACGCCGTCCGTGTCGTCGCCCAAATGGAGAGGCTTGCCGAGGCTGGCGCGGCACTGCAGGCGGCTCACCTGGACGCCAAGCAGAACGGAAGCACCCGATTGAAGGAGCAGGCCGCAAAGCAGGCTGAGAGCCAAAGAGCGGTGGTAGCGCAGTACCAGGAGGCGGTGAACCAGATCACGGCCGCGGATCCAGACCTCTACGCTCCCCTTCCGGATACGGATCCGGACGCGAGTGAGTTCAACCCGAATCAGGCGGCGGCAAAGGTGCTGGCGACTGTCGCCTTCCTCGGCCGAGAGGGAACTCCAAGGGAGACCATTGTCCGGGCCCAGGCAGCCTGCACGGCTCGCATAATCGGGTTCGAGAAGCTCCAGCACACCAATCGGACCCTGACCAACCGGATTTCCGAGCTGGAAAAGGAACTGGCCCAGCACAAACAGGCAGAGCCCCCCACCGGAGGAGGTGATCCGTCAGGAGAGCGAAGCAACGGCCCGATCGGGTACGAGGCTGAGATTCGAGCCTTGGCCGACTGATTCAGGCTCCCAAGAAAGCAGAACGCCCCGCCCGGTTAATTCCGAGCGGGGCGTTTCGTTTCAACCTGTCAGTTCAGGTCAGGCGCGAGACGGACCGGGGTGACTCGGGCCGGGCGTGTAGCTGGGGCCCGGGTAGCTTGGCGACGGCGGGTGGCTCGGGCCGGGGGGCAAAGGCGGGGCCGGGTGGCTCGGGCCGGGATAGCTCGGACTCGGAACCTCCGGATTCGCGGCACGCTCGGCCTTCAGCGCGGAATTGAACCCATCGTCCACCACGGTAGGCGACATGATGGGATGCGTTTTAAGGCCGGCCCATTCGGTATCGGAGACGTCGGCTGGCTTCTCGACGACGAGTTCACGAGATCCGGCACCGAAGCGGTTATCCAGGATGGACGCCAGCGCGGCGGCAGCGGTCAATCCGAGCTTGGCTTTGGGATCAGAAGTGGCTGCAGCGGCCAAACTGGAGTTCAGGACGGCGAGGAGGTTTTGGACAGTTGGATTCATGGCAGGATTCGATTCTATGTCTTGTGTGGGGTTTTGGTACGATTACTGATCAATCGTGGCCTTCAGCGCGGCCTTCAAAGCCGAAGAGACGGCGGCGTCGATCGTGATGCTTCCGGTGTCAGGAAGCGATCCGTCCACGCCCTTCCAGGCGGCGATCTGGGCATTCACGGCCGCTTGGTACTCGGCGATGGCCCGCTCGACGTTCCCGTGCCGCGTGGTTAGAGCCCGCTGGCGGTCCAGGTAGCCGCCCGGGTCGCTCTGCTGCGTCTTCTCGTTGGCAACGGTGGCCTTGGCAGCCCTCTTGTTGTAGATGGCCAGAGCCGCCTGAACGGCGTCCTGCGAGTCGCGGATGGTCTCAAATGTCACCTCCTCGGTGGACTTCGGACGGCCTCCCGTGCCGGTACATCCGGTGAGGAAGGACAAGTTTGCTACGACGAGGGCGACGGCCCACAGCGGGGCCACGATTCTAAACAGGCGGTTGATTCTCATTGGATGGATTTGGTTCAGTAGGTGGGGCAATGGATTTTCCCTTCAGTAGGGCACCAGTCTGACGGAATCCTTGGTGCAAGCCAACGGCAAAACCTCCGCAGATCACCCCGATAACCCAGGAAGCCGGGGTGTAGGCGGAGAGCGAAAGGGAGAGCAGGACATAGATCACCATGCCGACGCCGGCGAGGATGATCGGGATCCATTCGTCCATGATGTGCGGGAGTTGCTTCACCCGGGAACCGAGAAAGTTCAGTGCGACCACGGTCATGGCCCAGGCGGCAATGTTCACTTTGACCCCAAGGTAAGACTCGATCAGGTGGATGGTGGATTCGTCCATGGTCATGCGGTGTAGATTTTTGGCCCGCAGATCGGGCAGGTTGGCGGGAGCTTGTTCGGATCCGGGACGTAGTCGGGCGGCGGCGGCGGCGGCGGGTTGGAAGGGCCCGGAGCCTGCTGCGGGAAGTACAGCGGAAGAGTCAACTCTGGAACAGGCACAATGGACGCGTTCCCTTCGATCCGAACATTCAGGGCGGGATCGAATTCGCGCAGGATCCTCGTCAGTTTCTCAAACCCATCCTGGGCCGGTGGCCGGTTATCCGTGGTGATGAGCCCGTGGACGACGGAAGGCCCGACCTCCAGCGAGAACTTCCAGTCCGGGTGACGCTCCTTCAGAATCCGTGCGATCTTCCGAAACCAGTACCGCATCTCTTGAGCGGTCACTCGGTTCAACTGGTACTGCTCTTCGGTAGTCATGGCTCAACGTATCCTTGGGTTCTCCGCGACGGCATGGAATCCAACACCGTCTTCTTTTGGTCAATGCGATCGTTCCTCAAGTAGTCGGTCAAAGCCTCGATCCGGCTCTGCGTGCTCCTGGCAATCTCCTCGGTGCTGGCAGCCTTTCCGGCTAGCTTGGTCATCTCCAAAAGCATCTGGGAAGACACCAACCGCTGGTCGTCGATAGCCTTCTCCAGTCGCTTGCCGGTTTCTGAGGTATGCCTGAATTCGTCTTGCAGACCCTGGATCGCCATATCCCGTTTCGCGTCAGCCGCTCCATTCGCGGCCAACTGAGTGTAGAAATACTGACCCGCCAACAGGAACGCCGCAAAACACCCGCCCAAAATCTTTCCTAGGAACCGCTTTAAGTCAGTAAGGCTCAAGATGGTCTTTTCGTTCATCTCTTCGAGGGTGGGCGGTTCATGCTTCACAGGTCAATTAGGACAGGCGCCTCCATGCCCCGGGGGATGGGAACGGGACATCGACTGCGCGGATGAGGTTGATTCCATCGTCGGCTCCTGTTTCAGAGGAGTCCCACCAGAATTCACCCTGGCCACCGTCTCCAAGAACTGCGGCATACACCAGATAGGCAATGCTCGGCCGTGCACCTCCGACGTGTGTGGTCTCAAGGCGCAGCGCAGCGGCACCAGCGTACCCGGCTCCGACCGATACGATACTTCCTCCGCCACCAGACAGAACGCCAAGGTAGTAGAGCCCCAGAGATAGCTTCTGGTCAGGCGGCAAACACTGGATGAAGGCAAATGCCGATGTCTGTGTGTCAGCTCGTGGGTCCATGGGTAATTATTGGTTGAGGGGACGGGTGAGGTCCTTGGTTTTCCCCTGGGGTTTGAGGACCGCAAAACGCTGCTCGGCAATCCGCTTCTCCAGGAGTGAAAACAACTTCTTCTCGGTGGCGTCCTCGCGCTCTCCCTCCTCGATCTCCCAAGCCTTGATCCGCTGCTCGACGACGACGGCCGCGGCCTTCTCCACCTCGGTCTTCACCAGCGCGGGGTCAACGGCCTGGCGTGATACCTTCCGGAGCCGATAGACCTCAAACGAGAGAGCGGCAATTCCGACGGCCAGGGCGATATCAACTGGAGTGAAGTTCATGGACGAAAGGATGGAGTTCTGATTACGGCAAGTCGATCAGCGAGTAGGTCTTGGCTCCCCACGGAAGGATTGTGCTGGTGGCGTTGTTCCGGATCACCGGATACCGGGTGTACTTCCCGATCACGACAGGGACGGCGCTGGCCTTGTTGGTCTGCAGATACCAGGCGCCAGTGGAACCAGGGAAATCGGAAAGGTCATAGATCCCGATGTGGTCAACCTTGAGCCACGCCCGAGATCCGTTGTTCTCGAAAATGAAAGCGTTGATCTCCGCCAACTTTCCGCAGTTCACCGTTCGGCAGTTTCCGATCGTCAACTGACCCTTGTTTCGAAGCAGGGCGCCGTCTGGAGCAGTGTTTGCGGCGTATTCGAAATGAAGGAACCCAATGTTCCCGATCCCTTCGTTGTCGATGAAGGTAGGAACCCCGGCCGTAGCAGGACCGATCGCTGCCTCGACGTCCCACGCCTGAGCGTCGAACTCGAACCCGGCGTTGAAGTACACCATCGGCTGAGTCGCCTGCACCCTCTGAACTGCGGTGATAGACCCTCCGGTTCCAACGTTCGTTTGGGCTGAGAAAGCAGATTCGCAGTCGTAGATCAGGACGTTGTTGGTGATCGACTTAACGAATGCCTGCTTGCTGAAGTTCGCGTCCGCTGCGTTCGTCCAGGCTGGAGAGAAGAACGAACCCACCTGAAGACCGCCCGGAGTCTGGGTCAGGTTTAGGGTTATCTCCGTTCCAGGAGTCGTCTTCGAAGCATTGGTCCAGGACTGAGTCTCGCTTGGAGCAAACGCGCCGTTCGTGATCGTGACGGATCCATTCTGGATGTAGGCGTAACCAAGCCGGTTGACTGTGCCAGACTTGGCAAACCTCAAGCACTGCAGGTTGGCGCTTCGGACGAGAAGGTCATCAAACCGATTGTTTGCGCACCCGTTGTTTTTCCCAGCGGTGGAAGTCTGGATGTGGATTCCATAGGCGCCCGCCTTCATGGCGATTCCTTTGATGGTCCATTGGAAAATCTCGTCGTCAGGCCCGTTGTAGATGCACGCGGCGTTGGTCTGCGATGGCAACTGGGCGGTCTGGTACACCAAGCTCAAGTCCTCAATCCTTCCGTGCTTGGTCTCCCGGCATTCAATGATCGGGATGTTGGCCGTCTCCATCATGATCTCCGAAGCCATCTGCGCTCGAAACTGAGGATCCAGGTGGATCCCGTTGTTCACCCCTTTGATAATCAGGGGGCGCATCGGACGGACGTATATTGGAGTCCCTGTCGCGATCACGCTCTGAAGTCCAGGAGCGTTGATGGTGAACGACCCTCCAGAAAGAGCGGTAGCGACTCGGTACGTTGGCTCGGTCTCCAAATTGCTGAACTGGATGTTGTCCCCGGCGATAATTGTCCCAGATCCACCAGCCGCATAAATGGTGGTCGTCCCGATGGGGTTGTTCGTTCCGCTGTTGACGGTGTACTTGGAACCAGTGCCAGTCCTCGGTGAAACGATCGTATTCGAAATTCGCCAGACACCCTCCGGAGGGTAGATTTCCTTCGCGTCGTTGTAGGTAAGATCCTGCTGAAGAGCGACCGCGGCCTGCATTGCCGGATCGGTGATTGATGCCGGCCGAAGTGTGACGGCTCCAAGACGACGGATGTCGATCTTCCCGTTGTGCCACTGAGGAAAGAACCGGCCACCACGCGCCGATGCGATGACTGCCCGGTTTGTCGGGTAGTTGCTAATCGGATCCCAGTACCAGATTCCACCACCAACACCTCCGGCCCAGTCGTTGGTGTAGTACGTCCGAAGGTAGTACGCGGAACCGTGAGTCGAAGTTCCTGCCACAGCCACCAGTTCGGCCATGGAGTTCAACGGGACGACAGCGTTGGTGCTTCCACCAAGTCCAACTGCATCGACGTACGCCTTGGTGACGAGCGCCTGCGGATTGACCTCGGTGAAGGAGTCCGATGTCGAGATCACCCGGTCAACGGTCAGCGATCCCCCAGCCGAGAACGTGACCGTTGCCGTCGAAGGGAAGGATACCGTTCCGTACAGGGTTGGATTCCGAAGCGTCGGGATGTACTGGGTCCTCTTGATCCACCGTCCAAATGCGTCCCCGTACACGGCAGCAATCGGTCCGCCATTCTGCGCCGTGTTTGTTGGTGCCCCCGAGGATGCACTCCAGATGTAGTCTCCGCCGAATCCATCGTTCGCTGATGTCGATCCAAGAACGAACACCAGAGGCTTCTGGATATTCGGCTTGATGGTGAGCAGATCGGCGACGGTGTTTACCGACGTGGGCGGAAGCTGGCCGAACGCGGAGCCGGCCAGAGCAAAAATGGATGCGAGCAGGATGGGGAACTTCATGGCGAATCAGGGCTTAATTTCCTCTTCAACGGGACCAACAACGGCTTCGGCCGCGAGGGCAGCCTCGATGGCCTCCAACTTATCGAGCGGGAGGTCCTTCAGCTTGGATGCCACGGCATCCTTGCGGGCAATAACCTCTGGGGCGTCCACCGGGCGCCAGGACGAAACGACTTCGGACACTCGGGCGTCAGCATTCTCCTGAAGCTCTGTCGAGATCAGGCTTGCCACGTAGGCTTCAGCCGATGGTTCTCCACTGCCCGACGCCTTCCAGGCAGTATCAGCGAACGGAGCAAGGTCCTTGGGAATGGTGATGACGATCTCGATATTCATTTTGAAACGGTGTCAGTGAGTTGCTGTTTCGCCTGGGCCTCTATGGAGTCCCAGACAGGTAGAATCACGCGGGCGTCAGACAGGCCACCGAGTTTCACGGCGGCGTTCATGCACTGCTGGACAACGGCAAGTTGGTCCACGGTGAGTTCTATTCGGACAACCTTCGACGGGGCCGGCTCGGTTGCTGCGTAGGCGCACAGAGCGACCGTGAAGGCCAGAAGGCTTGAGAAGCGGATGATGTTGAAATGGCGTTTCATTGGGCCAGAAGTCCTGCGTTCTTTAGGTGCTTGACGATGTCCGAAAGCCGATAGGCAGTTGCTCCGACGTTGCCCGTGAACGTGGAGGCGTCTGTAACAGTGGTTCCACCTCCGGCCGTGAATCCGACCGTCTCACCGGTACTGGACGGTTGAACGATTGGTGTGGCGTTCCAAAAACCGAGCTTTTGGGAGGTCGATCCTCCGATCTTGGTCCCAGTCGTCGTGCCGAAAGCCATGTTGGCCGCCTCACCCATTGTGAGCGTGCTGTTCAGTCCGAGTGCTCCAGCCTCCATATTTCCTCGGGCCGAATCGTCGTTTAGGCGGACCTGCAGCGTGGTTCCGACCCGCTTGATGCCAGCAGCTGCTGCTGTGTTGACGCCGAGTTTGAGGAAGAAGTCGGCGTCGGTTGTTGCAAAGTTATGGAGAAGTAGAAGGCCATCGGCTGAGCTGTCGATCACGCTCCTGCTTCCGAAAAACAAACTCCCAGTGCTTGCTGTCTGAATGCTGGTCCCGAACTGCGCAATGTTCGCAGCAGATATAGTAAGCGCGTTTAGACCATTGATTTGAAATGCCAACGTGTTCCCGCTCCCCCCGGCCCCATAGCCCTCCGCAGCAATCGTCGCAGCCCCACCCGTCGTCATGGTGGTGCGGATGCGGCGGTAGTTAAACGAGTCTGTATAGGTTCCGTAGACGTTCAGGGTCTGCGCGTTTGCTCCGTTGCGGAGGTCGAGGGTGTTTGCGGCTCCGCGGGCCAGCACCACATCGTCCGATGAACCTAACATGAAGAACCCGGTGTTGCTTCTAACCCTCGACGATGACCCAACCAGTAAATCTCCAGCTTTTGTTGCGTATACCTTGGAGGATCCAGTTACCTGAAAGTCAAATAGCAGACTTGCTGATGCGCTTGCCGAGTCCGTTACATTGAACTTCAGACCAGTGAACGTCGTTCCGGCAAGATTCCACGTCTGACTTAGATCGAGAACCGGAGTGGAGGCCACGACGGCTCCGCCTTGGATAACCAGCGGCCCGGTCATCGTGTCGCCGGTCGTACGAACGTAGGTACCAATACGAAGCTCGTTCCACACCGAGCCGTCCCACATGTTCAGCTTCCCGCTGGTGGTGTTGAACACCGTAGATCCAACCGGAGGAGCGACCAGATTCCCGATCTGAAGAGCGGTCAGGTTGTTCGGGACAAGGCCAGGGATTGTGGTTCCGCTCCACCGAAGATTTCCCGTCATCGTGTCCCCGGTGTCCAGGACACGGGAGTCGATGTTGGCCTGAACCGGGCTCGTCAGTCCCTGCAGGTACTGCGTCTCGACCGCAGCTTTGAGCGACAGGCACGCCAGAAGAAAAACGGAAATCGTGGTCAGTTTCATGCGAGTTATAGGGGGTATCATCCCCAGACAGATCCAGGGGTGGTTTTGAACCATAGGTTTGGAGGGAAGCTGGGACCTTCGAAGTACAATGCTGGCCCAGGTGAAGAAATAACTCCGTTCGGGCTTCCTACCCCTGCGAAAATCTCCTGGCTTCCTGCGCCACCGCCGGACTCCTGGATCACCTTCAGGTAGCCGACCGTCAGCGCACGCAACGTCTGCTCGTCCATTTGGATCAGGCACGGGTTTGCGGTCAGAATCTCTTGGGGGGTCATGGGAAATCCTTGGGCCTCGGCGATCAGCCGAAGGTATCCCACCATGATGGCCGTGAGCGTTTGAGGCTCGATGCCAGGAAGGCAGGGGTTGTCGATGATGACTTGTTGGGGCGTTGCCATAGGTAACAGCTTAGGGGTTCAGAGAGGGGCCCATCAGTTTCCCGACAGACCCCTCTCCTTTAACTCCCCCCCAACACTTACGGCCCAACGAACGGCACGTTGACGGACAGACATCCGTTGCCCGTAAGAAGGATGCTCGTGGCGCTCTCCGGATCGGCCGCCCACGTCCCCATGGAAGCCGCGACCGTATTGAGCGCAATGACGAGCGCAGCGCGGGAAACCGCGTTGATAGCGGCATGGTCGATCGTCTGACCGTTGCAGGAGATCGTGTCCGCAGCGACCACGTAGTTGCCAGAACCGTTGTCGGTGATCGGGATGACGAACACGCGGGTGCACAGCGCATTGGCCGAATCGTAGTCCGCATCGGATCCGTGCGAGAGCAGGCTCGAATCGCACAGCGGATTGATCGTCACGCAGATCGGCTCGCGCTGGTGGAGGATCGCCTCCTCCCACTCAGTCCGCCACGGCTTCGCGGAGAACTTGAAGTCGGCAATGAACATGCCCTTATTCTGCCGCATGTTGTTGATTACGCACCCGTTGGCGTCGGCGCCAAGGTCGTGCATCACGAACTGCCACTTGCCGGCCAGATCCCGGTTTAGGAACGGCATGCTCGGGTTAACCGACTTCGGATTCAGCGTAAGGTGCTTCATCGCCGAAGGGTGATGGATGAAGCTCATCTGGTACGGCGCCAAGACGTAGTCGTCGTTGTCCACCGACTTGATGCCCAGGGTGCTGGCCTCCGTCTTGTACGGAAAGACGCGCTTCAGGGTGGTCCCGGTGTCGATGACAAACCGCATCGGGAACAGGTCGGCGTGGACGTTGTAGTTGCCGATCCGGCCGGCCCATCCGTACTTGTAGAACTCCTTGGCCGCGGAATCGAACTCCTTGAAGCACCACGCGGTCTGCAGGGAGGTGTTGCCCTGCTCCATCGCATAGAGCGTGTCCATGTCGGTGATGAGTTCGAGGCTCATCTCAGCGCCCTTCGGCCGCATTCCCATCGCGCCCTTGTACGCCAGCGGCTGCACCCGGCGCTGAAGCATTGCCGGAGTCAGCTTGCTCGTCGGGAGCGCCGAAACCGTCATCTTCTCGTAGTTGGCATCCCAGGTGTACGTGAAGTCCGCCAGGGTTGCGCTCGCCAGCCACTTCTTGCCGGCGATCCGGAGCAGCGACAGGCGGATCCAGTCGGAAACGACCCAGACAGTCGCCTCCTTCAGGTTCATGACGATACCGGCAAACTGCTCGATCGCTCGATCGGCAGTCATGATTTCGTCAAAGCAGAACAAATCCGACTCGTAGGAACGCTGCTCCAGGAAATAGTTCTCCCGGGTGGACCCGAATCCGATCTTCTTGGCGTTCGGATCGCAGGGCGTCCCAACGCAGCTCCCGGTTGTGGTGCGCTCCCAGGCTCCAGTCAGATCGGGGACGACACGCTCGATGCGGTCGAACTCGTGGGTGGTCCCGTTGTACGCCGGGAACGGCCCCGACTCAACCATGCCCATCAACTGATCCGTCGGAAGTACTGTCCGCAGCATCTCCTCGTCGAGGTGCTCGATCTTCCGAATGAGGTAGTCGGTAAACTTTCCACACTTTACTGTTCCAGCAGCCATAAGCCTGAATTTTCCCTTTGATTTGCTGGAATCAGGTTCATGGGCAAAGCGCGATGCGGGGGGTTTATCGTCCCAGTTGTGGTGCCGGCCCGCTCCGGACTCGCGTTGTGCGAGCCCTGAAAATCAGAAAGCAAATCGGCAAGGAACTCCCTCATGGCGACCCACGAAACCCGCGTCCCAGCGGTGTTTTGGTCTCCAGATCCTTTGCCGAGCCGGGTGGGCTCTCAGCGATTGTGGCATCGCCGTCTGATACGGCGGACCCTGCGCTCCCTGTCGAGCCCTCGGACGAACAGGCTCTCTCCACTACGACCGATGCCCGGTGACGAACCAGACACTCACATACGTCTGTCGCCACCGGTACACCCGTCCGATCCCAACTGTCAAGCGTTCCTCGTTACTTCGATCCTGCATTCTCCAGCGCGATGCGCTCCTTCTCGCGCTTCTTCACAGGGTTGTCCCATTCCGGAGGGGCCCCTTCAGGCGCCGCGTCGATAGGATCCCTCGGAAGAACCACAGGCACCATAGGCTTCCCACCGCCGGTCACCCGACCCTTCGATTCCTCCAAATCCTGGATCCTCGCGCAGGCGATCGCCACCTCGTTTCGAAGGTCGAACACCGACGCCCCAAACATCACGATGTTGGTGTACATCTTGTCCCCGTCCCGCTCCAGGTTCCCGGAGATTCGGATCAACTCCTTCGCGTTCTGCTCGACGACCCGATCGAGAGCGCGGCGTTCCTTTATCTCCTTTCCGAGTTGGTCGTTCAACTCGTTCAGCGTGTCCCTCCAACCGGTCGCCAGTTTGAACTGGTTGGTCTGCACGTTCTCCACGACATCGAGTAGCCTGTCCACGTTGGCCACAGCCACCGCCGTTCTGTTGAGCCACTTCTCGTTCTCCAGCCTCGACTTGCTGGCCGTCAATGCGCTGTACAACGAGAGCACCAATGCCAAAAACACTCCTGCCGTCATCAGTTTGTTCATACGGTATGAACCTTTACACAGCCGCCTTTTTTCTGGCAAGTTGCCGCTCCGAATTCCATGACCATCCACGACGAACGCCTCCTGACCGCCATCTCCTCAATCGCCGCCGGCGGAATGCACTCCGTTGACGAGTGTCTGGCCATCGGACACCTCGCGATGCAGTCCAACGAAGTCGATGGTGACTACGTCGAGTTCGGATGCGCCGCGGGCCGCACAGCCCGACTCATCGCCCACCTTTGCCCAGACAAACGGATCTACCTCGCCGATACCTTTGAAGGGCTCCCGGAACGCCTGCCAATCGACGGCGACTCCCCGCACTACGCCAAGGGCGCTATCGCGTGCGACGAAATGGTTCCTCTGGAGCTGTTCGAGGAGTCTTGCCTTCCTTTCCCGACCACTCGAAAGGGGCTGTTCAAGAACGTCGAACCGAACCTTTGGCCGAGAGCTGTTTCCCTGGCGCTCATCGACTGCGACCTCAATCAGAGCGTCACCGATGCCCTCAACATCGTCTTCCCGCTCCTGTCACGCGGCGCCGTCGTCATGATCCACGACTACGCGCACCCGCTCCTACCAGGGGTGAAACCCGCCGTCGATGCCTTCATGTACCGCGAGGGCGTCCTCAAACCCAACACGTCAGGAGTCAGCACCGTCTCCCCGCTGCAGGCCGTGAACACCGCGGGCTACCCGCGCCTGCACTACTTCACCAGGCTGTGAAAAAGGCCGGCCAGATTTCTCCATCCGGCCCCCGATGGTTTGACCAATGTCAGTCTGCCAGGACTTCCCAGTCCTCGGCCAGCATGTCGGTCTGACTTGCCAGCCATCCGGTGAGAACCTTCTTGTCCGCGGTCATCATGCGGATCGACCCAAGCGCCTCAATCTCGCCGCCGTTATTCTCTGCGACAGCCTTTAGGTGAGGCTCTCGGCACCATTCCGCTTTCACTTTGGCCGCAGGCAGCAGCCAGAGGTACATCCCTTTTCCGTTCCACCCTGCCCGGGACACACGTCGCCCGGTCTTCAACGCTTCGAGAGCCTGACCAAAGGTCAGATTTAATGTAGGTTCCATGGTTTTTATTGATGGGGTTTCACTGCAAGAATCATCTGGTCCTCCCCGCGGTCCATCGTCGAGAAACCGTTCACCGCCAGCATCTGCTCCAGCCGCCGGTACATCGCTCGGGTGACCTCTTCCGTCTCGTGCCACACGCTCCACGGCTCGACCGTCTCGTACCGGACCTCCTGCAGCCCTGCCGTCTTCACCATCGTCCGCAGCTCCAACGGCGTGTACTCCCTCGCGTGAGGCCGGTACATCATCCCCGCTGACCAGTTCAGCACCTTCCAAAGCACGTTGATCGAACACGCATTCGGTGTCGTCAGCAGCAAATGACCCCCGGGCTTCAGCACCCGCGCACACTCCCGCAGCAGGTGCGCCGCCGAGTTGTCCATCCACTTGTTCGGGAACTTCTCCCCCGGCAGCAGCTCGTCCTGATCGTGCATGTGCTCCAGCACCTCCATGCACACCACCACGTCAAAACTCCCAGCCTCCCCGTAGCTGCACGTCCGCAAGTCCCCATCCGTCGGAACCACCGTCACCTGATGACGAGCACGCAATTGCTCCGTCCAAGCACCGCATCCCCCCACTTCGAGCACCCGGTCCCCAGCCTTGAGCACCGGCGCCAGCCACTCCAAGCACCACCGATACCGCCTCGCGTCCATCTCGCTCGCCCAGTACGTCGGCGCCGGCGGCTCCTCGGGTGTCGTTTCCATGCGCTCCACCCTCCACAGGTTGTCACCGCCGGTCAAACGTCCTCTCCTGCTTCATCGGCGCGAATGCCGGCTGCAGTTTGCGGTACTCCTCATGCAACGGGCTCGTTTCGTCGATCCTGATCCCAAACGCCCCAGGCACCAACCGCACCCCCTCAAACTGCCAGACCGGCTCCCGGACTTCGATACCCCCCCTGATCACCAGCAGAATCACCAGCAGCAGCCCGAACAACACCAGCGCCCCAACCATCGCCAGCACCTGGTCCCACCCACCACGCCCATTCTCCGCCATCGCCCGCTCAAACGCCTCGTTCGGATCCTCGTGTCTCATTCCAGACACACTTTCAGAAAAAAGGGGTCGCATCAATAGGGGAGTCCCTACGACAAACGATCCCCCATCGAAACCGCGGCCCCCCGGGGGTGACCCGGCCCCCATCCCAACGAAATAAGGGATTCCTTACCCGAGAAATTCCCCTGGGCGATGGACGGCCGATCCGATGGCGACCTACCGAGGTGAGAGAGCGGGCCGAGCGTCCGAGTCATCCCAGTTGGGGGTGGAAAAGGGTGAAAAATCGGGTTTCGTAAGTAGCGATTACCCTTCCACGACGTGTTCCAGGCCTGTTTCCGCGCTTTCTGACGGTTCTGGGAGGCTGGAATTGGGGTCAATCGGCACCGAATCCAGGTCGAGAGCCGTTTCGTAGCTCCCAAACTGGACCTTTCCCTTCTTCACGACCGGGTTCGGACGCTTCGCATAACCGCCGACGTCCACGAGCAGCGATTCCCAGCTCCGCAGCTCGGACATGACCTCCAGCCACTGATTCTGCGCCTCGGCGCTGACCTCGGAAGCCTCCCAAAGCTGCGTTGCACGCCTGGTCAGCTCGTAAATTCGACGTCGAACACGCAGAATTGACTGCGCTCGTTCGACTATCGGTGTCAGCGCGACGAGTTGTTGAGCGTGTTTGGACCGCCGGCTCATGATGTTGCTGGAGTCCTTGACGGTTGAGGCACCTGCCATTGTGGAGTAGGAGGAGCCTGGGTGTTGTTTGAGGGGCTGGGGTTCGAGAGTCATGACGGGGATGAGTGTTTGCGGGGTGATCGGGGGTGTGTCGAGGATGGAGTTCTGATGGGTTGATGGGGGTGAAAGTGGGTGAGGAGGGTTATCAACGGAGGGGAGCCGAGACGTCTTGGGTGTGTACTTCTGAGGGGAATAGGGGAGTAGAGAGGGGATGGATTTGGGTGATGTCGAGCAAAAAGTGGAGGGTGAGAGAAGAAAGATTGGGAGTTTTGTAGTTTTGTGTTGCAAAGGAGATTGGGTGGGAGCATTGTGGCTGTGTTGGTTGCAGTGAATGCGGTACAAAAACAACAAAACGATGAGCACAAAACACGAATACAAGGGATGGGCTGAGGCTCTGGCATGGAACACCGGGGCTCCGTACACGGTGAAGGGTCAGCGGATCGCCGCGGCAGCGATTGATGGTGGCGTTTGGTTTGTGGACGTGGACCGAGGGATTCACGGCTGGATGCCAACATGCACTCTGAGCGAGGTAGGAGTGATGGGTCGATACAACCGAGGGGAATACCGCTCGGTGCCGCCTCCGGTGTACGACCTGAATGTCCGTCAGTTCAAACTGTCGGCCTACAAGGACGGGACGGTGACCAGGGTCATGGGGCTGTACGTGAGTTTCCGTGAGGCGCTGGAGAAGATGGCGAAGGCGGTGCCATCGGTTGGTGTGTCGGCGGTTCCTACGGTTGTTTCGGAGTCGGCCCCGAAGGGCTGGGAGTCGGTGGAAGGGGGTGCGCGATGAGCACGCTCAAAGAGGAGTTCGAAGAGTTCGAGATGGCTGTCTATGAGGGCAGGATGCCGTCCGAGATGGCTATCGAGATTCGGAATGCGTTCTATGGAGGGGCTGTAACTGCAATCCGAATGATGGTGGAGGGATCTACCGAATCAGGAGGCAAAGGTTTCGTTGCAGCGTTCGAAAGGCTCTCCAAGGAACTCGAAGCCTTCAACGCCGAGGTGCAGGGAGGTGCGAAGTGAATCCACCAGTTGAGATCAGTCATGACGCCTTTGCGCGGCAGTCTGTGATGCGGGATCGCGTCCCGGCCGGGGTGAGGTTGGCGCAGTCGGTGACCTGCGCGTGGTGCGGTGGTGTGAATGCCAAGGGAGGACTGTTTCGGTACGGCATTTCACCGGACGCGGGACGGTCGAGGATGGGAGTGCGGATGTTCTGCGGTGTGTCCTGCTGGCGTTCCTACGAGAGTTGACTGATCGGGCGGTTCTCTCGGCACGGGCCGGGAGGACCAACCGAGTAGCCAATGAAGGCGACTCAGGCAAAAACAACACGATGAAATTCCGAATATACGACAGGACAGGCGGCGGAGTCACCCAAGACATCGACGCCGACTCACTGGATGACGCCATCGAACAGGGCCGAGAGTGGATCGAGAACGGCGAGTGGGGCAGCGGTGAGGACGGTACGTACCGCACGATCACATTGGATTGCGAGGTGTGCGAGATAACGCTCCGCGCACCTCGCCCACACCTGAACGGGGCGGAGGACTCGCGCGTATCCGATCTGACTGACCTGGATACGGCCCCGGAGAGTATCCGTGGCATCAACTACGATGAGATGGACCGGTGTCAGCTCTCGGATTTGGTGGATTATCTGGAGTTCGACGACGGCACCGTGTTCGGCGCGTGTAGGGACCTCGATCTCTCCATTGCGGAGCAGATCCGAGACAGCCTGTACGAGGACGACGTGGAGGTAGAGGGGGACATGCACGACTGTTCCGGCGCCCACTCGGATGATTTGCCTGAGTGCCCAGTAACCGATGGGCCATCAGAGGGCACGGACAGTGAGGGCCACGAGTGGGTGGCGTCATATGCCTGCTGTGGTGGTCTGAGGGACAATCCTGGCGTCTGGTCTACAGGCGGCACCGGTATGCTATACTCCACAGTCTGCGCCCGCTGCGGGCAGATCAAGACCGAGCGTGAGCCAGGCTCGCAACGCAATCCCGGAGAGGCTCTGAGCACGATCGCCATCGAGGACGCCACCGACAAGACTAGGGCTTGGTTGGTCGAGCGCCACACGGACGACGACGGCTGGATCCCGGAGTGGCTGGCCGAGCATCTGGATCGCCCGCCCACTACCCGCATGACGGCGGAAGAGGCAAAAGCGTGGGTGGCGAGTCACTCAGATGGCGACGATCTGGACGATGACGATTTGGAGCACGCATTTGCTGCCACCTTTGGCCGGCGCGCCGACGACCAAGAACGCGCCGACGGGCTCTGGTCTCACCTGTGCGGCACCTTCACGGCCCCATGATCCACCTCACCCTCAACACCGGCCACTCAGCCGAGCATGACCTCGCAATGAAACGACTCTACTCCACCCGTGGTCGCGCAGTATGCGCCTGGTCACTCGCGATGCTGGTCGGTGCGGCCTTGTGGGCTGTGCTGATCTGGAGTTTCCTACCCTAAACACCATGAAGAAACCATTCGAGAGACTGACCGCACACGGTTGCGCGATCTACGCAGGCGAGAAGCAAGTCGCGACGACCGATCCGGGGCGCATGTCTGGAGCGGACGGTGATGAGATGCCGAGCATGGAAGACATCGCCCGCGCCAAGATGCTGGCGGCGGCGCCTGACGCCTACCATGCGCTCTGGTCGATCCTGCGGTGCGCGAAGATTCCGGCGCCGCACGGGATCAGTGCCTACGCGATACCGGACGACCTGATGGACAAGGCGCGGGGTGCGCTGCTTCTTGGAGGGATCGAGCGATGAAGGCGGTTGATCTTTTGGACGAGCCGGTATGGCTGGGATTCAAGTTCCGGATGCCTTCCGGTGAGTATCACACGTTCATACTCACATTCGGATCGAATCGTGAGTTTCTAAAGAGGACGAAAAGACTGCCTGACAGAGCCAAGATAAGCGTGGCCTTCGCCCGAGCCGAAGAGTTTCCTGCCGCAGTCATCAGCTCCGCTATCGTAGTCAATGAGGCTCGCAGGCGTCGGTTGAAGTACCTGAAGAAACAGAAGTGACACCGGTATCCGATTTTCCGCCATGCGGACAACCAAAGGAGACACCATGAACTAACTGACCACGAATCACCCGGAATGCCACCGGGCGGTTCCTTGGTCTCTTGCGCGGCGAGAGTTCAAGGAGCCGGTACGGCTCAGAAACAAAACCACTCCTAACATGGAAATCTCATTCAATGAACTGAAAGAACTGCTGAACGGCAACGCGAGTCAAACCGTCAACCGTGACCTGCCTGGGACTCACATCGCGGTTTTGGACCGGGGCTTCGTGTACGTTGGTAAGTGCAGCATCCAAGGGGATATCGTCCGGATCGAGAATGCGCGGAACATTCGGGTCTGGGGAACGACCAAAGGGCTCGGTGAGCTGGTTCATGGACCGACGAGCAAAACCGTGACCGACGATGTCGGTACCATCATCGCTCCATATCGGGCGATTATCCATCTCATCGAATGCAAGCGCGAATGGTGACACTGGACAGCTCCGGCTCCGGCTACGGCTCCGGCTACGGCGACGGCGACGGCTACGGCTCCGGCTACGGCGACGGCGACGGCTACGGCTCCGGCTCCGGCTACGGCTCCGGCTACGGCTCCGGCTACGGCTACGGCTACGGCTCCGGCTACGGCGACGGCGACGGCTACGGCTCCGGCTACGGCGACGGCGACGGCTACGGC
>Ga0073904_10000436_pt1 | contig 29574 bp, 27 predicted proteins | sample KloWWTrecipitate_FD_66668 | JGI IMG/M metagenome (GOLD analysis project Ga0073904, IMG submission 66668) | Active sludge microbial communities from Klosterneuburg, Austria, studying microevolution and ecology of nitrifiers - Klosterneuburg... | ecosystem: Engineered > WWTP > Aerobic digester >... | reverse complement strand
TCATCGCCGGCACCTCGATCGGCGCGCTGATCGGCGCCGGCTGGGCCAACGGCATGACCGGCAAGGAACTGCGCGAACACTCGATCGCCGTGCTCGGCACCATGCGCACCATCGCCGGGCGGCTATGGGGCGCGCAGGTCCGCAATCTGGGCAACTTCTTCGCCCACGGCCTTTCCGTCCAGCTCGATGCCGAGCGCGTCGTCGACGCCTTCCTGCCGGCGGGATTTCCCTATCAGTTCAAGGATCTGCAGATCCCGTTCCACGTCGTCGCGACGGATTTCCAGTCCTGGCACCAGGCCGTCTTCAACGACGGGGCGCTGCGCCAGGCCATCGCCGGCTCCATCGCCATCCCGACCCTGTTCCGGCCGGTACGCTTCGCCAACCATTTCCTCGTCGATGGCGGCGTGGTGAACCCGCTGCCGCTCGATCAGGCCGCCGACAGCGACATCCTCGTCGGCATCGACGTCAACGGCGATCCCACCGAGTTCCTGCAGCGCAAGGACCACACCGCGGTCGACGTGTGGTTCGGCTCGGCGCAGATCATGATGCATTCGCTGACCGCCCACATGATGGCCGCCTACCCGCCCGACGTTTACGTCCGCCCCCATCTCAGCGTCTTCGGCGCCCTCGAATTCTGGCGCGTCCGCGAGATTTTCGATTTCGTCGAAAAGGACAAGGACAACTTCAAGCGCCAGCTCGCCCGCAAGGTCGAGGCGCACATCATGAACGTCGAGGACACGACGCGGGCGTAGCCGCCCTACCGCCGCAGCCCCTGGAAAAACCGCTTCAGCATGGCGCTCGCCCGCGCCTCGCCGATGCCGGAAATCACCTCCGGGCGGTGATGACACTGCGGGCTGTCGAACAGCCGCACCCCGTGATCCACCGCCCCCGCCTTCGGATCATCCGCCGCATAGGTGACCCGCCGCAGCCGCGCATGCGCAATCGCCCCCGCGCACATGGCGCAGGGCTCGAGCGTCACGAACAGGTCGCACCCATCGAGCCGCCCCGTCCCGCGCACCCGCAGCGCCTCGCGGATCGCCATCAGCTCCGCATGGGCGGTCGGATCGTTCAGCTCGCGCATGCGGTTGCGCTCTGCGGCCAGCACCGTTTCGCCCAGCATGACGACCGCGCCGACCGGCGCCTCGCCGGCCGCGGCGGCCTCTTCGGCGAGCGCCAGGGCGCGCTCCATGGGGGTGAGTTCTGCGGACATTTCCGGGTGGTATCAGCTTTGGCCACCGCGCTAAACTGGCTCCTCAGGAGAATCGCCCCCTTGCCCATCCGCCAGCTACCGCCCGATCTCGTCAACCGCATCGCCGCGGGCGAGGTGGTCGAGCGGCCGGCAAGCGTCGTCAAGGAACTGGTGGAAAACGCCATCGACGCCGGCGCAACGAAAGTCGCGATCACCACCGCCGGCGGCGGCAAGGCCCTCATCCGCATCGAAGACGACGGCGCTGGCATGGACCGCGACGACCTCATCCTCTCGGTCGAGCGCCACGCCACCAGCAAGCTCGAAGACGACGGGCTCGATGACATCCGCACCCTCGGTTTTCGCGGCGAAGCGCTGGCCTCCATCGGCTCCGTCGCGGCGCTCGGCATCGCCACCCGCACGGCAGACGCCCCCTCGGGCCTGAAGCTCAGCGTCGAGCGCGGCGTCAAATCCGGCCCCGTGCCGCAGGCGATGAATCGTGGCACCATTGTCGAGGTCCGCGACCTGTTCGCTGCCCTCCCCGCCCGGCTCAAATTCCTCAAGTCCGACCGTGCCGAGGCCGCCGCCATCACCGACGTGGTGAAGCGCCTCGCGATGGCCAACCCGGAAGTGCATTTCGTGCTGACGGGCACCGACCGCTCGACCCACAACTGGCCGGCCCAGCCGCGCGACGGCGGCGGCCTCGCCACCCGGCTGGCGCAGGTGATGGGCGAGGATTTCGCCGCAAACGCGGTGCCGCTGGCGATGGCCCGGCACGGCGTCGTCGTCGCCGGTCTCGCGGGCCTGCCTACCTTTTCGCGCGCCAACTCGCTGAGCCAGTACTACTTCGTCAACGGCCGCTCGGTGCGCGACAAGGTGCTGCTCGGCGCAGTGCGCGCCGCCTACGCCGATTTCACCTTCCGCGACCGCTTCCCGGCCATTGCCCTCTACCTCGCCATCGACCCCGCCGAGGTCGACGTCAACGTCCACCCGGCCAAGGCCGAGTTGCGCTTCCGCGATGCCGGCGCGGTGCGCAGCGCCGTCATCCGCGCCATCACTGCGGCGCTCGATGCCGCCGGCTACCGCGCCTCGAGCACCGTCGCCGGGGCGGTGATGGACGCGGTCCGCGTCCCCGAACCGGCGATGGCGGAATTTTCCGAGCCGGTGGTGGAGCGCTACCTGCCGCCCGCATCGCACCCTGCCGCCGCGATCCCCGGCCTAAGCGAGCCAAGCGCGCGCATCGAGCGCGACGACCCTGCCCCGCAGGCCTTCCAGGAATTCCCGCTCGGCGCGGCCCGGGCGCAGCTGTTTGAGAACTTCATCGTTGCCCAGAACGGCGACAGCCTCGTCCTCATCGACCAGCACGCCGCGCACGAGCGGCTGGTCTACGAGCGGTTCAAGGCCGAGATGGCGGCCGGACCGGTGCCCTCGCAGGCCCTGCTGATTCCCGCCGTAATCGACCTGCCCGAAGAAGATTGCGCGCGGCTCGAAGAGGCCGCCCCGGCGCTCGAAAAGCTCGGTCTCGGCATCGAGCGTTTCGGCCCCCGCGCTGTCGCCGTGCGCGAAACCCCGGCGCTGCTTGGCCAGGCCGATATCGATGGCCTCGTCCACGACATCGCCGACGGCCTCGCCGAATGGGATTCATCGAGCGCCGTCGCCGACCGGCTGGAAGCCATCATCGGCCGCATGGCCTGCCACGGCTCCGTCCGCTCCGGCCGGCGCCTCCGCCCCGACGAAATGAACGCCCTGCTCCGCCAGATGGAATCAACGCCCCATTCCGGCCAGTGCATCCACGGCCGCCCAACGTACGTGGAACTGAAGCTCAAGGACATCGAACGGCTCTTCGGCAGAACGCGATAGCGCCACGCCTATTCTCCCCCGCAAGGCGGGGGAGCGGGACCATGCGAAGCGTGGTGGAGGGGACGGCCCCGCACTCCGGGTGATGGTCCGGGCACACCAGCCCCACCTCACCCCAGCGTCACGATATGCACCGCCGCCGCGCCATATTCCCGGCGGTCCTCGAGCACAAAACCCTCCGGCAGCGTCACCGCCGCCTCGCGGGCTTCCTCGAAAATGATCATCGCATCGGGCGCGATCCAGCCACCCTCGCGCGCCGACACCAGCGCCCGTTCGCCAAGCCCCTGATTGTACGGCGGATCGAGGAAAATCAGGTCGAATGCGCCCATCGTGCCGCACGGGCCGAGCGCCGTCGCGTCGCGCCGCAGGAGCTTCGCGATCCCCGCGACGCCCAGCGCCTCGATATTGTCGCGGACCAGCCCGCGCGCTTCCGCGCCGGTCTCGACCAGCACCGCGCCGCTCGCGCCGCGCGACAGGGCCTCAAGCCCCAGCGCGCCGGTGCCGGCGAACAGGTCGAGCACCCGCAGGCCGTCGAAGTTCGGGCCGAGCCGGCTCGACAGGATGTCGAAGATCGATTCGCGCACCCGGTCCGCCGTCGGACGGATCGCATCATCTTCAGGCGTCAGCAGGCGCTTGCCGCGGAATTTTCCGGCGATGATGCGCATGGCCTAGGGCCGCGGCTTGCGCGGCGGACCACCAGGTTTTGGCCCGCGACCCGGACCACCGGCGCCACGGCCCGGTCCACCCGGACGCGGACCACGGCTCGGGCCGCCCGGACCACGCGAAGGCCTATCGCCCTGCGGACGCGGACCGCGCGAGGCACCCTCGGGGCGCGGGCCACGAGCCGGTTTGTCGCCAAAGGCGCGGGGCGCGCGCGGCGCGCCATCGCGGTCGCCAAAACTCTTGCGCGCCGGACGGTCGCCGTCGGGACGCGGACCGCGCGAGGGACGGTCCCCCTGCGGACGCGGGCCACGGAACCCACCGCCCTCGGGGCGCGGGCCACGGGCCGGCTTGTCGCCAAAGGCGCGAGGCGCGCGCGGTGCGCCGTCACGATCGCCAAAACTCTTGCGCGCCGGACGATCGCCGTCCGGACGCGGACCACGCGGACCGTCACCATCGCGGCGCGGCGGACGGGCGCCACGGCCTTCCGGCCGGTCCCCCGCTTCGCGCAGCGGACGCTGGCCGAAAGTCTTCGCCGGCACATCATCATCGTCGCGGCGCTTGCGCGGCGGTGCGGCGGGCACAAACGTTTCCTCGCGCCCGTCGTCGAACAGGATGCGGCGCGGACGCCCGGCAGGCTTTTCGGGCTTTGCCGGCTTGGGAGGCGGTCCCATGTCGGGACGGCCGGGGCGGTGGCGCACCGGACGCTCCTCGCGCACCTGGCGGCGCGGCACGAGGGCCTCGGCATCATACTGGCGGGCGCGGCCGCGGGACTCGCGCGCCGGCGGTTCGGCGCCCGGCGCGCTGGTGCGCTGGTTCGGATCGATGGCGCGGCGCGCCTGCGTGATCGCCACCGGCTCGGGGAGTTCGCTGTCGAAATCGACACCGGCTTCCTCGGCCAGCTTCTTGCCGAGCTGTTCGCGCAGCACGCGCGCCTTCACCACTTCGACACCGCCGATCGGCAGGTCGCCGAGATGGAACGGGCCGTAGCTGACGCGGATCAGGCGGTTCACCACCAGCCCGAGCGCGCCCAGAACGTTCTTCACTTCGCGGTTCTTGCCTTCGCGCAGCGACACGACGAGCCAGACGTTGCTCCCCTGCTCGCGCTCCAGCAGCGCCTCGATCGGGCCGTATTTCACACCCTCGATCTCGATGCCATCCTTGAGCACATCAAGCTGCGCCTGCGTGATGGCGCCGAAGGCGCGGACGCGATAGCGCCGCAGCCATCCGGTCGCCGGCAGTTCCAGCACGCGCTTCAGCCCGCCGTCATTGGTGAGCAGCAGCAGGCCTTCGGTATTGATGTCGAGGCGGCCGATGCTGAGGACGCGCGGCAGGCCCTCGGCGGCGAGCTTGTCGAACACCGTCGGGCGGCCTTCGGGGTCCTTCTCGGTCACCACGAGGCCCTCGGGCTTGTGGTAGAGCCAGACGCGCGTGCCCTTGCGGGCTTCCAGCGGCTGGCCGTCGACCTTGATTTTGTCATCCTCGGCGACGTTGAACGCCGGCGTGCGGATCAGCTTGCCATTGACCGAGACCCGGCCGGCCTTGATCCACTCTTCGGCATCGCGCCGCGAGCACAGCCCGGCGCGGGCGATGACCTTCGCCAGCCGATCGCCATCAAGCGCGGTTGAATCACTATCGGTCATGCAAATATCCTCTCGGGCGCTGCCGCCACGGGTGCGCCGCAAGCTCTAGGCCAAGCCGAGGCCGGCGGCAACCGCCGGCCCAGCCGTTGGTACGGCTAGTCTTTCTTGGTCGTCGGTCCGGAACCGAGGATGCCCGGGTTCATGGCCGCGCCGCCCCGCGCGACGATCGCCTTCTTGATCTCGTACGGGCAATCCTTGGAATCGAGCGGCACAACCTGCCCCGCCTTGCTGATGCAGACGAGATCCTTGCCTTCGACATGCGTGAAATAGTCTTCCGGCGGCATGTAGAGCGGCCGCGAGCCACTCTTGACGCGCGCCGCCGTCATGCGGGCGGTCAACTGCTTGGCCTCGGCTTCGGTCAGCGGGCGGCCGGACAGCGTATGCAGATCAACGACGCGAGCATTGCGCAGGCGCTTCAGGTCGGCCTCGGTCAGGCCGGTCATGTCGATCTGCGGACGGTTCGAATCAGTGGGCAGCACTGCCACCTGGGTATCCTTGCCCGGCTGCGGCAGGGCCGCGCCGCCCTTGGGCAGCGCCAGCGGCGCACGGCGCTGGTTGGTCTCGGCCTTGGCTTCCCTGGGCAGGACGCCGACGCCCTGCAGCGTCGTGTTCATCACTTCGCGCTCGAAGGTGCCGAAATCGGTCAGCGCATTGGTGCCTTCGGTCGTCGTGCAGGCGCTCAGCGCCAGCGCGGCAACGAGGCCGCTGGAAACGAGGACGGTCCGGATCACGGCCGAAAAGGCGGGCCGCCGCCCGGTCAAAGAATTACGCATGAACGTTCCCATTTTCCCCTGCGGGTGCGCCTTATAGCCCATAGGGGCACCTAAGGCCAGATTCAGGCAGCAATGCGTTCACACCGGTTCCCCTGCCTGCTTCGGCCTGCCGATTCCGACCAGATCGAGGATCAGCAGCAACACCCCGAAGGTGATCGCCATGTCGGCGATGTTGAAGATGTAGAAGGACCAACCCTGCCAGTGAAAGTGAAAGAAATCTGCAACGGCGCCGTAGATCACCCGGTCGAGCGCATTCGACAGCGCCCCGCCGATGCAGAACATCAGCCCGACCTTGACCAGAAGATGCGTCGCCCGGACCCACCAGATGACCAGCACCAGGAGCGCCGCGGCAATCAGTACGCCCAGCGCCCATACCGGCAGGTTGCCCAGCAGGCCGTAGGAAATGCCGGTGTTCCACACCAGCACATAGTCGAAGAAATCGGTGACGCGGACATACTCGTCACCAGTCCAGCCGATGATGTCGATCTGCACGAACTTGTGCAGCCGGTCGGCGAGGAACGCGAACCCGCCCCAGAAGAGGCTGATCGCGCCAATCCGCTGCGCCGGGGTCAAGCGGCGAGCCCCGCCGCCTGCCGCTCACGCATGGCTTTCGCATCGCGCGCCGAAAGATCGGGGAAGTCCGGATCGCTGCCGACATCGGCAAAGAACCGGCGCGAACGGGCGCACTGGATGCCGGTGGCTGGCGCGAACACCACGCCCACCCCCTGCACCTCGTCCAGCCGGAACGCCTCCGCCGGCGCGTCACCCGCGATCAGATCGAGACCCGAGGTGATCGACACCTCCGCCATGTCCACGCCATCGGTCGCCGCGAGCAGTGCGGCATCCGCCACGTAAACCTTCGGCGCAGCTTCGAGCGAGGAACCGATGACCTTGTCGCGCCGCGCGATTTCGAGCGCCCCGGTAACAACCCGGCGCACCTTGCGCACCCGCTCCCACTTTTCGGCCAGCGCCTCGTCCTGCCAGTTCGCCGGGACTTCCGGGAACAGCCGCAGGTGCACCGACTCGGCGTCGGGGAAGCGCTCCAGCCAGCACTCTTCCATCGTGAACACGAGGATCGGCGCGAGCCACGCCGTCAGCGCCTCGAACACCTTGTCGAGTACCGTGAGGCTAGCCTTGCGCGTCACCGACGAGATCGGGTCGCAGTAGAGCACGTCCTTGCGGATATCGAAGTAGAAGGCCGACAGGTCGACGTTCATGAAGTTCGATAGCGCCGCGACCACCCGCTTGTAGTCGTATTCGGCATAGGCCTCGCGCACCAGCACATCGAGCCCCTGCAACCGGTGGAGGATCAGCCGCTCGAGCTCCGGCATATCCTCGTAGGCCACCGCATCCCCGGTGCGATAATGCGCGAGATTGCCGAGCAGCCAGCGCATCGTGTTGCGGAGCTTCCTATACCCATCAACCGTCGAGTTGATGACTTCCTTGCCCAGCCGCTGGTCCTCGGAATAGTCGCCGGCCGCCACCCAAAGGCGCAGGATATCGGCGCCGTACTGCTTGATGATGTCCTGCGGGGCCACGACATTGCCCAGCGACTTCGACATCTTGCGGCCGTCGCCATCCATGGTGAAGCCGTGCGTCAGCACGCTGTCATAGGGCGCAAAGCCGTTGGTCGCGCAGCTCTCGAGCAGCGACGAGTGGAACCAGCCGCGATGCTGGTCCGAGCCTTCGAGATACATCGAGGCCGGGAACTTCAGGTCCGGCCACTTCTGCTTGTTGCGCAGCACCCACGCATGCGTCGTGCCACTGTCGAACCAGACATCGAGAATGTCGTCGATCTTCTTCCAGTTCTCAGGGTCCGTCACCGCGTCGCCAAGGAAGCGTTCCTTGGCGCCCTCGGCGAACCAGGCGTCGGCGCCCTCTTCCTCGAAGGCCTGCGCGATCCGGTGGTTCACCTTCTCGTCCTTCAGAACTTCGTTGGTCGACTCCTTGTAGAACACCGCGATCGGCACGCCCCAGGCGCGCTGGCGCGACAGCACCCAGTCCGGGCGCTCGGCGATCATCGAACGCAGCCGGTTCTGCCCGGCCGGCGGATAGAATTTCGTGTTGTCGATGGCGGTGAGCGCACGGGCGCGCAGCGTATCGCCCGCCTCGCCCTCGATGTCGTGGTCCATGTAGACGAACCATTGCGGCGTGTTGCGGAAGATCACCGGCTTCTTGGAGCGCCACGAATGCGGATACTGGTGCTTCACCCGCCCGCGCGCCACCATGTTGCCGCGCTCGGCGAGCGCGGTGATGACGCGATTATTGGCGTCGCCCTTCTTGCCGCTGTCGTCGATGACCCGCGCGCCGTCAAACCCCGGCGCGTCCTTGGTGTAGTAGCCCGCGTCATCCACGGTGAACGGGATCTGGTCCGAGATGCCGCGGTCGCGCAGCAGCCGGCCCGATTCCATCCAGATCTGGAAGTCGTCGAGGCCGTGGCCCGGCGCGGTATGCACGAACCCGGTGCCCGCATCGTCGGTCACATGCTCGCCATCGAGCAGCGGCACGGCAAACTCATAGCCGCCCGCAAGGCCCTTCAGCGGGTGATCGCAAACGATCGACGCCAGTTCATCCGGCGTCACCGACGCAACGCGCTCGAACGCATCGACCTTGCCCTTGGCAAAGGTCTCGGCCGCGAGCTTGTCGGCAAGGATGTAGCGCTCGCCCACCCGCGCCCAGTTGCCTTCCGGCGCCGCGGTGATCTCGTAGAGGCCGTACTCGATGCGGCCCGAATAGCTGATGGCGCGGTTGCCGGGGATGGTCCACGGCGTCGTCGTCCAGATGACCACCGACGCGCCCTGATGCGCGCCCTCGCGCACCGGGAATTTTACCCAGATCGTATCGCTCTCGTAGTCGGCATATTCGATTTCGGCCTCGGCCAGCGCGGTGCGCTCGACCACCGACCACATCACCGGCTTCGAGCCGCGATAAAGCTGCCCGCTCACCGCGACCTTCATCAGCTCGCGCGCGATCTGCGCCTCGGCGTCAAAGCTCATCGTCAGGTACGGGTTGTCCCAGTCGCCGAGAACACCCAGCCGCTTGAACTCCTCGCGCTGCACGTCCACCCAGCTCGCGGCAAAGGCGCGGCACTCGGCACGGAATTCGTTGACCGGAACCTCGTTCTTGTCCTTGCCCCTGGCGCGGTACTGTTCCTCGATCTTCCACTCGATCGGCAGGCCGTGGCAGTCCCAGCCCGGCACATAGGCCGCGTTGTTGCCCAGCATCTGCATCGAGCGCGACACGAGGTCCTTCAGCACCTTGTTGAGCGCATGCCCGATATGGATATTGCCGTTGGCATAGGGCGGGCCATCGTGCAGCGTGAACAGCGGCCGCCCGTCCGCCTGCTCGCGCTGGCGCTTGTAGATGTCGAGATCCGCCCACCGCTTCAGCCAGAGCGGCTCACGCTCGGGCAAGCCGGCGCGCATCGGGAAATCGGTCTGGGGCAGGAACAGGGTCGCGGAATAATCGCGCCCCTCTGCCGGCTTCTGCATGTCGTTCATGAGCGGTCGCTAACGGAAAAGCTGGATTTGGCCGGGCTTGTAGCAAGGCCAACCCCGCCATACCAGCGTTTTGGCCAATTCCCTCGCTACCCTCCCCCGTTGCGGGGAGGGTAGCGCCGCCAGGAGCGTCAGCGACGTGGCAGAGCTAGGGTGGGGGGCGAGGCCATCACCGAACACGCCACGCCCCCGTGGTTCGACAAGTTCACCACGAAGGCTACTGAACCACCGCGCTCCCGTAGTTCTTCATGGTGAGCCAGCCTGCCCCCGCGAAAGCGGGGAACCACGAGGAACGAACACGCAACACCACTCGCGCCCTCCTGCACGCCCGCCCTCTCCCAACCCACCGCGTCACCCCCGGGCTTGACCCGGGGGCCCACTCGATCCCTCCGTATGCGCAGGTGCATCGAGTGGATGGCCGGGTCAAGCCCGGCCATGACGGCGGAGGGATTGTGGGTATGGGAGGCGCGCAACAGGAGTCCCGACCCACCCCCAAAACCCTACCGCGGGAAAAACCCCAGCCGCTGGTCCAGCTCGCCAATTGCCCGGCACCCGGCGATCAGCTCCCGCGACCTCTGGCTGTCGCGCTTCATCGCCGCGATCAGATCGTCCAGCCCCGAAAACACTTCCTGCCCGCGGATATGGCCGACCAGCGCCACGGCGAGGTCCTCGCCGTAAATGTCCTCGTCGAAATCGAACAGCATGGTCTCGAACGGCGGGCGCTCGTTGTTGAACATCGGCTTGCCATAGGCCGCGACGCCGTCGAGCAGCCGGTCGCCCAGCCGCGCCCGCACCGCATAAACCCCCTGCGCCAGCGCAAAGCCGGTCGGAGTCGGCGTATTGGCCGTCGGAAAACCGAGAGTGCGGCCGCGCTGGTCGCCCCGCACCACCTTGCCCGAAAAGAACCAGTGATATCCGAGCAGTTGGTTGGCCTGCCGCACGTCGCCATCGGTCAGCGCCGCGCGGATGCGGGTCGAGGATACGTGGTCGTCGCCCTCGTCGAGCATGTCGAGAATTTCGACATCGAAGCCGTTCGCCGCGCCGGCCGCCTTGAGGAAATCCGGCGTGCCCTTGCGCTGGTGGCCGAAGTGGAAATCGGCCCCCACCGAAACGCCCTTCACCTTCAGCGCGCCGACGAGGAAGCGCGACACGAATTCCTCGGCCGAAATCTGGCTGAAATCCTTGTTGAACGGCATGATGACGATGCCGTCGAGCCCGAGCGCCTCGGCGATCCGCGCCTTCGACTCGCCCGGCGTCAGCCGGAACATGAAGGGCGCGGGCGCGAACACGTCGCGCGGATGCGGCTCGAAGGTCAGGACGACCGCCGGAACCCCGGCCTGCCGCGCCCGCTCTTTCAGCGAGCGCAGGATATGCTGGTGGCCGCGGTGCAGCCCGTCAAAATTGCCGATGGCAACCATGGCGCCGGTGATGCCCGGCGGGGGCGATTCCAGCCCCCACACGCGATGAAACCCGCTCACTCAGCCGCCCCCCGTCCCCATCGGCGCGCCATCCCCGTCACTGCCGCTACCACGCCAGCCGTGGCATGAACCCGGCGAGACGCGCGCCGCTCGGCGCGACCAGCGCCCGGATCGCCTCCGGGTCCGGCTCGCCGAAGGCGTCGAGCTCCTCGGCGTGGATCGAGCCGGTAATGAACATCAGGTCGATGCCGAAATTGGCCGCCCCGATGGCGTCCGTGCGCACGCTGTCGCCGATCGCCAGCACCCGCTTCTTGTCGAGCGCGTGTCCGGCCGCAGCTTCCGCCAGCCGCAGCGCTTCGGTGTAGATCGGGCGATACGGCTTGCCGGCCATGTGAATGCGGCCACCGCGCGCCTCGTAGAGATCGGCAACCGCCCCGCCGCAATAGATGATCCGGTCGCCGTGCTCCACCACCCGGTCGGGGTTGGCGGCGATCAGCGGCAACTGCCGCTTGAGCCACACGTCCATGCGGCCATTGTACATGTCCGGCGTGTCGTCATCGTGATCGAGATCGGAGATGACCACCGCATCGGCGGTCTCGGCCGGCCCGAGCTTGAGGTCGAGCCCCGCGAGCAGGCCGTCCTTTTCCGCTGACGCGCCGACATAGTGCACGGTCTTGCCGCGATAGTCCGCGAGCATGGTGCGGGTCACGTCGCCCGACGAGACAATGTCGTCGAACGCCTCGCGCGGCACCCCGAGCGCATCGAACATCTCGACCACCGATTGCGACGGGCTCGGCGCGTTGGTGATCAGCACCACCCTGCCCCCGCCGGCGCGGTAGTTCACCAGCGCCTCGCAGGCGCTCGGATGCGCCGCCACGCCATTGTGGATCACGCCCCAGACGTCGCTGAGGATGGCGTCGTAGTTTCCGGCAATGCCGCTCAGACCGTTCATGCGCCCCGACTAGATCAACGGGGCCCGTCCGGCAAGCTCACTTCTCAACCCGCCGCAGCGCCGGGCCCGCGCCGTGCGGCACCACGAGGTCCGGCCGCACCGGGCCCGCCTTGCCCAGATACGGCCCCTGAACGAAGTTCACGCCGCTCTCGAACAGGGCCAGCAACTGCGGCTCATCGGCAACGCCGGTGGCCACCAGCTCGATCTGGAACCGCCGCAGGTGCTCCGCGATCTCCCCGATCGGCAGGTCGGAGAATTGCGCCGGATTGCCGAGGAAGCGCGCTGCGCCGACGCGGATGCTGCGCATGCCGAGGCCGCGCAGTTCTCCCAGGTCCGCCCGCAGGCTCGCCGCCCCGGTCAGCGCGCCGTCGACCCCCTGACGGCACAGGTGTTCGAGCGTCGTCTTCTCGGTTTCGGTCATCTGCCGGTAGTCGGCCTCGGACAGGGCGAGGCACAGGGACGGCAGGATGGCGCGGTTGGCATCGAGGCTCGACAGCGCCGCCGCGACGGCAGGCCCGTCGCCGATGGTGGCGCGGCTCAGCGGCACATGGAGGCGCACCGGCTGGCCCGCCGTGCGGGCGCGCCGGGCGATGGTGATCGCCTCATCGAGCGCCAGCGCCTCGATCTGCCGGATCAGTTCGGGGCTGCCGCGCCGGGGCATGTAGTCCACCGGATCGGCCACCTCCCCGTCCTCGAGCAGCAGCCGCGGCACCACATCGTACCCAGCCGGGCGGCGCATCGGCAGTTCGACGATCGGCTCGATGTGGCAGACCATCCGGTTCTCGGCCAGCGCCTGCTTCAGCAGCTCAAGCGGGATCGCCGGCTCGGCCGTCGCGGCCGGTTCGGCCGGGCCGGAAGCAACCGGCCGCGGGTTTGCCGCGGGCGCACCTGTCCGGTGCTGGTTTTCCTCAATCTCGGCCACGCTGTCGGCCACCTGCCGCACCACCGCCCCGAGCACCGAAATGTCGGCCTCGATGGCGTCGAGCCGGCTCTGCGCATTGGCGTCGGCAAGCTGGGCAACGCGCTGGCTCAGTTCCTGCTCGGTCTGCGCGTCGCTCGACAGCAGCCGCGTCAGGTCCTCGATGCCGCGCTCCAGCCGGTCCTCCGTCCGCCTGCGGACCGACCGCTCGACCAGCAGCATGACCACCGCGCCGAAGGCAATCGCGACCACCAGCGCCTCGACGGGCGAAAACGTCAGCCCGAAAAAGGCCGCAGCCGCAATGCCGAGAACCGCGAGCGCGATGAAGATGTAAACCAGTGCGTGCACGTTCGACGCGTCCCAGTTCAACCGGCGGGCTATGTCGCGAACCATAGCAGTCCCGCCCTTGGGCCGAAAGCAGTCCGGACCAGTCTTGTACCGGTCTGGAGCACAATATCGGGCAATCATCTTCGGCTTGTTGGTCTGCTCCAAACGGAAAATTTACCCTGTTCGTCAATCATTGCCTGACCGACTGACGAACAGGACCACCACCCATGCCACTGCGCCCCGGCCCCGGAGCGGAACCCATCGCGCGCCTGCTGCTGGTAGATCGCGATCCGGCCAGCGCGCGGGCGACGGGGGAAATGCTCGGCCAGTGCCTCGTATCCCCGGCCCGCATCGACGAGGCCCGCTGCGGCCGCGATGCGTCCGACCGGCTGCGCGCCGCCGACTACGAAATCGTCCTCATCGACCTCGCCAGCGTCGCCGACCTCACCAGCGAGACCGAAGAAGCGGTGGCGCGGCTGGTCAAGCTGGCCGACGGCGCACTCACCATCGCCCTCTCCGACGGCGCCTCGGTCTCGGCCGCGGTCGCCGCGATGCGCGCCGGGGCCCATGATTTCGTCGCCCGCCCGGTCAGCGGCCCGGCCTTTTCCGCCCGCATCGCCGAACTGGCGCAGCGTCACGGCAAGGCCCGCGCGCTGACCATCGGCTCATCGTCCGCGGTGCGCCACGCCGGCGGCCTCGCCGGCTTCATCGGTGCCTCGTCGCAGATGCAGTTCGTCTACGAGCAGATCGAGCGCATCGCCCCCTCCTCCGCCCCCGTCTTCATCACCGGCGAAAGCGGCGCGGGCAAGGATGTCTGCGCCGAAGCGCTGCACGAGCGCGGACCGCGCGCCGGCCGGCGGTTCGTCGCCATCAACTGCGCTGCCATCCCGCGCGACCTCATGGAGAGCGAACTCTTCGGCGTTGCCCGCGGCGCCTATACCGGCGCCCACGAAGACCGCAAGGGCGCGGCGGAACTGGCCGACGGCGGCACGCTGTTCCTCGATGAAATCGGCGAGATGGACCTCTCGCTGCAATCAAAGCTGCTGCGGTTCCTGCAGACCGGCACCGTGAGCCGTGTCGGCGAGGCGAGCGTGCGGCAGGTCGATGTCCGCGTCATCTGCGCCACCAACCGCAACCCGATGACGCTGATCGCCGAGAAGAAATTCCGCGAGGATCTGTTCTACCGGCTGCACGTGCTGCCCATTCACCTGCCGCCGCTGCGCCAGCGTCCGGCCGATATCATGGTGCTGGCCCGCCATTTCCTCCATCGCTTCGCGCGCGAGGAGCACAAGGACTTTGCCGGCTTCCGGGCCGATGCCGCCGACGCGCTCGTCGCCCATGAATGGCCGGGCAATGTGCGGCAGTTGCAGAACCTCGTCCGCCGCCTGGTGGTGATGTTCGATGGCGGCGAGATCGACGCCGCGAAGGTCGCGGCCGCCGACATCGAAGCGCACAGCCAGCGGCGCCTGCCGGCCGCGGCAACCGCCGCGGTCCGTCAATCCATCCTGCCGATGTGGCAGCAGGAACAGCGCATCATCGAGGATGCGATCCAGAGCTTTTCCGGCAATATCGCGCTCGCCGCGGCCGCGCTGGAGCTCAGCCCCTCGACCATCTACCGCAAGCGCCAGGCCTGGGCAGAGATCGACGGCAAGCGCGGCGCGGCCTGAGGCCCGTCAGCCCTTGACGAGCTTGTCGGCAACCTTGCGGGCCGTGGCATAGGCCTTGGCCTCGTCGCCGACGGCCGTGCCCTTCTTTGCCACCTTGCCATCGACGTGGATTTCCCACTGCCACTGGGCATTGGGGCCAGCGCCGCCGGTGCGATTGAGGCGAATGTCGTGTTTGGTATCAGCCATGATCTCTCTCAGCGCCAGGTAAAGACGCGCGTAACCGAGTAGTTGAAGACGACGCTCATGATGGCGCCAATGAATCCCGCGATCAGCAGCCCGCCGCCCTCGTTGAAGGCCATGACGGCCACCGAGATATTGGCCAGCATGCCCAACGAACAGACGGCATAGAAGCTGAGCAGGCCAAGCCAGAACCGGCCGCCCCGCAGTTTCTTGTCCGAATAGGTCAGCACGTTGTTGAGGACGAAGTTGGTGGTCATCGCCACCAGCGTCGCCACGAGCTGGGAATTGGTGAAGTTGAAGCCGAGGAGGTTCGACGCCACCCACAGCGTTGCCATGTGCACGAAAATCCCGCTCGCCCCAACCATCGAGAACAGGAGGAAGCTTGTCGGCAGCAGCCCGCGCGTCAGCTTTGACAGCAGCAGGCCGAGAAACTGCACGACGACCAGCGGGTTCATCTTGCTCTCGCCGGCATGGCGGGCGCGGAACTGGTACGGCACTTCGCCGATCACCAGCTTGCGGTCATTGCGCGAACGGAACCGCGTCGCCGACACGATGATGTCGAGCAGGATCTTGAACCCGTCCTTGCTCAGCGTCGGGGCGACTTCGTCGAACACCTCGCGGCGCATCAGGAAGAAGCCGCTCATCGGGTCGGAAAGCTTGGCGCCGGTCAGTAGGCTCGACAGCCGGGTCGCGAGCCGGCTGCCGGCCTCGCGCGTTGCCGACAGGCCGTCGCCCACCGCGCCGTCGCCGGCATAGCGGGTGCCCACCACGATATCGTCGCCGGCAACCGCGCGGGCGTACATCCTGGGCAGGATGGATTCGTCGTGCTGCAGGTCGCCATCGATCACAGCGAAATACGGCGCGGCGCTCGCCGAAATCCCCTCGACCACCGCCGAGCTCAGCCCGCGCCGGCCGATCCGGTGGATACAGCGCACATTGGGGAAGCGCCGGGACATGTCCTTGACCACCCCGGCCGTGCCGTCGGGCGAATTGTCGTCGACGACGATGAACTCGAACGGGATGCCCGCGAGCGCCGTCGTGACCTTGTCATAGAGCAACTCGACATTGTCGCGCTCGTTGTAGCTCGGAACGATCACGGCGAGTTCAGGCGGCTGCCAGGCGGTGGCCGCTGCGCCTTCGGGCTGAAGCTGGTGGATCGTCACAAGTGGAATTCCGTACTCTGGTCGGCCGGACTGGTATCCAACAGATGCGGTTAATGCAAACCAAACTCCCCGCGAGGGCGGCGCTGGCCCGGCTTTCGGCAGCTTCTGTGGCGGGCATGCATCGCCGCGACCGCCGGCAAAATAAAGATCGCGCGGGGCGAACCTTGACACTCCGGGAGGCCCGGCCTATCTCCTCGACAACCCCGTTAGCACTCGGAGGGTTTGAGTGCTAGCAGGCCAAAATTCATAGCTACTCCAAGGAGCAAACATGGGCTTCCGTCCTTTGCACGACCGCGTGGTCGTTCGACGCCTCGACAGCGAAGAGAAATCCGCTGGCGGCATCATCATCCCCGACACCGCCAAGGAAAAGCCCTCCGAGGGCGTGATCGAGGCCGTGGGCCCCGGCAACCGTGACGAAGACGGCAAGTACATCGCGATCGACCTCAAGGTCGGCGACCGCGTGCTGTTCGGCAAGTGGTCGGGCACCGAGGTCAAGATCGACGGCAAGGACCTTCTGATCATGAAGGAAACCGACATCATGGGCGTGATCGGCTGATCTGGCGCTCGCCGGTCCCGGTTTCCCATTCATTCGTAAGGAGCGCCCCACATGGCCGCTAAAGACGTAAAGTTCTCCACCGATGCCCGTGACCGCATGGTCCGTGGCGTCAACATCCTCGCCAATGCGGTGAAGGTCACGCTCGGTCCCAAGGGCCGTAACGTCGTGATCGACAAGTCGTTCGGCGCCCCGCGCATCACCAAGGACGGCGTCACCGTCGCCAAGGAAATCGAGCTCGAGGACAAGTTCGAGAACATGGGCGCCCAGATGCTGCGCGCCGTGGCCTCGAAGACCAACGACATTGCCGGTGACGGCACCACGACCGCGACCGTTCTCGGTCAGGCCATCGTCAACGAAGGCGTCAAGCTCGTTGCCGCCGGCATGAACCCGATGGACCTGAAGCGCGGCATCGACCTCGCGGTTGCCGAAGTCGTCGCCAACCTCAATTCGTCCAAGAAGGTCATTTCCTCGAACGCCGAAGTTGCCCAGGTCGGCACCATCTCGGCCAACGGCGAGAAGGCCATCGGCGAGATGATCGCCAATGCCATGCAGAAGGTCGGCAACGAGGGTGTCATCACCGTCGAGGAAGCCAAGACCGCCGAGACCGAACTCGAAGTCGTCGAAGGCATGCAGTTCGACCGCGGGTACCTCTCGCCCTACTTCGTGACCAACGCCGAGAAGATGGTCGCCGTGCTTGAGGATCCGGTGATCCTCCTCCACGAGAAGAAGCTCTCGAACCTGCAGGCCATGCTGCCGATCCTCGAAGCCGTCGTGCAGTCGCAGCGCCCGCTGCTGATCATTGCCGAAGACATCGAGGGCGAGGCCCTGGCCACGCTCGTCGTCAACCGCCTCCGTGGCGGCCTCAAGGTCGCTGCCGTCAAGGCGCCGGGCTTCGGCGATCGCCGCAAGGCCATGCTCGAGGACATCGCCATCCTGACCGGTGGTTCGGTGATCTCGGAAGACCTCGGCATCAAGCTTGAGAACGTCACCCTCGACATGCTCGGCACTGCCAAGCGCGTGGAAATCTCCAAGGAGACCACCACGATCGTCGACGGCGCCGGCACCAAGGACGACATCACTGGCCGCGTTGCCCAGATCAAGGCGCAGATCGAGGAAACCACCTCGGACTACGACAAGGAAAAGCTGCAGGAACGCCTGGCGAAGCTCGCCGGCGGTGTTGCGGTGATCAAGGTCGGCGGCTCGACGGAAGTCGAAGTCAAGGAGCGCAAGGACCGCGTCGACGACGCGCTCAATGCGACCCGCGCCGCCGTTGAAGAAGGCATCGTTCCGGGCGGCGGCGTTGCGCTGCTGCGCGCTTCGGCCAACCTCAAGGCCAAGGGCGAGAACGCCGACCAGCAGGCTGGCGTGAATCTCGTTCGCCGCGCCCTGCAGGAACCCGTCCGTCAGATCGCGAACAACGCGGGTGACGAAGGCTCCGTCGTGGTCGGCAAGATCCTCGAGAACGCCAACCCGAACTTCGGCTACAACGCCCAGACCGGCGAGTACGGCGACATGGTCCAGATGGGCGTCGTCGACCCCGTCAAGGTTGTGCGCACCGCTCTCGAAGACGCCGCTTCGGTTGCATCGCTCCTCATTACGACGGAAGCGATGATTGCCGAAGTTCCCAAGGACGCGGGTCCGGCGATGCCGGGCGGCGGCGGCATGGGCGGCATGGGCGGCATGGACTTCTAAGAAGTCCGGCAACATAGCCAAACCAGCTTCGTCCTGACTTCCCAGTCACGGACGTTGATGAAGGCGCGGGGCTCGCTCCCCGCGCCTTTTTCTTTGGGAGGATCGCCGCCCGCGACGCGGACGCGCAACAACAGCCGCCCTACCAACGCGTGGCGTCAGCAGGCGCGACTGTGCATCGATGTGACGTTTGGTGGGGCCAGATCCTAGCGGAACACCAGCAGCCGCAGCGCGAGGATGATCGACACGACAACGACCAGCGGCCGGATCAGTTTCGCGCCGAACCTTATGCCGGTTCGCGCCCCGATATAGGAGCCGATCAGCTGCCCTACGGCCATCGCGATGGCGGCCGGCCACAGCACGTCGCCCGCGGGGATGAACAGCGCCAGCGCCCCGATATTCGACATCAGGTTGAGCACCTTGGTGTGCCCCGCCGCGCGCGTCACCCCGAGCCCGAACAGCGCCACGAACCCCATGGTCAGGAACGAGCCCGTTCCCGGCCCGAAGATGCCGTCGTAGAAGCCGATGCCGAACCCCATCAGCGGCACGAAGATGGAAAAGTTCAGCCGCGCATGGCTGTCGGCGTCGGTAAGTTTCGGCGCGAACATGAAATAGGCGGCAATGGCGATCAGCGCGATGGGCACGGCCAGCGTCAGCACCGTGGTATCGACGAGCTTCACCACATAGGCGCCGACATACGACCCCGCGAAAGTCACCACCATCGCCGGCAACAGCATCCTGAGGTTGACGAAGCCGTTCCGCCAGTAGGTGAACGCCGCCATGCTCGTGCCGATGGCCGACTGCACCTTGTTGGTGGCAAAGGCCGCGATCGGCGGCAGCCCCACCGAGAGCAGCGCCGGCACGGCGATCAGCCCGCCCCCGCCGGCAATCGCATCGACAAACCCCGCCAACATGCCAACACCGGCAAGCGCGAGCAGGACGAGCGGTTCGAGTTCCACGTCAGGTCATCTCCGTGCGCACCCCGTCACGGGACGACACCGTCAGGCATTAGAGCAGTGTCGAGATCCCCGCCGGTACGCCGCCCATGATCGACAGCAGCGCTTCGAGTTGGGCCTTGCGCAGTGGCGTCCAGTCCGCGGTGCGCGAGACGATGAGGTTCGCCTCGGACTTCATGATCAGCCCGTCCTCGAGCACGCGCAGGTTGTTGGCCGCAAGCGTCGAGCCGCTGGAGGTGATGTCGACAATGAGGTCGGCGGTTCCGGCGGCCGGAGCCGCTTCGGTGGCGCCCGCGCTCTCGACGATACGGTACTCGGCAATGCCGAACTTGGCGAAGTGACGGCGCGTCAGGTTGACGTACTTGGTCGCGACGCGCAGCCACCGGCCATGCCGCGAACGGAAGTCCGACGCAACGTCGGCGAGGTCCACCATCTGCTGCACGTCGATCCAGCTGTCGGGCACGGCGACCACCACGTCGGCCTCGCCAAAACCGAGACCGCGCACGAAGATCACGTTCTCTTCGCCGTTCTCCGAAGCCTCATGGATGAGGTCGGAGCCGGTGACGCCGATATCGACGCCGCCGAGGATCAGCTCGCGGGCGATTTCGCCGGCCGGATAGAACCGCACCGTCACCTGCGGCTGGTTCTTGATCGAGCCGGTATAGGACCGCGCGCCACCCGGGCGTGCGATCGTCAGCCGCGAGGTGGAAAACACCTTGCGGGTCATTTCTTCGAGCCGGCCCTTGCTGGGAACGGCGAGTGTCAGCCCCGATGTAATCTGACCGCCTCCCTTTCAAGCCGATCGGTCCACAGTGCGCAGCCCGATGCGGCGATATGCTCGTTCGCCCCCAGCCGCGACAGCAGCCGGTCATATTCGCCACCCGAGGCGAGCACTTCGCCATCGTGGCCCGTCATCTCGAAAACAATGCCGGTATAGTAGTCGAGCCGCGGCGAGAAGCTCGCATCGAAGATCACGTCGGCCTTCGGCGACAGCGCCGCGAGCGCCGCAGCGTGGTTGCGCACCTCGAACAGCGGCTCCTCGAAATCGAAGCCGTGCGCCCGGCACATGGCGTCGATCCGGTCGAGCGCCATCGGCGCGCTCTCGGCGACGCTCAGGTATTCCTGCAGCAGGCGGACCGTCGGCTCGGGAATGCGCGCGGCGTCGAGCGCCTGCTTTTCGAGATAGCGGTCGGCGATCTCGTCGGGCGTGCGGCTGCCGATCAGGCTCAGCCCGGCGGTGAGCATCGAGTCGGTGACGATCTCGATGACCGTCTCGCGCGCGTCGGGCGCATGGCCGCTGGCGCGCTCCGCCGGATCGGCGAGACGCTCCATCAGCCGCCCCATCGCTTCGGGATGGCCGAACCGATGCCGGATGCGGGTGCGCCAGGCCGGCGGAATATCGGCCGCTTCGAGAAAAGCCTCGAACAGGCCGACGCCGCCAAGGCGCACGTTCGGCGCATTGATGTCGTAGATGGCGAGGGCCCAGCGCGCGAAGGTCAGCACCTGGTCGAGCGCCTGCCCCGCATCAGGCTGGCCGAGCAGTTCGAGCCCCGCCTGCTCGTACTCGACCGGCTGGCCGTTGTGCTGGCGGAAGATGTTGCCGAGGTAGGTGAAGGCCCCCGGCATGCCGATCATGCCGTCGTCGATGTACTGCTGCGCGATGGGCAGCGTGAAATCGGGACGCAGGCAATATTCGATGCCGTTGTTCGATGTCGTCAGCAGCAGCTGGCGTCCGAACTCCTCGCCCGCGAGATCGAAGAACGGTCCGGCCGGCAGCAGCAGCGGCGGCGACACGCGCGTGACCGTGCGCGACTCGACCAGTCGCACCAGTGCCGCGTAACGCTCCGACGCAGATTTCACCGGCGCGCCTCCAGCCAGGCCTTCACCGCCGGCAGTTCGGAGATGCGGGCGACGATATCGGCGTCGGCGCATTCGAACTGGCCGGGCCGTTCGGCCTTCCATTCCGCATTGTCCTTGATCGCCGCGGCGGCTTCCTTGCCGGCGATAAGGTCCTTGATCTGCACGATGCCCTTTTCGCGCTCCTGCGTGCCCTCGATGATCACCGCGGGCGAATTGCGCTTGTCGGCGTAAGCCACCTGCTTGCCGAAATTCTTTGACGCGCCCATGAACATCTCGGCCCGGATACCGGCCTGCCGGAGGCGCGACACGATCGCCTGATAGCGCGCCGTCTGGTCGCGATCCAGCACCAGCACGACCACCGGTCCCAGCGGCGCTTCCGCATCGAGGTTGCCGGTCAGCTTCAGCGCATTGGCCAGCCGCGACACGCCGATCGAGAACCCCGTCGCCGGCACCGGCTCGGAGCGGAACCGGCTCACAAGGCTGTCGTAACGCCCGCCGCCGCCGACGGAACCGAACACCACGTCCTGCCCCTTCTCGTTCTGCACGGCAAAGGTCAGCTCGATCTCGAACACCGGCCCGGTGTAGTACTCGAGGCCGCGCACCACGGAGGGATCGATCTTGATGCGGTCCGCGGCATATCCGGCTGCCGCGAACAGCGCCGACATCTGCTGCAACTCGCTCACGCCTTCGGCGCCGCGGGCATTGCCATCGACGAGACCCGACAGGGTCGCGAACAGCGGATCGCCCTCGCCTTCGGCACGGACATAGCGCAGCACCTTGGCGACTTCATCAGGCTTCAGCCCGGCGCCCTTGGTGAAGTCGCCGCTCTCGTCCTCGCGGCCCGCGCCGAGCAGCGCGGCAACGCCTTCGGTGCCAAGCCGGTCGAGCTTGTCGATGGCGCGCAGCACCGTGAGGCTCCGCGCCGGATCGGCCGAACCGAGGCCCACCGATTCCAGCACCCCGTCGAGCACCTTGCGGTTGTTGACCTTCACCACGTACTTGCCCGCCAATCCGAGCGCGTCCATCGTGTCGGCCATCATCATGCACATTTCGGCGTCCGCTTCCGGACCCGCCGCGCCGACCGTATCGGCGTCGAACTGCATGAACTGGCGGAAGCGCCCCGGCCCCGGCTTCTCGTTGCGGAACACCCAGCCCTGCCGATAGCTCCGATACGGCTTCGGCAGCTTGTCAAAGTTCTGCGCGAAATGGCGGGCGAGCGGCGCGGTGAGGTCGTAGCGCAGGCTCATCCACTGTTCGTCGTCATCCTGCAGGGAGAACACGCCGGCATTCGGCCGGTCGGTGTCGGGCAGGAATTTGCCGAGCGTCTCGGTGTATTCGAACAGCGGCGTTTCGACCGGCTCGAACCCATAGCGCTCGTAGACGGCGCGAATCTTGCGCACCATCTGGTCGACGGCGGCGATCTCGCCCGGCAAACGGTCTTCAAAGCCGCGCGGCAGCCGCGGTTCGATGAGCTTGGGTTTGGTGGTCATAGCCCCGGATTCTCAGGCATTTTCGGAATTGCGCCGTTCCTAGCGTAAAGGTCCTCTTGAAACAAGGCAACTGCGGTTGTTGCGAGCACGCAACACGCCGCGACAACTGCGTCAGCCTGCCGCACTTGTCGCTTGGCGACGCAGCGCGGCTGATCTATGAGATCGCTCCCCGCAACACGAACCAGGAGCAAGAGATGATCATGCACGCATCCAATACGACCCTGGTTTTCGGGCGTCCGACCGGCCGAGCCTAGTTCCGGCCCGGCGGTAATCGCCGGAAACCTCCGTCATCATCCAGCCTGCCCCTGAGCCGCCCGCACTTTTTGCGCGCGGCATCGTGGGGCCGACCGACATTTCCAATCGAACCTTGGGAGCCGGCGCGAAAACGCGCGTCCGGAACACGCCATGCCGTACACCATCGACATCTCGTCAGAACGCCCCGACACGCGCGTCAGCCTTTTTGTCCCGGCCCAGCAGGACCGCGGGCTCGTCTGGATGCTGATCGCAACCATCCGGGCGCATTTCGCGATCCGCCGGGTCGTCCGACGATTGCAGCAGACCGAACAGGCCGCTTCGCACCTCAGCGCCTACCTTCGCGCCGATATCGGTCTGCCTCCCCAGCACCGCACGCTCGCGGCCCCTTGGGAGCCCTTCAGGTGAAGACCGGGGACAGCGTCCGCTGACGCTGTCCCCTCCCCACCCCATGTTGGAGCCGGCGCGCCGGCCGCAGCCGGATAGTCCCATGCTCAAGGAACCCGACCCCGCTACCGGCACAGTCCCGCCGGCGCGGACAACCATTTGCCGCCCGCGCGGCATCCTCGCCACGGTGACTGTCTCACTCGTCGTGGCGCTCTTCGCCACCAACCGAAGGCACCGCCGCACCGGCAGACGGTGGAGCGGCAACGCGCCGCCATTGTCCGACGCGCTCAGGCGCGATATCGGGCTGCCAACGAGTCGTCCCGCTCACCCGCCTGGGACGACATCCCCTCGTAACAGTCAGATCCCGTGACGGCGGCAACGCTGCCATCACGGCGCTTCGAATGGACCACCATGCCCCTGCTCACGACGCGCGCCGTCACGCCCGACGATCTCGATCTCATCTGCCGCCATCGCGCTGAAATGTTCCGTGACATGGGACGTCCCGAGGAGCGCATCGCGGCGATGGTCGCGCCGTTCCGCGTCTGGCTCGAAAAGCGCCTCGGCGACGGCACCTATTTCGGCTTCGTCACCGAAGCGGGCGGCAAGCCGGTGGGCGGGATCGGCATGTTCATCGTCGAATGGCCGCCCGGCATGGCGCACCCGACCGACGACCGCCGCGGCTACGTTCTCGATGTCTATGTCGAGCCCGGCCATCGCGGCCGGGGCGTTGCGAAAAGCCTCATGCATGAGGCCGAGCTGGCGTTCCGCCGGCAGGGGGTCAACTACGTGTTCCTGCATGCCAGCGACGCAGGCCGCCCGCTCTATGAGTCGCTCGGCTTCGCCCCCACCACCGAAATGGCGATCACGCTGCCCGCGTGGGACGCCTGAAGGCTTTGCGCTCCGCCTCGCATTCGGCGCGGCAGAAACAGCCCTCGACATGGTCGTTGACCATGCCCATTGCCTGCATGAAGGCATAGACCGTCGTCGGCCCGACAAAGCTCCAGCCGCGCTTGCGCAGATCCTTGCTGAGCGCCACCGAATCCTCGGTCTGTGACGGAATACTGCCCGGAACCACCTGCCCCGCACGCGGCTTCGGCTCGCGGCCCCAGAAGTAGGCGGCCAGCGAACCGAACTCCCTGCGCAACTCCTGCGCGCGCTTGGCATTGTTGATGGTCGAGACAATCTTGCCGCGATGCCGGATGATCCCGGCATCCTGCACCAGCAGCTCGATGTCGGCCTCGCCCATTCTCGCCACCTTGTCGATGTCGAAACCCTTGAAGGCCTTCCGGAAGTTCTCGCGCTTCCTGAGGATCGTGATCCAGCTGAGCCCCGACTGGAAGCCTTCGAGGCAGAGCTTTTCGAACAGCCGGTTGTCGTCGGCAACCGGCCGGCCCCACTCGCGATCATGGTAGGGGATGTAATCCTCGGTGCTGCCGCCCCAGCCGCAGCGCTGTTTGTCATCAGCCATATCCGGCTCCCGGTTCGCCCCGTGGTAGCATTGCGGAGCGCGGGCGAAAGCCGAAAATGACCGAAACTGTGGCTTAACCATGCCACTTCACGGCAAATTCGAGATTGAAGGGAACACTGAGGGTTCCGCCGGCATTCACGTGACGGCATTACCGTAGGAGAGGGAAAAAAATGTCGCTCTGGAGGCGCGCCATCAAGGCCGCGGTAGCGACGGCGCTTGCGCTGTCGCTCGTCATCACCCCGGCCTCCGCCGCGGGACGTTCGATCTTCGATTTCCGCCCCTTTCAGGATCATCAGGTCCAGAGCGAGCGGCCCGCACGGCAGGTCAAGCGCAGCGGCAAGGTCCGCATTGACCCCAAGTTCAAACGTCAGATCGTCGCCTACAAGGGCGGCGAAGCCCCGGGCACCATCATCGTCAACACCGGGCAGAAATTCCTCTACCTCGTGACCGGCAAGGGCAAGGCCATCCGCTACGGCATCGGAACGGCCCGCGACGGCTTTGAGTGGAGCGGCACGCACAGGCTCTCCTCCAAGAAGGAGTGGCCCGGCTGGACCCCGCCCGCCGAAATGAAAAAGCGCCAGCCCGGCCTGCCCGACTACATGCCCGGCGGCCCGAACAATCCGCTCGGCGCGCGCGCCCTCTATATCGGCTCGACGCTCTATCGCATCCACGGCACCAACGAGCCCTGGAGCATCGGCATGGACGTCTCGTCCGGATGCATCCGCATGGTCAATGACGACGTGATCGATCTCTACGAACGCGCGCGCGTTGGCGCCAAGGTCATCGTTCTCTAGCGGTTCGATCTGGTGGGGGCCCGCCGTCCGGCGGGCTCCATGACGCCTAGGAGCGCTTCACGAGAATGAAGCGGCGGCCGCCGGGGAATCCGGCCAGCGCCGCACGCTGCTCCGCTTCGGTGATGCCGATGAACTCGACCTCGAGCGGCGTTTCCGGCTCACCCACGGGATGAATCGCCTCCGCCGGGCGCGACAGCGCGCGCCCTGCCATCGCCGCCAGCCACAGCTGCGTGGGGGATGCGAACGACCTTCGGTTTGACAGATGGCCCAATCTGGCCTCCTCCGGCCGGCACGCGGATCGCGCCGGTCCTTTTCACTCGATCTGGGAACGCGAAACGGGCGTTTCCAGTTGCCGCACGTGCTTGTGAACCGCCATGTGGTTCAGCCCGCCAGTGCGCGAAATCCCGGCAGACAGGCGCACATCCTTTTGCAGGTATCCCGGGCCGCCTGAACCGAGCTGAACACTGTCGTTCATCTGCCGTTCATCTTCCGCCAGAAGTAACCTCTTCCCCACCAGTTCCCGCTTGCCGCGGCGCAACTGACGCCGTCCTGCCGCGTTTCTTCCCGAACATTTCGGGACGCTCAAGAATGGACCTTGCCCGCTATTTCCTGATGCGCGTCGGCGACCGTTGGTGCGTGACGCTCGATGGCCGCCTGATCGCGTCCTACCCGACCCGCACCCGGGCGACGTCCGCTGCGGTCATCATGGCCGACCTCATGGGCGCGATGCACTACGATGCCGATGTGGTGGTCGACATGGGCCACGGCCTGCCGCTCGAACTGGTCTGGACCTACGGCCGCGACCAGGTTCCGCCGCGCCGCCCACGGGCCGTCGAATCACCGGAAGCCGAGACGCACCCCGGCGTGTGGCAGGTGCAGCACGGCGAGGCCGCGTAGCAGCTAGTGGGCCATCGCCACGATACGGGCGAGCAGGCTCTTGTCGGCGCTCTGGTAGACCATGGCGTTTTCATGCCCCGGCCCGATCACCCGGACTTCGCTGCGTCCACCCGCGTCTGATGTGGCGGTGGCCTTGTCGACGGCATTGCGGATCGCCGCGTCCAGCGTGCCGAACGGCCCGTCGGCATCGCCGTCGAGATCGATCCACCACGCTTCGCGGGAGAAAATGACGATGTAGATCGAGGTCTTCATACGGGCCCGCCTGCGCCGAGCGCGTGGGCGATCCACATCAGATCGGCCATACGCATTTGATATGCTTAGGCGATTCCGGCAGCAATGACTGAACCAAGGTGAATTTTGCACACAAATGCACACCCCGGTGAGTCGCTTGCCGCTCCGATTGCCGAGGCGCTATCGTCATTGTCGGCTGGCCGGCAGTGTCGCGAAGAGAAAGCGCCTGCCCGATGCCCCCCGAGGCGTTCACAGCGTCAGAGGGGGAGCCAGCCGCTCAACCCCTGCAAACCCTTGCCCGCAACGGTCCTCTGCCTGCCACGGCGCGTCTCGCACCACGGCAGAATGGCTCACAGAGCCGATGTACCATTGAGGGGGAATGGTACCGCCTCCCCGAATTGAACGGGGGACCCCTAGATCCACAATCTAGTGCTCTAACCAACTGAGCTAAGGCGGCCCGAAAGCGGGCGGAACATAGGTCGCAAAGATGAGGGGCGCAAGCACCGATTTCATGTTCCGACAGCAGCTTGTTAAGCCCTTGCGATTTAACCATTGGAGCCGATTGGCGGCGCAACTCTCCCGGCGGAACTGGACCCTCCCGGACCCCCGGGATATTTATGACCCGCTAAGAGGCGAGTGCATGTTGTGCCACATCGGCACAGTGGAAAGTGATGCGCGTGAACGCGGAATGGGTGAGATCTGCTGCGGCCCGGCGCATTCTCGTGCACTGGGCCGATCCGCGTCCGGCCTGGCTATGGTCCGCCGATGGCGGCCTGCTGTGGCGCAACGCCGCTGCCCTGCTGTTCGGCGCCAAGCTGAAAAAATCCGGTCTGCGCCTCGCACCCGATGCCGAGCCCATCCGCGGCACGGTGCCGCGCCTCATCCGGCTGGGCTCGTCCGGTCGCTCTTCGCTGTCGCGAATCCAGTTCCTCGCCGGTGGCCGCGCCATCTCGACGACCTGCACCGTCACCCCGCTTGAGCTTGCGGATGGACAGGCCGGTGCGTTGCTCGTCGGCGTCGATGCGATCGATCCCGACATCACCGCCGCAGCCGGATTGCCCGGCGCAGCCTCCCCCGCGCTGTTCCCCGCCGGGTCCGACTACCTGCTGCTCGGCAGCGACGGGCGCGTCCGCAACGGCACGCCCGGCGCACGCGAACACTTTGCCCCCCTGATCGAGCGCGGCATCTCTGTCGCCGACGGCGAATCGCTGGAGCTGGATGGCCGGACCGTCACGCTCACCCGCTTCAAGGCGAGCCCCGGCGCCGACACGCTGCTCCTCTTCGCACCCGCAGGTGGTCAGGACATCGAGAGCGTGCGCGCCGAGGAAGGCATGGCGCGCTTCGCCCCCGCGCAGGGGCACGCGCCGCTGGCCGACGAACCGCTGCTGCCGATGGGCCTCGCGCCCATCGACGCCCCCTCGCCCGAGCCCATCGACCACGATGCGCCCTGGATCGACGAAGAACCGCTTCGCGGCGAACGCCTGTCGTCGCTGTTCGACCGGCTCGCCAGTCACGAGACGCTCTATGACGACCTGAAGGACGACGAAACCGGCGAACCCCCTCCGGCCCCTGCCGCCGCCGATCTCCCCGGCACCGAGCCCGATGCGCAGCCGCCCGTACCCGCCGAGGCCGTGGCCTCTGAACCGGCAGCAGCGACCGGCGACACGCCCGCCCACCCGCTGGAGTCCTCGTCGGCCGAATCGCCGGATGCCGTTTCCGACCTCGACGAATCTGCGCCGGAGGCACCCACGCCCGACCCGGAACCCGATTTCATCGCTGCGGTGATCGAGTTCGAGAACGATCTCGCCGCCGATCCCTCGCTGCCGCCAACGCCGGACACCAGCCAGCCGCCCCCCGATATCGAGCTGCCGCCGCCTCCCGCCGATCCCGAGCAGGTGGAGCGCGTCTCGCGCTACAACTTCGACGAGCTCGGCCGCCTCCTCGCCGATCGCGTCGCCGGGCTCGAGCCGCGGCGGCCCTCCGGTGACCCGGTGGTGATCGATCCGCCCATCGAGCCCTCGCTCGCGGCGCCCGTCCCCAGCGCCGTCGCGGAAGGCGCGCTCATCAACATTGCGGCCGAGACCTTCGTCCTCAACCGGCTGCCGCTCGGCATCCTCGTCTTCCGCGACCAGCAGGTGCTGTTCGCCAACCGGGCGCTGACCGATCTCGTCGGCCACGAAACGGTCGAGGGCCTGCGCGCCACCGGCATCGCCGCCATCTTCCCCGCCGATGACACCGTCGATGCCGGGCCGGTGACCCACCTCATCCGCCGCGACGGCTCCCGCTTCCCGGTGACGGCGCGGCTGCAGTCGATCACCTGGCAGGGCCGTCCCGCCCTCATGCTCTCCGCCTCCCCGGCGGCAGCGCAGCAATCGCACGAGAGCGCGGTGCGCGCCTTCGCCGAACTCGCGGCGACGACCAGCGCCGATGGCTACCTTCAGGCCGACCGGCACGGCGTCGTGACCGCCATCTCGGACTCCGCCCGGGCGACGCTCCGCGGCGGCCGCGAAGCGGTCGGGCACCCGCTCGCCGCCCTCATCTATCCCGACGACCTCGCGGCATTCCGCGCCTTCCTCGATCAGCCGGCCCGCTTCGCCGAGACGGCGCGTCCCGCCATCGTGCTGCGTTCGGTTTCGCCCGAAGCCTCGATCACGCTGTTCGCCGAAGGACAGGCCGGCATCGTCGCCGGCTACTTCGGCTTTGTGCGCCTCGTCCGCGCGAAGGGCAGCGCGCCGCTCACCGGGGCGATGGA
>Ga0073904_10000435_pt1 | contig 29623 bp, 30 predicted proteins | sample KloWWTrecipitate_FD_66668 | JGI IMG/M metagenome (GOLD analysis project Ga0073904, IMG submission 66668) | Active sludge microbial communities from Klosterneuburg, Austria, studying microevolution and ecology of nitrifiers - Klosterneuburg... | ecosystem: Engineered > WWTP > Aerobic digester >... | reverse complement strand
CCGCCACGTCCTCGACCGCCACGGTGACGTTGCGCAGGAAGCGCTGGCCGGTGAGGCGCAGGCTGCCGGTGTTGTAGGGGACGAAAACGATGTCGTCCTGATCCTGGCCCCAGGGCGTGGCGCCCTTGGGGGTCATCACGCCGATGACCTGGAAGGGGATGTTGTTGACCAGCACGAAGCGCCCGATTCCGTCTTCACCCGGAAACAGGGCGTTCGCTACCGTCTGCCCGAGCACGGCCACCGTGGCGTAGCGCGCTTCGTCCGCGGTGCTGAAGAAGGTGCCCGAGGCCGGCTCCCAGTTGCGGGCGACGATGTAGTCGGCCGAGGTGCCATTGACGCTGGTGCGGTGGTCGATGTTGCCTGCTCGCACGGTGATTGTGCCGCCCTGTTCGGGCACCGAGGCGAGGATGTTGGGCAACCCGGCAATCGCCTTTACGTCCTCCATGACCAGGGTAGCCGGTGCGTCGCGGCCGCGGGTGTTGGGGGCGCCGGGGCGCACGGTGAGCAGGTTGGTGCCCATTGCGCTGACCTGGTCGACCACCTTCTGCTTTGCGCCGTCGCCGATTGCCAGCATGGCGATTACCGAGGCCACGCCGATGACGATGCCGAGCAGCGTCAGCACTGCGCGGAACAGGTTCGCTCGTAATGCCCGCAGCGCGGTGCGGGTGGCTTCGAGGACGTCGGACAGCGGCGAGGTGCGATCGATATGCGGGGCGAAGTCGGGCTCGGTGCCTTCGGGCAGACGCGGACCAGGATCGGACACGACGCGGCCATCGCGCAGCTCGATGATGCGCTGCGCCTGTTCGGCGACCTCGCGTTCGTGGGTGATGAGGATGATTGTGTGACCGGCTGCGGACAGCTCGTGCAGCAGCTTCATGACCTCGGCTCCGCTCTTGCTGTCGAGTGCGCCGGTGGGTTCGTCAGCCAGGATGATGCGCCCGCCGTTCATCAGCGCGCGGGCGATCGACACGCGTTGCTGCTGGCCACCGGAAAGCTGGCTGGGGCGATGGTGGATACGCTCGGCCAGGCCCAGCGTTGACAGGAGTTCTTCTGCGCGCTGGTGACGTTCGGCGCGCGGCATGCCGGAATAGATTGCCGGTACTTCGACGTTGTCGCGGGCGCTGGCGCCGTTGATCAGGTTGTAGCTCTGAAACACGAAGCCGAAGGTTTCACGCCGTGCGCGGGCGAGTGCATCGCGGTCGAAGTCGGCGACGTCCTCGCCCATGAAGCGATAGCGGCCGCTACTGGCACGGTCGAGGCAGCCGAGAATGTTCATCAGCGTCGATTTGCCCGAGCCCGAGGCGCCGACGATGGCGACGAACTCTCCCGCGTAGATGCGCAAGTCGATGCCATGCAGCACCCGCGTCTCAACTTCGCCATTGCGGAAACTGCGGGTGATGTCACTGAGTTCGATCAGCGGCGTGGCTGCGCCTGCATGCGTCGTGAGCGCCACCTCGACGGCGGCGGCGGGAAGCTGCTCGATTTTCATAGACGGGGCGGCATGGATGGGCGGCCACCGGCACTGGCACTGCCGCTACGGCCGGACACGACGCGTTCGCCCTCGTCGAGGCCGGACAGCACCTGGGCCTGAACGCGGTTGGAAACGCCGACCTGAACCCTGCGCTCCTGTAGCGTGCCGCTCGCGTCGAGCACCTTGACGGTCGCCGGAGCCGTTCGGGTGGCCCCGTCGTTCGTGCCTTGTCCGCTCGTGCGGCCGCTTCCCATGCCGGCGCCGCTGCCTGGTGCGGTGGGTGCCTTGCTGCTGGGGCGGGCAGCGGCAATGCCCTGCGTCAGTGCCGCCATTGGCACCAACAGCGCGTCCTTCGCCTGGTTGACGATAAAGAACACCTGCGCCGTCATCTGCGTCATCAACAGCCCATCCGGGTTGGGTACATCGAACAGCGCGTTGTAGAGCACGACGTTATTGGTCACGGTCGGTGTTGGCTCGATCTTTTCCAGCTTGCCCTGCCAGCGCTTGCCGCTCCCGCCCAGGGTGGTGAAGTAGGCCTCCATGCCCAGCTTGAGGCGGCTGATGTCGGCCTCGGAAACCTCGGTCTGCACCGTCATGGTGCTAAGGTCAGCCACGCGCAGGATGACCGGTGCCTGCTGGTTGGTGTTCAGCGTCTGGCCCTGGCGGGCGGTAATCGACACCACGGTGCCGCTCATCGGCGACAGGATGCGGGCGTACTGGAGGTTGGCCTCGTCGGCGCGCAGGGTGGACTCGATTTGTTCGATCTGCGCACCCACTGCTTCCAGCTGCGCGGCAGCCGACTGGGCGTTCGCCTCAGCCGTCTGCAGGTTTTCCCGGGTGCTTGCATCCTCGGCCATCAAGGCTTGCTGGCGGCGAAGCTGGATGCGGGCGAGCGTGAGCTGGGCCTCCCGGTCCTTGAGCAAGGCGCGCAGGTTGCGCAACTGAGCGCGCGAGGCGTCGACGCGGGCGCGATACACCGTGGGGTCGATCTCGGCCAGCAGTTCGCCGGCTTTCACTTCGCTGCCCACCTCGACATGGATTCTCTTCAACTGGCCCGACACCTGGGCGCCGACATCGACATAGTCGCGCGGCTGCAGCGTGCCGGTGGCGGTCACGAGGTCTTCGACGTCGCCGCGCTGCACCGTGGCGAACTGGTAGGTCGCGATCGGGTCCTTGCCGGCGAATAGCTGGGGCCATGCCAGCCAGGCGCTGAAACCGGCGATTGCCAGCACGGCGAAGACGACGCCGCTGCGAACCCAGCGACGGGGAGGCTTGGACTGATTCGGGGATGAGCTCATTGCATTCGGGGCGATCGGGGTTGATGAGGCTGGAAACAAGGCCGGCTGCGGCAGGGTGAGGTCGCGATGCGTAAAGTGCGACGACAGGGAGGAGACAGTCGCCCAAGCATAGTCGTTCGCTGCATGCGGGTTTGTATCGCATTGCAGCGCGCCCCCTGCCCCTGCGGGCACGACTTCTGATCTGGATCAATAAAGCATCTGCATCAGAAGGGTCTAATGCATCTTAATTTAGATGCTGTCTAAAAAACTTCGACACCCCGCTTCAATCATGCAAGGAGAGCACCATGAAACTAAAGGCGATTGCGATTGCAGCCGCGCTGGTCATGACCGGTACCGCCTGGGCAGCAACGGTTCGCGACGAACCGATCCAGCCGATCGAGCCAGCCAAGATCACCAACCCCGGCATGGTCGAGCTGGGCAAGAAGCTGTTCTTCGATCCGCGCCTGTCGCGCTCGGGCTTCATTTCCTGCAACTCCTGCCACAACCTGTCGATGGGCGGCAGCGACAATCTGAAGACCTCCATCGGCGACAAGTGGCAGCAAGGCCCGATCAACTCGCCCACCGTGCTGAACTCCAGCCTGGCCGTGGCGCAATTCTGGGACGGCCGCGCCGCTGACCTGAAGGAGCAGGCCGGCGGGCCAATCGCCAACCCGGGCGAAATGGCCTTCACCCATGATCTGGCGGTGGACACGCTGCGCTCGATCCCGGGTTACGTGGCCGAATTCAAGTCGGTGTTCGGTTCGGCCGCCATCGACATCAACAAGATCACCAAGGCGATCGCTTCCTTTGAGGAAACCCTGGTGACACCCAATTCGCCGTTCGACGCCTGGCTCAAGGGTGACGAAAAGGCGCTGACCGATCGCGAACTTGCCGGCTACGGTTTGTTCAAGGAAAGCGGCTGTGTGGCCTGTCACAACGGCCCGGCGTTAGGTGGTACTTCGTTCCAGAAGATGGGGCTGTTCGAGCCTTACAAGACGAACAACCCTGCCGAAGGCCGCGCTGCCGTCACCGGCAAGGATGAAGACCGGATGAACTTCAAGGTGCCGACCTTGCGCAACGTCGAACTCACCTATCCCTATTTCCACGACGGCGAGGCCGCGACGCTGGAGCAGGCGGTCGACGTCATGGGTCGCCTGCAATTGGGGCGCAAGTACAGCGAACAGGAAATCTCCGACATCGTCGCCTTCCTGAAGACGCTGACCGGCGACCAGCCGACTTTCGTCATGCCCTTGCTGCCGGCATCGTCCAACGACACGCCCAAGCCCAACCCCTGGCAGTAAGCAGGTAGTGCGAGCCCGGCCGATTCCGCGCGGACGGCCGGGCCTTTCAGCAGGGATCGATCAGCAAGCGCAGGCTGACTGCGCTTCGATACCTTCCCGAAGACAAGATCCAGACCCAGGGCGAGCCCGGAGAGAGACATGAACGTTGATACCACTGAAGACGCGATCACCTGCTTGCGCAGGGTCGGCGTCCCTGTCACCCAGCAGCGCATCGAGATCGCGCGTGTCCTGTTTGCGCGTCCGGTGCATCTGTCGGCCGATCAGGTGCTTGAGCGGGTGCGGGCGCGTTCGCCCGAGACCTCGCGTGCGACGGTCTACAACACGCTGCGACTGTTCCGAGAGAAAAATCTGGTGCGTGAACTGATCGTCGATCCGGACCGGGTGGTGTTTGATTCGAACACCGACCCGCATCACCATTTTTACGACATCGATACCGGCCAGGTGTCCGATGTCGCCGCTGGCGAACTCACGGTGATCGGCATGCCGCGCCTGCCTGAAGGCATGGAACTTGAGCAGGTCGACGTCATCGTCCGTGTGCGCAGCAAGCGCAGCTGACGTACGCCGCCCGAAGTATGCTGTCTGAGGCACCGGGCAAGGCCGTTGGCGCCCGTCCCGAGCGTTCAACCCGGGCGGGCGTTCAGCGCCCGCCTGTGTCGACGTCAGGTTGGGTGATGAAGCCCATCTTCTCGATGCCGGCTTCGCGTGCCTGCGACATCACTTCTGCCAGCTTCTGATAACGCGTGTCCTGGTCTGCCCGAAGGTGTAGTTCGGGCTGCGGCTGCTGCTCGGCTGCGGCTCTCAAGCGTGCCGGCAGGGCGGCATCGTCGAGTTTGTCGTTGTTCCAGAACAGCTGCCCGGCGGCGTCGATCGACAGTGACACGGTCTCGGGCTTTTCCTGCATGGGCTGGCTGGAAGCCTGGGGTAGATCGATCTTGACCGAGTGCGTCAGCAGCGGCGCGGTGATCATGAATACGATCAGCAGCACCAGCATGACGTCGATCAGCGGCACCATGTTGATGTCGCTTTGCAAGGGGCGGCTGTCGCCGCCATTGAAGCTGCCAAAGGCCATCATGTTGCTCCGTGGACCGGTGTGGCTGCTGCGGTCTCCCAAACGTGCTCAACGCCCGAGTGTGTGGTGACGGATGCGATGCGGGCGCCGGTCGAGAACCAGGCCAGCAGATCATGAGCAAAGGCGTCGAGTTCGGCCAATTCGACACGGTTGCTGCGGGTGATGGCGTTGAAGGCCAGCACCGCGGGAATGGCGACGAACAGGCCGAAGGCCGTCATGATCAGCGCTTCGCCGACTGGCCCGGCGACCTTGTCCAGGGTGGCCATGCCCGACGCGCTGATGTTCACCAGTGCATGATAGATGCCCCACACCGTGCCGAGCAGGCCGACGAAGGGGGCGGTGGAACCGATCGAGGCCAGCAGCGTCATGCCCGATTCCAGCCCGGAGGTCGAAAGCGCGATCGACTTGCGCATTGCGCGGGTGATGACTTCATCGGCATTGAGCTTGCCGCCCAGGGTGTCGCCGCGCGAATGACGGCGGACATGCTGGGCGGCGGCCGCACCCTGCTGCGCGAGTGCTTCGAAGGGTGATTCCGGCGCCTGCAGGCTAAGGCGCTTCAGCCCACTGTCGAGGTCGGCTGCGGCCCAGAAGGATTCGATCGCGCCTTCATGACGGCGCGTGCGCAACTGACGCAGGCCGCGGGCGAGAATCAGGTACCAGCTTGTGACCGACATCAGCAGCAGGGTCAGTCCCACGGCGCGGATGATTGCATCGGATTGCGCCCACAGGTGGGCAAGACCGAAGGCCTGCGTTGTTTCCATGGTTCAGCTTCCTTTCAGTTTGAAGACGATCGGCACCAGCACCCAGGCCTCGACCTCGGTGTCGCCGCGACGTGCAGGGACAAAGCGCCAACGGCCGACGGCATCCTCGGCGGCGCGGTCGAGCCGCTCCGAGCCAGAGCTGGTGCGCAGTTCGATGCGGCTGGGGCGGCCGTCAGGTGCAACGAGCACACGCAACATGACCTGCCCTTCCTCGCGCAGGCGACGCGACAGCATGGGGTATGCCGGCGAAGGATTGTTCAGATAAGCGGCATCGAAGCGTGCAGCCGTGACCGGGGTCGAGGCCGCAGGCGCCGCAGTGGCAGGTGCTTGCGCAACGGGGGCGGCTGCAACGGGCTCGGCAGGCGCAGACGGAGCAGGCGCTGGCGCGGGTTCGGGCTGGCGGAGCGCGGTCGGAGACGACGTGAGCTTGGGGAGAGGGGCTGGCTTGGGTTTTGGCTGAGGCGTGGGGGGCGGCGGTTTGGCTGCCTGTGGCGGTGGAGGCTCGACCTTTTCGATGCGTTCCACCTTTTCCACGGGCGGTGCCGGAGGCTGGGCCGGTGCGGGGGCGAGCGGCTCAACGGCCGGTTCAGTGGGGATGAGCGCCAGGCTGATCGTCGTCAGCTCAGGGATGATGACCGGCCGCATCGCGAGCTGCGCCAAAGTGACCAGCCCGGCCAGGTGGGCGACGACGACCAGCCCCGCCACGCTTGCACGTTGCAGTCGACTGCCCTGAGCATGCCCCGTCCGAAGTCCGGCCGGATGCACGACGGCGCCCGGCGCGAGGCTGGGGCGCGTGCTGGAGGCGATGGGGGGATGGAGCGGCAACGGCGGAAGGACGTAGGCAGCGGAGTTCATCGGCGGGAAAGGCATGCGCCCGATGCGGCCGCGTGCCGGAAGAATCAGGAAGCGCTCGGCGCCATCTGCGATTGAAGATAGTTCTGTAGCCCCACGCTTTCGATCAGCCCGAGTTGAGTCTCGAGGTAGTCGATGTGCTCTTCGGTATCGGTGAGGATGTGCTCGAACAGCTCGCGTGAGACGTAATCCTTACAGGATTCACAGTAGGTGATCGCCTCGACCAGGTTGGCGCGACCACCGAGTTCGAGCGTCAGATCGCCCTGCATGCACTCGGGAACGTGCTCGCCGATCAGCAGCTTGTCGAGGTTCTGCAGATTGGGGAGGCCTTCAAGGAACAGCACGCGCTCGATGAGCATGTCTGCATGCTTCATCTCCTCGATCGACTCGTCGTATTCGTGCTTGCCAAGCTTTGTGAAGCCCCAGTTCTTGTACATGCGCGCATGCAGGAAGTACTGGTTGACCGCGGTCAGTTCGATGGTGAGCTGCTTGTTCAGAAACTGTATGACCTTCTTGTCGCCTTTCATATTGCCTCCAGAGCGAGCGGAAATGTGGACCGGGCGAACACAGGGCTTGTCGTTGCGGGCTTGCCGGTGTGCTCCGACAGCGCCGAGCGCAAACACTCATGCGCACAGCGCGCGCAACGTCCGCATTCGGCCGTCACGCCAAGGTCCCGGCGCAGATGGCGCAGCGTCGTTGCCCCTTCGCGTACCGCGGCGACGAGTTGGCGTTCGGTGACGGCATTGCACACACAGACGTACATATTTTAGCCTCGTTGCTTGATTGTGCCCGGATGCGTGGGTGACTTATTTGGTCAGGATCAACTTTCCGGACCGCGTTGCGCGCAGCACATACTGCACGCCCTGATGCTCGATCTTCACCGCATTGCGGCCGCCGAGCAGCGCATGGCTCGACAACAGTGTGTCTGCGGCCGGTGGAGTGCCTGTGGGAATGGCTTGATCGTCAAGTTCACTGCCACCGATTTCCGCTGAGCACGGATCCTGTTGGGAGGGCATTAGATAAATATAACAATAAGAACGATTCGCATTACAGCATGTGTGCAGTCAGCGAGTCAATCCTGTTGTCGCGGTATTGCGAGCGGGGTCGGGCGACGGGGTCGGGCGACGGGGTCGGGCGACGGGGTCGGGCGACGGGGTCGGGCGATCAGAGGCCAAGCGCCTGCTGGAAGCGCAGAGGGTGCGGCGGCAGTCCGCAGCCGCGAGCGGCTACTTGAGGCGCAGCAGGATGCGCAGCGCAGGATCGTCAGCGTAGCTCGAGGACAGATAGCCGACGGCGCCAGGGGTTTCGAGCAGAAGCCGGCGGGTGTCCTGTTCGCCGCCGGATTCCTTGGGTGGCAGGGCCCGACCGGTAAACACCATGCGCGACCAGTAGGCACGGGTCTGGATGGGGTTCTTGCCCGTCAGCAGGCGGTAGAACTGGTCGCGCAACTCGCCGGGGGGCAGGTCAAGCAGCTGCAAAGGGGTGGAGGCGGAGAGCGAGGCTTTCCGACCGAGGTAGAGTTGTTCTGCCTCGTCGCGGCTGAGTTGCTCGATTGCGCTGTCGGCCGCCGTGACGATCAGGATGTCGGCGCGTGCTGCGCTCGGGACGAGCGCGAGCAACAGAGCCGCGAGGAGCGCGATCCAGGGTCTGGGGGGACTGAGTCGGTCAGAAAACCACATCGATCGAGACGCTCAAGGTGTTGATCGTGCGATCGCTGACGCGTGTGGTGGCGACGTCGCCGATGGGAAAGAAGGAGCCCCATGCATCGCGGTCGGTGCGCATGCGCGCAACTTCGACTTTCATGGCCGTGTTCTGACGCAGGTCCCAGCGCAGGCCTGCGCCAATGCTGCGCTGTGCGCCATTGCGGGCGACGTTGAAGCCTCGCAATTCCGGCTCGCCCGCAACGAAGTGTTCACTCACCACCTGGCGGTCCTGCACGGTACGGGCGATTCTGACGTAAGGCGTGGCCGGTCCGATGTGGTAACCCGCTGTGAGATGCCAGCCGTGGGCACTGTTCACAAAGGCCGCGGCGCGGCGTGCGGCGTACTCGCCGATCAGCAGCCAGCGCTGGTCATCCCACTGAAAGCCCGCGGAGGTGAATGAGGTGGCGGCGTTGGTGCCCTGCATTTGAGCAAGTAGGCCCTCGTTTCCGGGAGCAGATTGCAGGGCATCCAGCAGGGGCTTGGAGTACGAGTCGCCCCAGCGCACGTCGAGGCGCGCGCGCGCGTAGCCGAGGTGGAGCGTGAGGGCGCCGCTGGACAGTCCGAGGTTCAGGCCGCGCAGCCGTGAGAGCGATGTGCGCCCGGTTTCGACGATATCGAGCCGACTGCTTCCGAAGTAGGGGTGGAGTTCCACATCCAGATCGCCGATTCGTCGGCGGTAAAGGAAGTCGATACCGTTCAGGTCGGAGAAGGGGCTGAGTCCATAGACCTCCACCGGAGGACGCACCCAGGGATGGGCATAGTTGATGTCGATCGAGTCCGACAGCATGAACATCGGCAGACGAAGCCGCCCCGCTCGCAGCGTGGATTCGGGGGAGGGCGAGAAGCTCAGGAAGGCAAGTGAGGCGCGGGGGGTGTAATTGTTTTTCGGTGTTTCACGGCTCAACACCTGAAGCACGGCTTCGGCGCTGTCGCCTAGGCGGAAGTTGGTCTGTATGCCAAGGACGGTGTCGGCACCGTAGCCCATCGTCTTCTTGCTGGGGGCCTCGATGCCTACGCGGATGAACTGTAGATCGTCGGAGCGCGTCTGCACTGCACCGAGGGTGCCGAAGCCGGAGACTGTGATCGCATCCATCCCGGCGCTGGCAGGCGCGGCCTGCAGGGCCACGAGGGCGGCAAGGGTTTCCAGTTTGTATTTCATTGCTTGGCCTTATTCGCTTCCTGCCGCAGCCACTGGAGCGTCGTGTCACGATTTTGTGGGCGTGCGAAATAATAACCCTGCCCGTAGTCGCAGCCGAGATCGCGCAGGACTTCGAGCTGGTGTTTGTCCTCGATGCATTCGGCAACCACGGTCATCCCAAGGTCATGGGAAAGCTCGATGCTGCGCCGAACGATCGCCTGCAGTCGGTGGTCCTCGGTGATCGAGCGCACAAAGGAGCCATCGAGCTTGACCTGGTCGCAAGGCATCGTATGGAGGTAGCTCAGGGTGGAAAATCCGGTGCCGAAATCGTCGATCAGGATCTCGATTCCCGCGCTGCGCAATTCCCGCAGCGTTCGTGTTGCGGGGCCGTCGGGGCGGGCAAGGAGGCTCTCGGTGACCTCGAAGCGGATCAGGTTGTGAGGAAGCCCGTTGCGATCGATAACCGCAAGCAGCTCGGTGGCCAGCGTCGGGCGGGCGAGTTGTCGGGCGGAAAGATTGACGCTGACGCGGGGGCGCAGTTGTTCGGGGAGGTTCTTCCAGTTGCGGATGTCGGCGCAGGTGATGCGCAGCACCTCCATGCCCAGGTCGTGAATCAGATCGAGCGTTTCGGCCAGCGGGATGAATTCGGAGGGCGACAGCAGTCCATGAGTGGCGTGGGGCCAGCGCACCAGGGCTTCGAAGCTGGCGGTGCGCTGATCCGACAGCGAGACGATGGGCTGGTAATGCACCGCCAGGCCCCCATGAGCGAGCGCCCAGCGCAGGTCGGATTCGAGCTGGAGGGCGCGCACCGCCTGGGTGTGCATTGAAGCGTGGAAGAACTCGATTGGCGCGGTTTCACTCTGGCGCGCCGTGTGCAGCGCATTGTCGGCGTCACGCAACAAGGCCTGTGCGTCTTCGTCCTGGGCTTCACTCAAGGCGATGCCGATTCGGCAGCGCGGGTGCAGGATGCGATCGGCGGTCGGTACCGAGAACGAGGGCAGCGCCACCAGTGTTTCGCAGATGCGCAGAGCGTCAGCTGAGCTCGACAGGTCGTTCAGCAGCACGGCAAACTGGTCTCCACCCACGCGCGCAGCTACATCACCCTCGCGCATCGCCGCCGTGATGTGGGTCGCGACGCGCCGCAGCAATTCATCTCCGACCGCGTGTCCATAGCTGTCATTGACGAGGCTGAAGCGTTCGACGTTGATGGCGACCACCGCGACTTCGTACTCGTCGTCATCCTCTTCGTCGGCGCGCCGACGCTGGGCCAGGGCGTGGTTGACGTGTTCGATGAACAGCGCCCGGTTTGGCAGGCCGGTCAGTCCGTCGTGCAGGGCGTCGTGGATCAGTTGTTCTTCGGCGCGCTTGCGCATGTCGATATCGCTGATCGAGCCCGCCATGCGCGAGATCTGCGGCGTGCCGCTGTTGCGCGCGACGCCGCGGGTAAGCACCCAGCGGTACTCGCCATCGGGCAGCCGAACCCGGTGTTCCATCATGAACTGGGTGCTTCTGCCCTTGAGGTGTTCGATCATGCGTTCGCGGTAGGTCGGTAGCTCTTCCGGGTGGATGTAGTCGAGAAAGGCATCGGGCGTGTCGGCGAGGCCGCCGGGCGGCAGATCGAGGATCTCGCAGAAACGGTCCGAATAGTAGGCCGTGCCGGCGGGGAGGTCCCAGTCCCACAGGCCATCGTTGGCGCCGCGCAGGGCGAGCGCATGACGTTCCTCGCTGGCCTTTAGCCGTCCTGCCGTCTCCTGCAGTTCCGCAACCCGTCGTTGAAGGGTGGCCGCCATAATGTTGAAGTGGCGGGAGATGACGGAGAGTTCGTCGTTGCCATGGGAGGGTACCCGGTGCTCAAGGTGGCCGTCCGCGATGGCCCGGCTTCCCGCGAGCAAACGCCCGAGGTTGCGTGTGAGCAGGTAGCCCACCGTCGACAGCAGCAGGAAGGTCAGGGCGATTTCGGCCAGCGCGATGACCAGGCCCTGCTCGGTGATTGCGCGGCGGGCCGCGGCAAGGCCGGATACCGATACCCCGAATTGCAGGAAGCCGACTTCGTTGCGCGGGAGCAGCAAGGGGTGGCGCACATGCACGACTTCGTTGCCGAGCACACCCTCGAAGAAGCCAGTGCGGATTACCGTCGGTTTGGGTAGCTCCGCCATTTCGGACAGCCCGGCGTTGACGAGGGGTTCCAGGGTTGGTGTGACGATGCGCACATAGACCAGTCCTTCCGTCGCGCCGACCAGCAGTTCGCCGAGCACATCCTCCAACGCTTCATAGCGTCGCTGCTCGCCGTAAGTTGTGGCCATCGCGTGCAGCATGCTTGCATTCTGGCTGATGGTGGTGTCGAGACTCGCCGATGCCGCGTTGTTCATCAGACGCACGCTGTTGGCCAGCAGCAGGCTGAGCAGTACCACCTGTACGGTGGTACTGGCCAGCAGCAATCGGAAGCGAATCGAGGAGTGTCGAAATGTGAAGGACATCAGGGTGGTCCAGCCGCCTCCAGTCTATGCTAAAAGCATGGCTGGGTGCGGGTTGTTTGAGTATTCCTGGGCGAAATCTGGCTGCCAGTCCAGGGCGTCGGAGTGCGCTGCGAATTCAACGCTTGGCTTGGCGCTTCACTGCGCTTGAGGCGTCAATGCGCCCGCCTGCAGCAAAGGCTTCGAGGTTGGCCTCGATACGGTCGGGATCGTAGAGGTAATTGACCATGATCCCCCAGGATTGAGCCAAGCCCTTCGGCGAAGTGTCGGCCAGCCAGTTCAGGCGTTCGATGCGCGCGCCGTTGCCGAGATGGAAGCGGGCAACGGCGTCCTCTGGCTGGCCACCACGACTCGCATGCACGAGGTAGCGTGCTGCCATTCGCAGCAAGGGTTCGCGCAGGGCTTGCACGATCTGTGAGTCGGACTCCGAGTCGCCACTGTCTTCGAGCAGAGCGGCGAGGCTGGATGGCTCGAGTTCGGCAACGCCGGCCGCCGCGAGGCGTTTCCGATCGGCCGCGTTGATCACGTCCGCCAGTTCATGCGGATTGCGCTGAGCCCAGCGCGCCAGTCCAGGGACGGGCGACAGGGTGGCAAAGGTCTTGAGGCGCGGGAAATCGCGCTTCAGGTCGTCGACCACCCGCTTGAGCAGGAAATTGCCGAAGGATACGCCGCGCAGGCCGGGCTGCGTCGCGCTGATCGAATAGAAGATCGCCGTGGTGGCCTTGCTGGCATCGCTCAAGGGGGCTTCGATGTCGAGCAGGCGCTGGACGTCGTCGGCGAGGTCCTCCAGTAGTGCCACCTGGACGAAGATCAGCGGCTCGAGCGGCATCCGGGGATGAAAAAAAGCGTAGCAGCGGCGGTCGGAATCCAGGCGGTTCTTGAGGTCGTCCCACGAGCGGATCTCGTGCACTGCCTCATATTCGACCAGCTTCTCGAGCAGTGCGGCCGGCGAGGCCCAGGTGATGCGCTGCAGCTCAAGGAAGCCGACGTCGAACCAGGCTGACAGGCGTGCTTCAAGTTCCCGGTCCAGGGGCTTCAGCAGCGGGTCATCGGCGATGAAGCGCAGCAGGTCGGCGCGCAGGTCGACGAGAAACTTGACGCCCTGCGGGATGGAATTGAACTGGGTCAGGATCCGCAGCCGCTGCGAACGCATCGCTGCACGCAACTGGGCTTCTGCATCCCACTGTGAGGGCGTCCCCACCGAAGCCTGGTAGGCCATGTGTGCGGCCTCGATGCGAGTCGGGTCAGGGCCGAACTCAAGTGCAATCATGCGCAACACGGCAAGGCGTCCGCTGTCATCGAGGCGCAGGTAGGTTTCAGCCAGACGCGCCGCGCGCTGGCGCGTCGAAATCTCGCCGCCCCGTCCTTCCGCGCATTCGTGCAACTGGCCGCGAACTCTTTCCAGAGCCCGTGCTGTGGGCTCGGATTGTTGTTCGCCGCGGCTGCTCATCAACTGCTTCATGCGCGACAGGCTGCGCGATACGAGTCCGGTTCCCGTCATGGTGTTCCCGAGTGCTTGTGCGTCATCGCATGATCATAACGCCTGCTGCATGACGACCAGCCGAATTGCGTGGGCCAGTGAGGAGGGATGTCACACTCGCATACCGATCTATCGGGTATCCAGGCCGAGCTCGATGGAAGTCATCGGGTGCTGTGCTGTCTAGAACGGGTGCTGAGCAGGAGCACTGCGATACCAGCGATGAGCATGGGCAGACAGAGCCATTGAGCGGTGGACAGCCCAAGTGACAGGGTGCCGAAGATGCCGGGGTCCGGCGTGCGGAAGAACTCCACGAGAAAGCGCAGGGCACCGTAGCCGATCAGAAAGACGGCAGACACTGCACGCAGGGGGCGTGGGCTGGCGGCGTACCACCACAGGATCAAGAACAGCAGCAGGCCCTCCCCCAGCGCCTGGTAGAGCTGGGAGGGGTGGCGCGGCAGCGCGTCCACCCACGGGAAGGCCATGGCCCAGGGCAGGTCGGTCTCCACCGGGCGCCCCCACAGCTCGCCATTGATGAAATTGCCGATGCGTCCGGCCGCCAGGCCGGTCGGCACCAACGGGGCGATGAAGTCCGTCACTTGCCAGAATCCCTTGCCATGGCGACGACCGTATAGCCACATTGCGGCCAGCACGCCGAGGAAGCCGCCGTGAAAGCTCATTCCCCCCTTCCAGATGGCGAGGATCTCCGCGGGATGCTGCAGGTAGTAGCCGGGCTGGAAGAACAGCACCTCGCCGAGGCGACCGCCCACGATCACGCCGAGCACGCCGTACATCAGCAGGTCGTCCAGCATCGGCGCATTCCAGCCTAGTTCGGGCCGGCGGCGCGCATGCTGGCGGCCGAGCACGATGAAGAGCGTGAAGGCGATCAGGTACATCAGTCCGTACCAGCGCACCGAGAGCGGGCCGAGGGAGAAGGCGATGGGGTCAAACTGCGGATGGATCAGCATGGGCGGGTTTGGGCTACGGGGGCACAGAGGCTAAAGGGGCGTGCGGCGATGCGCGCCCATCCGGAGAAGGTCAGTCGAATTGCTGACGGAACGTATCAAATTCGCCTCGCAGGCTGTCGAGCTCCTCACGGAGATGACGGACTTCATCCTCGAGTTCCGCAATCCGCCCACGCCCGCCCGCGGCGCCGCTGCCGATCTGCTGATACTCCACCATCTCTGCGACGGCCGCCTGGCCGCCCAACAGATGGACATGGCGCGTTTCCTTGGTGCCAGGCGCGCGCGGCAGTGAAGTTGCCAGTGGCGGGTACTTTTCCGCGAGATGTTCCAGCACCGCGTCCACCGCAGCGATGTCGTCGAAGCGATGCAGGCGCTCGCAGCGCTGGCGCAGTTCGCCCGCGGTCTGCGCCCCACGCAGCATCAGCGTTGCCAGCACAGCCTGCTCCGCTGGCGGCAGCGAGTGGCGCAGGCGCACCAGATGTTCGTATTTGGCGACGCGGGCGCTGGGCTGGTCGCGCTTGGCGACGAGTCGGCGGCCGATCAGACTGTCGATGGCGGCCTGCACCTCGCCTTCGGACAGGCTCAGGACGGGTTCCCGCGCGGTGAGCTGGTTGCAGCCAGTGAGGATGGCGTTGACCGACATCGGATAGGCGTCGGGGGTGACGAAGGCCTTCTCGATCAGCACGCCGAGCACACGGATTTCGGCCGCGTCGAGGTCGAAGCCCACGTCGGAAGTGGGCTCGGCAGATGGTTCGGTAGCGGGAGTGAGCTGCTGCATGACGACTCCTGGCGAAAGGCGAGAGCGGGGATGATACGCATGCTTCGTTGAGCGCGTTAGAATCGCACGCTTTCCAGTCGTGTTTTCGGAGCACCGTCATGCCCCAGTATCGTTCCCGCACGTCCACCGCCGGTCGCAACATGGCGGGTGCCCGCGCCCTGTGGCGCGCCACCGGCATGAAGGATGGCGACTTCGAAAAGCCGATCATTGCGATCGCCAACAGCTTCACCCAGTTCGTGCCCGGCCATGTCCACCTGAAGGACCTGGGTCAGCTCGTCGCCCGCGAGATCGAGGCTGCAGGCGGTGTCGCCAAGGAATTCAATACCATCGCGGTGGATGACGGCATTGCAATGGGGCATGGCGGCATGCTGTATTCGCTGCCCTCGCGCGAGCTCATCGCCGACAGCGTCGAGTACATGTGCAATGCCCACACCGCGGACGCGCTGGTGTGCATCTCGAACTGCGACAAGATCACCCCGGGCATGCTGATGGCCGCGCTGCGCCTCAACATTCCGGCGATCTTCGTCTCGGGCGGGCCGATGGAGGCGGGCAAGGTCAAATGGGAAACCAAAGTCATCTCGCTCGACCTCGTCGATGCGATGGTGATGGCGGCCGACGAGAGCCGCTCGGACGAGGAGGTGGCCGCAGTAGAGCGCTCCGCCTGTCCGACCTGCGGCTCGTGTTCGGGCATGTTTACTGCCAACTCGATGAACTGCCTCACCGAGGCGCTTGGGTTGTCGCTGCCGGGTAATGGCACCACCCTCGCCACTCACGCCGATCGCGAGCAGCTGTTCAAGGAGGCAGGGCATCGCATCGTTGATCTGGCCCGGCGCTATTACGAGCAGGATGACGAGTCGGCCTTGCCGCGCTCGATCGCAAGCTTCGCGGCCTTCGAGAATGCGATGAGCCTTGACGTCGCAATGGGCGGCTCCACCAACACTGTGCTGCATCTGCTGGCATCCGCGCACGAGGCGGGCGTGGACTTCACGATGAAAGACATCGACCGCATCAGTCGCCGCGTCCCCTGCCTGTGCAAGGTGGCGCCCGCGATTGCCGACGTCCACGTCGAGGACGTGCACCGTGCAGGCGGCATCATGAGCATCCTCGGCGAGCTCGATCGTGCCGGTCTAATCAACCGCGACGTGCCGACTGTGCATAGCAAGAGCATGGGGGAGGCCTTGTCGCGCTGGGACATCATGCAGGCGCAGGACGATGGGGTGTTCGAGCTGTTCCGTGCCGCACCCGGCGGTGTGCCGACACAGGTTGCGTTCTCCCAGAACCGGCGCTGGAGCGAGCTCGACATGGATCGCGCGCACGGCATCATTCGCGACAAGACCCATGCCTTCAGCCAGGAAGGTGGCCTGGCCGTCCTTTACGGCAACATCGCCGAGAAGGGCTGCATCGTGAAGACGGCCGGCGTCGATGAGTCGATCTGGACCTTCACCGGCAAGGCGCGGGTCTATGAAAGCCAGGAAGATGCCGTCAAGGGCATCCTCACCGATCAGGTGCGGGCGGGTGATGTGGTCATCATTCGCTACGAAGGCCCGAAGGGTGGCCCGGGCATGCAGGAAATGCTCTATCCGACCTCGTATCTGAAGAGCCGCGGACTGGGTGCGAAATGTGCGCTGCTGACCGATGGCCGCTTCTCGGGTGGCACATCGGGTCTGTCGATTGGTCATGCGTCGCCCGAAGCAGCGTGCGGCGGGGCGATCGGGTTGATCGAGGACGGCGATACGATCGAGATCGACATTCCGAACCGCAGCATCCACCTCGCCATTTCCGCAGCAGCGCTCGCCGCGCGCCGCAGCGCGATGGAGGCCAGGGGCAGCGCGGCGTGGAAGCCGCTCAAGCGCGAGCGCATGGTGTCGGCTGCATTACAGGCCTATGCCGCGCTCACCACTTCGGCCGACACCGGAGCGGTGCGTGACGTGACTCAGGTCCAGCGTTGATTGACCGCCCTGAAATCGCTCTCTAACATCGGCGCCATGGACATCGAACTTGCCCAGCTCGAGAATCAGCTCGAGCAACTCATTTCCCTGCACGACCGCCTGAAGGCCAGCAACGTTGGCCTGAGCGGGCGGGTCGCGCAGCTCGAAGCCGAAAACCGTGTGCTCTCGACCAAGCTCAGGCACGCAGCCGAGCGGCTTGAAGCCCTGCTCGACAAATTGCCGGAGGCCTGAAAAAGTGTCGATGGATCAACTGGACGTGATGCTGCTGGGCAAGGAGTACCGGGTTTCGTGCACACCCGAGACGCGCGACGAGTTGCTGGCCACCGTCGCCTATCTTGACGACAAGTTTCGTGAACTCGGTGTCAAAACCAGCGCCTCGGGCGAGAAACTGGCAGTCATGACCGCACTCAACATCGCCCACGAGTTCCTTCAGCACCAGCGTGGAAACGGGTTTGACATGCCAGGCGTGAAGCGTAGAATCGGACTCATGAAAGCGCGCCTTGACGGGGTGCTGGCGCAGCAGGAAAAACTCTTTTAAGAGTGGCTTCCAAGCTGTCGAGACGTGGTACCGATCAATCCCCTGCCGTGTTCGTTGAAGTCGTAGATTCCTTGAACCAATAGTCGAGAGACTCGGTTGCTGACCATAGATGCCGCTGGTGTGAATGCCCCTAGCCGGGTGATCCTGAAGCGGAAGGAATGCGACCTCCCTGAACCCTAGGTTCAGGATGCTCGGCCTAGACGGCACAGGCGGGGGGCCAGACGAAAAAGGCGCAGCCATCGCGGTTGCGCCTTTTTCGCGTCTGGGTTCGCTTTTTCTTCTGCCGCGCAGCGTTCATGCGCGGAGGCCCGACTGGAAGCCCCACTCCCGGATCACCGCGCTCACGGACATGTGGCGCATCGCCCAGGTCCGGGCGATGGCCACCAAGCAAAACGGATTGTTCTGCATGACTTTCGATCTCTGGTGGCTGACCTATCCTGTGCTCGGTGCGGTCGTTGGCTTCTTTGCCGGTCTGCTCGGCGTCGGGGGCGGGGGCATCATGGTACCCATCCTGACGACCCTGTTCCTTGCACAGGGATTTCCACTGGATCAGGTGGTGCACATGGCGCTAGGCACCTCGATGGCGGCCATCGTGCTGACCTCAGTGTCCAGCCTGCGTGCGCACCATGCCCATGGCGCAGTGCGCTGGGACGTGGTACGCCGGATCACACCGGGCATCCTCATTGGCACCTTCGGCGCGACCTTTGTCGCGTCGCGGGTGGACACTGCAGCGCTGGCGATTTTTTTCGCCGTCTTCATGGCCTACGTGTCCATCCAGATGCTGCTCAACATCAAGCCCAAGCCCAGCCGTGATTTGCCGGGGACCGCCGGGATGACGGTCGCAGGCCTGTCCATCGGCGGTGTGTCGGCTCTGGTGGCGATTGGCGGTGGCTCGCTGTCGGTGCCCTTCATGACCTGGTGCAACGTCAAGGTGCAGAACGCGATTGGCACATCGGCCGCAATCGGCCTGCCGATCGCGCTGGCCGGTACGGTCGGCTATCTCGTCAATGGCTGGAACGTGGCCGGCACCCCCGCGCTGACACTCGGCTACATCCATCTGCCGGCGCTGATTCTGGTGTCGCTGGTCAGCATGTTGATGGCGCCGATGGGCGCGGGCCTGGCGCATCGCTTGCCGGTGGCGATGCTGAAGAAGATCTTCGCCGGGCTGTTGATGGCTTTGTGCGCCAAGATGTTGCACAGCATCTTCGGCTGAAACGCTCCGTGAGGCGTTTGCCGCCCGGGCGCCCTGCTCAGCGTGCCAGTGCTTCGTGCAACACCGTGAAGTTGGAGCGCATCATCGACAGGTAGTCGGATGCGGGGCCGCCTGCGGCCGACAGTGCGTCGGAATACAGGGTGCCGCCGACATGCGCGCCGCTTTCGCCGCGGATGCGCTCGATCAGGCGGGCATCGGCGATGTTCTCGATGAAGACCGCCGGAATGTTCTCGGTCCTGATCTGGCGAATCAGGCTTGCAACCCCCTTGGCCGTGGGTTCGGCGTTGTTCGACACGCCCACCGGGGCCAGAAAGCGGATGCCATAGGCGTAGCCGAAATAGGCGAAGGCGTCGTGAGAGCTGACCACCTTGCGCCGCTCGGCCGGCAGGGCTGCGAATGCGGCGCGGATCTCGGCATCGAGCGCACTGAGTTTGCCGCTGTAGCGCTCGGCATTGGCACGATAAATCGAGGCGTTGGCCGGGTCGGCGGCGGACAGCGCGGTAGCGATATTCGCCACATACTGGCGTGCGTTACCGATGTCCTGCCACGTGTGTGGGTCGGCGGCGGCGTGACCATGACCGTGTTCGTGCCCATGACCATGGTCGCCATCATTTTCTGCCATTTCCAGCGTCTTCACGCCCTCGCTGGCCACCACGATCTGGCCCTTGAAGCCGCCCGAGCGCGCCAGTCGCGTCATCCAGTCATCGAAGCCCAGGCCGTTGACCACGACCAGCGCCGAGACGCCGATTTCGCGTGCGTCTGACGGACGTGGCTGAAAGGCGTGGGCGTCTTCGTTGGCACCGACCAGGGCGCGAACGCTGACCTTGTCACCGCCGACCTGACGCACGAGGTCGCCCAGAATGCTGAAGCTGGCCGTTACGACAAGCGGCTGTGTCTGGGCAAGGGCGCTTGAACTGCTCAGGGCGAACAGGGCAAGGAGGCCGGCAAGCCGGCGCATGGACATTCGATGGGTATTCATGGAAACAAGCCTGGGCACGGGGTAAGTGGACGGGTGGTTCACGACTCGAGGTGATGGCGTGCCGGCAGGCGGCCCGCCAGCAGTCCACCGGGTGCGGCGAGCAGCGAGACGAAGTAGATCAGGCCGCATACCAGCACGATCGCCGGCCCGGCGGGAACGTCGGCATGGAAAGACAGCAGAAGCCCGGCCGCACCACTGCCAAAGGCGAACAGCATGGCCAGCAGCAGTAGCATCGGCAGTCCTCGCGCCCATAGTCTTGCTGCGGCCGAAGGCAGGATCATGATGCCGACGGCCATCAGCGTTCCCAGGGCGTGAAAGCCGCTGACAAGGTTGAGAACGACCAGCATCAGGAAACCGTAGTGCGCCACCGGCGACCAGTTGCTGATGCCACGCAGGAAGGCGGGGTCGAAGCACTCCATCACCAGCGGCCGGAACAGGATGGCGAGGCCGAACAGGGTGATGCTGGCGATCGACGCGATCAGCAGCAGCGAGCCATCGTCCAGCGCCAGCACCGAACCAAACAGCACGTGCAGCAGGTCGAGGTTGCGGCCGCGAAGCGAGACGATCATGACCCCCGCCGCCAGCGACAGCAGGTAGAAGGCGGCGAGGCTGGCGTCTTCCTTCAGCACCGAGGCGCGCGTCACCAGGCCGGCGGCAAGCACCACCACGATGCCGGCGACGATGCCGCCGATGGTCATTGCGCCCAGCGACAGCCCGAAGGCGAGATAGCCCAGCGCGGCGCCGGGCAGGATGGCGTGGCTCATCGCGTCACCCATCAGGCTCATGCGGCGCAGCAACAGGAACACACCGACCGGCGTGGCGCCGAGCGCCAGCGCAAGGCAGCCCACAAGCGCGCGGCGCATGAAGGCGAAGTCGGTGAAGGGTGAGATAAGAAATTCAGTCACGATAGACGCGGAGAAGGATTTGCGATGGATGCGCAGTGGATGTGCGGAAAAGTTGCTTCAAACACTCGGGAGCGTCAGTGCCGGTGAGGCGCGTGAGCGTGGCCGTGTTCATGGTCATGGGGTGCGACGGTCAGGGGGGTGACAGCGAGGGGTGTGGTCATACCAGCCGGCAGTTCGATGTGACACTCGGGGGCGTCTTCGTCGAAGGCTTCGGACAGGCGGCGCGCGCGCTCGAGCATTTCGGGGGCCAGCACCTGCGCGGTTGGACCAAAGGCCACCGGTTCGCGCGACAACAGCAGGCTGGTCGGGAAGTGGCGGCGCACCTGCTCAAGGTCGTGCACTACGGTCAGTATCGTGCGGCCTTCGCGATGCCAGCCGAGGATGAGTTTTACGAGGTCATCCACGGTGCGGCTGTCGATGGCCGCAAAGGGTTCATCGAGCAGGATCAGCGGTGCATCCTGCAGCATCAATCGGGCAAACCGTGCGCGTTGCAGTTGGCCACCCGATAGCGAGCCCACCGGTCGCGCCTCGAAGCCGGACATGCCGACGGCAATCAGTGCGTCGCGCACGCGCTGGCGCTGGGCACGCGACAGGCCGCCGAAGGCACCTACTTCGCGCCATAGCCCCATGGCGACGACGTCGAACACGGACACCGGAAAGCTGTGATCGATCTCGCCGCGCTGTGGCAGATAGGCCAGTGCGCCCGGGGGCAGTGTGGGCATCAGGATGCGGCCACCGATCGGCCGCAGTTCGCCGGCCAGACCCTTGAGCAGGGTCGACTTGCCTGCACCGTTGGGGCCGATGACGGCAATCAGGGCGCCGGCCGGAATGTCGCCGCTCAGGTGGTGCACCGCCGGATGTCGGTCATAGCCGAGCGTGAGGTTCTCGATGCGGATCAGCGGGGGCGGAGCGGGGTGCATGTCAGTTCAGGGCCCACAGCACGGTGAGCCACAGCAGGCCCGTGGCCAATGCGGCGAAGCTCAGTCTCGCGCCGATGCCTACGCCAAGCAGGCTGCGCGGTGGGTCGGCGCGCGGCCGGCGTGGAGCAGGGCCGTGCGTGCGGCCCGTGACCTGAGTGTGGTGGTGGCTGTGGGGGGCGGTCATTGGTCACCCGCCTGTGCACCCCGAAGGCCACATTCGGCGCAGGCTCCATGCAGAACGAGTTCGCTGCGGTCGAGTTCGAAGCCGGCGGGTAGCGCCGGGTTTGCGTCGGCGGGCACGTCTTCCAGGCACAGGATCTGACCGCAACGATCGCAATGGAAATGCGCATGCCGGTGTTCGCTGCTGCGCTGAAGTTCGAAGCGCCAGGCACGCTCGCCCCCGGCGATGCGCTGTGCGATGCCTTGTTCCACCAACCAGTCGAGCGCACGGTAAAGGGTGACACGGTCGTGCGGAATGTCGGCTGCCGTCAGCGCGGCGCCAATCTCGTCATGCGAGAGGGGGTGTTGCCCGGCCAGCAAGGCCTCGATGACCGCGACGCGGGTGCGTGTGACGCGACCACCGCGTGCGGCGATCAGGTCGCGGGCAGAGACGGGAAGGAGGGCAGCTTGCGCTTGGTCTGGCATTGCAGTGTGGAATCGGATCGGCTTTTGATGCAACATTGTAGCATTTGAATGCTGTCTCAATCCTGCCTTGTTTCCGGAGCCGAGATGAAACCATCGTTCCTTTCTGCGCTGACCCTCGGTGCACTCGTCTGCTCAAGCTCCCTCCATGCCCAGCCTGCCCACGATGCGCACGAGCATGGCGTGGCCAGCCTGCGCGTGGTGGCCGATGGTGTGGCGCTGGTGATCGAATTTGTCAGCCCCCTCGACAACCTGGTGGGCTTCGAGCATGCGCCCCGCACCATTGTGCAACGCAAAGCGCTGACGGACGCCGAGCATCGCCTGCGTGATGCAGGCAGTCTTTTCCTGCCGTCCGTGGCAGCGACTTGCAGGTTGAAGGAGGTCACGCTCGAGTCGCCGTGGCTGCAGGACGTGCCTCATGAGCATGAGCACGAGAGCGATCACGAGAGTGGTCACGTCGGGGCGCATGCTTCTGCCGAGCGCGCAGGGCATGCCGAGATGGTCGCGACCTATCGCTTCGAGTGTGCACGGCCGGAGGCACTCCGCACTTTGCAGACACGCCTGTTCGACGCCTTTCAGCGCCTGCGCGAGATCCGTGCCGAGCGTGCAACGGCCACCGGACAGGGCGCTGTTGTACTCAGGCCTGCGCGGTCTGATCTGCCCTTGTGATGCCGAATGAGATTCGTGCCGAGGGCCGCGCAGCGCCGGCAGTCGTGGTCGACGGGCTGCGATATCGCTGGCCCAGTGAGCGGCTCGACTGCCTTGCGATCGACAGACTCGAGCTCGGCGCGGGCGAGCGCGTGTTTCTGCGTGGCCCAAGCGGAAGCGGCAAGACCACGCTGTTGTCCCTGGTGGGCGGGGTGATCCAGCCGCAGGCGGGCACGATCAGCGTCGCCGGTCAGCCGCTCGCTCGCCTGTCGGCAGGTGCCCGCGACCGTTTTCGGGCCGATCATGTGGGTTTCGTATTTCAGCTCTTCAACCTGCTGCCTTATCTGAGTGCCCGCGACAACATAATGCTTGCTTGCCGCTTTTCCTCTGCGCGGCGGGCGCGCTTGTTCGAACTGGGCCGCTCGCCAGCCGGCGAGGCTGCTCGCCTTGCCGAGCGTCTCGACCTTGGCGGCGACTTGCTCGAACGCCCTGCGGCGGCGCTGTCGGTTGGCCAGCAACAGCGCGTCGCCGCGGCGCGCGCCCTGATCGGCAGGCCGGGGCTGGTGATTGCCGACGAACCGACCTCGGCGCTGGACGCTGATCGTCAGCAGGCTTTCATTGACTTGTTGCTCGGCGAGTGTGAGGCGGCTGGGGCTGCCTTGCTGTTCGTCAGCCACGACCTACGGCTGGCGGGGCATTTCGGTCGTGTGCTCGATCTGGCACGGCTCAATCATGCGGGCGTTGCGACGGAGCACGCACGATGAGCCCAGTGCTGTCGCTCAGCGTGCGCAGCATCGGCAATCGCCGCTTGTCGGTTGCGCTCACGGTAATCGCTGTGGCCCTGGCGGTGGCCCTGCTGCTGGGGGTAGAGCGGCTGCGCAACGATGCGCGCGAGGGTTTCGCGCATACGATTTCAGGCACTGACCTGGTGGTCGGTGCGCGTGGTGGCGCGGTGCAGTTGCTGCTGTATTCGGTGTTTCACATTGGCAATGCGAGCAACAACGTATCGATGCCGAGCATGGAGCACATCGCGGCCCTGCCGCAGGTGAAGTGGCTGGTGCCGATCTCGCTGGGTGATTCACACCGCAGCATGCGCGTCGTAGGGACGACGACGAACTTCTTCATGCACTACCGTCACGGCAGGGGCCAGGCGCTGCATTTCGCTGCTGGGCACGCGTTTTCCACCGCAGCCGATGGTCTCTTTCAGGCCGTGGTTGGCAGTGAGGTGGCGGCGCGCTTCGGCTACCGCGTTGGGCAGCAGATCGTGCTGAGTCATGGCAGCCTGGGCGGCGAGGGCGGGCCGCGCTTTGCTGATCACGCCGACAAGCCTTTCACCGTCGTCGGCGTGCTGGCGCCAAGTGGCACACCGGTGGATCGGGCGGTGCTGGTGAGCCTGGAGAGCATCGAGGCGATCCATGTCGATTGGCATGGCGGCGCGCCGATCCCGGGTGTGTCGATCGCCCCCGAGCACGCGCGCAAGTTCGACCTCAGGCCCAAGTCGGTGACGGCGGCGCTGGTGGGGCTCGACAGCCGCATCGCCGTGTTTCGTGTCCAGCGTCAGATCAACACTTTTGCCGATGAGCCGTTGATGGCGATTCTACCTGGCGCCACGCTGCAGGAACTGTGGTCGCTGGTCGGCGTGGTCGAACGTGCGTTACTGGCGGTGTCGGCGCTGGTCGTGGTCGTCGGTCTTGCCGGCCTGGTGGCGGTGGTCGTTGCCAGCCTGGGCGAGCGGCGACGGGAGCTGGCGATCCTGCGCGCGCTGGGCGCGAGCCCGCTACAGATCTTTGCTCTGCTGGCGCTGGAGAGTGTGCTGTTGTCGTTGGCGGGCATCGTGCTGGGACTGGGCTTGCTGTATGTTGCGACGGCGCTGGCCGCGCCCTGGCTGGCAGCCAGCTACGGTTTGAGTCTCCAGCTGAACTGGCCGTCCGTCGGGGAATGGCGCCTGCTGGCTGCGGTGCTCGGCGCCAGCCTGGCGGCGAGCCTGGTTCCGGCCTGGCGCGCTTACCGCTATTCGCTGGCCGATGGTCTGACGATCAGGATCTAGAAATGTCGCTTTTAAAACGTGTGCGCGTGCCGGCGCTGAATTTCGCGCTGTCGCTGGTGGTCGGAACGGGGTTGGCGATGGGCCTGGGACTGGCCGTGACCTCGCCTGTCCTGGCGCAGCCGGGCAGCGGCTATCAGGTCGGTGACCGCCTCGAGAAGGCCGGGCAGGGCGGCAAGGCGGGTTTTCGGGAGATCACCTGGGATGACCTGATTCCCGCTGACTGGAACCCGGAGAAGTTCTTTGCCGACCTCGAACTCGACGATCTGCAGGACAACGACCCGCGCGCGATGGAGCTCATGCAGCGCATGCGCGAGGAGTGGGACCGTGCGCCGGTCGTGGAGCGCTTCTCGGGCCAGCAGGTGCGGATTCCCGGCTTTGTCGTGCCGCTCGAGAGTGACGGCAAGACGATTCGCGAGTTCCTGCTCGTCCCCTACTTTGGCGCCTGCGTCCACGTGCCCCCTCCGCCCGCCAACCAGCTCATTCACGTCATTCCCGACAAACCGATAGCGGCCGGTCTCAACATGTCACCGGTGTGGGTGAGTGGGGTGCTGAACGTGGGGCAGGTCGATTCGGACATGGGCAACGCGGGCTATCAGATGCGTGGCATGAAGGTGGAGGAATACAAGGAGCCGCTGCCGCGTTGAGACTTCAAGGAAGCTCTGAAGCCTTGGTGTGCAGTGTGACCGGGTTAATGCTCTGGCCGTTCAAGCCGCCGTCATGAAGCCGACTGCGCTTTAGAATTCACGCGGCCCACCGTTAAAGATGCTGTCTCGCGCGAGTAAAAAAACAATGAAATTTCGTACCCGATTGCTAGCGGTGATTTCGTGAAGTCCGAAGTGCCGATGCTGGAGCCTGCCGACGACAATGATGTCGGCGGCAATGATGTCGGCGGCGATGCCCTGCTGGCGTGTCTGCTTGTGGTGGCTAGTGCGCATGGGCAGGCGCTTGCGGCCGATGCGGTGCTGGCAGGTCTGCCGTTGGAGGAGGGCGTGCTTACGCCCTCGTTGTTCGATCGTGCCGCACACCGCGCCGGTCTGGTAAGCCGGATTGCACGTCAGCCACTCGAGGGTATCGAACCGGCCTTGTTGCCGGCGGTGCTGCTACTTGGAGACCGGCGGGCCTGCGTGCTGCTCGACTGCGACGTCGCGGCGGGTAGCTGCCGGGTGGTTTTCCCCGAGCTGGGCGAGGCGCCGGTACTGCTGACGCAGGCCGAACTGCGCCAGCGCTACGCGGGGACGGTGTTCTATGTGCGGCCGCGTCAGCATTTTGACGCGCGCACGCCTCGGGTCCGTACGCGACGTGACGGGCACTGGTTCTGGAGCGTCATCGGCGAGAGCCGTTCCCTGTATCGCGATGTGCTGCTTGCGGCCTTGCTCATCAACCTGTTCGCGCTGGCGCTGCCGCTGTTCTCGATGAACGTGTATGACCGCGTGGTGCCCAATCACGCCGTCGATACGCTGTGGGCGCTGGCCATTGGGGTGATGCTGGTGGTGTGTGGTGACTTTGTGCTGCGTACCCTGCGTGGGCACTTTGTCGATCTCGCCAGCAGCCGGGCCGACGTCAAGCTGTCGGCCTTCATCATGGAGCGTGTGCTGGGCCTGCGCATGGAGGCACGACCGGCGTCGGTCGGCTCGTTCGCTTCCAATCTGCGCGCTTTCGAATCGGTGCGCGACTTCATCAGTTCGGCCACAGTGACGGCCTTCATCGACCTGCCCTTCGCATTGTTGTTCCTGATTGTGATCGGCTGGATCGCGTGGCCGATGGTGATCCCCTTCGTGATCGGCGTGACGCTTTTGCTGCTGTATTCGCTGAGCGTTCAGGCGCGCATGCATACGCTTGCGGAGACGACTTATCGTGCCAGCGCCCAGCGCAACGCCACCCTGGTTGAAGGCCTGGTGGGCATCGAGACGATCAAGGCGCTCGCGGCCGAGTCATCCATTCAGTACAAATGGGAAAAGAACGTCACTCTGCTTGCTAACGTGGGCGCTCAATTGCGCCTGCTCTCGGCGTCCGCGCTCAACGGGGCGATGTGGGTTCAGCAGATGGTCAGCGTCGCCACCATCGTCATCGGTGTCTATTTGATCGACCAGGGTCTGCTTACCACGGGCGGGCTCATCGCCTGCTACCTGCTGTCGTCGCGGGCCATGTCGCCAATTGGGCAGGTCGCCGGCCTGCTGGTGCAGTACCACACTGCGGCGACCTCGCTGCAGTCGCTCGAAGACCTGATGAAGCAGCCCGTCGAGCGCGGAGAGGATGTGCGCTACTTGAGCCGGCCGCTCATTCGCGGTGACATCGAGTTTCGCAATGTCAGTTTCGGTTACGGCGAGGACAAGGCGCCGGTGTTGCGCGACGTGTCCTTCAGCATTCGCGCCGGTGAGCGCGTTGGTGTGCTCGGTCGTGTCGGCTCCGGCAAGACCACGCTCGAAAAGCTGATCCTGGGCCTCTACCAGCCCACGCAGGGCGCGGTGCTGATTGATGGCATCGACCTGCGCCAGCTCGACCCTTCCGAGTTGCGGCGCAATATCGGTTACGTGCCCCAGGACGTGACGCTGTTCTATGGTCCGCTGCGCGACAACATTGTGCTGGGGGCCCCGGCTGCCGATGACGACAAAGTGCTGCGTGCGGCCCGTATCGCCGGCATCGCCGATCTGGCCGATGCGCATCCACGTGGCTATGACATGCTGGTGGGCGAGCGCGGAGAGTCCTTGTCGGGCGGGCAGCGTCAGGGGGTGGCGATCGCCCGCGCGCTGGTCGCGGACCCGCCGGTCCTGCTGCTCGATGAGCCCACCGCGTCCATGGACCATGCCAGTGAGGAAGCGGTAAAGCTGCAATTGCACGGCTGTGCGGCAGGCAAGACGATGATCGTGATCACGCATCGTACCTCGCTGCTCGATCTCGTTGATCGCATCATCGTCGTTGATGCTGGTCGCATCGTCGCCGACGGACCCAAGGCCCAGGTGGTCGAAGCCCTGCGCCAGGGTCGTGTCGGGAGGGCCAACTGATGCTATCGCGTCTGCAACGTCGTCTGTTCGATCAAATTGGTGCCTCCCGAAGCGAAGGCGGCCGCGCCGGTGGCGCCCTGGTCGATGGGTTCTTGCGGCACTTTTCGGTGGACGCGCGTCCGCCTGCCGCCGACTGGCTTGGAGACGCCGACTGGGCCCGCTTGCAGCAGGAACCGCTGCGGGCGCGCCGACTGCTGCGCAGCGCCGGCGTCATGGTGGCCGTGCTGGTGGTGTGGGCCGCCTTTGCCCAGCTCGATGAAGTGACGCGCGGCGAGGCGCGGGTGGTGCCGACCTCGCAGCTGCAGGTGGTGCAGTCGGTCGATGGCGGCGTCGTCGAGGAGATTGCCGTACGTGAAGGTCAGACGGTCGAGGCGGGCGCCTTGCTGCTGCGCGTCGATCCGACCCGTTTCGTATCGACCTTGCTTGAGAGCCGTGCCACTGCGCAGGCGCTGCAGGCCAGGGCCGCTCGGCTGGAAGCGCTGACGCGTGGGGGGGGGTTTGCCGTTGCGCCCGAACTGGAACGCGACATCCCCGATATCGTCGGGCACGAGCGCCGCCTGTTCGAATCCAGCCGGGCGGGCATTCAGGAGCAGATTGCCATTGCACGGCAGCAACTCAGTCAGCGTCAGCAGGAGATGAACGAAGTGCGCGCCCGTCGCGAGCAGGCAACCCGTAGCTTCGAGCTGGCAATGCGCGAACTCGAAGTCACCCGCCCACTGGTGCGCTCTGGGGCGGTGTCAGACGTCGATATCCTGCGCCTGGAGCGCGATGTGGCCCGCATGCGCGGCGACCGCGATCAGGCTGGTGCCCAGGTTTTGCGCGTGCAGGCAGCAATCACGGAGGCCGAGGGCAAGGTGCGTGAGGTTGAGCTGGCTGTGCGCAACCAGTGGCGCAACGAGCTTTCCGAAACCATGAGCAAGCTGGGCAGCCTGTCCGAAGGCGCTCGTGGCCTGCAAGACCGCGTCAAGCACTCCGAAATCCGTGCGCCGGTGCGGGGCACCGTCAAGCGCCTGTTGGTGAATACGGTGGGCGGAGTCGTGCAGCCGGGCAAGGAAGTCGTCGAGATCGTGCCGCTCGATGATGCACTGATCCTTGAGGCCAAGGTAAAACCCAAGGACATCGCCTTCCTCCGGCCGCAACAGCCGGCCGTGGTCAAGTTCACTGCCTACGACTACGCCATCTACGGCGGACTCGATGCCGTGGTCGAGCATATCGCGGCCGATACCCTGAGTGACGAGGACGGCAATACCTACTACATCGTGCGCGTGCGCACCCTGCGCAGCAGTCTGGGCGAAGGCCTGCCCATCATCCCCGGTATGGTGGCCGAAGTGGACATCCTCACCGGTAAGAAGACGGTCTTGTCGTATCTGTTCAAGCCGGTTCTACGTGCGAAGGCCAATGCGCTGAGCGAACGATGAGCATGAGCATGGATTTCTTCCTGAATCGCAACGCCCTGGTTCTGTCGAGCTGGCGCCTTGCGTTTCCCGAGCTCGCCTGTCATTCGTCCAGCGACG